>Ga0074045_10001805_pt1 | contig 20314 bp, 8 predicted proteins | sample BogForMeECP23OM2_FD_94442 | JGI IMG/M metagenome (GOLD analysis project Ga0074045, IMG submission 94442) | Bog forest soil microbial communities from Calvert Island, British Columbia, Canada - Bog Forest MetaG ECP23OM2 | ecosystem: Environmental > Terrestrial > Soil > Wetlands ...
ATCTGTTCGTCGAGTGCCGCAATCTCCTTGCACTGGGCCTCAACTTCGCTGACAGCATGGCCTTGCTGACAGAGCGCATACACCTGGCGGCCGATTTCGGCGAATAGCGCTGACTTGCGATCGTTGAGGCTGCTGATGTCATGTCGGACCTTCGTGGTTGCCGCCAGATCGCTGACTTCCCCTCTGGCCTTGGTCACACCCTGCTTCACTTTGTCCATCAAGCTCATAGGAATCCTCTCCGTGTCTCAAGTTGGTAGAAGAAACTATAAACCCGCTGTCAAGCGAAGAGCGGGAGGTGACGCTTGACAGTCTTGGGGGTGCGTGATATACCTGCGCCTCGCGCTGGGTAGCTTGGAAGTCCTCTTTTATCTCATGTTTCAGTTTCAGCGGTTTCACGTAATCCGATGTCTCAGTAATTATGCGCTGCCCTTCGTGTGGTCGAGAAGTCTCGGATCAGTCGTTCTGTGAGTGGTGCGGCAACCCCCTGAAAGCTGAAAAGGCTCCTCCGACCGAACCAAAGGCGGTCGCGCCATCGGGCGACAAAGCTCTGTCGCCTGCGCCTTCTTCGGAAGGGTCGGGTGCTGCTCCTCAAGCTACTCCCAGCGCTAGGACCAAAGAGAAACCGGACAACGCAAGCGGCCAGCCACGGTGGTACGGCATCGTGTGGGCGGCTCTGGCCATCGTGTTGTACCTGGCAATTGCTGACGCAGCGGTCGAAACCTTCCTGCGCGAATCTCCGCTTCGTTGGTGGATCAGCGGAGCGGCGGTGCTGTACCTGGCACTCTGCGCGGCCGTTTGGCGCCTCATGCCGAAGCTGTGGCGGCGTTTGAATTGGGCAAGCCAGGCGGCCTTGTCCCTCCTCGTGTTGCTCGCGCTTGTGAGCGCTACCGCTTGGATGCCCGGCGGTCTGGAGCAAGGGCTGAACTTGCTGGGGCAGCCTACCTCGATAGTTCTGGCCGTGTTGAGTGCGGTGGTGGTCGCGCTATCTGGGACCTTCCTCGCTCGTCTGCATTTCGTTCCACTTGCTGGGAAGATCGTCGCGGGATTGCTCGCCCTCTATGGAGTAGCGGCTTTCCTGCTGGCAGTCAGCGCCGGAACACCTTACCCCTCGCTGTTTCACGGCGCAAGTCAATGGACGCGTCTTCCATTCTGGCTGCAGGGCGCGACCGTTGCTTCGCTCACCGTTCTCCCACTAGCGATTGTCGCCGGAGTGATGAGCAATCTTGCGCGTTTTCGAGCTGAGCGCAGGGCAAGCTCGGGAGCCGTTCTGTTTCTTGTCGTTTTCTGCGTCATGACCGCGATCACTGCCTTTCAAGGTTTCTCGGATCCTTCGGAGTTCGAATCCGGCAGAGCTAGCACAATCATGCCCGGCGTGTCCGCTTCGGCACTGGCACAAATGCTGCCGGAGCAGAAACAGGAACTCTATCAAAAGAAGGTGGAAGCGCTGGATGGCTGGGTCTCGTCAATTGAGAACAACGTGAACCAAGACCCAGCGACGAATACAGATGTAGCGGCGCTCGCGCATTCACTTTCTGGACCGCAGGCGGCATTCGAGTATGTTCGCGACAATATCGCCCTGGAGCCGTACCCCGGCGTGCTCAAAGGAGCGGTCGCAACCCTGGTAACTAGGGGCGGGAATGATATGGACCGTGCGCTCCTGCTCGCGGCAATTCTTGCGGAGCAGGGAGCCGGGGACATACAGATTGGCCATGGGCAGCTCAGTACAAAGCAAGCTTCCACCTTGCTTCAGCAGATCACTGCAACGCCAGATGCGATTGATCGAATCGCAGCTTCCCTGCCGGAGTCAGTTCCAACCCCATCTATCAACGACCTTCGCGAGCGTGTCCTCAAGCAAGCCGCGACAATTCCGCAGGCAATCGAGCGGAACTACGAGCTCCTGCGATCCTCGCTGAAGGCGGCCGGTATAAACATCCGCGTCGAAGGTGACGATAAGAAGATCCGGGCTCTCCAGGACCATTACTGGGTCCGATTTAAGCAGGACGGAAAAACAGTCGAACTTGACCCCAGTTTCTCAACCGCCGGATTTGGGCAGGGTTTCACAAGTGCGTCGGATACGTTCACCCCTGACACCACACAAGGGGAACTATTTCAAAAAATTAGTTTTCACATCTCGGCTGATTATCTGCAAGGCGGTAAGCTCCACTCCGAAGAGGTCCTGCGTGGCGATTTTAGGGCAATAGATCTTTTTGGGAAGAATATCCGCCTGACACTCCTCCCGACAGACAACTCCGCAAAAGAATTTGAGCCGACGCTTTCCGTCGATGACCAGACTATTTCGGGACAAAAGATTGAGTTGGCAGGGGAAAGCAGAGAGGCGCACACGAACTCGCCGCCTGCAGACAGCGGAGGCGGCATGCTCGGTGGGCTCGCGGGCGGCATGAAACAGGCCCCCGGGGCCGCGGGATACGGACCAGTAGAGTCGCCGGACGTGAACAGCTCCAAAGGTCTGCTGGCACGCGTGTACGTTGAGGTTTTCACCGACGCCCCTGGCTTGCCCTCATCGCGCTCCCGCCGGGTCATTATGGACCGGCTGAAGCGAAACGGAGACAGTGCGGGAATTGATCCAGCGATGGCGGCCGACTTGGCGCGCCGCTTGCTCCTGCAGGTATGGGACGGGGCAATCGCCGTCGGTCCGGTGCACCCAGATTACCTTCTCCGAGCCGCCACCCTGCCGTGGCTCCACTCTTACTCGGACGAGCTCAAGGACGTTTTCGCCGCCCAATATCTCGACCAGAAGATCGAGCTATCGCAGCTCCACGGCTCGGGCTTGTCGCCGCAACTGCTTGCCTTTGCCTTGGCCAGTAGCTTGGCGGAACACTCCCTGCAACGAGGTTTCCCCGGGGTAAGGGCTTACTATGAAAGGCCACGGATTCTGTTTCTGCGCCATGGCTTCGGCGTAGCAGATTGGTCAGAATTGCCCCGGACGGCCAGTTATCGAGAGGGGATCGATCTGGCAAATTCTCCATTCGCCTTTGTGGGCAGCCAAGAGTCGGCGACTTCACTCGCTATGCGATGGGGAATCGCGGATACAGCGCTGGAGCTCGGAGTTCACCCGGCGCAGCCTACGCCACTTAATACACTTCCCTTGGTTTCTGCCGCACTCTCCCGAGGCACTTCGGTCAACGCTTTTAGTTCTGATCAGAACTCTAATCTCAACCAAATTTCTGTACCGTCCGCAATAAAGGCCGTGCTTCAAGACGATGTGTCTGGCGGTGACACCCTTGTTGCGCCGTTGAGTTTAGTGCCCATCTCGGGGAAGCAGACTTACGGGTGGTGGAGTATCCAACCGGATGGCTATGCCCTCGGGCGCATGGAACTTGGCGGAGGACAGGCAATGTCAGAAAGGCAAATCGTGGAGGTCAACAACGATATTAATGAGATGATGATCAACTTAAACGGCCATCTGGTCAGATGTGGGTTTGCCGCCTCCGCCGACATACTTGCCGGAGCCGAAAGCGCAGATACTGGCCCATGTGTCGAGGATGCGGTCTGCGACGCGTATAGCGAGTTCTTTTACGCGCAAGCCTACTTCTGGTTCATGCCTGTTGGTGGAGAGCAGGCAGAGAAAGGAGTCCTAAAGATAATAAGTGAGCTAACAAAGAAGGCTGGCGGAAAGCTGGCCGGGAAAGGTTGCGAATAAGAGTAGCTGGGGATGCGCTCATGATTTTCGCCCATGAAACCTCCGCCGGGCTTAGGCTCACCGGACAGCCAATTTCGATCGCCCTTTCGATCGTCAGTGCGGCGGCGATTTTGTTCTCCGCAATCGTACTGGTCCAAGTGCGAGCGTTGCCCCTGTGGGGCAAGTTCGTTGGCGCTCTGCTCGCAATATACGGACTTACAGCTTTTGTCCTGGCGATAAAGTCAGGCACTCCCTACATCCAGTTATTCCACGGCGCGAGCGAATGGAGGCCGCTTCCATTCTGGCTGCAAGGCGCACCCGTCGGAACGCTCTTCGTCATTCCGCTCGCGATCGTGCTTGAGCTTATCAATACTCTGAAACATCACACGCAGAAGTTTTCCCATTGGTTGCTGCATGCTGCGTTGCTCGGTATATGTCTCGCGGTCGCAATAATGGCGGTGCGTGCGGTGCCGCAGGCTGGCGCGACAGCAACAATGAGCGAAAGCTACACGGCTGCCGAGCCGGCGACAACACCGCCACAATCGGCTGTCTTCAACGACAGTGGCGGCTCCTCGCAATCGGCGCTCGCACTGGGCGATTACACGACCGGTCAGCAAAACGCACCGGCAGCGGCAAACAACAAGACTTGCACCCTGACCGTACCGAAGTTTCGCGTGGCGTCCAGCCTCGGCGATCAGCAGGCGCCAGCTCGTCATGCTTTTCTGGTGCTCGGCACGGTTTGGAAAAACACCGGTCCTGCACAATATCTCGTGCCGGACGTGATCAATCATCTTTTTCTGCTGATCAACGGAGACCGCCAAAGTACCGTGAGCGACGCCACCGCCGCGGCTCCGCATCGGTTGCCGCTCGATCAACTGGTCGTACCGGCAACGGGAGATGCTGTTTCCGGCGAGTACGTTTTTGCAATCCCCGATCACGGCGTGACCAGCGTCGATTTGCTTTTCATCGATACGGATCAGGGCGACATGCACTTGGCGCTGTTCGGGCGCACTCCTCCTGCACCGCGGACGATTGCAGGGCCTGCTGACAACGAACTGATCGAAGCCGGCGTTCTGGGCACCGAGGAAGTCAACGCAGTTGGCAACACCCCGGCTCCCCCTGGGCAAAAATACGCGGTCATTGCGGTCAGGATGCGCGGTCTGTCGAAAGGTAACCTGGTTCGTTTTGACGCCGCTCTGTGCTTGGTGCTGCGAGATGCTGATGGCTACAACTATCAGGTCAGCCAAGTGGCCGACCTCGATGACGAGTTCACTTCCGCGACACAGTTGCTCCCTGAAATACCGTGTCGGGGAATGCTGGCGTTCCTGGTTCCGGCATCGCACTCCGCGCTGACCCTCGCGATCAATCTGCCCGGTTATAAGTCCATGGAATTTGCCTTACCGAACACGGGTGGTTCACCCCGTAGCCGAAAGCCCTTGCTCAGCATCGAGGATCGCGACACTCTGACTCTCAGTGTGCTTGGCCTCAGGCGCGTGCCTTCGGTTGGGAACAACGCTGCCGCAAGCGGAAAGAATTACCTGGTGCTTGACGTTCTGTTTACATCGAAGGCCGACCAGGGCATTGAATTCCAGACTGCCGAACAATTAATCCTCCTCGACGGGGACAATCAGATTACTGCCGATTCGGACGCGCTCGACGCTTTGCCGCATCCGCTGAAGGAAAACAGCGTCATACCGCCTCATGGCCAAGCGCGATTCGAAGTCGCCTACCAGGTACCGGCGACAACAAGTCATTTTGCGATCCGCTATCGTGGCTTTCAAATGGAGACCAAAGAATCTCTGCCCGAGGTTCCTGGAAGCGGACAGTGAGGCTACTGTAAAGCCCAGAGGCTTTTAGCAGAACTTAAGTCGTGATTTCGGGAGGCAGGCATCGTGGTTTGTCCTTCATGTGGTTACAAGAATGTAAACGAGAGCGCTCCTTTCTGCGGGGGATGCGGTAGCCCTGTTGCCGTTGCCGCACCTCCTCGAGACCAAAGCCGTCCCAGCACAGATCAAATCATCAAGACTGAGCCGCACGACGCGCGAAAGTCACCGAAGCGGATTGCTGGAATAGCGGCTCTGGTGGTGTGTTTAGCAATCGCGGGAGGTGGGCTGGTCGTTTTGCGCCGCTCTGGCTTGCTCAGCCGGGCCAATTCCACCGCAAGAACTAATGCAACAAAGACATCCTTCACCCCTGAATCGGCTGGCGCGGCAAGTCCTGCACCAGGGACACCAGTCTTGGCATCGGATTCGCCTCCCGCGAATCCGACGCCAGAAACTACGACAGCTAATACTGTTCGGGTCACACCATCGGCCGTGATTCCTTCCGGTACGAACATCGCGGCGTCAGTTTTCGGTGGCGAAATCGAAAGCGTTACTGGATCTTACGGACCTGGACACAATGGCAGGCTCCTGATCGACGGTTTGCCGGAACCCACCTGGAGACCTGAGGGGGAAAACCCGCTGCATCCGACCGAACCCGCCGGCGATCAGGTTAAATTTCCCCAGGAGATCGTCCTTTCCTTTTATAAACGGGACGCGGCGCTGGTTTCGGCGGTGGTGTTGAGGTTCCCGAAAGACGTCTCGTCACGTCCCAAGGACATCGAAATCTGGAGTTCGATGAGCAGTCCGACGGAGAACTTCTCTCCGGTTGTAAAAGCCACTCTCGACCTCAGCACACCTTCAGAGACGATTTCGTTTTCACCTGTCCAAACCCGCTTCCTGAAACTTCGACTGCTCTCCAGCACTGGGCCCGAAGCATTTGAGATCGGCGAGATTGCGGTCATCGAGGGTTCGGCTGCCGGCTATGTTCCTTTGATAGCTCGTTACCCCGAGATCGAAAGGTGGAGGAGCAGCATCCGGTACGCGGCGCAGAAAGGTATCGACTGGCTGGAACCCACGACCATCGATTGGCAAGCTCAAAACGAATGTTTTGGATGCCATGTGCAGGCACAAACCCTCATGGGGCTGTCTGTCGCGCAGAGAAATCATTATGTCGTTAGTGCGAGTTGTATGCGGGACTTAGTGGAGTTCATGCGAACCAAGCAAGCCGACGACGGAACCGAAAAAGACGAAGGCTCAGCCGGCACGAGGGCAACGCCTACTCAATTCGCCGCGATGGGATATGCCTATTTTGACGAGGTGACGGGAGTCAAAAGTGACCAGTCATTATTGAAGCATGTCGATTGGTTGAGCAAGCAATTGGGGCCTACTGGTGAACTGGCTCCCGATATGGAAGAACCTCCCATCGCTCAGGGATCGTTGATGACGACCGGCAATACGCTGATAGCTTTTATGCAGGCCTTTGCCCAAACCGGAGACGCCCGGTACCAGCAGGCCGCTGATCGCAGCCTTTCGTTCATGGCATCGGCCGATCCTAAAACCACTCAGGACAAAATCTTTAAGGTGCTCGCTCTTTCGCGTTTTGGCACAACGCAACAGCGCGAACTGGTTGCGCCGCTCCTTCGCCAATTGCAATCTGAGCAAAATCGGGACGGTGGCTGGGGCGAAACAGCCGATATGCACGCCTCCAATGCCCTGGCTACCGGGCAAGTGCTCTACTCCTTTCAGGAAGCGGGCGTGAGCATCGATGCGCCTGAATTCACCAACGGCGTTCGCTATCTGCTAAAGACGCAGCAAGACAGTGGAGCCTGGCCATCCACCAATACCCAGTCATCGAGAAATTCCGAGTTTGCGCCGACGATGTGGGCTGTGATCGGGTTGGCGGGTTTGGTGGAGCCTCCGATGGCAGAGTCGCTTAAGGCTGAACTGGATAAGTACGGTCGCGTAGCTTTGTATATAAATTTCGACTTCAATAAAGCAACGCTCAGGCCTGATGCGAAACCAATCATCGCGCAAGTGCTCAAATTACTCCAAGATAATCCAAATCTGAAACTGTCCATTGAAGGACACACCGACAATGTTGGGTCGCATGACTACAATGTGAAACTCTCTCAAACGCGCGCAGCCGCTGTGGTGAGTTCTCTGGTTGCGGCGCATATCGCGCCCGGCCGGCTGAGCTCTGGTGGGTCCGGGCCTGACCGGCCAATTGCAGACAACGACACCGAGAAAGGGCGAGCCAAGAATCGGCGAGTAGAACTTGTCAAGATGTGAGTGCCACTTGAAAGGGCCCGCCAACTCCCCTCCCAAGGCGGGGCATGAAAAGATGGATTAGCTTCTGTTCAAAACCGTCCCGATTCTGGTCATGGTTGCGTGTAGCGCAGACATTCTGGAGTTCTGGGTTTTTTTGTTCGGCCCTATTCCGGCAGAAGAATTCCTCCTTTCGCATTCATGAGGCGGGCGCCGGCCTTTGCGATTTTTCTTCCACGCACTCGCCGCCCCCTGCCTGCTAGAACTCACGCACGATCAGAGTGCGCTGGCGGCCCATGCCGCCGTCGCCGTTGGAATCGGGCTGAGAGAATTGATCGCGCCGTGCACGTCGTTTTCCAGTCGCGTATCCGATCGAGCACTTGGGGTTACGAAAGTTAGGTCCCAGGTCCCGAAATTTGCGAGAAGATAAGAACAGGAAGACTGTCTTTTTTGGCGATTTCACTTGCGGCGTGAGTCAGGTGAACTTATGTCGAACAACGGCGCGATCAAGCTGAGTCGTAGCAGCGGTGGGCCAGTGGTCTCCAGACGACTGATTTTGCTGGTACTTGTGGTGGTGCTATCGCCTGGACGCATGCTGGCGCAGGAAGACGGCGAAGAGCACATCGGTTTGCCCACGGACTGGAGTCACCGGTACATGGTTTTTTCCGCCCCCGGGTCGCCGACGGAAGCCTTCGATTTGTCCCAGGACCCGCGTTACGTCCAGCAGTGGCTGCGCCGCAATATCGAAAGGCGGCACTGGGGACAACGCGCACGCCGCGACATCCATAGGGATTGGAGCGCGAGCATGGGCACAGGCGCCACTGTGGGCGCTGGCCAGTACCCCGCAAAATACTCTTTCAGTGTGACCACCGACAGTTGCGCCAACGATTTCGTGGTCTTCAATACGAGCCTGGCTGGCGCAAACAATCAGGCCAGCATTATTGCCTACAACAATCTTTATGTCGGATGCGGCGGAACCGTTCCCTCCGTGTATTGGGCTTACGACACGGGCGGGACCATCAGCACTTCGGTGACATTGTCCCTCGACGGCACCCAAGTGGCTTTCGTGCAAGCGCAAGGCGGGGTTGCGACGTTAGTGTTACTGAAATGGAGTTCGTCCACCACCGAAACCGCCGTAGCGCCGATGGTTCTCTCTAGCACCGCTAATAGCGGTTACCGAGCCTGCACTGCGCCCTGCATGACGACGCTCGCTTTCCACGCAACCGCTACCACCGATCCCACCCCTGCAGATTCTTATTCCTCGCCCTATTACGATTACACGCCCGGGTCGGACACCCTTTACGTGGGTGACAACGCCGGCTACCTTCACCAGTTCACCGGGGTGTTTAGTGGAGCGCCGGCGGAAACCACGACTACGTGGCCGGTACGGGCTGCTGCGGCACCGTTGAGCAACCCGATTTACGATTCGGTCACTGGAAACGTCTTCGTGACGACTTCCTTCCAGACCAGCGACAACAGCGGAGGCCGGCTTCAAACCGTGTGCGCGACCTCAACCTGTGTTGGGATCAACAACGGAAACACCACCACCGCGATAGGAACAGCGACACCATCAGGCATCCTGGGCCCGGATACTGCTGGCAATGTCAATTGCCGTGGAACTGGCACTTCGGGAAATGGATCGAATCTGCGTTTGGACGCCCCGATTGTCGATTCCACCGCTGGCAGGGTCTACGTATTTCTTGGAAATGACGGCGGCGGCAATAGCGTCGTGATCCAGTTTCCGACGAAAGTCAGTACGACGTCCTATGAAAACTGCCCAGCCGAAACGGCGGTTGGCACGGCCTCAACTACGGGAATTCCGCTTTTCACGGGCAGCTTCGACAACCTCTACTTCACTTCGACCGGCGGCGGCAGCCCCAGCGGGGACCTGTACGTCTGCGGAAACACCTCGGGTGACGCAACGCTCTACAAGGTTGCGATCACATCCAATGCCATGGCCACGACCAGTGCCAGCGTACTGGCCGTTTCCACCGGGAATACCACTTGCTCTCCTGTGACCGAAGTGTACAGCGCCAGCAAGGACCTGATTTTTCTTAGCGTGCAATCACTAGGTTCTACCTCGAGCGCGGTGAATTGTCCAAGCAACACGGGATGTCTGATGTCGTTTTCCGTGCCCACGACTCTTGGCGGAACGCTCCCCGCCGGCACCACGGCTACGGCGGCCGAGAGCGGGGGTACAAGTGGGATCGTGATTGACAACACCGTAGCCCCTGGTACTCTGCACACGTCACAGATCTATCTTTCGACGCTTACGGGCGGAACGGCCGTGCAAGCTTCGCAGGCCGCATTACACTAACCAATTCAGTTTTATCGGCAACACCGGACTCTTCCTGCCACCGCGATCTTGTTGGTGTGCGCGTTCCTCTAACGTCTACATGGGTGTTGCGGATTGACCGCCCTGACGAAATCGCTCCACTGCCCGGCATTCACCGTGTCCCAGTAGTCGTACCAGAAAATGATCTTTGGTTTAGCATCGCTAGCGGCGTCGTGCAGCATAGTCTGGAGTTGGCGGGTGGTTGGATAGGTGCACTGCGACCCCGAGCAAACACCGGAACCTGGGTATTGGTTCCAGTTGAAAGCCTGAAGCGCTATCTCAGCCGATTTGCCGTAGGTTGTGGCGATGGTGTGGACGTCGCTGGCGGCCGTGGCCGTATCGCTGGCGGGGGCGCCGGTGCCAATGGGGTAGTAGTCCGCGCCAAGGATGTCCGCGAAACGGAACGGGTCCAGATATTTCCGAAGATTAGTGAGGCTGGGATTGGTGGCGTCGTCCCAGGTGGCGTTCACCATCTGCGGATGATGGGGGTCCACGGCCCGAATGATGTTGTAAAGATTCTGGACGTACGAGGCGGTGTTGGGTGTGGGTTCGTCACCGATGCTGTACCCGTATGTGGCCGGAAGACCCTTCACAAGATTCACGAGGTATTGGAGGAATCCCTTGTTGGTCGAGCAACCGCAAGTGGCGGAGATTTCGCTGTAATCGTTGATTAAGTATTTGCCGCTCTTGTCGGAATACTTGGCGAAATCGGGGTCGTTGAAGGTCCACATGATTTTAAGATTGTGGGAGTTGGCGTGGGCGGCGTAGGCCAGAAGTTCCTTCTCGGTTCCCCAGAAGACGCTGTAGTTGAGAACCACATAAAAGTTGGCGGCGGCGATTTTGTCGAGCTGGCTGGTGGCCGTGTCACCGGCAAGGCCGCTGCAGCTTTCGCCGTCCAGATTGCAATCCTGGTAGATGGCCTGGGGTATGGTGGTGATGGCCTGGGCGCGGGAGTACGACGAAGAAGCCGGGATGCTCGTGCTGACGTAAAGAAGTGGATGGGCATCGAAAGCTTCGGCAACACCGGCGGAAGCTGAGGTCATCAAGTCGACGGTATAGTTTCCATTCTCATCGCTTTGCACAAAAAGAGCTTCGGTCCACAGAGGATTACCGCGGCGGTCTCCTGTATCGTGGATGTAGAAGGTGAGAAGATGGAGTCCGGCCAGAGGCTCGCCCTCTTCGTTGAGCAGGGTGGAGCTGAAACGAATGTACGGATGAGGCGCGACCATTGCCCCCAAATTGAGAGGTTCCTGGGACAAAGCGTGAAGTGGCCACAGGGAACACAAAAGCCAAAGAGTAGAAAGAAAAATCAGGTACAAGTGTCTGGGCTGTTTCATCATGACTTTCCTTCTTAGCCGCGAAAACGGGCCAAGTGTACACCCATCTTGTCTGTTCGCGACATCGTGAAATGATCTCATCTCGAGCGCACGGAAGGGAGAAGATACTTGGCCTGGCCGAAACGTGTTCCGAACCTTTCTCGTGTTCGCTGTCCCCGATTGACTGCTGAGCGCTCCCGTTCTGTCTAATGTTGCCATCAGGACTGAGTTGGGGTGGGCTGCGGTTGCTCGTCCCTCACCACGGTCGACAACGAAAGCAACCTGAATTCGCGCAAGTTGCACGGCTGCGCTGAAATCTAGAATTCATCAGGCCTAATCTTCCTGCTTCTCAGTGCAGATGAAATGAAGCTCGCAAGATGCGCGGCATATAGGCCCGTTACAACGCCGGTGAAAACGTCCAGTGTGTAATGCGCTCTGAGGACTAAAACGGTCGCGACTTCGAATATGACGATTAGAACGCCAAGTGCAGTCAGCCAACTCTTGCGCATCCGAACAATTTCGGCTACTGCTAGAACCGCAATCGCAGTGTGGCCTGAAAAGAAGTAATCGTTGCTCACGTTGTAGGTCACGAGCAACGATGGAAATCCGGGATAGTGCCAGATTGCATTCGGCGGCGCAGGCAGTGATACCAACAGCTGCATAATCTGTCGCAGACCTAACACGATCACCAAACCGAGGAACGGCCGGATGGAAGCTCCGAAAATCCATCTCGTGAGAAGGAAGACGCCCAGCAGATCGATGATCCCGGAACTCACGATCAGCAGCAGATTTGCTGCCGCTGGGTGATCGTGCAGGTACAAGTTCGCAAAGGTGGTGGCAGCGTGTAATCCATCTCCGATCACGCCTGTTGGCGCGCCGCGGGTGCCAATCAACGATTGGGTCCAGAACCAGACGATGAGGGCGACAGTGGTAACACTCAGACGAATGATGAGAGACCGCGTGCTGCGGGCTATCCGTGCTTCGTGAGCGTCATCATCTTTGATTGCGGTGCCTGTCATCGCGCTCGTGTCAAACCGCGGCTCCGGAGGCCAGTTCCCTCAGCCGCCGCAAATCAAGCTTGCCCGTGCCAAGATAGGGCAAGGATTCCACATGCACAAACTGGTCAGGACGGGGCTTCCACAGAGCCGGCAAATCCGCCTTTCCCAGGTGCGAGAGACATTCCTGCAATCTCTCGTCAGCTAAAGTATGAAGCACAATCAGTCGTTCGCCTTTTTTCTCGTCAGGAACTGCGGTCACCGCGAAGATCTGTTCGGTAGCTCCCGCGATTTCGTGAAGTTTGTCTTCGACCTTGATGTGAGGGACCATTTCTCCGCCAATTTTGCTGAAGCGGCTCATGCGGTCCGTGATGCGCACGAATCCATCCTCATCCATGGCGGCGATGTCGCCCGTGTTATACCAGCCGTCGCGGAGTACCTCAGCCGTCTTCTCCGGCCGATTCAAATACCCCTGCATCACATTCGGGCCGCGCACCAGCAGCAATCCGGTTTCACCTGGCGGTAATCGAGCCATTGTTTCAGGATCGACGATCCTCACGCTGATTCCAGGCAACGGATGACCGATGCTGGCGCGCTTCGCGCCAACCTGGCGGAATTGCGCAGCGCGAAAGTCGCGCGTGTTTACCGTGACCGCAGGTGAGCATTCCGTGCAGCCATAGCCTTCGAGCGGCCGAATTCCGAAACGATCTTCGAATGCGACCGAAACGCGCTCTGGGAGCTTCTCCGCACCTGCCATTACATATTGCAGGCTGCCAAAATCTTCCGGCGAGCAGCGCCGCATGTACGACTGCAGGAACGTGGGAGTGGCCAGCAGGAAAGTAATGGCGTATTGGCTTACCAGAGCACCTATGGCGCGAGCTTCCAGCGGGTTGGGATGGAAGACCACGCCCATGCCGATCGCCGTTGGCAAGCAAAGAGCGCCCGTGAATCCGAAGGAGTGAAAGAAGGGCAGGATGCCGAGGATTTTGTCGTTACGGCCGAGCATGAACACCTGGTTGAGTTGCTCGACATTGGAAGCCACGTTGTAGTGCGTGAGCATGACTCCCTTCGGATCGCCTGTACTGCCGCTGGAAAATATGATTGTGGCGATGTCATCCAGTCGTGGCTTTTGTGTGGCGCCGAGGGACTTTTCGATAAGCCGGATTGGCAAAAGCCAGGAAACAAACGCTGCTGTTACGCGCTCCCAGAACCGCGGCTTGTCCGCGAGATCCTCCAACATGAACGCCTGCGCTGGTGGTCGGATGTGGACACGCTCCAGAAAGGCCTTCGAGGTAATTACCGTTTGCAACTCGCATTGTTTGGCGCACGAGACGAGAACCTCGTTGGAAGCCGTGTAGTTTAAATTCACTGGAATTTTTCCCATCAGAAGCGCAGCCAGATTCACCAGCGCACCGGGAACCGAGGGCGGAAGCAAAATGCCGACCATCTTCTGGTCGCGCCAAATCGGGCGCAACCGTCGCGCGAGGAAGATCGTGCGAGTAAGAGCGCCTCCGAAGCTCAGCTTGGGTGTGCGCCCATCGGCCATCGCAAAGCGAAATGGATGTCGACGCGCCGTCTGTACGAACGAGCGATGCAGCGGCCGCATGTAGCGCTTGCGGAGTTGGTAGGCTTCAGTGCTAAGTTCCTGCACCGCCTGGCGCACGTTCTGAGCGCTACTGGTGGAAGGCATTGCCTTGCCGAAAGTCACCGTAACCGGGTATGGGATTTTGCGTGGGAACTTCCACAGGAATTTCCCGCGTTCGAAGCTGAAAATTGAACCCCATACTCCGCCCAGATTTGTCGGGATGATCGGAACATCTACGCCTTTGACAATTCGTTCCATGCCGCGCCGGAACGGGAGCATCTGTCCGATTCGGGTCATCTGGCCTTCAGGGAAGATGCATACGATTTCTCCATCCTTTAGTGCTTGCGTTGCCGTGCGAAGCGAGGTGATCATCTCGCGCGGCCGAAGCTGCGATGAAATTGGAATCACTCCCATGATTTTGGCGAACGGCTTCACCAGCGGATGGTCGTACGAGCCTTTGAACATGAGGAACCGAATCGGCCGGTCGATGGAGGCAATTAACAGGACTGCATCGACCATCGAAACGTGATTCGGTACCAGCAGCGCTCCACCTTTTGAGGGGACGTTTTCCCGCCCTTCGAGATGAATTCGATACAGAGTGTGAGTCGCGATCCACAATAAGAGACGGAGCAGTGCATCAGGCAGCAGGTACAAGACGTAGATCGTCGCCGCGACGGTCACCAGGGAAACTGACAGGAAAATCGAGGGCGGACTGAAGTGTGCGTAATGCTGGAAGAAATAGTAAATGCCCGCCGCTCCGCCGATACCAACAAACGAAAGCAGGTTCGCTGCAGCAATCACCCCGCCTTTGTCCTTTTCGTCGGGGCGGTGCTGAATCAGAGCATTGACGGGGACAGCGAAGAAACCGGCCGAGAAGCCAAGGGCGGCGAGCAGTATCAGCACATGCGGGAACGACAGATTTCGGGCGGAAAGCAGGACTCCGAACAGGGTCATGCCGACGGAGCCGAGAGGAATCAATCCGTATTCGACTTTGCCGCTCGAAAGATAACCCGCCGCGAGGCTGCCGAGGCCGATGCCGATCGCGACTGCAGCTTGCAATATCCCCGTGCGCGTGGAGGTGCTGTGCAGCACGTCCTCGCCATAGAAGACGATATTGGCCGTCAGCAGCGCGCCCAGAAACCAGAAATATGTGTTACCGAGAACCGCCAGCCAGAGAACGCGATCTCTGCGTATTAAACGCAGCTGCGCCCACAAATCGCCGATTGGGTTGGCGCGAAATTTCTTGACGGGATCGGCGGCAGGGACCTTTGTAATCCCAAGGCTGGTGATCAATCCGACAAAAGACAAACTGAGAAAGATCAGCCCCGACCAGCCTTGGCGTCCATGAAAAACGTCTGCCAGGAAAGCACCGGAAACAAGCCCAGCGATCGACGCCAGGAAGGTTCCCAGTTCGATGACACCATTACCCCAGGAAAGCCTTGGTTCGGGCAGCAACTCGGGCAACAATCCGTACTTCGAGGGTCCGAAGAACGCGGCCTGTGTGCTGGCCAAAAAGATTGCCGCCATTTCGAGGTGCAGATTCTGCCAAGCTAGCCCGGCAATCGCGAGGGCCATGACGGCAATCTCGAACAATTTCGTGCCAATCGTGACGGTGCGTTTACTGTACCGATCCGCGAGAAACCCTCCGGTCATGGAGAACAGAATGAAGGGAACGGAGAAGAGGGCACCCGCTACCAGGACGAGCCGATCACGATCGGCCTTCGCTATCCCTGTGCCAAGGATGATGAATACGATGAGATTCTTGTATGCGTTATCGTTGAACGCACCCTGGAACTGGGTCGCAATGAGGGACCAGAATCCCCGTCGCCACGGCCGCGGAACGCCAGGTCCCCCGAGAGGCTCAGAGGTTGCGGTAGCGGACTCTTCCAGCACTGCGACAGGAGCATCTTCGCTCATAAAAACGTTTGATTAGCGCCTGAAAATCAGGGGATTCTGGACATTTTGGCACAAGGCCAGCCTACTTCCAATCACCATGCGGAGAACGCCCGTTACTTCCGAGTTTGCCGGCGAGAATAAACTGCAAGACGGAGGTCGCGCCACGTTCTATTATTTAGGCTTGCAGAACTACGTGCATGCGGGGTAGCCATTGGAGCTTCTCGCCGTATTGTTAGCGCTGTTAGTCTTAGCCACTCCCGGCCTCGCCATCTATGCGGTTTGGAGGCAGCGGAAGCTTCGCCGTCAAATCGAAGAGCTCGCGCAGCTCAGCTCGCAACAAATTGACGCTCTGCACCGTGAACTCCTCGAACTTCGACGCCAGCTCGCGGCTTTCCCGCAAGGTTCAGGCACTCCGGTCAAATCCGCGGAACCCGGCCCTCATTTTGCAGTCTCAGCCGAGACGCCGAAGCCCCTGGAACCGGAGCCTTCGAGTGTGCCTGCGTCGGTTGTGAAACCGGCGCCCAGTCCTGCTCCGGCCGATTTGAAACCCTCTGCACCTGGCGATAAGACCCAGCCTGTCCTCTGCCCCTGGTGCAGCACGGTCCATGCGGGAGGAGTCAGTAACTGTCCAACTGCCAGGCCCGTTGCGCGGCCAACCGAGACGCCGCGAGCGGAGCCTACACCTCCGCCCGTGAGTCCGCGGGCGGTAGAAGTTCCTGTGCGCACCTCGACCCCTGTGGAGCCGATGGCGCCGGCAGCGAACAAGTCCACTGAGAGAATCGTTGCGGCAACCCGGCCTGATGTGCCGGCAGTTTCGTCGAGTGAGCAGGCTTCCGCGCCGCCGACGAGCGCGCTGCAACCTCCAATTTCAGCAACGCCGGCGACTCCGCCTCCATCGGCGACGCCTCCACCTGCCGCACATGAGCACTTCACGCCTCTACGAACTCCAGCTGCGCCGACGACGGCAAGCGCTCGTGTCATAGAACCACCACAGTTCGCCACCTTGCGGTCTTCGTCTCCGAAGGCAACCGCTCAGCAGCGCATGAGGTCAGTGTTTGCTCTCGAAGAGACCCTCGGTACGAACTGGCTGAACAAGCTGGGCATCACCATTCTGGTGCTGGGACTTGCGCTCTTCGGGATCTATGAGCTCGGCCAGCTGGGACCAGCAGGCAAAGTTGGACTGTCCTACGTTGTCTCATTGGCGCTGTTGGCGGGAGGAATGTTTTTCGAGAGACGTGAGCGCTATCGCGTTCTGGGTCACACGTTGATCGGCGGCGGATGGGCTCTGCTGTTCTTCACCACCTACGCCCTGAATCATGTTCGGGCGATGCGTGTGATGGATTCAGCGGGCGCGGACCTTGTCCTGATGCTTGTTGTCGCGCTCGCCATGGTACTGCACACGCTGCGCTACCGGTCCCAGGTAGTTACCGGGATCGCGTTTCTGTTGGCTTACTGGACAGTGTCCCTCAGCCAGGACGACGTATACAGTCTTGCCTCAGGCGCAGTCCTCGCCCTCGGACTCGTCACCATCGTCATGAAGATGGGATGGTTCGAGCTTGAAGTGTTCGGTATTTTATCGAGCTATCTCAACCACCTGTATTGGCTGTATCGCCTGCTGGGGCCCGAAGGCGCACACGGGCACGCTTTTCCTGAGTATCACGCCAGCACCGCTCTGCTGTTGTTCTATTGGCTGATCTTCCGAGTTTCTTACATTGTGCGGAAGACCAGGTCTCCGCAAGGTGAGCATGTATCGAGCGCGGCAGCGCTGCTCAACACTCTGTTGCTGCTGGGTACGATGAAGTTCCAGTCCGTCCAGCCGGAGCTGGCTTTCGTTGCCTTGCTCGTCATAGGCGCGGCGGAATTCAGCTTTGGACAACTTCCCCTAACCAAGCGTCGCCGTGAGGCCTTTGTTGTCTTGAGCGTACTTGGTGCCGCGCTCATGATCGCCGCGGTTCCGTTCCGCTATTCCGGAAACAATGTCGCCATCCTGTGGCTGATCGGCGGCGAAGCATTGCTGCTGGCCGGTGTGTTAGTCAGCGAGGTAGTCTTCCGGCGTCTCGGCTTGCTCGCGGGACTTCTGGTTGGATTGCATCTGGTGGGCGTCGACTTCCGGCAACTCATAGCGGTTCGCCAGACCAGTGAAGATCTTGTTTTGACCGCTGGTGTGATGTTTGCGCTGTGTGCAGCTGTTTTTTATCTGAACGCTCTTTTCATTGGAGGACGCTGGAAATCGTTTTTTGGCGAATCGCCCGATGTGCAACTTATCGATGGGCATTCGTACCTGGGAGGATTCGCCGCTGCATCAGCCGCGTGGGCTCTATGCTCCAACGATTGGACTGCGGTCGCATTCGCCGGCATCATGCTCAAGCTGGCGGTGCTGGGGCAGAGGCTTAAGTCTTTTCATCTGCAAGTGCAGTATGGTCTCATCGGCACGCTGATCTTGTACCGCATTGTTCTGTTCAACCTCCACAGTGAAGCTCCTGCGCACACCCACATCGCCATGCGGCTTTTCACTTTGCCGGCGATGGCCGCGATGTTTTATGTGACCGCGAAGTGGGCGCAATTGCGAGACGATTCGAACCAGCGCACCTTCCGAGGATTGTTCGCACTGGCGGGCACGGCTCTGGTTACTTCGTTCATTGATTACGAGGTGCCGGAACTCTGGCAGCCGGCAGCGGCGATTCTCTTCGCCGTGGCGCTCGTAGAAATCGGACAATGGATCCGCTATTACGCGATCGCCTGGCATGCTCACTTGTTGAGCGGTCTGGCGGTGCTGGCTGCGTTGACCGCCGACCAAAGCAGCACTCACCGTTGGCGCGACGTGCCGCTCCATGCGTTTGGCGCTTTGCCGGTGGTTGCGGGGCTGTACTGGATCGCCAGGCGTATTGGCCTGCCGAACTCCGATCACGTCAACACGGCGCGAATCGCTTATAGCTGGGCCGGGACCGGCATGATGCTTTGGGTGCTCAACGAGGCCGTGCCCCTGCCGTGGATTGCTGTTTCGTGGATTGTGTTTGCCATTGCTCTCGCTTTGGTCATGCGCCGGATTGGCTACAGGCAACTCGCATGGCAAGCGAATGTTGTGGCCGCATGCGCTGTGGCGCGTGCCTACACCGCGAACTTCTCGCTTGAGCAACTGGTTTGGCCCGGAGTCTCTCTGCGGCTGGTCACAGTTTCGCTTGTTGCTGCGGGACTCTATTTTCTTTCGCGCAAAGCCACCATCCCCGATTCTGAGTCGAAGCGCGCGATCACCTATCTGCACACCTTTGCCGCAACCGGGTTGCTTGCTCTTTTGGCGTGGTATGAAGCACCGGGCGCGTGGCTTGCAGCCGTGTGGGCAATATTCGCCCTGGTGTTGGCTCTGGTGGATCACCAATTTGAGCTCGAGGATCTCGCTTGGCAGGCGCATGCGCTCGCTGCACTGGCGATGGTGCGCAGCGTCTCGCTGAACTTGCACATCAACGAAGCCTGGCATGGGATCAGCGTCCGCTTGCTCTCACTGGCAGTCGTTACCGTGGTGATGTATGCCCTCGCGCAAGTCATCCGCATGCCGCAGGAGTGGCGCAATCGGGAGTTCCACCACATCTACTCGTGGGCCGCCTCGGCACTGGTTTCACTGCTCATGTGGTACGAGTTGCGGCCCTTGAGCGTGGCAGTCGGTTGGGCTGTTTTCGGACTGGTTCTCTTCGAATACGGCCTACTACGCAATACGAGGCAATTCAGGTTCCAGGCATATCTTGCACTGACGGCAGCATTCGGCCGGATCTTCTTTGCCAATCTTGCAGCCGGCAATCCAGGCGAGTTCTGGGGGCCCCGGATCTACACAGTGCTGCCGCTCACGCTGATTTTCTTCTTCGTGTATGTGCAATTGGACGCGGACCAGGCAACCGTGCGCGACGATCGCCGGCTGCACTTCGACGACCTGCTTGGTTATCTCGGGACGGCCAGCGTGATCGCTCTGCTGTATTTCCAATTTGCCAATGATTGGCTGGTTACGATGTGGGCGGTTGCGGTGTTTGTTCTTTTTGGCATGGCTTTGTTGCTGGATCGGTCGATCTTCTTGCACCAGGGCATTCTTCTGACGATCGGCACCTGCGTCCGCGGCGTCATGCATAATCTTTTCGGTGCGAGCTATTTCAGCGGCGGCGACTGGACCGGACGCTATTTCGTGCTGGGTTCGGCTGTGGCCGTTCTGTTGGCATGCCTTCCATTCGCGTTCCGTCTGCGCGATCGTCGCCAGGGACAGACTCTTCCGATTCGCTGGATGGGTGCCCTGGTGCGGCGTCCGGAGCAGTTTATGTTCTTCGCACCGATCCTTCTTCTCACTCTCATGCTCGCACTCAAGATGCGCGCCGGCATGGTTACGGTCGCGTGGGGCATCGAAGGAGTCCTGATCATTCTGCTCGCCCTTGCGGTTAACGAGCGCAGTTACCGGCTGACCGGGTTAATCCTGCTTTTG
>Ga0074045_10001806_pt1 | contig 20305 bp, 14 predicted proteins | sample BogForMeECP23OM2_FD_94442 | JGI IMG/M metagenome (GOLD analysis project Ga0074045, IMG submission 94442) | Bog forest soil microbial communities from Calvert Island, British Columbia, Canada - Bog Forest MetaG ECP23OM2 | ecosystem: Environmental > Terrestrial > Soil > Wetlands ...
AGGAATCCGCCCGCTGCTCGATCAGCCACTCTAGCGTTTGTTGACTCTTCAGCGCGTCAAATTCCCGTGGCCCCGCTCGCCCTCCCAGTTTGCAGGAAAATGGTTCTACACCCATTAATCGGTCACGCCGGAGGCTGGCAATGCCCGAATACAATTTTCAGTTCCGCGGCTGGCAAGCTCTCGCCGCCATCGCCGCTTTACTTGGCTATTTTGGTCTGCAGATCTATCTCCGCATACGCCCGGTGGACGACGCGATGCGCGATGCCATCCGCGTGCAACTCCTGAAGGATTACTCCGGGCTCAGCCGGAACGACATCGCGCGGATCATCGCCAAAGCGCACGAAGGCCAGCCGCTCGGGCACATTCCAGAAATCGCTCAGCACGACATTCAATTCACCTCCGCCTCGGCGCATGGCCGGATCGGTGGTCCCGTAACCTTTGTTAAGGTCGAACTTACCGTGGATGGAGGGCCGCCGCCCGACGGCGAATCCGTTCGCTATTTCACTCTTTCGCACGAACTGGATGGCAGCTGGCTGGTGGTCGGCGAACACGATTCGTACCGCTATCGCAGGGAGCTCTTTCCCTAAGCCATAATTCCTTGTTTCCTGTGCATGATTGGAAAATCAGGAAGAGCAGAGGTAACAAGCTTCCGTAGTGGCCGATCTTAAGATCGGCCAGTGCACAAACGCGCGGGGAAACTAATCGATCTCCACCGCCGGGCCACTGGACGTCGCGGCTACTTCCTCCAGCCGCGCCGCCACCGCCTTCGCGATGCGATACAAACTCTGCGCTGCGGGAGCGGATTCTCCCTGCGCTGCCACCGGATTCCCCGTATCGCCGCCCAGCCGGATTCGCGGATCAATCTCGATCTCACCCAGCACCGGCACGCCATACGCAATCGCCGTCTTGGTGCCCTCGCCATGCCCGAATATATCCACGGACTTGCCGCAATGGGGACACGAAAACGTGCTCATGTTCTCCACCACGCCGAGCACTTCGACATTCACCTGGCGGAACATTTCGATCGCCTTGCGCACATCCGCCAGCGCCACCGTCGACGGCGTGGTCACCAGCACCGCACCGGTCACCGCCACCGTCTGGATTAGAGTTAATTGCACGTCGCCCGTTCCCGGGGGCAGATCGATCACCAAATAGTCCAGTTCGCCCCACTCCACGCTGCGCAAAAACTGCGTGATCACGCTGTGCAGCATCGGCCCGCGCCAGATCACCGGCTTGTCGCCGGGATTCAGCAGGCCCATCGAAATCATCTTCACGCCCTGCGCTTCCACGGGGATAATCCGCTGCGTCGCCGTGGCCATTGGCTCCTGAGTCGAGCCCAGCATGATCGGCACGTTGGGCCCGTAGACGTCGGCGTCCATCAAGCCAACTTTGTGACCCAACTTCGCCAGCGCCAATGCCAGATTTACGGCTACGGTGGTTTTTCCAACGCCGCCTTTTCCGCTGGCCACCGCCACGAGTCTCTTCACCCCTGGTATGCCCTGTCGCTGCGGCATTGGCTGCTGTCCTGGCATCGTTCCTGGTGGCATGTTTCCTCTTTGCTTTCTGAATCTGCGGCGTACTCGTTGAGTTTTTAGTTTTCGGTCGTTAGTTCTTAGTTCGAAAGCTACCAAAGATCAGCCGGAGAGTTCTCGTGACCAGTCACGACTCACCAATCACCAGTCACTTCCTCATGCCCCATGGCACTTCTTGTATTTCTTCCCGGAGCCGCAAGGGCAGGGATCGTTCCGGCCAACCTTCGCTCCCGTACGCACCGGTTTCGGGGCTTCGGCCTGCGCCGCTCCAGTCTGAAACTGCAAATCTTTCTGTTGCCGCTCCTGCCGCCTCTCCAGCGCGCGGGCAAAATCCGGCAACTTCTGCGCCGGAGCGCCTTCCGCGCGTGCCGCGGCACTGGCCACGGCTGCTGCCGCACTTGGCGGCGACTGCCGAGGCGGCGCCGGCGGAGGTTGCCCTGCCCCCGGAGGCGGCGCCTCATTCTGCTGAATCTGCACGTGAAACAAGTACCGCACCGTCTCGTTGTCAATGCGCGTCATCATGTCTTCAAACAAGATGAACGCTTCCTTCTTGAATTCGACCAGCGGGTCTTTTTGCCCGTAACCGCGCAGCCCGATCCCTTCCTTCAGGTGGTCCAGCGAGAGCAAATGGTCCTTCCACTGCGTATCCACCACATCCAGGATGATTCGCCGCTCCAGCCAGCGCAGCAGGTCGGCACTGAACTGCTTTTCTTTTTCCTCGTAGCGCGTCCGCACCGCCTCCGCCAGCGCTTCCGCCAACTGGTCGTGATTCAGCGCCGCGGGGTCCGCGCCCATGGCCTTGGCATCAATGCCAAACTGGCTGTTCACTTCGGCCAAAAGCTGGGTCGCGTTCCACTGGCCGGGATGCTGCTCGCGCGGGCAAAAGGTGTCCACCAGTTCGCGCGACACATCCTCGGCAATTCCCAGCACGTAATCGCGTTGATCTTTCCCTTCCAGCGCCGAGCGGCGAATCGCATAAATCGTCTCGCGCTGCTTGTTCATCACATCGTCGTATTCCAGCAGGTGTTTGCGGGCGTCGAAGTTCTGCGCCTCCACGGACCTCTGCGCGTTCTCGATGCGGTTCGAAATCAGCTTCGATTCGATCGGCACGCCTTCCGTCATCCCCAGACGGAACATCATCTGCTTCATGCGTTCGCCGCCGAAGATGCGCATCAAGTCGTCTTCCAGCGACAAAAAGAATCGCGAAGAACCGGGGTCGCCCTGGCGTCCCGCGCGCCCACGCAACTGGTTGTCGATGCGCCGCGCCTCGTGGCGTTCCGTGCCCAGGATGTGCAAGCCGCCGAGCGCCACCACTTCGTCGTGCTCGGATTTGCACTGATCCGCGAACTGCTGGTACATCGGATCCCAATGGTCCTTCGGCACCTGGAAAATTTTCCCTTCGTGCTGGAACAGAACCATTTGCACGGCTGCCGCTGGCGGCGCATCACCATTCGGGCTATCCACGCCAAGCACCGCGGGCGCAGCGGCATACGGTATCGCCAATTTGTTCTTCAAAAAGTGCTCGCGGGTCATGGACTCCGGATTGCCGCCCAGCAGAATGTCGGTGCCGCGGCCGGCCATGTTGGTTGCGACCGTCACCGCGCCCTTGCGTCCTGCCTGCGCCACGACGCGCGATTCTCGCTCGTGCTGCTTGGCGTTGAGCACCTGGTGCGGCACTCCGGCTTTTTTCAAAATGTCCGCAATGGCTTCTGACTTTTCAATCGAAATCGTGCCCACCAACACGGGCTGCCCCCGCTGGTGGTAATGCCGGATCCCGTGCGCCAGCGAATTGTCTTCCTGCAAAATCCCGTTCACCACCGCTTCGAATTTTTCTTTCTCCGTGCGGTAGACGACGTCCGGATGTTCCTTGCGAATCAGCGACCGGTTCGTGGGGATGACCACCACGTCCAGGTTGTAAATCTTCCCGAACTCCGCCGCTTCCGTTTCGGCGGTGCCGGTCATGCCGGCGAGTTTTTTGTACATGCGGAAATAGTTTTGAAACGTGATCGTCGCCAGGGTCTGGTTTTCCCGCTCGATCTTTACACCTTCTTTGGCTTCCACCGCCTGGTGCAAGCCGTCCGACCACCGCCGCCCGGGCATCTGCCGCCCGGTGAACTCGTCGACGATGATCACTTCGCCGTCTTTCACCACGTAATCCACGTCGTTCTTGTACAACGTGTGCGCCCGCAGCGCCTGATAGACGTGGTGAATCTGCTCCATGTGCGCCGGGTCGTACAGATTGCCCAGCCCCAGGAGCCGCTCGCACTTGCTGACGCCCTCTTCCGTCAGGGTCGCGGTACGATGCTTCTCATCCAGCGTGTAATCAATGTCCTGAATAAGTTTCGGGATGATTTTGTCGATCTTGAAATACTTGTCGGTGGATTCCTCCGACGGCCCGGAAATAATCAGCGGCGTCCGGGCCTCATCGATCAGGATGGAGTCGACTTCGTCCACGATGGCAAACTGGTGGCCGCGCTGAACGCAGCTGGCCAGGTCGTACTTCATGTTGTCGCGCAGATAATCGAATCCAAATTCGTTGTTCGTTCCGTAGGTCAAATCCGCCGCATACGCCGCGCGCCGCTGGACGTCATCGAGGTCATGGACGATCACACCGACGGTCAATCCCAGCGCCTTGTACAGCGGGCTCATCCATTCCGCGTCGCGCCGCGCCAGGTAATCGTTCACGGTCACGACGTGCACGCCGCGTCCCGCCAACGCGTTCAAGGCCGCCGGCAATGTGGCCACCAGCGTTTTTCCTTCGCCGGTCTTCATTTCCGAGATCTTCCCGTCGTTCAGCACCATTCCGCCGATCAACTGCACGTCGAAATGCCGCATTTTCAGGAATCGCCGCCCCGCTTCGCGCACCAGCGCAAACGCCGGCACTATCGCCGCGTCCAGGGCCTTTTTCAGTTCGTCCTTGTAGGTAGGTTCCGCGGGATCCGCGTCCTTCAACTGCTCCTGCACTTGGGTCTTCAGCGCCGCAAACCGTTCCTTCAACTGCTCGTCGCTAAGCGACTGCACTCCAGCCTCTTGCGCGTTAATGGCCGCTACCAGCGGCTCCAGCTTTTTGAGGTCGCGCTCGTGCTTGGTCCCGATGAACCGCGCGATAACTCTGTCAACTACCTTGGCTACATCCATGGAAGGTCGCCGTCTCCTGACGGTGGTTTATAAGCTTGCGGCCCTGCGTGCTGCAGCCGCACCTGGCCAAACATCTAATTGTAACTGGTTGGATGCGCTCCCGCCAAGAAACACCACTTTATAGAACCTGGTTGGTCTCTAATCACATTGCCAAACCGGAGTTACCGCAGCTATCACAAAGAAGAGCGCTGAAATCAAGTTGATCGCATGACAATACCCAATTATCCGTCGCGGCTAACTTACTTGAGCAATTCCCCGGCGCGTGCAACGAGGTCCTTCTTGAGGTCATCCTGGATCGGATTGTCTCCCAGCCATATCCGAAAGACCGCCGAGGCCAGGGTTCGGTCGTAAATCGCCGGCTTGTCCACTCCCGCCACTTTCGTTTCGAGGCCGACGCCGGGTGTCCAGGCGATCACGAACTCCTGGCCGGAGTGAATGTCATTAAAGTAGCCGATCCAGGTGTCCGTGTTGCTTCCGGGACCCTTGAGGGACTCCCGGAAACCGTCGCGAATCTGGTCGGTGCTGACGTTGCGCAGGAACTTCATGACGACCTTCTTGCGGAAGTCGCCGTTTACAAGCTCTGGGTAAAGCCCGGGCGTGCCTGCCTTGCCCTTCAGAGGCCCCGCAATCGCCGAGTCGCCCACATACAGGCCAATCGAGTACACCTTCACCTTCACAAAGGTCTTCGTGCGCAGGCCGACTCCCAGCAAGGACATGTCGCCATCCTTCGCCGCGAACTTTGCGCCCGATTTAGGCTCCGTAACCTCCTGGGCCAACGCCGTACCGACCAAGCTAAAGACAAACAAAGCAACCAGCAGACGGTTCATGGGTGCATCCTCCGTTTGGGCTTGAGCCTACCACACCCACCCACACCAATCTGTGATTAGGACAATTTAATGCGTTCTTCGCGCACCCGACCGGTTTGCGGGCTCGTAGGAGAGCCCCGGGTCAGGAGGCGTGTCTGGGACTTTGGGCTGAGGGGCGCTGGGCATGCTTCGCTAAACGGAAGCGGAAATGCCGTTCGTAACATTCGTCACAGCGATACGGGCTCATGAAGAGAATGTAGTGGAGAATGGTCTCCACGAAGTCTTTTCTTCTGGACCTGTGAATCGACGTACTGCCGCAGCTTGGGCAATGTCCCGGATGATCTCTTTCTAGAATGAGCCTCATGATGCAGCCTCCCAAGTGGATCTGTGCTCGGTTCATCGGCGCTGTGAGGGGGCCGGGGATCATGCAAACGCCGGTCAACACTGGGTGGGAGATTCCATCCTACTCACGAAACGGGATGTATTTCAATAGAATCCATTTCTGCGAAACCGATCGAAACGGGAGCCGGCTATCGGTAACTTAACGGCAAGCCCCTCAACATCCATCGTTCTTATTTCCCCGCAAAGGGCTTACGCTTATTCTATTGCATTCAAATTTTGTTACGCTGGTTCTTTCCAGCTGGGGGAATCGCCGTTTTGTCCGGGCTGGTTCCTGACTTTCAACCCGAGGCCAAAAACATGACGCCAGTACACAGGGAGCTTCTCCAGGAACTTCAAAAGTATGCCGCGACTGCCTCCACGGCCCAGGCCCTCATGGAGCAGATCGCCAAGCGCCTTCACGAGAAGCTGACCCGCTACAACTGGGTAGGCTTTTACCTGGTCGACCCGGCCAACTCGGGCTATCTGGTCGTCGGGCCGTACGCCGGCAGCTTTACGCCCAACGTCCGCATTCCCCTGAACACCGGCCTCTGCGGCGCGGCGGCCTCCAGTGGGCAGGTAGTGGTCGTGCAAGACGTTTCCAAGGATCCGCGCTATCTGGCGGGCTCGTCCCTGGTGAAGTCTGAAATTGTCGTTCCCATCTACGTGAACAAGAAGCTCGCGGCGGAGCTCGACATCGAAAGCTATTTCGGCGACACGTTCACCAAATCAGAACAGGAGTTTGTCGAAGCCTGCGCCAAAGTGACGGCCGACTACTTGGCAAGAGAATAGCGGATGGGAGCCCGGTCCTCGGAAGCACTCCTGGCTTTGCCAAACCGTTCGCGAGTAAACGGAATACCAGCTAAACTTTTTTGCCTGTGAGCCGTCCGATGAAAAGTTGGAAGAAACGCTGTGAGTCGACGCCGACCGCAACATCGGCATTAGGCACCCATTTTTCGCGCAACACCGGGGACGTGGTGAGGCGCGCCAGAGATGGCGCAGCCCCGCGGATCGGCATATTGAGACCGCCCTCCGCCTGTTTGTCCCGCCCAGGCCGCCTGCGCAAGTCCCCGCTGTACGGACTGTAGCCCAGCGTTTCCCCGGCGGTCAGTTCGCCCGTGGTTTCGACGTCGACATAAAACTTCTCCAACTGCAGCAGTGAGGAATCAATGCATGACGCCAGCGCAAGCGAATCGTGCATCTTTTGTCCCGCAACAAAGCCTTCCCGCTCGTCAAGTTCCATCGTCTTGCGAGCAATTTGTCCCGCCGCCTGACTCACGGCGTCCGGATTCGCTTCCAGCGCACGCACGTGATCCCAGGTCAGCTCCGTCTTGCGGGTAACGTCCAACCCTACCATCCGCAGGGGAATGCCAGACTGAAAGATCAGCTTCGCCGCTTCCGGATCGACATAGAAATTGAATTCCGCGGCCGGCGTGATGTTCCCTCCCGACAAGGAACCTCCCATCATCACGATGCCCTTGATCATTCTGGCGAGCTCCGGATCGGCCAGCAAGGCCCTGGCGACGTTCGTCAGCGGGCCGAGGGTGATCAACGTAATTTCTCCCGGATGGCTCCGGACGATCTGGCGAATTACTTCGTCGGCCGGCTCAGCGACCGGCTTGGTCTTTGGTTCCGGAAAAACTGCTCCACACAGCCCATTTTCGCCGTGCGCGTACTCTGCTGTCACCAATCGCCTCACCAGGGGCGTCTTGGCGCCCGCAGCCACCGGGATATCCGTGCGGCCGGCGATTTCGACCATTCGTAAAGCATTGGGCAGAGTCAATTCCAGGGGCACATTCCCCGCCACGGCAGCAATGGCTTCGATTTTTAGTTCCGGAGAGCGCATGGCGAGCAACAATGCGAAGGCATCGTCGGTGCCCGGGTCGGTATCAATAATCACTCGCGACGTCCCGGGATTCGAAGACGGCCCCGTTGAGTCAGCGCCGTGCCCTTCGGCGGGCCACGCGCTGCTACCCAGCAGGCCGGCCGTCAATCCAACCGTCGAGGAGGTCAGGAATTCCCTTCGATTGACGCGCAGGGGTTTGCGAAAGCCATCCATTGTTGCTCCTTATTGTTGATTGTTCTATCGGATCAGCGGCCAGCGATTTCTATCTCCGATAATCAAGCCGGAGACGCGGCTCATTATACTTTTCCTGCGGATTCCAAGCGACTTGAAAGAAGCTTCTCGCTATTCGCCGCCGCTTCGCACCAAATCCAAACTCACGCCTTCGCGTCCCGGTTAAGTCCCGCCAATACGCGAAGCTGCCCGAGGATCATCATATCCACGTTCACCGGCTGATTGTTGCGCACCACGCGAGCATCGCGCCCCGTCTCCGCCGAATAGCCCTCGATGCCCAGAATCACTTCCGGCTCATGCTCCAGCCGCGCCGTATTCTTTATGAGAATCAGCCGTTTTCTGGAATCGTAATGCACGGTCATCTGGTGCGATCTGCCGGCGCACAAGATCCGCAGGTCGCCCAACACCGTCTCTTTGTACGCAAATGTCTGTTCCCCGGTCACGGCATTCCACTCGCAGCATTTCGTGATGATCGTGACCACAACTTTTTTCCAAACCGTCGGAGCAAGCGCAATCGCCGTGTCCCTGTTCAGCGTTTCTTCGTAAGTCAGCCCCTCTTCCGAAAGTCTGGCGGCCAAATACTCCTGTGCAGCACGCTTGGTGTTTTCATCGGCCATGAAAGTTGTCTCTCCGAGTCAGCACTTCAATGCGGCGCCTGGGTATTTTGCAGCGGAGTGGCGACGGCGGGGGCCGCGGAAGCCACGAAGGCTTCGCGTTTCAAACGAATGTCGCCGTCAATGTGCGCGGTGAATTCCACATCTTGGGGAATCACAACGTCCTTCCCGGAAGCCAGCGGCAAGACCGCATCCGAAGAGGTATTCGAGGATCCGGAAATTTCCTGGTAGCAGCGCAACTTGGCCTGCTCCCCGTCGGCCAGCGGCACTGAAGTAATGTTGAACACCAGCTTGCCGCCATGGCCAAAGTGCTTCTTGGGTTCAGCTTCGATGATCGCCCCGGTAGCCTTGGACCCCTTGGTCAAAACCGCGACGCCGTCAACAAGAACATCCTCGATGACTTCGAATTCCACCGCATCACCGGCATGAACCGTAGCCGAAGAAATGGTCTTGATGGTTTTCAAACGGATGGGCGTTTTGTCCGCCAGCATAAACTCGGGCGCACTTATACGCGCGGGAACCGTTGGCTGGTCGTAGTGAATGCGTTCTCTCGCGGGAGGCGCGGGAGATGGCGCGGGGCCGCCGCTGCCGGCCTGGTCTTTCAGAAGCACGACGCTCGCCAAAGGGACGTAGCCGGTTTCGCCCTTGGCGCTCCGCACGCCAAAGTAGTTATCGTAGCGGCCCACGACCTGCACAATTTCGCCGCACTGCAACGTGCTGCGTACGTCCAGCGTGGTCATCGAGCTGTAAAGATAGACGTAGCCTCCGTCACGCGCACAATCAATCCGCCCGGTGTTTTGCGCTCTGCCAAGCGCGGGTAGAAGAAGGCAAACTGCTACGCTGGTCCATAGAACTAAGAGTTTCATCCCGTACCCGCCGCTTCAATTGAACTGAACAGCACCTTCTATCCCAACGCAAAACGCCACCGCTGACAAGGCACTCCCGACCGGTGCTGTGTATAAAACGATATGGATGGATTGGCGCAACTTGCAGACTCATTTCCGCATTCGAAAACCCTTTGCGCGTGGAAGCATATCTCTTCCCGGTCAAACAAACTAAACGATCTGCACCAACTCCGGCGGGCAGTCCCGCAAATTCTCAATCGAAACGCTCTTCTCGGCCACCATGGCTGTCGCGGCCGGCAACAATCCAAAGCTCCGGTTGCGCCCCTCGCGCTTGGCCAGATACAGCGCCTTGTCCGCCAGCTCAATCACGTTATCCAGCGAGAGCATCCCGGTATCCTCATGCATCCACGGAAACGGCGCCCAGCCGATCGAGCACGTCTTGTGCACCTGCACTCCATTTCCGACATCGAATGGGAGGTCGCGCACCGCTTCCAGCACGCGCGTGCACAGCGGCCCCGCATTCTCGCGGTCCGTGGTCCGGCAAACCAACAGGAACTCTTCCCCGCCCCAGCGCACCAGGTCGTCCGAACGCCGCATCACAGATGCAATGCGCTTGGCAACTTCTTGCAGCAGATGATCCCCCGCTGCGTGGCCCAGCTCGTCATTCACCCGCTTGAACCGGTCTATATCCACGAGCACAAAAATCAGTTCTTGCCGCGGACGGCTTTCCCCTGCATCCTCCGACTTCTGGTGCGAACGCAGCGCCTGAGCCACGTCGGTGGGAATCGTCTCGTAGAAATACCGGCGGTTCCGCGTGCCCGTCAGCGGATCGGTCAGCGAAATCTGTTCGAGTTCCTTGTTTTTTTGCAAGAGCTCCGCGCTTCGTTGCGCCACCGCCTGCTCCAATTCGCTCTTTCGCCGGTTCAGCGCGCGGGTCCGGAGGAAGACGAACGCCCACACGCCGCCCAGCAGCGCCAGCACTATTAGTCCCCTGGCCCACATCGACTGCCAGAAACTCGGCAGCACCTGGAATTGGAAACTTGTTTTCGCCGGGTACGCCATCGCATCCGCCGGTTTGCATTGCACCCAGAACTCATAACTCCCCGGCGGCAGGCCGCCATACTGGACCTCACGCAACTGCGTCTCCGTGGGCCGCTTCTCCAATCCATTCAACTGGTAACGGCAGGTCATCTCTTCCGGTGTGTCCAGCACCATCGGCGAAAATTGCACCGTGAGGGTTCCATCCCCGGCGGAGACCGAGGATTTTTCCGTCAATTTCTGCGTCACTCCTCCCAGCACCACCGTGGTCAGCTCCACCTTCGGCGTCTTCTGCGCTTTCACCGCTCCGCTCGCCTTGTACCTCGACAGTCCCCTCGACGTCGCGATCAGAAAGCTTCCGTCCGCCTCTTCCCGCGCTCCCGTCCACGGACTCAGATCGTCCCAAATCAATCCATCGGCGTGGTTCAGCCGTTGCAAATGCCCGTTAGGCCACAAGATCGCGATCCCGTCCGTTCCGTTGAACCACATCCGGTTCATCGAGTCGCGCCCCACCACCGTCCAGTCCCAGTCGGCGAAATCAAATCGCGCTTTTCCGTTCGGTGCCAGGGTCACGTGGGTCACGCCTACGATGTCGTTGTAGCCCAACCAAACCTCGTCATCGTTCAGCGCCGCGAGGCTCGTAATCGTCTGCCCGTTCAAACCGTCTTTCGACGTAAAGACTCGCCAGTTCTTTCCGTCGTATCTGTAGAGGGTCCCGGGTCCCGTCGCCCACAGCACACCATTCGGGGAAAAGGAAAGATATTCGATCTCCACTCCGGCCCTCGCCGGCAAGGGAATCTCTTCTATTTCGGTATTTGCTCGCAGGGCAACGAAGCGCACCAGCCGAGCGCGCGTGGTCGCCCAGATGCTCCCGTCCCGCGCCGCTTGAATGCTTACGAAATTTCTGCCGCGGTAATTCGCGTAGGTCGTGGTTGCGTAGGTCTGCGGATCAATCCGGACAATTGCTCCGGTAATCGTTTGCGTCCAGACGGAGCCATCGCCCGCCAATTGCATCTGGCGGATCTGGCGTCCCAGTTGCCCCTGTAGCGCCGGCACTTTTTCCCACGTGCGCGTCTTCGCGTACCAGATTCCAATCCCTTGCGCCGTGCTCACCCACAGCCGGCCACGATGGTCGCGCAGCGTGGTCCACGTCGAGTTGTCCGGCAGCCCCTCTGCCGTGGTCCACGCCGTCCACTCGCGCGCTCCCGCCAATCGATCAAGTCCTGTCCCCGACCCGCCCACCCACAACGTTCCTTCGCGGTCTTCCATCGCGCACTGGATCAGGTTGCTTGCCAACCCCTGCTTGACCGTCACCAACCGCCAGTGCCCGTTCTCTTGCCAGTACAACCCCGAAGAACTCGGCACCAGCAGCTTTCCTTGCGCGTCGATCGAAGGTTTCCCCTCTTCTTCGTTTGCCGCGCCAATCACCTCACGTTCAGGCTTCAATTTGCGGGCATGCAGATCCACTCGCGCGAGTCGCGTCGCGGTGCGCAGCCAGAGCGTCCCGCTGCCGTCCTCCAGCAACGCCACCACTCGCTCACTGGGAAGTTTGATCCCCGGCACAAGTTCCACCGTCCGGGAGGCGGGAAGCAGGTGCGCAAGTTTTCCTCCCGCGGTGAACCAGATCGAATCATCGCTGGCCCGAAGAATTCCTCCCGGAGTTTCCCAGTCACTCAGGTCTCGAGCCACTGATTCCGTCTTACCGGGGTTCTCCGGGTCGAGGATCAGCAAGCCCCGCTTGTACAACAGCAGGTACACAACTCCCGTGTTGTCCACTGCAAAGATCTGAACGCCATTCAGCAACGGCAGAGAGCTTGCTGGTATCGGTAACGGATGGAACTCCCCGTTCTTGTAGCTCGCGATTCCGCGGTTCCCGGCAAACCACGGCGTTCCATCCGGCGCGATCAGCATGTCCACCACGTAGTGGCCGATCATGCTTTCCACTTCGGTCATTTTCGTCGCGCGGGTGCCGTCGTAGCGGTAAAGCCCTGTCTGCGTACCGATCCACAGGAATCCCTGGGCATCTTGTGCCAGAGCGGTGGTCGTCACCGCTCCCATTCCGTGCTGGTCCTCAAACCGCTGCACGGAAAATCTTGGATTGTCCGGGAAATTGGCGCGAATTTCCTCCCCGCGCGTCCCCGTGAGGAGCGCTGCGAACGCGCACAAGAGTGCGCACACTCGAATTGCGAATCCCTCAGACACTTGCTAAAAGCACCTCTTACGAACTTTCTCGCCCACCGCAGGGCGCCGATCGACGGGCACGAATGTGTTAACAGCAGGTTAAAGAGGAAGTGGTGCGGGGTAAATGCCACAAAGGTACCGGGGTGTAGTACTTGCGAATAGTTACCGATTGTATATAAAACAAAATTAGTCTGATAATGCTTCTTGCCTAGAGAGCTGCCTTTTCGATGAAGAACCCCGCTGCATCCCGCCCTTTATTCTTCGGCTCCCTGGCCCAAGTTTTCCATCAACAATTTGCGGAACCTATTCCGCTCATCAAGCCCCATGTCTATGATTTCAAATGACATATCCTGCGCCCGGTAGTCCCGCATCAAGGCCGTTGCCTGCACATTCCGCAGCCCCAATTGCATTCGCAGTTGCACCTTGGTTCCCGGCGCCAGATGCATGTTCGTCGTCGCCAAGCCGCCGGACATACTCGCGGTCTTGATCTCCAGCCGGCAATTCTGCTTCAGGTTGGTGCTGACCGCCGAAACGCTTTTCTGCAACCGGACTCGGGTGTGTCGCCGCTGCCGGACAAATTTCGAATGCGCCGGAATGTCCAGCGGCCCGAGCTTTAGTTCCTCGGCTTCGATCCCGCTGTGCGGCAGGAAATCCTTGGCCCACTCCTCATCCAGCTTGAATAGCGCCTGGAGAGCGGCGATCCGCAACTCCTGCGGATTCACCCAGCCGAACAGCTTCTTCTCCGCCACGATTCTGTGCAGCGTCGGGATCGATTCGGGCGCCCGCAATCTCACCAACCCCTCCAGCGCCTTCACCCGCAAGTACGGCGCGCCTCCAGCCGGCAAGTCTCCGTCGGCGATGGTCAGCAATCTTCCCAACGCCTCGCGATCTCCGGTCATTCCCATTTCATCAACCACCAGTGGCATCACCAGCGGATCCACATGATCCAGCAACAACAGCAGCAGCCGGCAGCTCTCGTGAGCTCCGCTCGAAGCAATCTGCCGGATCACGCGATCCTGCGCCGTCCGCGGAAAATCTTTCATTCGCCCGGGGAGAAACACTTCCGCGGCCTGGGAATCCAGCTTGACCAGCAGGCCCACCATTTCGGCGGCCTCCGCAACCGGCCCGCCGCGCACCGTGCTCCTTAGGTACTGCACCGCTTCCTCTCCCAGTTCGTGAGCCAGGCTGGCGACATTCTCCAAATCACTTCGAAACTGGCAGCGGTTGAAGCGCATCGCCAACTGTTCCATCGCCGTCTGCGGCAGATGCCTCAGCACCCCGGTCAGTCCCGCCGCAATTTCTCTTACGCGTAGCGCCTCTTCCACGAACTCCGGCACTCGCTCCTCGATGCCCATCTTGGCGCGCAATGTCTTTCCGATTCCCGGGCGTTGCGCCTCCACTCCTTCCAGCAAATTCAATGCTTGGGCCATCGCTGGGAAATGCCGCTGCGTTGCGGCTTCCTGGCTCAGCCTCACGAACGCCGCGCTGACCAGTGTTTGCAAATCCTGATCCTGCTCGACGTTCAGCCGCAGGCCGATGTGCCGTAGCGCCTCCAGGAGGAGCCGCGGGTCCGCCTGCGCGTACAAGGTGGCCATTTCCGAAAGCCCCGTGGCCGCGCGCTTCCGTGCGTCCGGCTCTTCACTGTCCGCGCATTTGGCGTAATTTTTCAGGATGCTGATGGCTTCCGCCACTTCGCCGTGCTCGATCAATTCCGCCACGTAGGACTGCACGTTTTTCGGCGGGATGCACCACGCCTCATCCGACAGCAGCACTTCGCGCTTCGCGCTCTCCGGCACCGACGCCCAGAACTGCCGGTCCAGAATCTCCCGGTGCGATTCCACCAGGATTCCCGCTTCCGCCAACTTGTCTTCGTGTTGCCCCAGAATATTCCGCAAGTGGTCAATTTCCTGGTTCATGCGGTCCAGCATCTGCCGCACCGCGTTGACTTTGACTTCTCCGCTTTCGAACTGTTCCAGGGCAAAGCGGATGGACAGGTGCTCCGCTAACTGCACCAGCACGCCCTCGTCGAGCTTCTTGTTCTTCCCCTGCTCGGCCAGACCCGCCAGCGCGTTGCGCAGCGAGTCTTGCGCGTGGCCCGGCAACTGTGACACTTGATCCTGAAACTCAACCGTGGCCGCGGAGGGATTCTCACTGGTTCCGATACTGCCGAAAGTGGCCAACGCCCGCAGGATTCGATAAATCGATTCGTCGTCCGGGGCTCCGAAACTTCGATAGGCTCCTGGGCCAATTCCCCCGCCGCCCTTTCCTGCTCCACCGCCCGGCCCCGCGCCAGTACCTGCACCGCTTCCGATTCCCGGGCCACCGCTCCCAAATCCGGATCCCCCACCGCTCGAAACTCCGCTGCCACTGTAAAAGCTTCCGCTGCCCCCGGAGCTACCGCCGCTGCCAGTTCCACCGCCTCCAGTGCCGCCGCTTCCGCCCGACCCCTCACCAAGTCCGGTAATCGCACCCCCACCGGGCCCTGCGCCCCAGTCTCCTCCGCCGCCGCTCCCCGTGCCGCCGCTTCCAATTCCTCCGCCTTCTCCTCCGGATTTCGATCCTTCCGCCGCGGCAATCAACTCCAAGAGTTTCTTGGGATCGTTCAACATCTTGCGGAACTGGTCCTGCCGCTCTCCCATGGACGCAGCCGCAATCTGCGCCGCCATGCTGGACTCCTTCAGCCTGGAATCCGTCGCCACGAAACAAACTTCATTCACCCGGATACCCCGGGCGTCAGCAATCGCCGCTTTCAGTTGTTGGGCAAGTTCCGCGGGTTTCGCCTTGCCCGTCGGAAAGGCACTAACGAACTTGGCGAACTCCTCTTCCGTTACCTCTCGCGTGAATTGCACGCTCGCCAGGCCGGAGGCGGAAAGTAATTGCGCAAACTGTTTCTCCGCAGGCGATCCCTCCAAAGGCACGCCATCCAGCAGCAGTTGCGCCCCGGTCGCCCCTAACAGTAAGCCGGTCTCCGACCCCTCGGGGATCGCCGTCCGCAATTCCGCCCATGCGGTTGCCAGTTTCTCCGCGGTTCGTCCGTGTTCGTGGCCATACAAACGCGCGAATTTCAGCGAGATATTCAGGCTGCGAACAAATGCCCGGGCTGCCGTGGCTTTGGGATCCACTTTCATTCGGTTTCGTGTCGCTCCAGGTCAACTGTACTTCCAGCTAATCGAGTAGGACCTGCTCACTAGTACCGTAGAACCCCGGCACTGCACGAACAATGGTACAGAGGTCCCATGTGACCCGGCGGTCATCTGCCATCCGTACAGTCGGAGACACTGCTCCGCTGGGCAGCTCTTTTTTTTGCAGGTACAGGTGCGTGAAGGGGAAATTCTCCGCAGAATTCTACTTCATCACGGCGACTCGTCCTGGCCGTTTGCTCCTATTGCTCACATTTGAGGCTTGCGGCAGTCCGCCCAGCTCCAGCAACAACTTCCTCAAGCGTGATCGATCCTCCAACTCCATATCCACGAATTCAAAAGCCATCGCCTGGGGCCGCGCGCCGCGCACGATCGCCTGCGCCCGGATATTCCTCACCCCGTGAACGAACTTCAGCGTCAGCAGCGAGCCAGGCGCCAGGTGCCGGTCCGCCGCGCCGATGCCTCCGCCCATATTCAGCTCCGCAACGGAGAGCCGCATGTTCTCCCGCAGATTTGTGGTCACCGCGGAAACGTGTTTGCTCAGCTTCAACCGCGCATAGCGCCGCTGCCGGGTCACCGACGCGTTCGGTTCGGGATCCGTCGGCTCCAACACCAGTTCCTTGCGATCCAGCCCGCTGGCCATGATCTTTTCGATCGCCAGGGTGGGTTCCACCTTTTGCAGCGCCTGTGCGGCGGCAATCCGCAGCTCGGTGTGATACGCCCAGCGCCAAACCTGCTTGGCCTCCAGAATTACCTGCAGCATCGCGCTCGCGGCGCTGGCCCGCAATCTTCCCGCGGCTTCAATCGCCTTGATCCGCGTAAAGCCCGGCGTGGTGTCATCGCGAATCAGATCCAGCAGTAGCGGAATGCACTCCGTCCGCCCGCTCATGCCCATCTCGTCGATCGCCAGCGGCCGGATCAGTGGGTCCAGCGAAACGTACAGTGAAACCAGCAGCACAGCCCGTTGTTCGACGGGCGTGGACGACAACTGCCGCACCGTGCGGTCATGCGAAGCTCTCGGCCACTGCGCCAGCCGCAGCGGCAAGACCCGCTCCACCGACTCTGGCGAAAGCTGGCTCAACAGCCCGATCACTTCCGTCGCTTCCGTGGCCGGCGCCGCTTGCAACGTTTCCACCAACCGGTTCACCGCCTCCTCGCCGAGACCCCGCACCATCTCTCCCAGCAGTTCGCAATCTTCACGGAATCCGCAGTTGGCAAACCGGTTGGTCATGTAATTCAGCGACGCTTTCGGCATCAGCCCTAATATGTCCAGCAGCCCGTCAGGCGGCTGTCCTGCTCGCATCGCGTCTTCAATGAACTCTGGCAGCCGCTCTTCGGTTGCAATCCTTTGCCGGATATTGTTGGTGGAACCCGGCCGCAGCGTTTCCACGCCGTCCAGGGAAGCCAGCGCCTGCTGCATCGCGGGATAGAAGCGCTTGGCGCCCGCCTCCTGGCTCATGCGCACAAACGCCGCGCCGATCAGCGTCTGCAAATCGGGTTCCCGCTCGATGGCCAGCTGTTTTCCCAACCGCTGAATGACGTCGATCAGCGCGCTTCCGTCGCCGCTTCCATAGAATTCCGCCAGGTCCGACAGCCCGATGGCCGTGGTCCGCCGCGCTTCCGGGGCTTCCAAACCTACGCACGCCGCATACCTCGTCAGGATTTCGTTGACGGTCTTTAGTTCCCCGCGCCGTAGCATCTCTTCCAGGAACCCGCGCACATTTCGCGGCGGCACGCACCACGCCTCATCCGAGGTCAGCACTTCCTTCTTGTTTTCTTCGGGAACCTGCACCCAGAATTCCTGGTCCAGCAATTCCGTGTACGACTGCATCTGCAGGCCCGCGTTGGCCATGGTCTCTTCCTGCTGCCCCAGGATTTTGCGCAGCGCTTCGATCTCGGCGTTCATGCGGTCCAGCAACTGCTTTACCGCGTTCACCCGCAATTCGCCGCGTTCGTAGCTGTCCAGCGCGAAACGGATCGCTACGTGCTCCGCGAGTTTCAGCAGCATGGGCTTGTCCGGCTTATCCGTCGGCGCTTGTGCCGCAAGTCCCGCGAGCGCTTGCTGCAAAGTCACTTGGGCGCGCACCGGCAACGTCGAAAGCCGCGACTGAAAGGCCGCCGGATCCATTCGCGCGTCCGGGTCTTTCCGCGCCTTGCCCAACTGCGCGAAGAGCCCGATCATCGACCGGACATCATCCTCGGCAACCGCGTACCCTCCTCCCGTGCCGCCACCGCCGATTCCGCCAACGACTCCGGGCACGCCTCCCAGGACGCCGCCCTTGATCATGGCCGTGGCCGTCAGCCACTTTCCGGGTTCGCTGCCACCGCCGGCACCACTGCCTGTTCCGCCTCCGGTCCCACCTCCGCCGCCCGTTCCACCGCCGGCACCGCCCCCGGCTCCGCTTCCACCGCCAAATCCGCCAGCGCCGCCAGGGCCACCGCCTGGACCGCCCCCGGGCCCACCGCTACCGCCTTCGCCAGTTCCGCCGCCGGCACCTCCACCACCAGGACCACCGCTACCGGTTCCGCCGCCTCCGGGCCCACCACCTTGGCCACCCCCGCCTGGAGGCGCCCCCGGCTTTCCGGCTTCCCACAAGCTCCCGCCGGCTCCCGTGCCGCCGCTCCAACTTGCGCCGCTGCCACCGCCCGAGCCTGATCCTCCGCCACCACCGCCGGGCCCAAAACCTAATCCACCGCCACCACCGCCGCTTCCTCCACGCCCACTTTCCGCGGCCAGGATCAGTTGCAGCAATTTTTGCGGGTCCTCAAAAATATCGCGGAGCTTGTCCCCTTGCGCGCCCAACACCTTGGAAGTCAGGTTCGCCGCAACCTTGATTCCCGCTACCGAGCCGTCTTCCGCGACGAAACGAATTTCGTTGATCTTAATGCTCGGATCCCCGGCCAGCGCAGTTTTCAACTGTTCCGCGAGAGAACTCGGCTTGGCATTGCTGTTCGGAAAAGCGCGAACAAACCGCGCGAATTGTGGTTGGCTGAGATTTGGTGCGAAGTGAATGCTGGCAATTCCCGAAGTGATCAGCAGTTGCGCGAAACTTTTTTCGGCCGCCGCTGCGCCCAGCGGCACTCCATCCAGCAATATCTGGTTCCCCGAGGCGCCCAGCAGCAATCCCGTATCCGGGCTTTCCTGCAACGCCGAGCGCAATTCTTTCCACGCCGTCTCGAACGCCGCCATCGTTCGCACATGTCCGAATTCATACAGACGTGCAAACTTCAGCAGAATGTTCAAGCTGCGTACAAAAGAGCGTGCCGACTGTCGAGTATCTCCAGCCATTCCTGCGGATTTCCCCTCAGTGGAACATTACTCCTACACTAGGCTGCCTCTCTATAGGAAACAAGTCTCCCGCGGTCTGATGTCGCCATCTCACTAATACGAGTATCGCTTCCGATACATCCACCCGCTGCGCTCTTCTCTTGGTTGCTCTTGTGCCTCGCTCGTCAGTACAATCTCTCCTGGCCTCATTGGCCAAGCGCCCACCCCAGCTTCCTACCTGGGCGACTCGGGTTCTTGAGGACCCCCAAGCACCATGGCTGATCATCGAACCCCAGCGCACTTGAAGGCAGAGATGCCGCAAATCCCTGGCGTCGGTGGCCCAGGCGGCCGTCGGTCCTCGCCCAACCCCATGCTTCCGCTAATCATCGGTTTGGTGGTCATTGGAGTGGTCCTTCTGTTTGCCGTTCGGTGGCTTTCCCACCCGCGGCCCAGCGAACCTCCGCATGTGGAGCAGACTCCGCAGATCGAGGTTCCCCCGCCCCCGCCGGATCCCAACGCTGCCCTGCCGCACGCCACAGAAGCCGATCCTGCCATCGCACAGATATCCGACCTTGCCAAGCCCTGGTCTTCGGCCGACTTCTTCGTACGGAATCGCCTTAGCGGCGAAAACGTCCCGGCAACGATCGTCCGGCTTCCCTCTGGCGCGGCCAATAGCCTCAGTGGGTATTGGGCCTTCTCCCGGAAAGCCCCTTATGGCTCCTGCGAGCTCGAGTACATTTCCGACTTAAAAAGACTTCGCGAGGAGTACGACTTCCCGCACCCCACTCACCCGTTGGTTGGCAATCCCTGCAGCCGTACGCTTTACGACCCGCTCAAGACCTCCGGCCTTCCCGGCAATATCTGGATTCGTGGCGGCATTGTCCAAGGCAGCGATATTCGTCCCCCCTTCGGCGTGGAAATCAAAATCCAGGGCAAGCAAATCCAAGCCATCCGCACCGAATAACCGCCCCTCCTCGTTTTCCGAATCTCTGTGACCTCTGCCTGCCCTGAACGAAGCCGAAGGGCCCTCTTCCTCTGCGATCTCTGTGTTAAATCTTCATCCGAATCTTCCCCTTTTCCATTTTCTAATTTCGAATTTCCATTTTCTCCACCTCGTCCCCCATCTTTCCAATCAACATCATCCCCACCATCTTCTGATCCGCCCACCACGACCACAAGGGATGCTCAAACGTCGCCGGCCGGTTGTGCTCGATAAAAAAATGCGAGATCCACGCCAGCGCATAGGGCACCACCAGCGCCACCGCCACCCACCACCAGTGCCGCGTCA
>Ga0074045_10001807_pt1 | contig 20293 bp, 16 predicted proteins | sample BogForMeECP23OM2_FD_94442 | JGI IMG/M metagenome (GOLD analysis project Ga0074045, IMG submission 94442) | Bog forest soil microbial communities from Calvert Island, British Columbia, Canada - Bog Forest MetaG ECP23OM2 | ecosystem: Environmental > Terrestrial > Soil > Wetlands ...
AAGTCGGGTCCGATGAAGACGACTTCGGAGTGGTGATCCTCGTCGGCTTGAGTGATGAAGCGGCCTTGCGCCGGGTACAAGTTGCGGACGTCAGCGAAGTTGGGAGTTGCGCCAAGCATCTGGACGTTTTCCATGGTCAAGTTACCGCTCTTGACCTGGACGTTGTGATCCTCTTCGGCGGCGACGGCTGAGGCCAGTTTCATACTGTCGCGCAAGCGCTCGTAGTCGTCGTAGGTAATCAGAGGACGCTTTTGCGCTTTGATCCAAGCATCTTCGCTGGTGATGATGCCGAAGCGGTGAACCAGAAAAACGTTGGCGCCAAGATTGGCGACGCGATCGGCGACGTAAAGGTCGAGACCGGAAATCACGCTCATGACAATGACGAGGGTGGTGACGGCGAGAATCACGCCCAGGAGCGTGAGGAAGCTGCGGAGCTTGTGGGTTCGCAAAGCGTCCAAGGCCAGCTTGATGGTCTCCGACGAGGTGACCCAGGCGGCGCGGAATCCCTTCAGCCGGGCGGGAGACACGAAGGCCTTGCCCGCGAGTGGCGGGGCAGCCGTCAAGCTATCGATTGGAGTTACGCCCACTCACCTCTCCTGTATGGAATACGAGCACACCCCGCGAATCGTTCCTCATTCCTTAGACGTATGCGGGGCATCTTTGCTTTCAGTGAAGTTGCATGTAATCATCTCTATTGTAGCGTGTTGGGCGCGAGTCGGCTGGTTATTTTGGGGCGCCCAAAGACCAGATGAGATTTGCGACTCACTCAGAACAGCCTGTTTTTTCTATGACTTACATCCGGCTAAGCCGATCAGGAGTCTCGCGGACGCGCCGATTGTGGCGTGCGTTCGCGGTCGGGCCGCTGTTGCTCGCTTCAACGATCTGTGGGCAAGCCCCAAGCCCTCCCGCCGCTGATCCGGCAATCCAGCCTGAATCACAGAGCGACTTGTTCGGCCGGGTGATCGCGAACCAAAAGCGGATGGAGCTCGTGCTGGATGAGTATGAGCGTACGGAGAAGGTCGAGGTGAGGAAGACCGGCAGCGATGCGAAGCCGTCCGAGGTGAGGGTTTGGCGCCTGTTCCCTGCCGGACCGGCCATCACCAAGCTGCCCATTTCCGTGGATGGAACTGCGGTTAATTCGGAGCTATATCGCGACGATCTAGAGAAACTGGAGACGTACCTGGTATGGGCGGCACAAGGAGGTCCCGCGCAGCAAGAGGCCTACGCAAAGGCGCAGCGCAAACGAAGAGAGCGCCATGACCTGATCGCGACCACACGGGATGCGTTCGTTTTTTCTCGGGAAGGCGAAGAAAAGCGTGGCGAGCTGACGCTGACGAAGTATGCGATGTCCCCCAATCCGAAGTACCGAGCGACCACGCGGAACGCCGTCATCTTCAGCAAGGTGCGCGGAACGGTTTGGATCGACGAAATTTCGGGGGAACTGGCGAGAATTGAAGGGTCGGTGATGGAAGACATCTCGATCTCGTTGTTTCTGGCTAAGGTATACAAGGGCAGCCATTTCATGCAGGAACGCTATGAGATGGCGCCAGGACACTGGTTTCCCACCTATGAGCAGTATGACTTTGACGGCCGCAAGTTCGTTGTGTCCTTCTCGATCCATGAGCGCACGTTCTACTCAGACTACAAACGAGTGGGGCCACCAAAAGAGGCGGTGGGGGTGGTCCGTGACGAGTTAAGCAAGCTGGGGAGCGAGCAAACCGCGAAGTAAGGCTGAATTCGATAGAATAGACGCATGTAGTACTAGAACCAGACTGGGCCGGATCGGAGGCGTCATGTTCCGGAATCGCGTTTCCCTATTCCCCGGGCTAGTTGCGGGCGCGGTGATTTGGATGGCCGTTTATCCCTGCGTGGCACGCCCCCAAGACACGAGCACACCCAAACCTGCGCAATCGCAGACGACTCCTGCGATTCCGTCGGCAGTTCCCGCGACTCCACAGACGAGCCCAGCGCCTAGTTCGGCGCAGGCTCCGGTTCCAGCGGCTAAGGAAGCGGACAAGAAGAAGCCGAAAAAGGTATGGACGAATGACGAGATTAAGTCCGTGAAGAGCGGGGTATCGGTGGTGGGCGACACGGACAAAGGCGGCACCAGAGAACCCTATTCGCGGGACGACGCGGAGGATGAGCATCAGAGTCTGCACCAGCAGCAAGTGGAAGAGTGCCGCAACCAAATTGCTGAATTACGCGACCGAATTGACGCGGTCGACAAGCGAATCGCGCAATTGAAGGACTTCAAGGCGGAGGATACTTCGGCGTCGGGCGGAATCGATATGCATCAGAGGTACAACATGGTGCCGCTGGCAGATCAGGTGAAGCAACTGGAAGACGCGAAGAAGAAGCTGCAAGCGCAGATTGAAGACATCGAGAATGAAGCGCGGAAAGCCGGAATCAAGCCGGGCGAACTGCGATAATCAGAACGACTCAGGAAGTTAAACTTGCTTGGATCGTTCCGCCGCTGTTGAAGATTCGGGCATCAATTCTCCGGCGGCCCGGGTGATGCGACGCCATTCCTCCTCGAAGCACTGGCCACGTTCGCAATCGAACTCGCACAAGGCTACGTCTTCGGGCGCTTCACCCACCCAGTGAATACGAATCCAGCGAACCTGCTCCATCAACCTGGTGGTGTAGCGGCGACGTCGGTCGTTGCCATTTGGGGGGACGGTCGAAGCGGGGTGACATTACTGAACCATGCCCTCCCTCAGACGGCTCCGCCGAGGGCGAGGAAAAGGGTGAGATAGCGCTTGAGGTTCTGGGTAATCAGGAAATTTTCTTTCACGTGCTCGTGCCCGCGTTCACCCAAGCGGGCAGCGATTTGCGGGTGGGAGAGCAGGAAGCGAATCTGATAGGCGGTGCCCTCGACGGAGTGCGCCAGCAGCCCGGTGTGATTGTGAATGACCTGCGTGGGGATTCCACCGACGGCGGAAGCCACGACCGGTTTCTTTTTCCAGAGAGCTTCAGAAACAGTGAGCCCAAAACCTTCGCGGAGGCTTTTCTGGATGACGATGGACGAGGCGCGCTGCAGCGCATTTACCTCCAGGGGCGCCCAGGCCGGAAGCTCGAGCACCTTGATGTCTGAATCGCCATCGGCGGCGTGATGCACTTCCTTCAAGACTTGCGCGCCTTCGGGATCGTCGCACGCACTTCCGCCCGCCAGCACTAGTTGACAATCGAAATAGCGCTTCACGATGCGGTAGGCACGAATGACCCCGAGCGGATCTTTCAGCCGGTCGAAGCGGGAGATTTGCGTGAGGATGGGACGCAGCGGATCAATTTGATAGCGGGCGAGCACCTCGGCGATGAATTCGGCCGGGAGTTCGCGATTTTTCTCTGAAAGAGGATCAATCGCGGGATAGAAAAGATATTGCGGGATGGGAAGCTGGCGCGCGAATTCCGGGGAGGAAAAGATGGAAGCGTCGTAACGCGAGACATAAGAGTTGAGGAAATCCCAGACGACGGAGTTGGGATGGGAAAGGTCGATGTGGCAGCGCCAGACCCATTGATTTTTGCCAGGCGGCCGATCGTCGATGAGGCCGAGTGGCTGGGGGTCGTGGATGACGACGAATTCGGCATCGAGAGGCAGGCGGTGAAGATTGCGCTGCTGGTATTCGCGGAAGATTTCGAAGTCGCGAGGCTGCGGATGATAGGGCGCTCCATGAAGCGCGTTGTGGAAAGCTTTGGTGACCGCGAAGAAATCCTCGCCGCCGGTAATGACGTCCCAGCGAAAGGACAGTCTCAGATCCTGGGCGAGAGGAATGATGCGATTGAGCATTTCGGCAACGCCGCCGCCGACAGCAGTGGAGTTCACCATTTCGACGCGGCGGCCGAGCAGCGGACGAGCCAGGATACGTAATTCCTCGATCTCACCTGCGCCAATGACAGCGGCATAGTCATCGAGACAGATGCGGTTCGCGGTCTGCACTGCCGTCATGCTTTCTCCTCTCACGGTCCACCAGGCGAAGCAGTTTTTCGCGGGCGCTGTCCAGGGTGTTGGTGTAGACGTCGATGCGATTGACGTTTTCGGCAAGAGTCATGAGGCCGAGGCCATCCGCGAGCCAATGGGAAAAATCGTTGGTGCGAAGCTGAAGGCGGAGGCGCGAGGAGATGAAGTGGAAATAGAAACTGGAATGACTGAGATGGGAAACGCCTTCACGGAATTCGTCGAGAGTTTTCGCCGCACGGCCCAGAGGAACAGTCACCTCAATGGACTCGCAAAAGAAAAAGGGCTCGAGGGTGGATTGATTGGCGAATTCCGGATGCTGTTCGCAGAAATCGCGGACCACCATGCACAAATCCGCGCGCAAGGCGGCGATGCTGGAATAATCGCGGATATCCAGGGCCGCGAGCTGCTCGGCCAGAGCGTCGCGATTGGCATCGGCAAGAACCCATTGCGCGAAGTCGTTGGAGAAGCCTTCGGTAAGGAAATGGTGGGTGCTGAGGGTCTGAAAGGTGTGATGGAAAATGGAGGCGTCGCTGCAGTGCTCGAGTCCGGCGCGAAACTCGGAAAGGGTCATGGCAGAAATGTTGCCGATGCGAGTGAGATAAGAGACGGTGAAAAAGTTGAACGGTGTCTGTGGCGTCTCCATCGGGTGGATTCCTCCCGCGCCCGGTGAAGATCAGCCGCCGGGCCTTCCGGTTCTGTGTGAGAAGCAGCAAAAGAAGCCCTCGGCGGCTCAAGCCGGGTTCAATCACGGCAGGGCTGGAGGCCTGCCCTCCAGATATCACGAGTGAACGGATAAAGTGACGTCTTTCCGCCGGCTGTAAAGCCAAGCCCGCCCGCAAAACGACGTTCTCAACTAGGCTTTCAGGTCAAGGACTGAACCTCGTTTTTGCCCTCCGGAGCCTCAATGCGGATCTCGGTAAGATCGGACAGAAGGTTGGCGGCCCAGCGGTAGATGTTGTATTCGTGAATGGTCTTGCGCAGGTGGCCCATGCGGGCGGCTTGTTGCTCCGAACTCATGTCGAGAGCTTGGTGTATCGCATCGGCAAGCTGCTGGATGTCGTAGGGATTGACGAGCAGGGCGTCGGTAAGCTCGTGAGCGGCGCCCGTGAAGGAGCTGAGAATCAGGACCCCCTGTCCATCGTCGCGAGCGGCGATGAATTCCTTGGCCACGAGATTCATGCCGTCATGCAGCGAAGTAACCAGGCACACGGAGGCAGCGCGGTAGAAGCGAGAAATTTCCTGATGCGAGTGGTGCCGAAGGAGAGGAATAATGGGCCTCCAGCGGCCGACGCCAAAGCGGCTATTGATGCGGTCTGCTTCGGCGCTGACTTCGTCGAGAAATTGTTTGTAGCGAGGAATGTCAGTGCGGCTAGGAGCGCCGATTTGCACCAAGGAGAAGCGGCGCTGGTAAACGGGATTCATTTCCAGGAAGCGCTCGACGCCGCGGAACCGTTCGATGATTCCCTTGGTGTAATCGAGGCGATCGACACCGACAGCGAGAAGCGATGCTTCGATGCCGAGTTCGGCACAGAGAGCGCCGCGCTCTTCTCCCGCGCTGCGAACTGGCTCGCTTCCGTTATTCGTTGTGAGGGACGCGACGCTGATGGGATACGGACGCACACGAGTGACATGCCCCTGGCGGTTCACGGCGAAGCGGTCCCACTCAGTTATGGCTTCCACGGCATGATCCACGGTTTCCAGGAAATTGTTGCAGTGCGTCTGAATGTGAAAACCGACCAAGTCGGCGCCCAGCAGTCCTTCGACAAGCTCTCGCTGCCACGGACAGATGCCAAACACTTCCGCGTTGGGCCAGGGAATGTGCCAGAAAATCGCGACGGCGGCGTCCGGACGCGCCTCCTTCACCATCTTCGGCAGGAGGGCGAAGTGATAGTCCTGCGCGAGAAGAATGGGTGATTGCGTTCCTTTCATTTCTTCGAGGACCGCGTCGGCAAAGCGCCGGTTGACGCGCTGATAGTGAATCCAATCATCGAGGCGGAAGGTTGGCCGGGTGTGCGCGATGTGGCAAAGGGGCCACAAACCTTCGTTCGAGAAACCTTCGTAGTAACCGTTCTCTTCGTCTTCGGTGAGCCAGACGCGCCGCAACGTATAGCTGGGCCGATCGGGCGGGACCTGCAGATGATCGTGCTCATCAACGGTTTCACGGTCGGCATTGCCGGAACCATTGGCGATCCAGGTGCCGTTGCAAGCTTGAAGGACGGGCTCGAGCGCGGTGACCAGACCGCTGGCCGGCACGATCATCTGCACGGCTTTTTCCTTGTCGCGAAAAACGTGCATATAAGGCTCGCGGTTGGAGACAACGAAGAGAGGTTTATTGCTGAGTTTGTTGCGTAGACTGACGCGGAGGCGCTCAGCGGTCCACACGGACGATTGCGTTTCGCGCAGTTGAGCCTCTTCCTGTGCCGCGGCGCGCGCCGTGTTCAGCGCATGGGCGAGATGCTTCACCTCGGTGTGAATCTGGTCGAAGAATTCACCCTGTGGAGGCGCGGCGCTGGTGTCGGAAGAACCAGCGCGGACAGTGCGAAGCCATTTCGCGGTGTGAGCGAGAGGCGCTGTAATGTTCCAGCGGACGAGAATGAAAGCCAGGCCAGTGATCAAAATGGTTTGCAAAAGTGCAGTGAGGAGAGAGTCGCGAATGGAATAGGTGAGGCGCTGATCGATGTAACTGGTGTCGAAGACGACCAGAACCGTTCCAGTCTGTTCCGCCTCGCGATGAAGCGGCAACGCGTAAGCGTAAACGGGAAGGCCGCCGACATCCAGATAGTCGGCCGCGCTGGCGTTGAGTTGGTCGGAGCGTGCTGCGACCTCGGGACGGTTTTCGAAATATTTGGGGTGGTCCGGAGTGATGCCCAGGATCTTGCCAGTGCGATCGTAAATCACCACTCCCAGCAGGTGTTCGCGTTGGGCGATTTTGGCAACGCTGCGCTGAAGATTTTTGTCTGTGGCACGACCGGGCGCGGCCTCGATGCTTTCCTGGAGGGTTTCGGCCAGTGTGGCGGCGCGGTGGGAAAGATCGTTGCGCAAATTGCGCCGCTGGGTGCGGTACTGATATCCGGCGTAGAGAAGCGATACCAACGCCACACTGAAAGCGAGCGGCAAAACCAATTTGAGTGTGGTGCGCATGATGCCTCCACGGGCGGCAAAGAGGTGTCCCTGAATTAATCCGCGTGCACTGACCATGCTGAATTACCGTGGTGCTCAGCTACGTACGCCACGGCCAGGAAAAATGCCGAACGAAGAAAAATGCACCCCTGTGCGCCTGAAGAGTACAAACGGTTGGGCGCTTGAGCTGGGGAGGGGTGCCGCACCCTTTATTTCAACTCGCGACCGAAGCAATGAATTTCAGGTAACTGCCTTATCTGGCCACGACGCCAGATGCTTGTATGATGACCACGCGAGTGGCGATCATTTTTTCGCCGTCCACACGATAGTCCACTGCGGCTTGCGCGCCAACAGTCAATTTGCCTTCCACCGCAGTATTTTCATCAATCACGAAATGAACGATGTCGGGCTTGGCGTTCTTCAGGATGTCTAGGCTGATTTGGCTTTCGGCCACAGCGGCAATCTTGCCGGAGATGGAATGGGCTTCTGGAGGAGCAGAGAGTAGCAAGCCAAGCGGGGCCGGTACTGGTTTGGACCAGGCGGCGAAAGCGACGGCTAGAAGAACGAACGCGTCGACGACCATCAAAGTGCGGAATCGCATAGTGGAAAACCCCCATATCGATTTCGCTGGGTGCGACCACATAGCCGCACGAAGGCGACCAACTTGGCGGGAATTCGGTCCTTGCCTGTAAGAGCCTGAAAGAACAAGAACATAAGCCGCGTGCCGGGCTGAGAAGCACCCTGGGGTTTTAGTACCGAGCCGCGAAAATTTTGCAGAGGCACAAGGAAGAGATTGCTCGAAACCATTGGCTGAGCATTCCGGGGATATTGCCAGGACGATTTGGAGGCTAAGCCTTAGGGAGGTGCCGCGCCCGTACCCGGTACTTCTCGACGGTGGGCACGAGACGCGGACAGTCCCATTGGTTCAGAGTGCGGATCACCCGGTATGAGTGGCGTCAAGCCTGCTCAGAAAGGGTTTGTTCCTAGCGGGTATTTGGGGACCCGCTAGAGAACGGGAGCACACTTGTAAGGAGCATGGGAGAAAAGGGCCATATCGTCAAACGAACTAGATGTCGTTCGTTTATCAACTACTAAATTCTTTCGCAGCTGACAGTTAGGGTCTTTCATCAACTGGAGTTTTGGTGTAGGATGTCAGAACCCTTGGAGGATGCGCACGCGACCGGATGGAGATCAGGTCTTCACAAGCACGCCGCCAGTACAAGTTCGGGCTGTTTGAGGCCGACTTGGATCAGGGAACCCTGAGCCGTCAGGGTGTACCTGTGAAGCTGCAGGAGCAGCCCTTCCGCATCTTGGCTTTGCTGCTCGAAGCCCGGGGAGACGTGCTTGCCCGGGAAGACTTGCGGAAGAGTCTTTGGCCGGATGGCACATTTGTGGAGTTTGACGGCAGCTTGAATACGGCGCTCATGAAATTGCGCGCCGCCCTGAATGATAACGCGGAAAATCCCATCTTCATCGAGACCGTTCCGCGAAGAGGTTATCGATTCATCGCGCCGATTGAAGTGGCAAAAACCGACACGCCCACAGTTACCACCGCAATCCGAATCAAGAGCGATGAGCAGGAAATCGACGGGCTTGAGGTGCCGCTGCACGATGAGGCGCCATTGCGGAAAACTTCGGCCGATGCCGTTGGGAGTGTGCCGCGGAAGATGAGTTTTTGGTGGTGGGAGCTGGGAATTCTGCTGGCAGGAGTTGCGGCCCTGGTGAGTTACGAAATGTGGCCGCGACCGGAACCGCGAGTGCTGGCAGTCCGGCAACTGACGCATACGGGCCAAGTGGACCCGTGGGGAAAGTTGGTTACCGATGGGACGCGCATCTACTTCGTTGTGCGCGACGTGATGGGCTGGAACCTGATGCAAACGTCCGTCGAAGGCGGGAACACGCAACGGACGCCTACGCCGTTTGACAACACGCGCATCTTCGATCTTTCGCCGGATCATTCGCAATTCCTGATCGGGCAGTTGACGCACCGCGGCGAGGCTACGCCTTTGTGGCTGTGGCCGGTGCAGGGCGGAGCGCCACGGCGGCTTGGCGAGATCATGGCGGAAGAAGCGGCCTGGTCTCCCACCGGGAATGACATCGCGTATATCGACGGTGAGCACATTGGCGTGACGACGGCAGAAGGTGACACTAGCCGGGAGATTGCGCATTTTCATCCGGCGCCGCATTCGCTGGTGTGGTCGCCCGACGGAAAGAGGTTGCGATTCACGCAGATGGAGCCTTCGCAGGGGACCGACTCGATGTGGGAGATTGCGCTCAATGGAGGTTCGCCGCGGCGCGTGCTTCCCGAAGGCGAACACGGTCCGCACGAGGGAAGCGGAACGTGGCTGGACGGCGGAAAATACTTCGTGTTCTCGTCGGGAGTGGATCTTCGCGCCAGCCTGGCCGTGGATACGCAAGCGAGCTTGTGGCTGACGAAAGAAAGACGCGGGCTGCTGGCGACGAGGAGCGGAGACCCGATGCAGTTGACGAGCGGGCCGATCGCGTTCGATCATCCGACGGCGATGCCAACGGGCACCAGAGTATTTGCGGTCGGCTCGCAAAACGAATACCAACTGCTGCGCATCGATCCCAAAACATCTTCACGCACGGCACTGTTGACCGATTCCGGCGCGACGGACATGGATTTTTCGCTGGACGGCAAGTGGGTGGTGTACGCGGCGCGGGAAAACGGAACGCTGTGGAAGAGCCGGCTGGATGGCAGCGGAAAACTGCAATTGACGACCAAAGCGACGGGAGCGTTTGCGCCGCACTGGTCGCCGGATCAGAAGCAAATCCTGTTCACCGGATTTCTTCTGGACAAGCAACCCCGGCTGTATGTAGTTTCGGCGCTGGGCGGCGTGCCGAGGAGCATTTTGCCACCCGACAACAAGTGGGCGTCGGTTTCCGGCGATTGGAGAACCGACGGTCGGCAAATCGTGCTGGACGTGCAAGACACGGAATCAGGTGCAGAGCCGAGTATTCGTGTGCTGGACCTGGAGAGCGGGAAGTTGACGCAATTGGCCGGTTCGGAAGGACTGCTGCAGCCGCGCTGGTCCGCCGATGGGCGCTACATCGCCGCGTTGAATCCGGCGAAAAAACAAGTTTGGTTGTACGACTGCAAACTTCAGAAGTGGTCGGTACTTGCGGACGCAAATTTTCCTTCGGCGCTGCGGTGGTCGCCTGGGGGAGATGCGCTGTATTTCCAGGACACAGACGAAGTGGAACAGTCGGTGTTTCGCGTTCCGATGGCGACGCGGGAAATGGAACGAGTAACACGCTTCGGAGATTTGCTGAGCTTTGGCGCCACGCGCTGCATCTTCACGGGAGTAAGTCCGGATGAGTCGGTGTACGTTACCGTGGATCACGGCGGCGTTGACGTCTATTCCATCGATCTGAAATTGCCTTAGGATTTTCCTCCCCCGGTACAGAATACGGGTTGAACTCTGGGCCCGCCGCCCGCGATTCGCGAGGCAGGGACTGGCCTGGCTGGCAGGTTTCGAGTGAGACACAGGCACGGGATCGGCGCACAAAGGAATGCTGCGAAGCACTAGACTGAAAGAAGTCAGAAAAAAGGAGTACCGTGAAACGCAGACTTCTGCTCGCAGGCCTAGTAGCAATGACGTTCTTTGTTGCGACTGCGCTACAGGCTCAGACACAGCCGAAGAAGAAGAGCGGAGCAACAATTACCGGCACGGTGATCGGTCCGGACGACAAGCCCGTGGCGAAGGCCAGCGTGATGTGCCAATCCTCGGGGGGAATTGCGCCTCATGCCACCTACGCTGACAGCAAGGGGCACTTCATGATTACTGGTTTGAAGCAGGACAGCTACGATGTACGAGCTTCGTCGAACGGGGTCTTTTCTGAGTGGCAGAAGAACATCCCGCTGCGCAAGGGGCAGACGAAGGATCTTACGCTGCATCTGATTTACGCGAAGGAAATGCCAAAGGCCGCCGGACCGAAGCAGAAGTAGCTCTCGTCGAACAATCATCGCTGGAAAATGCAGTCTTCAAAATCTCCCGAGCCGCAGTCTAAGCTTTTCATTTTGATGGTTATCAATAGGACACCTACGGAAGGCTGTGCGTAGGGCTTCGGTACTACGACCCCCGTACCCCATTTCGTGGGGCCATTGGGCCATTGAGGCATGCGGTTGCACTCTTTAGTATGAAGGACAGTGGGTTGGGGGCCGCGCGGGGACAGCGGCTCCGCAAGGGGTCGTGTGCGAGCTACCCAACCCGCCAAATTCTCCCGCCAAGGTATCTTACAGAATCCAAAAGCCTAGTTCGCTGGCGCGAACCAGGGGCCAGCGGCGTGCATCCATATCTATATGAGTTAATGAAAGATGGTGAAAACGAAGGAGTTAAGATGCGTTCGTGCGCCGCGTTGCGGCGGAAGGCGCAGACGCGTGAGGCGTTTTCCCTACAGCTGGTTGTACGTTCTGGCTGGGTGCCTCCTGGCGGTCACGCAGCTGCCTCGTCTGGCAGCTGGAAGGCCGCCGTCGGGGATACGCGTTTCTTTGAGCCCTTCAGCGCTTGAAGCCTTTCAACGGTACGTGGCAATCACAGACACGCAAAACAACCGAAACCTGGGGGAAGGAAATTTTCTGTGGATCGATAGTCTCGCTGAGAAAGAAAGCCAAGACGCGTATGCAAGCCTGAAGCGCGGCGAAATTGCCATGCGCCGCGTGCCTCCCGAAGCAGCGGGGGCGAATGCGGGGATACCAGGAGGAATGATTCATGACTGGAAAGGAATCGTGTTCATCCCAGGAGTAAAGCTGGATCAGGTTCTGCGGGTGATGCAGGATTATGACCGTCACGCCACGATTTACGCGCCGGATGTGGAGAAGGCGAAGATCGAGCGGCACGATGGCGACCACTATGTTGTTTTTTTGCGATTCCGCCGGACCAAAGTGCTGACCGTAGTGCTGGACACGGAGCACGACGTGAACTACTTTCGCGATTCGCCGACGCGGACACACAGCCGCAGCTCCGCGATTCGCATTGCAGAAGTGGAAAACCCAGATGGTCCGAACGAAAAGGAAAAGAAGCCGGGAGAGGACCAGGGATTCCTGTGGAAAATGGAAACGTGGTGGAGGTTGCAAGAAAAAGACGGCGGAGTGTACGTGCAGAACCAGGTGGTGTCGCTGACCCGGGATGTGCCGACCGGATTGGGCTGGCTGATCGAGCCGTTCATCACTAGCATTCCGAAAGAGTCGCTGGAATTCACGCTGGGCGCGACGCGGAAGGCCGTGCTGAATCCCAAGTGAGGCTAAGAGCGATGGACCGCGTCGCGGAGAAGACGGTGAATTTCCTCGGCATGACGATCCCACGAAAAGTATGCGGCGGTTTGCGTTGCATTCGCGCCGATGGTGGCGCGGAGAGAAGGATCCGCGAGCGACCGGTGCAGTGCCGCGGCAAGTTCGTTGGCGTCTTGCGGGTTGCGGAGCACCAGGCCATCCACGCCATCCTTGAGGTAGTCGCTCATTCCCGCGGAAGAACTGAGAATGATCGGCAGACCGCAGGCCATGGCTTCCAGCGCCGGCAAATTGAAGGAGTCCTCCAAGGACGGCGCGACATAGATATCGGCCGCAGCGTAATAAGTAAGAATGTCGGCGGTTTCGCCGGCAAACGTAACGCGGCCTTGCAATTGTCGTTGCTCGATCTCCACCAAGTAGTCACCGCATGAGTCGCTGCCGACAACACCAAGATGCCAGGGCAGGTCGCGGCATTGCGCGAGCGCTTGCAGCAACGTCGGCAAGCCCTTGTTGCGCAGGTCATTTCCGACGAGAAGGAGCAGGGGAACTCCTTCGGGACAGCATAACGTTTGGCGCGCCTGGGCGCGCCGCCGAATGCGCGCGGAGGGTGAGAAATGGGAAAGATCCACGCCGTTGGGAACAGTGGCAACGTCTTGCCTGCCAAAGTATTGGGAAAGTTGGTTCGCGGCGTGTTGTGAAACCGCTGCCAGGCGCACGTTTTTCTGACGATAGACGCGGCTCTCCAGTGCACAGAGCAACTGATAGTAAAGCGAACGATGCAGCGCGCGGAGGCCGCTGGAAGTGCGTGAATCCTGTAATTCTTTCAAGCGATGAAATACAGCGTGAACGAGAACCAAGTTTGCGTCCGTGGCATTAATTCCTGGAGAGAACACCGCATCGAAGCGGATTCCGCGGAGCCAGCGATCGCGCAAGCGGCACAGCTTGTTTGCGGCGAGCCAGAACAAAAACCGGAGAAGATGCGGACCGGGAAGAGAAGGCACAGGATGCCAGATGATTGCGCAAGAGGTTGAATCAACATGTTGTGCGGGCGAAACGACGGTCACGTCTTCCACGCGTTGGGAGTACAGATGAACCTCGCACCCATAAACGCTGACTAAACGCTCCATGGTCTCGGCGAGAGCCCGTTCCGTGCCGTGGCGGCGATCGACAAAGGGAGATAGAGCAGCGATGCGCAAATCAGGCCATCCTTGGAATGCGTGGCGAGCGAAGATTCATTGTAAACACTTCGAGACACGATTGCCGGACGTGGCTTTACCGGGAATTTTTGGGGCCAACTTTCTCATAGAGCCGGGCTTGCGCTTCGACCATGGTTCGCAGCTTGAAAAGCTGAGTGGCGCGTTCTCTGGCTTTTGTCCGCAGACGGCAAGCAGGCCGGATTCTCGATTACCGGAGGCGAGGCATTTTCGCCGGGAGCGGGCGCGGCGATTCCGTGGCAGATGACGGAAGTTAGCCGGAGATCGATGCGCCGCTGTTCGTGGTGGGACACGGCGATGTTCGGTGCAACGCGGCGAGTTAGCCAGAAACGAGGAAACTGCCACAAAACCCGTTGCCCGGCGCGTAGCCAGCCGCTCTCCTGAGCAAGGCACTGCAGACACTTGCCGTATTTTCGCTGACGAAAGTAACCGGGGCCGCCGGAGAGTTCTGGAAGTTTCAGCAACACTCCTGTGGGACAAACCGTCTGGCATCCGTGTGTCACTACCGTTACGTCAAATGCGTTACGGCTTTCGACAGGCGCGTATCCGGCAAGACCGCGAGCCAGGGCCGGACCGATGCTTTCGATTGCGCCAACGCTTGGCGGAAAGGAATGCGGATAGAACAGGAGTTTCATCGGCAGAATCGCAGCAGCGCAATCAGGTGGACGCCAAGAGAACGGCGGCGCGTTTCAACCATGAAGTATCCCTGGCACGAGCGGCATTGTTCAACGAAGCGAGCAAAACTCCGAAGCGGAGTATACACGCATCGCAAAGGCAATTTCCCCGCGTCTTGGCGATAGTGTAGAATTCTGGAGTTCGCTGCAAATGCGAAATAGTTTCGCGTCCGACTGTCGGCTGCATGGATCCGTTTCAAAATGGAGGAAGTTGCGTTGAACATTCTGGTCACCGGCGGCGCCGGGTACATTGGGAGCATCTGCTCGGAAGTATTGTTGCAGTGCGGGCATCGCGTCGTCGTTCTGGATAATCTTCAGGAAGGACATCGCTCCGCAGTGCCGCCAGCCGCGGTGTTTTGCCTTGCGGACCTTGCCGAACCCACGCAGATCGAGAAAGTTTTCTCCGCGCACAAGATCGATGCGGTAATGCATTTCGCCGCCGAAGCATTGGTGGGGAAGTCCATGCTGGTGCCCAGCACTTTCTACGCGGCAAACGTGGCGTGCGGTATCAACCTGCTCGACGGGATGATCCGTCATGGTGTGAGCAAAATCATTTTTTCTTCGACCGCAGCGGCCTATGGCGAGGCGAAAAGTGTGCCGATCACCGAAGAACATCCAGCGAAGCCGATTAATCCGTATGGGAAGTCGAAGCTGACCTTCGAACAGGTCCTCGCGGATTATCGGGCTTACACGGGGCTCCAATACGTGGTGCTGCGCTATTTCAACGTGGCGGGCGCGTCGGCGGAACGCGGTGAATCTCGGCGCGACGAGACGCATCTGATTCCCAAAGTACTCGATACGGCGCTGGGGAAGATACGTCAAATGGAGATTTACGGGACGGATTATCCGACGCCGGACGGAAGTTGCGTGCGGGATTACGTACACGTGCTCGATATCGCGGACTCACATATCCGCGTACTGGAACAGATCGATCGGCTTAACGGCGAAGTCTTCAACGTTGCCACCAGTTCCGGCTACTCCAATCTGGAAGTTTTCCGGACGGCGGAGCGGGTCACCGGCCGCAACATCCCGGTTCAACTTTGCGCGCGGCGCCCGGGCGACCCGGCAGTACTGGTGGCAAGCAGCGAGAAATTGAAGCGCGTGCTGAGTTGGGAGGCCGCGCATTCTTCGCTGGAGGAAATTCTGCAATCCGCGTGGGACTGGCGGCTACACTTTCCGCATGGCTATTCAGACTGATTGTGCAGCTTGTCTTTGCTGGTGATTCGGACCCATTCGCCAGCGAGGTCGGCGATTTTATTCAGAGCAGACTGCCTGGCATCATGCGTGCCCGCACTGGGCGCCTGATCGACGGCAAGGGCGTTGCCTTCCAAATGAGCGGCTGCAAGGCTGAAGATCGCAAAGCGTGCGCCCTACGGTCGAACGGCAACATCTGAGTCTGTGCCTGGTGCCGCTCCGCCCTGGCCTGGCTTCATATTTAGATTGTGCAGGCGGGCACGGAATGTGGTAGCGTATGTCCCCGCTGGGCGCAGAATCTCGCTCTCACTCCTCCGCCTTCTTGCCCGCCCAGTGTCGTTGCGGTTGCGCTCCCATGACTCATCTGGGTCCCAAACGAGTCTCGAATTTTCCTGTTAGGAATAGATGCGTCCCAAGGGGTTACCTCCTCGGCGGCTCGCTGTTTTCGGCTCGTTCCTGTTCGTGTTTTGCTTTTGCGCAAGCCTCGCAAGTGCCTGACATTTTCAAGCCTGCATCGACCCCGGCCGATGCGATTCACCGGCTCTCTGTCTTCGTGCTGATTATTACCGGGCTGATTTTTCTCGTAGTGTTCTCGCTGCTGGCATACGCCGTTGGGAAATTTCGCAACAACGCGAAGGAAGACGGCCGCGAACCTCCGCAGGTTTATGGCAGCAATCAGGTGGAGCTGGCGTGGACGGTCGTGCCGGTTCTCATCGTGCTGGTACTTTTCTTTGCCACCGCGCGCGTGATCCACTCGATTCAGCAGGCGGTGCCGCCACCCGGCACGATTCAAGTCACCGCCATTGGTCACCAGTTCTGGTGGGAATTCCGGTATCCCGGGCTCGGAGTTGTGACCGCCAACGAACTACACGTTCCGGTCAGCGATCCCCGACAGCGCACACCGACGTTTGTCACACTGCTCTCCGCCGATACCGACCACAGCTTTTGGGTTCCGCAACTCGCGGGCAAAACCGACCTGATTCCCAATCGAGTTAATTCCATGTGGATCGAACCTCACGAAACGGGCATGTACGTCGGGCAGTGCGCGCAATACTGCGGCACCCAGCACGCGAAAATGTTGCTTCGGGTTTACGTCGAATCTCCCGAGCAATTCAACCAATGGATTGCCGCTGAGAAACAGCCGGCGCATTCCGCCGATGCCGTCGCTGCTGGGCGCCAAATCTTCGAAAAAACCGCCTGCATCAATTGCCACGCCATCTCCGGCAGTGTTGCGGACGGCCGGTTTGGACCCGACCTGACGCACTTAATGAGCCGCGAAACGATCGCGGCCGGTGCTGCCAGCAATACTCACGAAAATCTGAAGCAGTGGATTCGCAATCCGGATTCCATCAAGCCGGGTTCGCTGATGCCGGCGATGAATTTGAACGAACAGGACCTGGAAGCGGTGACGGCGTACCTGGAGACGCTGCGATGAGAGCGAGGGCATAGCTCAATGTCGACCGAATCGATTGCGCTGACCGCTGCGGGAGAGCCCGCACAACCGCTGAGCGAGGTTCTGTATTCCTGGGTGACCACGGTCGACCACAAACGCCTGGGCATCCTCTACATTCTGTACGCACTTCTGTTCCTACTGATTGGGGGGCTCGAAGCCACCGTCATGCGCATCCAGTTGATCGTTCCGCACAATCACTTCGTTTCGCCGCAACTCTTCAATCAGCTGTTCACCATGCATGGCACGACGATGATCTTTTTCGTCGCCATGCCCGTTTTATTCGGGTTTGGCAATTACCTGATCCCTCTGATGATTGGCGCGCGCGACATGGCGTTTCCCCGACTAAATGCCTTTAGCTTCTGGCTGACGGCGTTCGGTGGCTTGCTGCTGTACTTCAGCTTCGTGGGAGGCTACGGACTGTATGGCGCGGGCACCGCGCCGGACGTGGGCTGGTTCGCGTATGCGCCGCTGACCGCAAGAACATTTTCCATTGGTCACAGCACGGATTTCTGGACGATGTCGCTGCTGGTCTCAGGTGTTGGCAGCATCGGGGCGGCCGTCAACTTTATCGCCACGATTGTGAGCATGCGTTGTCCCGGGATGACACTTGGCAAAATGCCGCTGTTTGCGTGGATGAATCTGGTGATGGGTGGCCTGGTTCTGTTCACCATCTCTCCTCTTACCGCTGCTCAGGTCATGCTCTGTCTGGACCGCTTCCTGGGCGCGCACTTCTTCGACACGCAAGCCGGCGGCTCCGCGTTTCTGTGGATGCATTTCTTTTGGATCTTCGGCCATCCCGAAGTCTACATCCTGGTGCTTCCGTGCTTCGGCTTCGCTTCGGAAATTATTCCGGTGTTCTCGCGCAAGCCCATCTTCGGCTATCCCATCATGGTTGCCGCGACTGTGGCGATCGGGTTCGTCAGCATGAGCGTGTGGGCACACCACATGTTCACGGTTGGCATGAGCGCCTATGGCAACATTTTTTTCGTGGTCACGACTATGGCGATTTCGGTTCCCACAGGAATCAAAATCTTCAATTGGCTCGGCACGATGTGGGGTGGCAGGCTGCAGTTCAAGACGCCCATGCTGTTCTGCGTTGCGTTCATCTTCCAATTCCTGATTGCCGGACTTACCGGGATCATGCTTTCCGCCGCTCCATTCAACTGGCAGCTCAGCGGCTCGTACTTTGTGGTTGCGCACTTCCATTACGTGATCGTAGGCGCGATTCTCTTTACGATTTTCGGCGCTTTCTATTATTGGTTCCCGAAAATGACCGGCCGAATGTACAACGAGAAACTCGGCAAGCTTCAGTTCTGGCTGTTCGTCATCGGCTTCCATCTGACGTTCGACTTCATGCACGTGCCTGGAATTCTCGGCATGCCGCGCCGGATTTACACCTACGAGCCCGGTCGCGGCTGGGATATCTGGAATTTGATTGTCACCGTCGGCGTTTTCTTTCAGGCCATTTCCACGCTGGTGTTCGTCTGGAATCTTGTCAACTCGCTATTCAAGGGCCAGCCCGCCGGCAATGATCCATGGGACGCCTGGACTCTCGAGTGGTCCACTTTTTCTCCGCCGCCCGAATACAATTTCGCGCGAACTCCCGTTGTTCGTAGCCGTCGTCCTCTGTGGGACCTGAAGCATCCCGAGGACCCCGACTGGGAATTTGAGTAAGCAACGATGAGCACCACGACCATCTCGCCGGCTTCGATCGAGTCGCAGTGGACACTGCCCTACAAGGGCACGATCGGCATGGCCTGTCTGATCGCTGCGGAGTCCGCGATCTTCACGATCTTCGTTGTCGCGTACCTCTATTACATCGGTAAGAGCGTCTCCGGGCCCACTCCGCGAGAAGTTCTTCACCTCCCCATTTTCGCTACGGTCTGCCTGCTCTCGAGCAGCCTCACCATTCACGCCGCCGTCGGCGCGATCCGCAAAGGGAATCTGGGGACGTTCCGTCTATGGTGGTTCATCACGCTTATGCTTGGCGCCATTTTCCTTTTTGAAACTGGGCGCGAATGGGATCGCTTGATCTATCACGAAGGACTAACCATCAGCACGAATCTTTTCGGCACGACGTACTACTCGCTGGTGGGCCTGCATGCATTCCACGTGAGCGTTGGCCTGATCGGGTTGTTGACCGTTTTGCTTTTGGCGTTATTGAGCAAAGTGCGCCAGGAACACGCGAGAAACGTGGATGTGTTTGCGATGTACTGGCACTTTGTCGACGTCGTGTGGATCGTGGTTTTTACGGTTGTGTACATCATCGGACGTTAAGGAGGGCGCAAGCAAATGTCATCGCCCACTCCACAATCCGGCGCCGGTCACACTGCGACCTCCGTGATCAGGTTGCCCGCTCCCACCGCGTGGCCCATTACGCTGGCGTTTGGAATCGCGCTGCTTTTTGCCGGAGTCATCACCAGTGTTTCGCTCTCGATTCTCGGTGCAATTCTTGCGGTGGTGGGTTGTGTTGCGTGGTTCCTCAACGTTTTCCCACACGAAAAGCACGTGGAAGTTCCTGTGGTCGATGCACCGGTGTCTGTCAGCACGTCTCGTCCCGCGGTGGCTCGCCTGGAGATTGCTCCCGATTTGCCGCGCGCGCTACTTCCGCTCGAAACGTATCCCGTGGCCGCGGGAATCAAAGGTGGACTGGCTGGCGCGGTGGCGATGGCGGTGCTCGCGTGTTTGTACGGAATCCTGAAACAAGGAAGTATCTGGTATCCGATTAACCTGCTGGCCGCCACCGTGTATTCCCAAACCATGATGCTGAGTCATGGCTCCCTGAAAGCCTTCCATCTCGACAGCTTTCTTATCGCTTCAAGCGTTCATCTGATCACTTCCGTCCTCGTTGGCCTTCTCTACGGCGCCATGCTGCCAATGATTCCTCGTCGCCCGATTCTTCTCGGCGGTGTGGTCGCTCCGGTGCTGTGGTCCGGGCTTCTTCGCAGCATGCTCGACCTCATTAATCCGCTGCTCAGTCAACGCGTGGATTGGTGGTGGTTCATTGCTTCGCAATTCGCTTTTGGCATTGTTGCTGGTCTTGTCGTCGCTCGTCAGAACCGCATCCCCGTAAAACAGGTCATTCCCTTTTCCGTTCGAGCCGGCATCGAAGCTCCCGGCATGATGCACCAAAGAAACGATGAGGACCACCGGCCATGAGCCATTGCCGGCAGCTGCTGGCGGTTTTCGTCGCCGCCCTCTTCACATGCGCCGGCTGCAGTCATCTGCCCGGACGTCCGTCGGAAAATTCCATCCCTGTTGATCCCGACGACGTCACGGATTTTGCGCTGCTCTACGCAAAAAATTGTTCCGGCTGTCACGGCTCCGAAGGCAAAGGCGGCGCCGCGCTCTCGCTGGGAGATCCCGTCTATCTAGCGATTGCCGACGATGCCACGCTGCACAAGATCGTCACGAATGGTATCGCCGGCA
>Ga0074045_10001808_pt1 | contig 20287 bp, 21 predicted proteins | sample BogForMeECP23OM2_FD_94442 | JGI IMG/M metagenome (GOLD analysis project Ga0074045, IMG submission 94442) | Bog forest soil microbial communities from Calvert Island, British Columbia, Canada - Bog Forest MetaG ECP23OM2 | ecosystem: Environmental > Terrestrial > Soil > Wetlands ...
GCGCCAACCTGGAGAGGGTGAAGGGGCTTCCCGGGGTCCGCGACGCGTTCATCATCGACCGCACAGTCCCTGCAAACCAGCTGACGGGGCTCGTGCCGGGGGTGGCGATCGTGGCCGACTCCACGTGGGCCGCGTTCAGCGCCCGAAAGCAGCTCAAGGTCCAGTGGCAGGACGGCCGGTTCCCCAACAGCAGCTGGGACGACTTCACCCGTCAGGCCCATGACCTGGCGAGCGCGGCCCCGGGCTCGCCGAACGTCAAGGAGGCCAGGAGGGAAGGCGACATCGACAAGGCGTTCGCCGAGGCGGCGCACGTGGTCGAGGCCGCGTACTCCTACCCGTTCATCTCCCACGCCAACCTTGAGCCCCAGAACTGCCTGGCGCACGTGCACGGGGACGGGGCGGAGATCTGGGCCCCCACGCAGAACCCCGACGGCGCGCGCAAGCTGGCGGCCGAGGTCCTGGGCATGGCGCCCGAGAAGATCGAGGTGACGATCACGCGCATCGGCGGGGGCTTCGGGCGCAGGCTCGACTCCGACCCGGTGGCCGAGGCGGTCGCGATCTCCCAGAGGGTCGGCGCCCCGGTCAAGCTGACCTGGAACCGCACGGACGACCTCCAGCACGACCATTACAGGCCGGGTGGCTTTCACTTCCTGAAGGGCGGCGTCGATTCCCAGGGAAGGCTGAGCGCGTGGCGCACGCACCACGTCGCCTTCGGCTCCAACATGGGTTCCGACGAGTTTCCCGCCCGCTTCGTGCCGAACTATCTCCAGCTCGACAGCAACCTCGAGAACGCGATCCCGCAGGGCCCGTGGCGGGCCCCGGGAAGCAACACCTACGCCTGGGTGATCTGCTCCTTCCTCGACGAGCTCGCCCACGCGGCGGGCCGGGATCCCGTGGAGTTCAACATCGCGGTGCTCGGCGACAGGGACACGGTCCCCGGCTCGGGCGAACGCAGCCGCCCCTACAACGCGGCCCGCATGAAGAACGTCGTGCGCCAGGTCGCGGAGAAGTCCGGCTGGGGAAAGCAGCTGGCCCGGGGCAAGGGAATGGGGCTGGGCTACTTCTTCAGCCACCAGGGCTACATAGCGGAGGTGGCCGAGGTGACGGTGTCGCAGAAGGGCGAGCTCAGGGTCGACCGCGTCGTCGCGGCCGTGGACGTCGGCTCCCAGATCGTGAACCTGAGCGGCGCCGAGAACCAGGTCCAGGGCTCGGTCATAGACGGGCTGAGCGCCGCCTGGCTTCAGGAGCTCGACATCCGGCAGGGCCGGGTCGTGCAGGGCAATTTCGACGAGTACACGATGCTGCGCATCCCGGACGCCCCCAGGGCGATCGAGATCCACTTCGTCAAGACCGATTATCCGCCGACCGGCCTCGGCGAGCCGGCCCTTCCGCCGCTCGCGCCCGCCGTCTGCAACGCGATCTTTGCCGCCACCGGCAAGCGGGTCCGGCAGTTCCCGATCTCGCGGACCGACCTTTCGTGGTCCTGAGCGGGCCGCAGACTCCCCCGGCGCGCCCGCGATGAAGGAGCTGCAGGCGATTGTCGGCCACCTGAACGGATCCAAGTCCGGGGGCGTTCTCGCGACGCTGGTGACCGTGGACGGATCGTCCTACCGCAAGCCGGGCGCGAGGATGCTCATCGCCGAGGGGGGCCTGCGCATCGGCTCGATCAGCGGGGGATGCCTCGAGGAGGACCTGATCGAGCGCTCCGGGCGCGTGTCGGCCGCGGGCCGGGCGGAGCTCGTCGTCTACGACACGACCGCCGACAACGACCTCCTTTGGGGCGTCGGACTCGGCTGCCACGGCGTCATCCGGGTCCTGCTGGAGCCCGTGAGCGCCGGCCCGGGCTGGGCCGCGGCCGTCGCCGACAGTTTCCGCGCAGGCCGCGCGGCCGACCTTGCGGTCGTCTGGGGCGGGCCCGGGCCCAAGGGAACCTTCCTGCGGGAGGGGCGGGCCGCGACCCGCCTCGCGGCCACGGGCGTGCTCCTTGAGACCGTCGAGCCGCCTGTCCCGCTCTACATCTTCGGGGCGGGGGACGGCGCCCGGCCCCTCGCACGGCTGGCGCGGGAACTCGGGTGGAGGGTGAGCGTCGCGGATCCGCGGCCCGCGCTGGTCACCGAGGCCCGGTTTCCCGGCGTTGCCGGCCTCGTCACCTGCCCTGCGGACGAGCTTGTCGCGCGGGTTCAGCCGCCGCCGGGTTCCCTCGCCGTCATCATGACGCACCACTACGTGCACGACCGGCCGCTGCTGCGCCAGCTCCTGGCGCTTCCCCTTGCCTACCTTGGAATGCTCGGGGCCCGGGCCAGGTCGGAGAGGATTCTGGCCGAGCTCGCGGCGGAGGGATTCGCCGCGACGCCGGAGATGCTCGCGCGCCTGCACTCGCCGGTGGGCCTCGACCTGGGTGGCGAGGGGCCCGACGAGGTCGCCCTGAGCATCATGGCGGAGATGATGGCTGTCCTGGCCGGGCGCGACGGCCGGCCGCTGCGCGAGCGCACCCTCCCGATCCATGCCTGAGAGGGAGCCGGCGGCCCGGGAACCGCTTCGGCTGGGCGCCCTCGTCCTCGCCGCAGGCGGCTCGTCGCGCATGGGCGCCTCGAAGCAGCTGGTGGAGTTGGAAGGAAGGCCGCTCGTCGCCCGGGTCGTCGAGGCCGTTCTTGGATCGCCGGCGCGCCCCGTCGTCGCGGTGGTAGGGGCGGACGCCGAGAGGGTCCGGGCCGCCATCGCCCACCTTCCGGTCTCGACTGCGTTCAATCCGGCATGGCCGTCGGGCATCGCCTCGTCGATACGGCTTGGGCTTTCCGCCCTGCTCGGCGCCGAGCCCGGCCTTGACGCGGTGCTCGTGGCACTATGCGACCAGCCGGCCCTCTCCCCGGAGATCATCGGGCGGCTCGCCGCCCTTCACCGGACGACCGGCCTCATCGCCGCCGCCCGCTACGGCGGCCGGAACGGGGCGCCCGCCGTGTTCGGCCGCGAGCATTTCGCGGAGCTTGCGGCCCTGGAGGGCGACGAGGGGGCCCGCCGCCTGCTCAATGGGCAGCCCGGACGGGTCGCCGCGGCGGACCTTCCCGAGATGGGCCTGGACCTCGACACGCCCGAAGACTGCAGGCAATGGGCGAGCCGGCATCGGAGGCCCTAGGCTGGCGCGGCAAAATATTGCTAAAAAACAGCTTGCGCGGGCGGTCCCCAGAAAGGCGCTCGCATTTCCAAAAACCCGTGTTACCAACCTGACGCAGAAAACGTCCCTTACGCCGACATGATCGTCAGCATCCACGTGCCGAAATGCGCCGGGACAAGCTTCAGGCGCATATTGACCGAGGTCTGCAGCGCCCGGATCTGGTTCAACTACGGGACGATCTTCTCGCGGGACCAGGCGCGGGCGGAACTTGTCCCCCCGGGGGCCAGGTTCATCCACGGCCACTTCCTGGCGGACGCGTTCGACGGCCTGTTCCCCGGTCGCCGCCTTCTGACCTGGGTGCGCCACCCGGTCGACAGGCTCGTATCCAACTACCACCATTTCCTGAGGTCGCCCGACATGCGCGACGACTGCTGCCGGGCGCTGCACGAGCGCAGGCTGAGCCTGCGCCAGTTTGCCGACCTCGAATGGATGCGCAACGAGGCCAGCCGCTACCTGGCGAGCAAGCCCGTCGGGGACTTCGAGTTCGTCGGGATCGCGGAGCGATTTGAGGAGAGCGTCGGGAAGTTCTGCCGGGCCTTCGGCTTCAGGCACCCGGCCAGGATCCCGCGCGAGAACCTGAACCCGGAGCGCGTGGGCGAGCGCTACGACATCGACCCGGGGGACTTCGCCTACATCGCCGAGCGCAATGCCGCGGACCTCGCGTGGTACGAGGAGGCGGCGGAGCGCCTCGCGGGCGAGGGGTTCGGGAGGTCGTCGGGGACCGGCTGAGGCCGCGGCTGCGCGGGACCGGGACGCCCCGCGGGGCAGAAGCCGCGCCTCGGGGGCGCCGAGCCCGCTCAGCCCTCGGAATCGAACACCTGCACCCGGACCCAGGAGGCCTGGTTTCGCTCCACGAACGCGAGGTGGATGGGGTCGACCTGGTAGGCGTCGTGCGCGGCCGCGCTCCCGAACAGGATGGTCAGCGCAACGTCGAAGGTCCTGTCGGTCACGCTGCGCACGGGTACCGAGGCCGGCGCCCCGATGTGGATCTTCTCGATCGTCTTGATCGCGGCCAGCTTCTTGACCTCGGCGCCGAAGCGGGCGCGCTCGGCGGCGGCGAGTTCCGGCTTCAGCCAGAAATAGACGGAGTGTACAAGCATGGCCACCTGCGTATCAGACCAGGTTCACCGGGTCCACATCAAGAAGCTGCGCGACCCCGTCCGGCCATTCAAACCCGTCCCTGAGCCGGGAGATGTCGCCGATGACCTTCGTCACGCTGTGGACAAAGTACCAGAGCTGCCAGCGGTACTCGTCGTTGATCTTCTCGAACGGCGCCGGCGCCGGGCCGCGCAGCTCCGCGCGGCCTCCAAGCACGCCGCGGGCGCGCTTCGCCCACTGCTCCGAGACGAACTTCAGCTTGTCGGGGTTCGTCCCCCGGAAGAGATGCCGGATGAGGTGCCTGTGCGGCGGATAGCCGAACTCGCGGCGCACGCCGAGCTCGGCGTCGGCGAATCCCTCGTAGTCCGCGCGCCGGGCGAACTGGACCGCCTCGGACTGCGGCGTGAAGCTCTGGACGACGACCTCGCCGGCCCGGTCCCCCCTGCCCGCCCGGCCCGCGACCTGGACAAGGAGCTGGAACGTGCGCTCGTTCGCCCGGAAGTCCGGGATGTGCATCGACAGGTCGGCGTCGACGAGGCCCACGAGCGTCACGTTGGGGAAGTCCAGGCCCTTGCCGATCATCTGCGTGCCCACAAGGACGTCGATCTTGCCGCGGCGGAAGTCGCCCAGCAGCTCGCGGAAGCGGTTCTTGCGGGTCATCGTGTCGGTGTCCATCCGCTCGACCCGCGCCCTGGGAAGAATCCTCCTGACCGCCTCCTCCACGCGCTGGGTGCCGAGCCCGCGCCAGCGCACGTCGGGCGCCCCGCACTTCGCGCAGCGCACGGGGGCCGGGCGCTGCTCGCCGCACAGGTGGCAGCGCAGCGTCTCGTCCGTGCGGTGGTACGTCATCGAGACGCTGCAGTGGGCGCACTCCTCGACGAACCCGCACTTGCGGCACTGCATCGACGGCGAATAGCCGCGGCGGTTGATGAAGAGGATGATCTGCTCGCCGAGGTCGAAGCGCGCCTGCATCGCGTCCACGAGTGTGCGCGACAGCGCCGTCGCCCCGCGCTGGCGCGCCACCTCGATGCGCATGTCGACCACGGTGAACGAGGGAAGGCTGCGGGAGTCGACCCGCTTCGTGAGCCTTAGGAGGCCGTACCTCCCGGCGAGGGTGTTGGCGTAGCTCTCGAGCGAGGGGGTGGCCGAGCCGAGCACGCAATGGGCGCCGCACAGCCTCGCGCGCATCACGGCGACGTCCCGGCCGTGGTAGCGCGGGCTCTCGTCCTGCTTGTAGGCGGGCTCGTGCTCCTCGTCGACGACGACGAGGCGCAGGTCGCGCACCGGGGCGAAGACCGCGGACCGGGCGCCGACGGCGATGCGGACCTCCCCGGACGCCAGCGCGAGCCACCCGTCGAGGCGCTCGCCCTCGCTCAGGTGGCTGTGCCAGACGACGCAGCGATGACCCGGGGCGATCGCCTCGAGCCTCGACCTCAGGCGCGCGACCGTCTGCGGGGTGAGCGCCACCTCGGGGACCAGGAGGATGACCCCTCCCCCGGACTCGACGGCGGCCTGGATCGCGCGCAGGTAGACCTCGGTCTTCCCGGACCCCGTTATCCCGTGCAGGAGCGACACCGCGAACCTCCCCCCCTCGATGGCCCTGGCGAGCGCCGCGACCGCGGAGGCCTGCTCGGCGTTGAGCACGTGCGGCTGGGCCGCGACCAGTTCCCCGTGCGCCAGGTCATCGGCGTAGCCCTCGCGCTCGACCCGCGTGGCGGCCTCCCGGACGAGCCCGCGCTCCACGAGCGCGCGCACGGTCGCGGCCGACGTCCCGGTGCGGGAGAGGATGAGCCCCTTCGGCTGGGCCCCGATCTGGGCCTCGAGGAACGCGTAGAGCCGGGCCTGGGCGGGGGCCCTGCGCGCCAGCGCGGCCAATTCCTCGCCGGCGATGCGCCTGGCGACAGCGAGAAGCCTCTCGACCCTCGCCCGCGCGCCGCGGCGCACGGCCGTGGGGATCATCCCCTCGATGACAGAGTCGAGGGGCGCCGCGTAGTAGGTTGACATCCAGCGGGCGAGCCCGAGCAGGTCGGGCGTGAGCGCGGGGAAGGGATACACGACCTCGGCGACCGCCTTGAGGCGGTCCACGGGATAGTCGTCCGGGGGCCCTATCTTCCCGATCACGCCGAGGCGCATCGCATGGCCGACCGGTATCCTCACGAGGGAGCCCACGGCGGCCGTCGCCCGCAGGGGCTCCGGCACCTTGTAGTGCAGGACCTTGTCAAATCCGGCGAGGGGGTGGACTGCGACGATCATTGCGGGGATTGGCGTGATTGAGCTCCCGCGCGCGGGCGCGCGCAATCCCCCATTGCGCCGCCCAAGGGATCGAATTGACAGCTCCGAGGCCCGCAGGCGACACTCCGGGCCGTGAGTATCCCCTCGGCCCGGGAAAGATTCAGGAAATTCCTAGCCCAGAAAGGCCTACGGGTGACCAGCCAGAGGCTGGCCATTTTCGACGCAGCGTTCGCCAGGAAGGAGCACTTCACCGCCGAGCAGCTCCTCAGCTACGCCCGCTCGATCGACGACTCGGTGTCGCGCGCGACGGTCTACCGCACGCTCCCCATCATGACGCGCAGCGCGCTCCTGCGCGAGATCGACATCGGCAGCGGCGAGAAGTTCTACATGCCGACCTCCGAGCAGAACACCCAGATCGCCCAGGTGGTCTGCCTGGACTGCGACCGGATCTTCGAGATAAGCGCCCCGTTCATGGAGTGGTACGGGAGCACGGTGTCCTCGAAGCTCGGCCTGGCGCCCGTCTCCCAGCGCCTGCAGGTGAGCGCCCGGTGCAACCTCCTGCGCGACACCGGCCACTGCCCCAAGAGGCCCTGAGCCGGCTCCACGCCCCGATGCACCACGAGACGCCGCGCGACACGACCTTCGAGATAGGCTTCTTTGAGACGGTCCTGCGGCACGACTCGCAGTGTGTCGAGGTGATCGAGATCCTCGGGGGCCTCTACACAAAGGTCGGCCGGATAGCCGACGGCCTCAGGATGGACCGCAGGCTCGTCCGCCTTCAGCCGGCGAACCCGACGGCGCATTACAACCTCGCCTGCAGCCTCGCCCTGAGCAAGCGCCACTCGGACGCGCTGCGCTCCCTGCGCCACGCGGTGGGCCTCGGGTACCGCGATTTCGAGTGGATGCTGCACGACCCGGACCTCCAGGGCCTGAAAAACGTCCCGGAATTCGGGGCGATCATCGCCCAGCTGAAGCCCCAGAGCTGAGCCCGTGTTCTGGCTCAAGAAGTCCGTCTCGTTCTGGCTGATGCCGCTGCCGCTTTGCCTGGCGCTGCTGGCGGCGGGTCTCCTCCTCGTCCGCTCGCCCCGCCACTCGAGGATCGGGCGCGGGTTCCTGTGCTGCGCCGCGGCGCTGCTCCTGCTCTTCTCAAACCGGGCCGTGAGCTCCCTTCTCCTGAGGCCCCTCGAGGAACGCTACGGGGCGGTTCCGGAAATGGCCGCGGGCGCCCCGGCGCCGGCCTCGATCGCCGGGTGCGGGTTCGTCGCCGTCCTCGGCGGCGGCCACACCGACATGCCGGGCGTCCCCGCCACCGGGAAGCTCTCATCCTCGGCGCTGGCCCGGATCGTCGAGGCGACCCGGCTCCTCCGGGCGCTTCCAGGCGCACGGCTCATCGTCAGCGGGCCAGGGGAGCCCGGCCGCCCCACCCATGCCGCCGTGCTCGCGCGGGCCGCCGAATCGCTCGGGATCGACCCGGCGCGGATCACCCTCGTCGACACCGCCCTTGACACCGAGGACGAGTCGCTCGCCGTGGCCCGGCTAGTCGGCGGCGCGCGCGTGGCGTTGGTCACATCGGCATGGCACATGCCCCGGGCGGCGGCGCTCTTCCGGAAGGCGGGGGTCGACTTCACGCCGTGCCCCGCCGACTTCGTCTCGCGCATGGGGATCCCGCTGCGATGGACGGACCTTGGCTGGGACTCCGAGTCGCTGGAGCGCAGCACGCTCGCGGTCCATGAGTGGATCGGCCTGGCCTGGACGCGGCTTCGGGGCGGCCCCTGACGGCCCGCGGGCGCCATTCTGCGTCGCCATCGGCAGGGTGCCTGCCTCGCGGCCAAAATCGATGGGCCCTCTCGCGAGGCTGGCCGGGAGAGACAAGCCGTCTATTCACCTGCTCGGGGAGGGGGCAGACGAAACCTGGGTGGGCGTCAAGCCTGAGCCGTGGGCCCCCGCCGCGCCCTCACTGCGCCAGCGGCTCGGGGGGAGGGAGCCAGAAGAAGAAGGAGGACCCAGACCCGGGTTCGCTCTCCAGCCGGACCTCGCCCCCGTGCGCCTGGACCACGTGCTTGACGATCGCCAGTCCGAGGCCCGTGCCCCCCTGCTCCCTGGAACGCGCCTTGTCCACGCGGTAGAAACGCTCGAATATGCGCTCGTGGGACTCCTTCGGGATGCCAGGCCCGTCGTCGACAACCGAGATCTCGATCCGGCCGTTGGAGAGCACGCGGCCCCCGATCACGGCCTTCCCCCCCACGCGGCCGTATTTTATCGCGTTGTCGAGGAGGTTGAAGATCACCTGGCGAATCCGCTCCTGGTCGGCCATGGCGATGAGCGATCCGGGGATTGAGTTCTCAAGCGTGATGTTTCGCGCGAGCGAGCGCGGCTGGAGGTCGTCTATTGCGTCCTGGACCGTGGTCCTGAGCGGCAGGGGCTGCTTCTCCAGCCTTAGCCCCCCCGAGTCCAGCGTGGACAGCAGCAGCAGGTCGTCGATGAGCAGGGCAAGGCGGTGTGCGTGCTTGTCTATGATGCTCAGGAACCTGGCGAGGGTCGCAGGATCATCCTTGCCCCCGTCTAGCAGCGTCTCCGCGGCGCTTTTAATGAGCGAAAGGGGCGTTCTCAGCTCGTGGCTGACGTTGGCCACGAACTCCTGGCGCACGCCCTCGAGCTGGCGCAGCCGGGTCAGGTCGTGGAAGACAAGGATCGCCCCGTTGTTGGCCCCGGCGCTGTCGCGCAGGGCGAGCGCGTTGACCTGGAGAAACCGGGGCGCGCCGATCGAGTCGATCCGAAGCTCGTGGTCGAGCACCTCGGGCTCGCGGCTCAGGCGGCCCACGACCGCCGCCACCTCATGGTGCCTCGTCGTCTCGAGTATGCTCTTGCCCGCCGCGGGCCCGTCGAACCCGAAGAGGCGGGCAGCGGCGCGGTTGGCCAGCCGGATCCGGCCGGCGGCGTCAATGATGATGAGCCCCTCGACCATGCGGTCGAATAGCGCCGCGGTCCTCTCGGACTGCTCCTTGAGCTCGGCCTCGCGCCTGGAGCGCTGCTCCGACAGCTCGCGATGGAATCGGTCCGCATCGGCCCTCCTCGAGCGGCGCTCCTTCGCCAGGGCAAAGGCCAGCGCCACGAAGGCGGCACCAAGCACGATAAGGGCCGCTTCCATGCGCGGGGCTTACCCCTCCGCCGCAAATCGGTAGCCGACGCCCCTGACGGTCTCGAGCAGCTGGGCCGCGGTGCCGAGCTTCTCGCGCAGCCTGCGCATGTGGGTGTCGACCGTCCGGCTGTCGATGGGATTCTCGTATCCCCAGACGTCCTGCAGCAGCCGGTCCCGCGACTGGACGCGGCCGCGCCTGCGGGCGAGGATCTCGAGGAGCCTGAACTCCGTCGCGGTCAGCGTAATCCCCTTGCTTCCCACCTGGACCGCGTGGCGGGGGACGTCGATCTGGATGTCGCCCACGCGCAGCTGCGCGCCCGGCTCCTCCCCCGTGCGGACGCGGGCAAGCTGCTTCCTGATCCGGATCACCAGCTCGCGCGGGCTGAACGGCTTCGTCACGTAGTCGTCCGCGCCCAGTTCCAGCCCGAGGACGCGGTCCATCTCCGCGGCGCGCGCCGTGAGCATGATCACCGGGATCGACGCGGTCGTCGGGTCGCGCCGCAGGATCTTGCAGACCTCGAGCCCGTCCACCTCGGGCAGCATGAGATCGAGCACAATCAGGTCCGGGTGCTCCTCGCGGGCGATCGCGAGGGCGCGCGTTCCGTCCTTGGCCAGGACGGGCGTAAACCCCGCCTCGCGCAGCTTGAAGCTGAGGACCTCGAGCGCATCCTGTTCGTCATCAACCACCAGGATCTTAGTCTTCATGGCTCCTTCGTATGGAGTGCCTAATGTCGACAGCCTCGTACAGGTAGACGACCTCCTCGGCCACGTTGGTGGCGTGGTCCGCTATCCGCTCGAGGCACTTGGAAATGACCATGAGGTTCAGGCATCTCGAAATTGTCGCCGGGCGCTCCACCATGAAGCTCGCGAGCTCGCGGTGCAGCTGGCGGTTCAGGTTGTCCACCTCGCGGTCCCGCGGGACGACCGCCCGCGCCTTCTCGGGCTCCCGGTTGATGAACGCCGTGATCGAGTCCCGGAGCATCTCGGTCGACATCGTCGCCATGCGCGGAATGTCGACGTAGGGCTTGAGCTGCGGCTCGGTGCCGAGCTCGATCGAGCGCCGGGCAATCGTGACCGCGGAATCGCCAATGCGCTCGAGGTTCTGGGAGATCTTCGTCGCCACCATGGTCAGGCGCAGATCCGTCGCGACGGGCGCCTTGGTGAGCAGCTGCATCGCGAGGTTGTCGATGTCCACCTCCAGCTGGTCGATGATGTTGTCGTCGTCCATCACCGCCTGGGCGAGCAGGTCGTCGCGCTCGACGAGGGCCCGCACCGCGCGCGTCACAGCCGACTCGGCATGGCTCGCCATGTTGAGCATGCTCTCCTTCAGGCGGTTCATCTCTTCGGTGTAGTGGGTCATTTAGGAAGGGCTCCGGGGTCCCGTCGTCAGCCGAACCTGCCGGAGACGTAGGCCTCGGTCTGGGGGTTTGTCGGGCTGGTGAAGATCTTTCGGGTGTCGTCGAATTCTATGAGGCGCCCCATGTAGAAAAAGGCCGTCCTGTCGGAGCACCGCGCGGCCTGCTGCATGTTGTGGGTGACGATCACGACGGTGTACTGGTCGCGCAGCGTCTGGATGAGCTCCTCGATCTTCGTGGTCGCTATCGGGTCGAGGGCGGAGCACGGCTCGTCCATGAGGATCGTGTCGGGCTGGACCGCCAGGGAGCGGGCGATGCAGAGGCGCTGCTGCTGGCCGCCCGACAGGCTCGTCCCGGGCCGGTGGAGGAGGTCCTTCACCTCGTCCCAGAGCGCGGCCATCCGCAGGCACTCCTCGAGGCGCGCCTGCAGGACGGCCCTGTCGTGCACCCCGTTGAGCCGCAGGCCCACGAGCACGTTGTCGGCGATCGACATCGTCGGGAACGGGTTGGATTTCTGGAACACCATCCCCACGCGCCGGCGCACGACCGTGGCGTCGACGTCGGGGCCGTAGAGGTCGTTGCCGAAATGCTTCACCGACCCCTCGAGGCGCGTTCCCGGCGTCATGTCGTGCATGCGGTTGAGCGCCCTGATGAAGGTCGACTTGCCGCATCCGCTCGGCCCGATGATCGCGGTCACCTTGCGCGCCGCGATCCGCATCGTGACGTCGATCAGCGCCTGGCGCTGGCCGTACCACATGTTGAAGTTCCGGACGTCGAAGGCGATCTCCTCCTTCTCGGAGGCGAGGCCGGCTGTGGCCGCGGCGACAGGCGCCACGGAGACCCGGATGGGTTCGGCGGCCGCGGTCGTCGTGACTGTCTCGGCGGGGGAGGCCATGGTGGTCAAGGGGCGCTTTGGCGGTCGCGCGAAAGTATGCGGACGGTGATGTTGAGGGCGAGGATCAAAGCCATCAGGACCAGCGCGCCGGCCCATGCCTGCCTGTGCCAGTCGTCGTAAGGCGAGAGGCCGTAGGCGAATATCTGAAGCGGAAGGGCCGAGATGGGCTCCTTCAGGTTGTGGCTCCAGAAGCTGTTACCCAGGGCCGTGAAGAGGAGGGGAGCCGTCTCTCCCGCTATGCGCGCCAGAGCCACGATGACGCCGGTCGCGATGCCCTTGAGGGCGGTCCTGACCACGATGACCGTGATCACCTTCCAGCGCGAGATCCCCAGGGCCATTGCCGCCTCCCGGTAGCTCTGGGGGACGAGGACCAGCACCTCCTCGGTCGTCCGCATGACGAGAGGCACCATCATGAGCCCCAGGGCGATGCCGCCCGCGTACGCCGAGAAGCCCTTGAACGGGACGACGAGGATCAGGTAGATCACCATGCCCCAGACGATCGAGGGAACGCCGTTTAGCACGTCGGCGGCGAACCGGATCCAGTAGTTGGAGCGGTCGGAGCCGTATTCGGCCAGGTAGATCCCCCCGAAAACCCCGAAGGGCACGCCGATGGCCGCCGCCATCGTGAGGAGGGTCACCGTTCCGACGATCGCGTTTGCCATGCCGCCGCCCAGCTCGCCGGTGGGCTTTGGCAGTTGGGTGAAGAAGTTCCAGTCGAGCGAGCTGGACCCGCGCGCGACGAGGAAGTAGATGACCAGGAAGAGCGGGGCGATGACCGCGAGGGCGCAGGCGACGAGAACCCCGGTGATGGCGCCGCTCTTCCATTTGCGCCACCGGGCGTACTGCGGGGTCGGAAGGAAGGGGGAGGCCTCCATGGTATCAGGCGACCTTGCTGGAGCCGCTCCCCATCATGCTCTTCAGCATGACCTGCGCGGCGATATTGACCAGCACGGTGACCGCGAGGAGCACCAGGCCCAGTTCGTACAGGGAGCTGCGGTAAAGGTCCGTCGTCGCCTCGGTGAACTCGTTGGCGATCACGCTCGCGAGCGTGTAGCCCGGCGCAAAGAGCGACGCGCTGATCTGCGGGCGGTTCCCGATCACCATCGTGACGGCCATCGTCTCCCCCAGGGCGCGGCCCAGTCCGAGGATGGCGGCCCCGAACAGCCCCCTGCGCGCGTAGCTAAGGACGGCTATCCTCAGGACCTCCCACCTCGTCGCGCCGAGCGCGTAGGCCGCCTCGCGCTGGAGATCCGGCACGGAGCGCAGGATCTCGCGCGAGATCGAGGTGATGATCGGCAGGATCATGATCGCGATGATGATTCCCGCCGCGAGCATGCTTAAGCCGTAGATCGGCCCCTGGAACAGGGGCAGGAAGCCCAAGGAATGCTTGAGGTCCGGAAACAGGTGGTCCCTCAGCCAGGGAACGAGGACGAACATCCCCCAGAGCCCGAATATGACGCTCGGGACCGCCGCGAGCATCTCGATCGCGATGATGATCGGCTGGCGCACCTTCAGGGGGGCCAGCTCGGTCAGGAAGAGCGCCGTGGCGACGCCCAGCGGCACGGCGATCACGAGGGCCAGGAGCGACGAGACGAAAGTCCCGAAGATGAAGGGGAGCGCACCGTATTTCTCCGCGACAGGGTCCCATTCGGAGCTCCACAGGAACCCGGCCCCGAACTTGAAAAGGGACTGGCGCGATCCCACGTAGAGCTCCGACCCGACAAGGACGATGAGAACGACGATCATCCCCGCCGCCAGCGCGGCCGCCCACTTGAACGCCGAGCTCGGGAGCTGAGAACCCGGCGCGGGAAGGATGGATCTTGGGGACGGGGCGCTCATCTGCCGAGGGCGCGGGCAGCGAACCCGCCCGCCCTTCTTGGGGTTCGCTCAGTACTTTATGCCCTGCACCTTTTCAACGGCGCGCGCGATGACCGAGTCGGGCAGCGGGGCATAATCGAGGCTGGGCGCCAGCTTCTCGCCGTCCGAGTAGGCCCACTTGAGGAACTGGACGAGCTTCTCGCCCTTCGCGTGGTCCTTCTGCTCGGCGTACACGAGCAGCCACGTCGCGCCTGCAATCGGGTAGGCCCTGCCACCGGGGGAATTCACCATGGAGAACCGGAAGTCGTCCGGAATGGTCGCCGAGGCAAGGGCTTCGGTAACCGAGTCGATTGAGGGCGTGATATAGGCGCCCGCGGCATTCTTCACGTCCGCGTAGCTAAGGTGGTTCTGCTTCGCGTAGGCGAGTTCGATGTACCCGATCGATCCGGGCACCTGCTTGACCTGTCCCGAGACGCCCTCGTTGCCCTTGCCCCCGAGCCCGGTCGGCCAGCTCACGGAAGTGCCCTTGCCGACCTTTTCCTTCCAGGCAGGGCTAACCGTGCAAAGGTAATCGGTGAAGATGTAGGTCGTCCCGCTGCCGTCGGACCGGTGGACCACCACGATGTCAGAATCAGGCAGCTTGGCGTCGGGATTCTGGCCCGCAATGGCCGGATCGTTCCATTTGGTGATCTTGCCGAGGAAGATCCCGGCGATGATGTCACCGTCCAGCCTCATCTTGGGAACATCGGCCAGATTGTAGGTCATGACGTCGGCTCCGGCCACGGTCGGGAGGTGCAAGATGGCCCGCGGCGCCTTCGCCAGCTTCTCGTCGGACATCGGCCCGTCCGAGGCTCCGAAGTCGACCGTTTCGGCGAGGATCTGAGCCTGTCCGCCGCCCGAACCGATCGACTGGTAGTTGAAGCGCACGGAGGGATCGACCTTCGCATACTCGTTGAACCATTTCGAATAGATCGGATACGGAAACGTGGCGCCTGCGCCGTTGATGAGCATCTGTGCCGATGCAGTTGCCGTGCTGAGCGCCGCTAGCGCGCTTCCGAGGAGGAACACCATCTTCTTGTTGTTGTGGGGCATGGGAAATGACCGTGTACGTTGGCTTTATCCGAAGAACTGGACCGCGGGCATCGTAAGCTCCGCATGTTACGCTCGTGTGACGCTCCGGTGACACTCCCGTTAAACGGCTGTCGGCCCCGCAGGGAATCCGCAAGATCGCGCTTGCAGGCCCTGCGCGCGAATAGGAATCCTTTCCCATGGACAGTGTGACCGAGCTTACCGAGGAGGTAGCGGCGATGGGGTCGCACATGTTCAAGGTGCGGCTGCCCTTCCTCGCCGAGCTGCGCCGGTACTCCTGGGAGGCCTTCCGGGCGGACCTGATCGCGGGGGCGACGGTCACGCTCGTCTCCATCCCCCAGGCCATCGGGTTCTCTCTGATCCTCAACCTGCCGCCGCAGCCCGTCATCATTTCCGTGATCATCGGCGGCTTCGTCGGCGCCCTCTTCTTCTCGTCGCGCCACCACGTCTTCGGGCCCACGAGCTCGATAAGCCTCATCGTCGCCGCGACGATCGCAGCAAACTCGGCGATCGGGCTCTCACCGCTCCACCTGGCGACCTACCTCGCAGCCCTGATCGGCGTGATCCAGCTCTTCTCGGGGCTCCTCAACTTCGGCGAGATCACCAAGTTCATCTCGCGATCGGTCGTCGTGGGGTACAGCACGGGGATCGGCATCCTGCTGGCCGCGAGCCAGCTGCATAACCTGCTCGGCTACGACGTCGAGGCGGGCCAGAACTTCTCGACCAATGTCCTCCAGGCAATCTTCGACCTGGGAACCGCCCAGGTGCACCCCTGGGCCATCGCGATCGGCGTGCTCACATTCGCGGTCTTCTGGGTGGTGCGCAGGCTGCGCCCAGGGTGGCCCGAGGCCCTCATAGGCCTGGCCCTGCTCGGGATCGGCGCGAAGCTCTACACGGTCTTCTTCCAGGCCGTCCCGTTCAAGCTGGTCAGGGACGAGGGGTCGCTGACCGCGATAATCCCGGCCTTCGCCGGCTTCCCCTTCGCCCCGGGGAGGTTCCACCTCGTCCTCGAGCTCGCCGGCACCGCAATCGCCATCTCGATCCTCGGCATGCTCGAGGCCGCCTCGATCACGAAGGGGCTCGCCGCGAAGAGCGGCCAGAGGATCGAGCCGAACCAGGAGCTGATCGGCATGGGCGCCGCCAACATCGCGTGCGCCCTCTTCGGGGCCGTGCCGGGCTCGTCGTCGTTCGCGCGCTCGGCCGTCAATTTCCAGAGCGGGGCGAGGACGCAGATGTCGTCGATGCTGAGCAGCCTGGTGGTCCTCGGCGTCCTCGCCTTTGTCACCCCGGTGTTCAACTTCATACCGATCGCGGCGCTGGCCGCGCACCTTATCCGGATAGGGTTCAAGATGATCAACTGGCACCAGATAAGGATCTCGTGCCGCTCGACGCCCTCGGACCTCGTCGTCTTCGTCGTGACGCTGGGCTCCTGCCTCTTCCTGAGGCTCGACACCGCGATCTACGTCGGGATCGGGGTGTCGCTCGCCCTCTTCCTTCGGGCCACGAGCACCCCCACGCTCGTCGAGTACGCCATCAACGAGAGCGGGGACCTGGTGGCGCTGGGCGACCCCTCCCGGCGGCCCCATCCCCAGATCTCCATCATCCACGTGGAGGGCGAGCTCTTCTTCGGCGCCGCGGACCTCTTCCAGGAGCAGGTCCGAAGGCTCGCCGACGACCAGAACATCCGGGTCTTCATCCTGAGGATGAAGAACGCGCGCCATTTGGACGCCTCGACCGTCATGGCGCTCGAGTACCTGCACGAATACCTCACCCAGACCGGCCGCCACCTGCTCATAAGCGGGAGCAGCCCCGACGTCACGCGCGTCCTTGAGAACAGCGGGCTCCTGCAGCAGATCGGCAGGGAGAACCTGTTCCCGGCCGAGGCGAATCCGACGGTGTCCACCCGCAACGCGCTCAAGCGCGCGCAGGAGCTGCTCCCGGGAGGGCCCACGGACCTGCGGGTCTTCTATGACAAGAAGCCGGCCTGAGGGGGCGTCCGCCCGGGCCCGCCCGGCCCCGGACCCGTGAAGGGCTCCGCTTGTGGGCGGTGTTACACTGTTAGCCGTCAGTCCATCCCAACATCCCATGACCACCCCGCCCGATCCGCTCGACCCCCTGCTTGACCGCTGGACCGAATCGACCGAGTCGGCCCCGGACCTCGCCCCGGAGGTCTGGCGCCGCATCGCCCTGGCCGAGGGCGCGAGCCGCCAGACCGGCGGCTTCTGGGGCGAGCTGGACGCATGGCTTTCCAGGCCGCCGTTCGCGGCCCTGTTCGTCACGTGCTGCGCGCTCCTCGGGCTGTTCCTGGCCGAGGTCCGCGTGAACCGGATGCAGCGCGAGCACAGCGCCGAGATCGCGCGCAGCTACCTGCTGCTCATCGACCCCCTCCTCAAGGCGGGTCCGGACGCGAGACTGCCATGAATCGCGGCGGCCTCGTCCTCCTCCTGGGCATCGCGGTCGGCGTCGCGACGCACCTCGTCTATTTCCGCGTGCACGAGCCGGCCGACACCGACTCGATCGACGCCCAGCTTGCATGGATGAGGGGGGAGCTGCAGCTGAGCGACGCGCAGTTCGCCCGGATCAGGGAGCTGCACGAGGCCTCCAACCCCCGCCTGCGCGCCCTGGCGGCGCAGGTGGCCCGGATGGAGGCGGAATTCGCGGCCTTCGAGAACACCCGGCGCACGACGGACCGCGTCGACTTCATAGAGTTCGCGCGGTTCGTCGAGACCCGGCGCGCCATCAGCCAGCAGTGCCTTGATTCCACCCGCCAGCTCGTGCGGGCCGCCGCAAGCGAGATGACGCCCAGCCAGCGGGCGCGCTACCTCGGGATTGTCGCCCTCAACACGCAGCCGACCGGCCCCTTGACCAACTGAGCGCAATCCCGCGCGCCGTGTCCTCCGACCCCGCAATCGACCGCGCGAGCCTGGTCGGCCTGCAGCGCGGTGATGCCGCGACGCTTAACCGGCTGATCGAAAGGTGGCAGCGCCCCCTCCTCGGATTCGCGTGCCGCTACGCGCGCAACGCCGCCGACGCCCAGGACCTCGTCGCCGAGTCGTTTGTCCGCCTTTACCAGCAGCGCGCCCGCCTGCGAAGCGACACCAACATCGCCGCATGGCTCTTCACGACGCTCACCAACCTCTGCCACAACCACCACAGGTGGAGGCGCCGCCACCCCACGGTGGCGCTCGACGCGCCGTCCGAGCCGGGCGAATCCAGCGGCCCGCGGCGCGCGATCGAGGCGCTGGCCGCCCCCGACGCGGGCCCCGACGCGGCGCTGGCGCGGGACGAGTCCGTCGAGGCCGTCCGGGCGGCGGTGGAGGCTCTCCCGCACGAGCTCAAGGTCGCCGTCCTGCTCCATCACTACGAGCACCTCTCGTACCGCGAGATCGCGGCGATCGCCGGCTGCTCGGAGCGCGGCGTCGAGACCCGCCTTTACCGCGCCCGCCAGCAGCTTCGCCGGAACCTTGCCTCCTTCCTCCGCGAAACCTCGCCGTGCTGAGCTAGGGCGCCGGCGCCTTGAAGCTGAAGTCCTGCTGCGCGAGGGTGAGCACGGGCCTTCCCTTCAGGAGCGGCGGCTCGAACTGCCACTGCTCCACTGCCGTGACGGCCGCGGCCGCGAGCTCCTCGTTCGCCTCGATGGTCTGGCGGTCCACGGACGGCATCCTCACGTGGCCCTGCTCGTCGATGTAGAACTCGACCGTGACCTGCCCGCCCCGGCTGCTTTTCGCCAGGGTCTTTGGGTAGACCGGCTTTACGATCTTGATCGGCGTCGGGGTCCGGTCCAGCTGGCTGAGCGGGCGCGCCGTGAAGGCCTGGGAGTTCGGGGCGATCGTCATGCGCAGCAGTTCCGCCAGGGTCTGGTCGGTCATGTCCACCACGACCACGCCCTCGGCCTCGTAATTGAACGTGAACTCCGCGGTGGCGGACCGGGGGCTCCCATGGAACCGGGCAGGCTCAAACCGCCACTTCTTGACCGAGGCGATCGCCCCGGCAACGAACGCCGGGTGCGAGTAGGCCGTGACCAGGTAGTCAGCCAGCCGCCCGTCGGAGTCGATCTGCACGGCGACGCGCACCTGGCCGCTCTTGAGGCCCTGTGTCAGCACCTGCTGGGGGTACCCCGGCAGGTCCCTCTGATCGGCCTTCATCGGCTCGTAGTCGGGCGGGCCGAACTGCGCGAACGCGTCGAGCGAGCCAAGGAGGATGGCCGCGTTCGAAACGATCAGTCGTAGGGCTTTGATCATGGTTGCAGACCTCACGAAGCATAACACCTCCCGGGGCGTTTTCCCTTCAATTCTCGCCCCGGGGCCCGCCGCCGGCGGACACGGCGGCCGGGGGCGGACCACGCTCCTTCAGTCTCAGGGCGGGCCGCTCGACCAGATTCCAGCTCACCATCGCCAGCGCCCCGGTGACCGCGAGGCCTGACGCCAAATAGGCCGGGTACCCGGCCCGAACGACCCCAGATGCGGCAATCAGCTGGAGGACAGGAAAATGGAGCACATAGATCCCGTAGGACAGGTCGAAGGGCAGCCGGATGCGGAATGAATATGCCACATTGATGAGGGCGAGCGGAAGCACGACGGGCCCCAGGAGCGGCCATCCGCCGAACCTGAGGAGGACAAGGGCAAAAGCGGACCAGATGACCGCGGACCTGCCGCCGATGCCGAGAACGTCGCGGAAACAATAGGTCGCGGAGCCAACCGCAAAGGCGGCGACAATCGGGGAAAAGCCGGAGAGCTGAAGGAGCGTGGGCGCGACGTTCGGCAAGGCGGGGGCGACGACGAGCGCCCCATGCAGCATGACAACCGCGGCGCATGCGATGAGCAGGTTCGCGCGGCTGCCGTGGATCCAGCCGAGCACCCCGACGAGCATCACGAGGCCGTAGCAGCAGAGTTCGGGGAACAGCGACCACAGGGCGCCGTTTATCGAACCCCCATAGGGCAGGCCCTCGAGCACCCCGCCGACGTTCTGGCTCCCGACGCGCACGAGGAGGTTGCCGAGGACGTAGTGGAGCGCCGCCGCGGCGCTCCATGGCGAGCCCGCCGGGTTGAGCCGTGCTATCAGCGGCGCGAGGACGAACGCCGTGACGAGCAGGGCGAAGTAGAAGCCGGGGACTATCCTGAGCAGCCGCGCCCTCGCGAAGCGCGCCCAGCTGCGCCTCAGGTCATAGCTGCGCGTGACAAGGAAGCCGCTGATGCCGAAGAAACCCAGGACCCCGACCGTGCCCGCGATGGTCTGCGACCGGACGACGCGGGCCAGTCCCTCGGTCCCGAATCCGCCCAGGAGGTACGCATGGGAGTAGACCACGAGCAGCGCCAGAATGAGGCGAAGGGCGTCGAACGCGTTGTCCTCACCTCCGGCCTTTCCCCTTTCGCCGGTCTTCGTTGGGGTTGGCATGAGAAGGTCGATGTCTGGCCGCCGGGCGGCTGCCGGGACAAACTTATTCAAGACACGGCGTGGTCCGTCAATGGGAACAGCGCCGAATCGGCCGC
>Ga0074045_10001809_pt1 | contig 20286 bp, 12 predicted proteins | sample BogForMeECP23OM2_FD_94442 | JGI IMG/M metagenome (GOLD analysis project Ga0074045, IMG submission 94442) | Bog forest soil microbial communities from Calvert Island, British Columbia, Canada - Bog Forest MetaG ECP23OM2 | ecosystem: Environmental > Terrestrial > Soil > Wetlands ...
ACCATCATCTTGAAAGCCGCCCCGATGATTGGCGCGAGTTTCGCCGAACGCAGGTCCTTCGCCGACAAGACGCGCTGCACCACTAGGAAGTCGGTCGTCCAGTAGCCCATCGAGATCACCGCGCCCAGTCCGAACACGATGCCAACCCAGTTGATCCCCATCGGATTGTTCCCGAAGTCGCCCAGAGTTGACCACAGGTGGGTATAGGCGCCGGGGTTCGCCACGTGTTGCTCAGTGAGATTTTGCAGAATACGAGCCTTCAGGCCGCTCCAGCCGCCAGCTTCCATCAGACCCAAAATCGGTATCAGCAGCGCGCCCGCCCAGATCAGAAAAAATTGCAGAACCTCATTAAAAATCGCCGACCGCAATCCGCCCAGCGCCACGTAGATGGCCACGGTGATGGATGAAACCCAGATGCTGAAGTGAATGTCCCATCCCAGGACCACTCTCATCACCACTGCCATGGCGTACATGTTGATACCGCTCATCAGCACGGTCATGAAGGCGAACGAAATCGACGACAACGTGCGGCTACTTTCGCCAAAACGTAGCTTGAGATATCCGGGGACCGAGTGCGTCCGGCAGATGTGGTAGAACGGCATCATCACCAGCGCCAGGAATAACATTGCGGGGATGGCGCCGATCCAATACCAGTGCGCTGCCAGGATGCCATACTTGTAGGCGTTGCCGGCCCAGCCCATCAGTTCCAGCGATCCCAGGTTCGCAGATAAGAACGCCAGGCCCGCCACCCAGGCGGTCATCTCGCGTCCGGCCATGAAGAAGTCCTCGCCGGTGTTGGCCCGCCCCTTCAAATACAGTCCAATCGCCAGAACCAGCACGAAATAGAAGACGATAATGGCAAAATCCACCGGTGTAAGGTGGACCAGCGTGGATGCAGCCAACAATGCGGGGAGGTGAGTCATTTCGTTTTACCCTGGCCGTAGTAGGCGCCTTGTCCGTGCTTGCGCAGAAAATGTTTGTCGTGAAGTGTGCGGCCGATCGGTGAAGCCTCCCCGGCCAGGGTTTGTGTGTAGTAAGCCATCCGGGCCACCGCCTCGAGAATGGCCGCATGGTGGGCGGCTCGCGCCGCCGTCGTTCCCCAGCAGAACGGACCATGTCCGGCCACCAGTACCGCGGGCACCGCATCAGGATCAAGCTGCCGAAAGAGCCGGCAGATTACTACGCCTGTGTTCTTCTCATAGTCGGTGGCAATCTCATCGGAGGTGAGGGCAGGCGTGACCGGCACCTCCCCGTAGAAGTAGTCGGCGTGCGTCGTTCCAAAACAGGGGATGGGCAGGCCAGCCTGTGCCCAAGCTGTGGCGAACTCGGAATGCGTGTGGGCGACACCACCTGCGTTGGGAAAATGTTTGTAAATCTCCAGGTGAGTCGGCAAATCCGAAGACGGGCGAAGTTCACCCTCGACGATCTCTCCGTCCAGCTTGGTGATGACCATGTGTTCCGGCGCCAGATCTTCGTAAGGCACGCCGCTCGGTTTGATAACGACCAGCCCATCCTTCCGTGAAATGCCACTGGCATTGCCAAAGGTGTAGAGCACGAGGCCGCGGCGCATCAATTCGAGATTGGCCTCCAGTACTTCCTCGCGCAAAGTTTGCAAAAGCATAGAAATTCTCCGGCCTAATTCTCGGGACTACGGCGTGTTCTCGTGCGTTGCGCGGTTCGCCAAACCGGGCGCCATGGCGGTGGACTCCCGCAGTACCAGACTGGTTTCGAGGGCATACTCCGTCCCATTCGGTGCCGGGGTCAGTCGCTGCACATCCGACAGCAGTGCCTGGAACGCCAGGCGTGCCAACTCCGACTGCGACATCCGCACCGTGGTGAGCGGAGGCAGTACGAACTGCGCCAGTCGGATGTCGTCGAACCCGACCACCGACAGATCGCGCGGAATGGAAATCTTATCCTCGTAGCTCTGCCGCATCACGCCGATCGCGGTCATGTCATTTGAGCACAGAACCGCTGTGGGCGCGGTCGGCCCGGCCCGTAACTTGGCCATCGCGATCATGCCACCCTCAACCGTGTGGTCGCCCTCAATCACAAGTTCTGGTCGCACGGCCAGACCGATTTCCTCCATCGATCGCAGGAACGCATTCTTGCGGGCCACTGCCGACTTGAAGTTCAAAGGACCACTGATGAACGCAATCCGCTCATGACGCAAGGCCGCGAGGTGTTGCACCGCCTGGCGGATGCCATGGAGGTAATCGATCCGGATGTTGCTCACTCGGGGCCGCTGCGGTCCGACATCCACGAACACCAGCGGAACATTGCGCACCTTCAAATCCTCAAGCAGCAATTCTTCCATGCCGAACGTCATCACCGCGACGCCCTCGACCCGGCGCTCGATCATGCGGCGGACCGAATTCTCCATGAGCCTGGGATCGTGAACCGTGGAGGTCAGCAGAATCTCGTAATGGTGCTGCACCGCGATGGTTTCGAAGACTTGTACGATCTCGGGGAAGAACGGGTTGGTGATCTCGGAAACGATCAGGCCGAATATGCGGCTTCGTCCTGAAACCAGCGCCCGCGCCTGGCTGTTAGGAAAGTATCCGAGTTCGTTGACGACCTTCCAGACACGTTTCGCCAGCGCCGGATTGACGGTCGGGATCCGATTGATCGTCCGCGAGACCGTCGCGGTCGAAACCTTGGCGCGTTTTGCGATTTCCCGGATATCCATACCCTTGCCCGAGTTACTTCTTTCCGCAGTTCACCAGTCGGTCCTCGCCTCCGGAACCCTTCGGCCAGAGCGGTCCGCTCCAGATCGAGCCAGACTTAAACAGAATGCGATCGCCGGGGAATCAGCAAGACAATGCATAGCCAAAGACTCTGGCGCGATGCCTAGCGGCTTGCGTTTCGGCTCCAAGCATCCTGTAACTAGCCAGACTGATTAAAAGCGGTGGTTGTAAAAAAACTGCCGGGTAGCCGCAGGTTCGCGAATTACCCGGCCCGATCGAGGCCAAAGGCCCCTAGAATTCGAAGTGGAAGCCGAACTGCCCCTGACGAGGGTTGCTGTTGACTCCATTGATTACACCGAAATTCGAGTAGGTTACCGTGGATCGGCTGCCTCCACAACCCTGAATGTCGTAGGAGTGACGGTTGAAGACGTTGTAAAACTCCGCGCGGATTGACAGCCTGTATTGCCCATCAGAACCAAACGGAAAGTACTTCAGCAAGCTCGTGTCTTCATCTTGTCCGCCCGGGCACCGCAGTGCCGAAATGGCTGGTCCCCCTTTCCCAAGTGTTCCCGGCGCGGGCTGAGTGGCCACGACGCCCTGCGGAAGCGTATTCGATATGTAGAAATCCTGCGGAACTTGGGTCGGATCGGCTGCCGGCACAAACCTGGATGGATCGCTGGGGCCTCTGAACCCGGCCAGATTGAAGTTCGGGTAGATATCGCCCCACTGGGGCCAGTAGTTATTCAGGGCAGAAACTTCAAAGGGCTGGCCTGAGTTGTACTTCACCAGCCAACTCGTGTTCCATCCTCCGAGTATCCCGTTCAACACGCGGTTTGAGTTTGCCATCCAGCGTCGTCCCTTTCCAAATGGCAGTTCGTAGGTCACGTATCCTTTCACCACGTGGGTCAGATCGTATCCCGTGACCGCATGAGCAGCTGGGCCGATATTGTTGAAATCTTGAATGCCGGTGTAATAACCGTTGCCTTCCTGCTGGGCGGAAAAACTGTCACCCTCCTGCTTCGACCATGTGTAGCTCAGATCCATGGTCAGGCCTTTTCCGGTGCGTTTGACCACGTTCACGATCATAGAATCGTAGAAGCTCTGCCCCAAAGGAAGACCTACGTACAGGAGGTTGGGATAGTACCAATAGTTCGTTTCCGCCTGAGCAAACTGCGGATATGGCGCGATCGCTGCCAACAACGGACCGCAGAAACCTGAGTATGGGTAAGCGATGCCGTAGGTAGCGGCATCCGACGGGCTGCAAACGTAGTTGCTGAAGAAGCCGTTGAGGTTCGGGTACTGCGCGGCCAATCGCAAGAAAGTTGAAGTCGGACCCTGGTTATTGGCCAATGCGGTATCGGTGAGCCGGTGGCCGCGGTTACCCACGTAAGAAATCTCCAGCCTCATGTTCGGCGTCAGTTCCTGCTGGATGCCGAAATTGAAGGCTTCGCTGTAGCCTGCCTTGAGAGCACGAGGATCTACGCTCGTGACGGGAAAAAGGTAAGTCGGGTCAACGTTCTTGTTTCCCGGCTGATAAACCCCCGGATAACCGCTATCCCAATCGAAGGGATTGTTGACCTGGTTCGTGCCTTTGAATCCAGGGGCAAAGCCATTGGGAACACCGCTGAAGTATGCCACCCCCGGTGGGTTGTAGATAAGGCCGAACGATCCGCGGAACACCGTTTTCGGGTAGGGAGAGTAGGCAAAACCGATCTGGGGCCCGAAATTCTTCGCGTATTCGTTCTTCTCGAAGCTATCGCCGCCGCCGTTCGCAAAAACCAGCTTGCCGGGGTAGCCGTAGTTCGGATCGATGGTCTGCAGGTCGACGTTAGCCCAGTGACCGTATTTCTCGTGGAAGCGGAAATTGTAGTCCCAGCGCAATCCCGCGTTCACGGTAAGCTTGGGTGTGACCTTGTAGCTGTCTTCGGCAAACAACGACATCGACTTCTGCCGGCCATACAGGTTGTAAGCTGTCGTCTCGCTTGCCGTGTTCACATCCCCCAAAAGATAGCTAGCGAAGCCGAATCCGACGTATTGCGAATAGCCCTGACTCGGAGCGCCGGTTGTATTGGGGTCGAAGTTGAAGGAGAGCGCGCCCGATCCGCTGTGACTATTGACCTGATGCGCATGGAAGTCGCCGCCGAAGGAGAGGCTGTGCCTGCCCTTCGTCCACGTCACAGTGTCTCCGGTGACAATCGTGGCGCCCGAGAAGTTGCCCTGGAAAGAGTTTCCGATGAAGGTCTCTTGAGCGCCATTCACCCCATTGCCGAAAGAGATGATCGGGAAGTTGGACGCCCCGGTATTGCCGAAACCGAGTTGCTGCGACCAATTACCGCCGGCAGCCGGCGAGTCCCCCTGATAATCGAAGTTGTAGGTAAAGTTCAGCACGTTGAGGATATTGGACGAGAACGTATGCGATTCGCTCGCCCGAAACTGATCGGAGTGGAAGAGGTTGATGCGCGCCGCCGAAAGCGGTCCGCCGTCGGTACTTCCTGCCTGCCACACGCCGCCGCTGTCTACCAACGTTCGCGGTTTGTGGTTGTAGATCCACGATCCCGACAGATGGTCCCGCTCGCTGATGATATGGTCCAGCTTTACCACCACCTCGTTTGGCGTCTGCGTAGGAGAGTTACTGAGGGGCAACCGGTCATTCGCAGTGAGGATCCCCCCCCGCTGCGGAGTGTAGTCTTTCTGATAAATGCCGTTGATCGTCTTCGCCACGCTGCTGAACCGGCTGGGGTCAATGGCATTATTAGTGAACTGGTTTCCCGTCAGGGGATCGAAAATCATGCCCTCCTGCAAGAGAACGGAGTTCCCGGCATTGTTCATCACTGAGATCGGAGAAGTCCCAACACTAGTGCAGTCGGTCCCAACGCCGCCGCCCTCGCCCGCGGTCTCATTACAGAGTTGGGGACCGAGCAAAGCGCCGAAATTTCCGCCCAGAAAATCCGACGTGGGCACGAAGCTGGAATAGTCGGACATTCTCCAGTCCACTTGGGTATAGCGCTCGAACGTCCCGTAGAAAAATGTCTTGTTCTTGAAGATGGGACCACCCACGCTGCCGGCGTAGTCCCAGGCCCGTTGCTTGGCCTTGGGAGCATTAGTGTTGTCATTCGTCCAGGTATTCGCGTTGAACAATTCGTTGACGCCATAGAGCAGGGCGGAGCCGTGAAACTTGTTGGTTCCTGACTTCAGGTTCATGGCAATGACGCCACCGCCGGTGATGCTGCTCTGCACATCAATGCCGCTCGTCTGGGCTTGCAATTCCTGCACCGCTTCCATGCTCGGGCCGTTTTGCATGGAGTTGCCGGGAATGTCACCGGTCCCCGTGCTGCCGTCCACCGTGTAGTCCTTGGTGAACCACTGCCCGCCGTTGATCACCGCCCCGTAGGGACTGCTATAGATCGAATAGCCGGGGGTAATATCAACGGCAAAAGTCTCTACAAACCGTCCGCCGCCGTAAATGCTTAGCGGAAGGTCGTTGACGACGGTCGCCTTCATGTTGGTTCCGACAGACGGCCTTTCCAACTCCAGCACGGGCGCATCGGTCGTGACCGTCATCGTTTCGCTCACCGCACCAATCTTGAGCGCGGCGTCGAGCCGGGCTACTTCTGTCGATCCCAAGGTGACGGTGGGACGGAGCAGGGTTTCAAATCCGCCCTTCTTGAACTCAACCGAGTATTGCCCTGGAAAAAGATTGGGAATAACGTAAATACCGTCGCTATTGGAGACAGCTTTCGTGGGCACATTGGTGCCTGTGTTGGTGGCGGTTATCTCCGCGCCAGCAACCACCGCGCCCGTGGAATCGGTTACTGTGCCAGTGATCGAGGCACGATTGGCCTGGGCGGCCGCGTTCCGGCTATTCACCAGCATCAGGACGACCAACAGAAGGGGGAGGAAGAAACCAAGGGATAGAACTCTGCGCATATTGCCTCCATGGCTAGCAAACGTTTACTGCATTACCCGGACAGGGCTACCGAAAAATGCTACAGATCACAGCAGCACCTTGTCTGTGATTCCGCTCACAGGCAGTGGTGATGGCAATTCTTGGTGTGAAATCCTGAATTCATCCAGCGTTTCAAGTTTTTCCCTGCCCAAGGGTTATCGGAGTCGTTCTCAGCAAACGTTTGCTACAACGGTGTTTCTACGGCGGAAAGCTCCGCTTGTCAAGTTCTTTTTGCGGCCGTTCTTTTTGCCGCCGCCGCAGTCTGCCGACCGCAAAGCCGTGCCCGACGCCTACCGCAGCCCTCCCAGGTTCACCCGCACTTCGTACTCGGGTACCGCCTGAATCCCGGACACATCCGCGATTTCGCCGCTGGGTGGAAACTGCGGCCAGGCGTTGTGGGGCAGATAAATCTTGGCATCTTTGCGCAGCGGCATGACCTGAAGCTCCAGATTCTTGCCCAACGCCTCGGACGCGAATCGCTTCAGCCCGATTTCCCAGATCGTCCCTTTGTAGAAGTCATCCGCAAGCAATCGCTGGCCGTCGTAGAGCCGTGCCACATCACCCGCGTATTGAATTCGCAGGAACACGTCGTTGAGCCCGTCCAACGCGTGCGCCGGAATGACGATCCGCCACACGCCTGCGCGATCGAAATCGGAATCGGTGGGAGCCATGGCGTTGTACTTTCCCATCTTTATTGTGCCCGGCAACGAAGGCGCAGCCGCGCGAATTCTCTCCCAACGCACCGGCACATGTTTAGCCGGCATGGCCGCGGAATAAGAAACGAACACACCGTCACGCCCAGTTCGCCGGAGAGGCACATTAGCCAGCGGCACATTTTTCAGGGCAGGAAAGACTGAGAAGCGGAGCTGCCGAACATCGCGCGCGCGCAAGTGCAGCCTCGTGTCCTCGGAGAAGACATCCTCGAAGAAAATATCCGCCGGCGAGAGCAACACGTGCTCGCCGCCGGCCACCCTGCATTTCCAGACATCCAGCGCCTCGGATGGGGTCAGCACAACGATCTGCACTGTCTGCCCTGCCGTGGATCGCAAGCTCACCGCGATCCCGGGGCCGGGCGCAATCCCGTCAACATACCGAACGCCGGGCGCGCGCGAAATCACCGCCGTGGCAGCTTTCAGGGATGCCAATGTGCTTTCCTCGAAAGCGAACTCCGGCCGAATGCCGGGCGTTGCCACAAAGAAGTAATATTCGACATTTCCGTCGCGGACCCGTGTCAAGGGTTGGGCGGTCGCGTACTTAAGCAGAATTCCGTTGAGGTCCAGGTTCACGGGCCAGACACCGTAGGCGCCAGAAACGAGATCGATGGGTTTCCGCGGCAGCACCACCGTCTCGGACGGCAACACGAGCTTGATCTGAATTCCGCGGTGATCGGGCAGAGGATAATTCCGCGCATAATTATTAAAGAACACAAAGCCGCGATTCCCCAGAGTTCGCGCGGAGACGCGCACGGTGGAACGATCCGCGGCGCTGGCGGGCACAACGTTGGGCAGCACCGGAGCCATCGGGGCAAGAGCGCTCCCGAATTCTTCGAGGAACAGGTGCAGCATCTTAATCGAGCGAAACGCCGGGTTCATCTCTCCGAACTCTCCCAGCGGAGCCTGGAAGTCATAGGAGATTTTCGGCAGATCATAAACATGGTCGCTGGCAATGGACTCCTGCAGGCTGGTCAGCTTGCCCTCAGGATTGGAACCGCCTTGAAACATGTAATAGCCATAGAGGTTGGCTCCCGAGCCCAGCCGGGTTAGCGTGATGGCGGCTACGTCATCGGCACCGATCACCGGCCGCCGGTGGTAGGCGACTTGCATGCCACCGCCGGCTTCAGCCATCAAATAAGGGTAATCGGGTTGGGCAGTCTGCTCCTGCGCTGACGGGCCCATTTCGCCGTTGTCCCGCGTGTTTTCGAAGAGGTAATACGCGCTGGGCGGCAAATCGGTCAGCGTGCTTTCCCAGAAATTATCGGGATAACCGCCAAAGACCGGGATCGTTTGGCCCGCGGGAAAATCGGGATTGCCCCAACCCGTCACCGTGTACAGGGGAGCTTCGATTCCGGACTCGCGCGCAATCTTCTTCAACTCGGAAATGTGCTCAGCGCCTGCGCCGGGACCGTGTTCATAGTATTCGTTCTCGAATTGGACTCCGACGATCGGCCCGCCATCCCTCCACAAAAGTCTTTTCACCTGCTCGCCAATTTGCCCGAAATATCGTTGGACATACGATAAGTATTGCGGATCATTCCTGCGGGTAACGCCCTTCGTGAGTAGCCAGTCCGGGATACCGCCGTTCCGCACCTCGCCGTGTGACCACGGGCCGATGCGCAGGAAAACATACAGTCCGTGCTTCTGGCAGAGTTGAAGGAAGCGCCGCAAATCGCGCTGCCCGGACCAATCGAACTGCCCCTCAATTTCTTCGTGATGAATCCAGAATAGGTAGGAAGCAACGATCTGAACTCCGCCCGCTTTCATTTTCAGCAATTCTTCTTCCCAGTATGGTTCGGGGTAGCGGGAGAAATGGAACTCGCCCATCACCGGCAGCCAGGGCTTGCCATCCAGCGTCAGATATCGGCTGTTCACCCCGATTTCATGGCCCGCCGGAGATTTTCCGCCCAGCCTCGGATTCGGAATTGCCCCTGCATCCACCGGCTTGCTGGCGTCGATCAGGATGGTATTGGCGGGATGAGACTGGGCCGCGGTTGGAGAGAACATCGCCAAAACAGTGCACACCACTGCGGTTAGGTCCCACCTAATAGGTGACTTCAAAAGCTTTGCCCTCGAGAACCACGGCCTCGTCCTCTGCCGACGAGCACTCAATCACCACTGGCACACCCAGCTTCAGCGCGCTGTGCTTAATCTCTCCCACCGCCCATGACAGGCCGCTCCAGATCACTTTGTCGTAGTTGATTTCGACGGAAATAGGCTTGCCATCTTGCCAGGCGCTCAGCACGAAGACCTTGCCCATGTTCGTGCCGTTCGGAGGGCCACCCTTCCAGCTGCGCATGATGCTTCCGTCTTTAGCTGACCGCTGTCGCATTATGATCCGCAGGTCGCCTTTTGGCGGAGCTGCCACTTCCGCTCGGATCGTGTTCTTACTTGCCGCTGAGAACTCTGCCTTCAGCGGGTGGATTGCTCGCGGAATTTTCACATCTTCCTGAATGCCGAGATCATACTTCGCACTTGCGTACTTGCCGAATCCGACCACCGCCATTTGCCCTGGGCCAAGCCTGATCCGGCCGCCTGAAAGCGCCGGTTCAAATCCAGCGTCGCGGAAAATCACACGCCCGCCTCCAACCGGTTCCTGCTCCTTCGACAGACGCGGCATTTGGATTTCTTCCACGCTCTCGGCCGGGTTCAGCACGGCATAGATCTATCCTTCCGCATCGAGTGACCCAAACCCGTAGGGCTGGACCTCGCCCGGAATTCCTCCAAAGGTTTTTGTCCGCCCCTTTGACTCCAGCGCGAGATAGAGCGATTGCACCTTCGCAAACCACCGCGCATCGTCATCGTTCAGAAACTCCAGGTTGCCATGGACCGTGTTCACCCAGCCGCCGCGCGCCATCATCAGGAGCAGCGCTCCCTTCCAGGCGTGCGTCTTGCGGTAATAAATCGTACCCGTGTTGCCCAGCATGAATCCGGTCGAATCGATCCTTTCGAGCGGCAGGAAACTCTGTTCGTAGCGCCGCACCATGTGGTCGCTATAGATGTCCATGGAACGCCAGAAATTCATCTCGGGTACATCGGAGGGCCGGGGATCGCCGGAATAGAGTGAATCGAACACCTCCAGCCAGCGCAGATCCACCAGGTTATGGAAAGGGAAAGGAGCGGCGGTGGATTCGACGTCGCCGCCGAAACCATTGAAGGCTACCAGCACAACCTCCGGATTGCGCAGCCGGAACTTCTTCAATGCCTCGCGAAAGGCATCCGCATTGCGCGCGCGAATCTCTTCGGGAGACTTCGACTTTGCGGTCGCGGAAGTGGCCGCTCCGAAGTCCACAAAGTCGAACTTGAACATACGGATGCCACGGTCGTACCAGTACTGCATCGTGTCCATGAAACTGGGCAGAAAGCCGCCTTCCGAAAACGACATCGAACCTTTTTTTTCGTTGAGCGAGTCCCGCCATTCTGTCGCCGCATTGATCTTGACCAGGGTATTGGTGCTGAACCACAGCCCCGGCATGATGCCATTCTCCCGGCACTTGCTGATCCATGCGTCCGGACCGTTGGGCCAATTGGGCTTGCGCCAAGTGCGATAGCCGCCATCGGGGTCGAACCAGAATGCGTCCATCATGTAGTAATCGAAGCGCACTCCGGAACGGCGCAGGCGCAGGATTTCGCCCAGTTCTTTCATCGCCAGTTGCTCGGTGAGCGGAATGTTGTCGGAAAGTTCGTCGTACGCGGACCAGTTGTTGTAGACAAAGATCGGATCGCGAGCCAGCGGAGCGCCGAGCAGGCCGGTAGCCGCAGGGCTCGCAACAGTCGCACGATTGTGCGCGGAGTCTTCAGCAAAACCGAAATTCGCGACCAGCCAAAGGATAATAACGAGCACTGCAATGAATCGATTCATAAGATGCTGTCCTTCCGCTGCTTAGGCTGACGGCTAGGATGCGGCTCTGACGCTAGCCACTCTATGGTCCCTGATATGCCCCGACGTTGTATCCAGTTCCAGTTAGTGAGTGTCCCCAGAAATCCTGCGTGCCCATGGAGCATTTGCTGATTCCGCTACAGACATCGACTCCCGCGCCCACTGCCGGAGAGCCAGGCAGCAACTGGAAGGAATTGGCTGGCCTCCCCGCAGCGTGATAGTCCGGGTTGCTCAGCATCGGGTTGATGGAACGGCCGTGGAGGTCCTGATGCGCCGCCGCTTGATAGGCGGCGAAAGTGGTGTAAGTGGCGGCGCCAACTTGCCAGGTCGCGGGAGATGCCGAAGTCGTCCAATAGATGTTGTTGTCCAGAACGAACGCAGAGGTTGTCTCAATCATGCCCGGAACCGTGGCATAGATGATGTTGTTCTTGAAAAAGCGTGGTTCGCTGCCCGACAAAGTCGCATCGCTGGTATTGAAAGCAGCCGCATTGGAGGCAGGATTCCAGTAAAACGTATTGTTGTAGATCTGCACGCCATCCAGCGACCCCTTGTCCCAGGTATGAACAAACACCTCTCCTTGCTTCGAAAGGTCGCTCCTCCGGCCGTTGTTCGAACACACGTTGTAGCGGAAAACATTATTAAGACTGGCCCTTCCGCCGGCTCCGAAAAATGCGACGCAATAGCCCGCGGAATCGTGCCCGTAGTTATACTGCACCACATTATCGTTGTTGAAATAGTCGATGTCGAAGTCTCCACCATCGATACCCCAACTCTGGTTGGCATAAGACTCGTTGTACTGGACCGTACAGGTGTGGCAGTACCACTCCCATAGGCCTACGGGCGTGCTGCCGGTGCAACTGCGACACAGCCCGCTCCTGTACACGACATTTCTCTGCAGTAACCCGTTGTTCAGCTCCGAGATGAGAATTCCATCGCCGTAGACATCGTGGGCCGTTGAATTCTGCACCGTGACGTTGCCGCCCAGGGGTTGGGACACCCCATTCCCCTCGATCCATGCTCCACCAGCGCTTACAAATATGCCTTCGGAGACGTGGCTGTCATGGGCCGTCACCCCATCGATAAGAACGTCATTCATGATCTGTCCGGCTGCATTGGCCGAGATGAAGACTTCCCCGGAGTCGGCTCGCTTGGTGGACGTGTAGGCGGCGCCGTGGACGTTCAAATTCCTCAGGTAGATGTGGTTGATGCTCGTGTTGGGAGTGTTACCGGAAACGTAAACGCCGTATCGGTTGCCGCCCGTGATCTCAAGATTGTTGATCTCCCAGTATTGCTGGTTGAAAAGTTTCAGAGCGGCCTCGGCGCCACCCCCGCTGACCATCGGCGGCGCGCCCGTTCCGTAAGCATCGATCACGATCGGAGCATTCGCCGCGCCTGAGCCTTGAGGGGTCAGCGCTCCATTGCAAGCTGTGCCGCGGTTGAGCAGGAGATGACCGCCCGGAAGGAAAGTAAATGCGTTTACAGTCCCCAGGGAATTCCATGGCGAAGCCTGCGTGCCATTGCCGCTCTTGCTCGCCGAACAATCGAGATAATAGGTGGCGGCGGAACCTGTCGCCGGCGGGAAGGAAGAGGAATGGCCTGGTGCCGAGTTCGCATGGAATGCGGAAAATGCGAGCAGCGCTACAACGATTGCCAGACCGCGGGGCAGGACATTCTGAATCAGGTACGACATTAGCTCCCTTCTTGTTTGCTTGAAGCATTCTGTATAAGACGTGCCGGATAGCCACTTAACTCTAGGTTACACGCAGGTAGGTCGAATACTGCTCTTCGCCAATGTCGGTAAACGGCAGCATGTTGATGGGCGCAGCATCTGTTCTGACTTGCCAGCTTCGCTCGCTTATCCTTTTGGCGCCTAGCAATCCGGCCCCGGTCAGCAGCGGTTGGGTATCAGTGATTGCGAATAGTACGAGTGGCCCGAATGCCAGCGCGACCGTCTCCGGATGCTGTCGATCGACGGGTTCGAGTCGCGTTGTCATGGGCAGATCCAGTTCGACGCGGTCACCACTGCGCCATCGGCGATGAATCGCAGCGAAACTTCCAGGAGTTGTTGACGTCTGCACGCGGCGGCCGTTTACGGAAATCGAGGCCCCGGTCGTCCACGCTGGAATCCGGAAACTCAAAGAAAAATCCCTGACCCGCGAGATCTTCACATCGAACTGCACGACGCTGTCAAACGGATACCGTCCTTTTTGTGTGAGCGCGACCTCGGCTCCGTCTTGTGCCCATCGCAGTGTGGATGGAATGTACAAGTTCACATACACGCCACGCGCATCGCGGAAATAGGTGTTGATGCGATAGTCTGCTGCCACCTGCGGCAGCGTACCCGAACAGCAGGCCCAGTGCTGGTTGTCGCGATAAAACTTATGCCCCTTGAAGTTATAGTCCGAGTAATAGAAGGTCCGGCCGTCAGCCTGTAACGGCTTCGCGCCCAGCACAGTGTTGTACATCATGCGCTCCATACTGTCGCCGTATCGCGAGTCGCGGGTTACACGCAGCAAATAGCGCGTCAGCTTGAAGTGCGCGTATGAACCACACGGCGTTTCAAAACTGGCATGGCTGTTGCTGAGGCTGGCATAAACGTCCGCGCTATCCGGAGCGCAGAGCGTCTCATCCGGCCCCCAACCTCCAGTGGCAAAACTTTGCTGCGAGAGCATTTCAAAAGCGTTTCGGGCGGCACGCAGGTATTTCTCGCTGCCTAGCGTCAAATACGCCTGCATGGCGGAGCTCAACGAATTTACATAGCTGTAGGCATGTCTGCCGGCCAGAACGTTGCGGCCCTCCGCCAGCGGATCGTAATACTCATCGTAGAGGTACTGCCGTCCAAGCTCACGATAGCGTTCCCCAGCGCCGCGCTGATACGCCAGAAAGAGATTCTCTGAAATCGTGTAAGACTCGTCCCAGGTCCAGGTCTCGTCCTTGTGTGGCCGCCATTCTTTTCCATGCTCCACCGCATGCTTCGGAAAATGGGGCAACGCAGCGTTGGTAGTGTGTTCGAGAATCGAGAAAGCATCGGGGTCGCCAACGTATCTCTGTGAATCGATCAACCCGCAGACCAGCTTGTCATAGCAGTACGTGGAAAAACGGTTGTTCTCGTAGTAATCACCCGAAATCGTCTGGGCATACAAGCGGTTCAGGCGCAGCACTTTGTTTCGCGTTGCTTCGTCCGGCCGGATGGCATACATGCGTGCCAGCGCTGAGACCCATTGCCCAAAGGTGCAACTAGGGGCAAAACCAGCGGCGTCACCCCATTTGTAGTCAGGATTGTACTGGTACCATCCACCCAGGTCGTCGCCCGGGGCTGACTGGCCGCTCATCTGACGGAAAGGTTTCAGCAGGCTGTCGTCGCTCAACCCCATCAGGACGGAATGAGTCTCTTCCAGCTGCTTTTCATGAAGATCGCTCGCCAATACCACATCGCCGTAATCGAACTGTTCCAGCGGCTGTGGCGCCTGGCCCATAACCAGCGTTCCTGGCAGCCAACGGCCAGGGATCACCATCCCCGCAGTCATTAATGAAGCCGACTGCATGAATCTTCTGCGCGAAACTCCAAGCGAAGCGATCATAGGTGCTTAAGAAGTATAATTCCTGCCCCTTAGGCTTTTCGAGGTTTTCGAGAGGCACATGCGAAGCATTGTGCCAGGAAGAAGATGTGTAGCTTAACGTCCGGTCTCAAACTGTCCAATTTTGGCTGGCGTGAGACAGGCAGCGCTAAGTCAAGTGCCGGCAACGGAGGGCTGTTATCGATAGCAAGATTATGCAGATCACTGGATTATGGAAATTATTTCGCCGCGAGTTCGTCGCCCAGCGCTCGCCCGAGCGCAGCCTGCCGGTCCGCGCTCAACTTGGCACCGCCTGCGGTCAAATACAGGACATCAATCGCCATCTGCCCTTCAGTCTCGATCAGCGCAATTTCAATGTTGCACCCATGCTTTGAGACCAGCGAGCACATCCGGTAAAGCAATCCCGGACGATCCTGGGTCAGAACCTGCACCAGCGTGCTGTGCGCCGAGCAGCTATCGTCGAACTCAATCTGCGTGGCAACTTTGACCTTCGTGCCGTTCCCCTTCTCTGATTTCAGGCGGTCGCGCAGCATGCGTGCCACGTCGGCCTCACCCTTGACCACGTCCGCAATACTTTTTTTCAGGCGCTCCCATTCCTGCAGATTCATCTCCAGGGTTCGGAAGCGGTCCGTGAAATAAAAGGTATCGACTACCGTCCCAGCGGCATTCGAAAACGCGTTTGCCTTCACGATGTTCATGCCCCAAGCGGCGAGCGCTCCCGAGACGGATGCAAACAGCGCAGGCCGGTCGGTCGTGACCAAGGTCAGCTCATACCAGTGCCGGACCTGCTTCAAATTCAGCTGAACACCGCCCTGGCCCAAGCGGGCGGCCATTTCGGCATGCGCCAGAACGTCGGTTGCACCGTGGATACGCAGATACCGTTGCGGCAATCCTTCCAGAAAGATGTTGAGCTTCTTGCCTGCAACCCGTGCCAGCGAGCGCAGATGATCCAGGTTAGCCAATCCAACGCTGGCGTGATCCTGGTCGGCGGCGGTGTGCACGCGCTCATCGGCGCTCCGGCTCAAGTAATTCGCGCACGCAATGTACAGTTGCCATAGGTTATCCGCCCTCCACGGCGTCATGGCCTCCGGATTCACGGCTTTGATATCGGCATAGGTCATCAGGCAAAGCATCTTCAGCCGCTCGGGCACTCCCACTTTTTCCGCGAACGACTTCACATTCGCTGGGTCGAATATATCGCGCCGCATCGCCGCCGACATTTCCAGATGGCTCGCCACCAGATAGCGCACCGTCTCGCGATCCACCGTGTCGAGATCCAATCGCTCGGCGCAGCTGTCAGTGAGGCGCACGCTGACCTCAACGTGATTCTGGCCCGGCATCCCTTTGCCGGAATCGTGGAGCAGCAACGCCAGGTAAAGCAGTTCCGGTTGTTCAAGTTCGCTCTGCAATTCCGCAAAGCGCTGGTCCCACTCCGATTTCGATTCTTTCAGGCGATGCAAATGTTCTATCGCCAGGAACGAGTGCTCGTCGACGGTGTAGCGATGGTAAAAATCCCGCACCACCAGCGCCTCAATCCCTTTGAGTTCAGGCAGGAGAAGGGCCAAAAGACGGAGCGCGTTCATGGCGCGCAGGGCGTCGGCCGCGTGCGGCTGCAGCAGCGTTTCCTGCAGGTAAAGCCACAACTCGGCGCCCCGCGGAGGCGTCGCCGCCAGTGCCGGTAGCGCTTGCTCGACTTTATATTCGGTGGTTGTGCTCAGTTTCAGGCCGTGTTCGGCAATGAAGTGAAAAAGCCGCAGCAGCATCTCCGGATCGCGCAAGCCGCCCGGCTGTTGTAGAAATATCAGCCCATCCACCACCGAGAAGTCGGCACTTGCGACCTTCGACCTCCAGCCCTGGAACTGCCGGTACAATGACGACCAGGCTGCCGGAATCTCCTCCAGCAACTGGTTGCAGACGCGGTGCACGCTGCGCACGTGGCCAAAGTAGACGCGCATCCAATCCGCTGTGTTGGTGATTTCCGCGTCGTTTGCGCCCATGCTGGCCCCGATCTTTCTCGCCGCCGCTTCGTCTTGCGCCTCCCAAAACAGCGTGTTGTCGTGACGCCCGTGCCGGTAATGCAGGAAGCTGCGCACCGACATCTGGAAATCCAGCGCTGCGTCGAACGCTCTCCGCGAAGAAACCGGCAGCAATGTCTTCTCGTCCGGCCACACCTTAAGCTTTTCCATGGCGGAAATCAGTGCCAGCCAGTTGGCGACGTTGTAGTCGCGCAAGCCGCCGGGCCCATCCTTCACGTCGGGTTCCAGGTGAAAGACGGTATTGCCAAACTTGTGATGACGCGCGCGCGTGATCTCGGCCAGGTTCTGAATCAGGTTCTGGCAATCGCGTCCCACCAGACGCGGGATAGCCTTTTCTCTCAGCCGCGAAAAAAGCTCGCGATCGCCGGCCAGATATCGGCAGTCGAGCAACGAGATGGCAAACTCTATATTGTTCGGGTCCAGCCGTTCGCACTCGACCAGGTTTCGCGTAGCTGGACTCAACTTCAGGCGCAGGTCCCACAACTCCTGGGAAAAGCGCCGGATGGAATCTTTGAATTCACTCTCGGAGTTGCCGCCGGCGTGCAGAAACAAAAGATCAATATCGGAGTGAGGGAAGAGCCAGCCGCGCCCGAATCCGCCGGTTGCCACCAACGCGAAGTCTTTCGGACCCTCTCCATCGGCAGGTTTTGAACCGGAATCAGTAGAAGAGGGGTGAGAACCGACGATGATTTCGTTCCACAGCCGCTGAACAATCCCATCCACCAGCGCCGTGCGCCTGGCGAGCGCCGCGCGCCCGTCGCCGGTGACCGAAAACTCCTGTTCGATAGCCGCGGATTCCCGCCCGTATAGGTCCCGTAACTCACTGCGGACGGTGGCCACGGTGGTCATTTCGATGACACCCTCCCCGAACTGTTAAGTCCCTGCTCCAGCCATTATTTCGATCTGCTCATCAACAAGCAGACAAGGGGGATGTCGATTTCCTGCGGTTGGACTGCCGTTTCAAAATCCGTGCGCTTACAGCACGCTATCGCCACGTTCGTCGTTGCGAATCCGAATCGCTTCGTCAATGCGCGAAAGAAAAATCTTTCCGTCGCCGATCTTGCCCGTCCGCGCGGCGGCGGTGATTGCCTGGACGACTTTCTCGACCATTTCATCAGCCAGCACGATCTCGAGTTTCACTTTCGGGATCAAATCTACGGTATATTCGCGTCCTCGATAAAACTCGGTGTGTCCCTTTTGCCGGCCATGTCCTCTGGCTTCAAAAACGGTCATGCCTTCGACGCCCACCTCGTGCAATGCGTCTTTCACTGCTTCGAGCTTTGAGACCTGGATAATCGCTTCGACCTTCGTCATGTGTCCGTCCTGGTTGTCCGTCTTGTTGACACCGTCGCCCCGTTTTGCTTTCTAGTTATGCGGAAGTCTCCCAGTAATACCCCTCTTCGCCATGCTGCGAGAGATCAAGGCCTTGCACCTCATGGTCCTCAGAAACACGCAGCCCGATGGTGATGTCCACCAGCTTCAGGATGACCACAGTTCCGACAATTGCCAACCCCCAGGCAATCACTACCCCAACCAGTTGATTGAGTAACTGGTGGGCATTGCCTTCTAGCAATCCCGAAGCCAGGGTATTTCCCTGCGCGTCTTTAAAGATGGGATTTACGGCGCTCGAGGCGAAGACGCCCGTCAGAAGGGCTCCCAGAGTTCCACCCGCACCGTGAACGCCGAAGGCATCGAGCGAGTCGTCGTATCCGAATATGGACTTGACCTTGGTCACCATGAGGAAACAGCCGACGCCCGCGGCCAATCCGATGGCGATCGCCGACATCGGCGAGACAAATCCGGCCGCTGGAGTAATGGCAACCAGCCCGGCCACGGCTCCTGAAATGGCGCCCAGGGCGCTCGGCTTCCCTCGCTTCCACCACTCCGCGGCGCTCCACCCCAGGGTCGCGGCGGCAGCGCCAAAATGGGTGGCGACGAATGCGCTCGTAGCCAGACTCCCCGCCGACAGCGCGCTGCCCGCGTTGAATCCGAACCATCCCACCCAGAGCAAACAAGCCCCGATGAAGCTCAAAACCACACTATGGGGAGGCATGGATTGCCTGGGATACCCGAGGCGAGGCCCCAGATACAGCGCACACACCAGCGCCGACACACCCGAAGTGACATGCACGACGGTGCCGCCGGCAAAATCGAGACAGGGGAAGCGTCCGCCGAGCGAGGCATTCAGCAAGCCGCCTTTTCCCCAAACCATATGTGCCATCGGCGAGTACACCACCAGCGACCACAGCACCATGAAAGCTGCCATGGCGCTGAATTTCATGCGCTCCGCGAAAGCGCCCGTGATCAGCGCCGGGGTGATGATGGCAAACATCAACTGGTACACCATGAACGTTTGGAGGGGAATAGTCGCGGCGTAATCCGGATCAGGCTGGGCCCCCACGCCGCGCAGAAAGATGTTGTGCAGTCCTCCGATGAAGCTGTTTCCCGAACCGAATGCCAGGCTGTAAGACACGAAGGCCCAAAGCAAAGTGACAATGGCCATCAGCGCGAAGCTCTGCATCATGGTCGACAGGACATTCTTCTTCCGCACCAACCCGCCGTAGAACAATGCCAGGCCGGGCCCGGTCATCATCAGAACGAGAGCCGCGCTCGTCAGCATCCAGGCATTGTCGCCGGAAGACTTAGCGTCGGCTACCGCCTGTTCCAATTTTGCGATCCGCGCCGATTGCGCCTCATTCGTGGCGCTTGCCCCACCCGAAGTCTGCGCCAGCGCGCCCCTTACGAATAGAAGCACCATCACCAGCGTAAGACACACTATGGCGGAATTTTTCATTGATCTCTTCTGACCCCTCGCCTTGAACGCACAGTAACATAACAATAGCCGCAGACCGCCCTTTGCGGAAATTGAAACTATTTATGCGCGCGATTCGAAATCCTTATGTGCGCACAGGCGTAAGAATCTCTGAGGCGCTTGCTCTGCAATGGAAGGTCGTCCTGTACGACCAGAATTCACCTTGGTGTTTCCGGGCCGCCATCAACGCCCCAGGTCTGAGGAACGCGCCTGCTTGACGTAGACCGTGGATTGGCGCATCTCCGACTGATCGAGTTCGCCCTTCTTTTCTGTATCCAGTCTGTCGAACTCCGCCTCCATGAACCTCATCCACTCCTGCTTGGAAATCTTTCCGTTCTTCGTGTCCATAACCAGCAGCAACTGTTTGACGTTTTCGATGGCGATAGTCAATTTCTCCGGCTGCTTGGAAACCCCTCTTTGTGAGACACCGGTTCCGAGCACGGTCACGACAAACAAAGTCAGCACTAGATTCCTTCGCATCATGGTCCCCCCACCTGAACTTGGTCAAGCATTAGACCATGAAACGGTAGCGATGCCCGATTGTTTTATTGAATGGAAGAGATAAAATTTGTCTATCGTCCCGCGCAGTGAATGGGCGTTTACGCTCAACCCCCCTGGCGGGGGCAATGAGTGA
>Ga0074045_10001811_pt1 | contig 20282 bp, 15 predicted proteins | sample BogForMeECP23OM2_FD_94442 | JGI IMG/M metagenome (GOLD analysis project Ga0074045, IMG submission 94442) | Bog forest soil microbial communities from Calvert Island, British Columbia, Canada - Bog Forest MetaG ECP23OM2 | ecosystem: Environmental > Terrestrial > Soil > Wetlands ...
AGCTTTGCTCACGTTCGGCGAAGGCTGGCACAACAATCACCACGCGCATCCCACAGCGGCGCAGCACGGATTCACCTGGTATGAAGTTGATATGAACTGGTACGGCATCTGGGCGCTGAAGACGCTTGGCCTGGCCTGGGATGTCAAGCGCGTGCGGCTGGCTGATCTGGAGAACGGGTTGGTCGCCGCCCCGAACGGGCGGCTGGTTACGGCTGGTTTGGCTGAGGGCGCGGCTGCGGGGGACTAACCTTTCTTGGAATTTGGAGAGTCGGCCCCGATCATCACGATCGGGGTTTTTGCTATCTGCAGTAAACCTTAAACACAGAGGTCACAGAGGTCCACAGGATAGACCTTAAACGTGACAATGTTTACCCTGTGTTCCTCTGTGACCTCTGTGTTGAAAGATTTGCCTCACAGGGCGCCAATTGAATGTTGCGGGAGGCGAGCTCCTAAAGCGCTAAAATCACCCTGAGCTGCCATGCGCATCACGAGCCGCCGCGGAACCATCGTGTTCTTCCTTTTCCTGGGCATCACCCTGGTGGCGCTGGCGGTTGCGCTCAACGTTGGATGGATCATTCTCAACTGGCGCGAAGGAGTGCTGCTGTTCTTCGGCATCATCTTTTTTGCCCTGATCATCGCCGGGATGATCGTGAATACGACTTTTCTTCTGCGCGAGATTCGCCGCAGCGAGCAGCACGACAGCTTCATCAACGCGGTCACGCACGAACTGAAAACGCCGGTCGCCTCCATCCGCCTGCATCTTGAAACCTTGCAGCGCCGCGACCTGCCGGAGCCGCAGAAGCAGGACTTTTATCGCCTGATGCTCAGTGACACCGATCGCCTAACCGAGACGGTGGAGCAGGTGCTGCGAGCCGGCCGCGCCGGAGACAAGAGAGCCGGACGAGAAAAATCCACAGTCGACTTCCGTCAGCTGGTGCGCGAATGCATGGAAGCGGCGCGGGTGCGGCATCATCTTCCCGAAGAAGCCCTGCGCTTCGAAGAGCCTTCGAGCAACGGCGCAGGCCCGCGCGTGCTGGGCAGCGGCGAAGATCTCCGCACCGCGGTTTTCAACGTCCTCGACAATGCCATCAAATATTCTGGCGAGCACGTGGATGTGCGCGTGCGCCTGAATATCCCCGACGAGAAGCGCGTTGTGCTTAGCGTGCGCGATCACGGAATCGGTATTCCTCCCGACGACATGAAGAGCATCTTCAAACGTTTCTACCGCGTGAACCACCGCTCGCTGGCGCATGTAAAGGGAACCGGGCTGGGACTGTTCATTGTGAGGGCGATCGCGCAAAAACACGGCGGCAAAGTGTTCGCCGACAGCGCAGGCGAAGGCAAAGGTACCACCATTACCATCGAACTGCCGAGGTCGACGGCATGAGCCGCATTCTGGTCGTCGAAGATGAGGCGCATCTTGCGCAGGGGCTGTGCTTCAATCTGCAAGCGGAGGGCTATTCCGCCGAGGTCGTGGGAGATGGCGAAGCCGCCACTGAACGTCTGATCGAGAAGAAAGAAAATTTCGACGCGATCGTGCTCGACATCATGCTACCGGGCAAGGATGGCTTCAGCGTGGTCTCAGAACTGCGCGCGGTGAGGAATTATGTGCCGGTGCTGATGCTCACGGCTCGCAGCCGTCCCGAAGATGTGTTGAAGGGCTTTGCTGCGGGGGCCGACGATTATTTGCCCAAGCCCTTCGATCTTTCAATTCTGTTGGCGCGCCTGCAGGGATTGTTGCGGCGCAGTCAGTGGATGCGGGCCGGGCAGCCAGTCGAGAAACCGGCTGCGGCTCAGACGACATCGGACGCGGCCAGCGTCGGCGACTTCGGGATATTTTCTTTCAGCGGCAAAACCTTCGACTTCGGCGCGCTCGAACTCCGCACGGCCGGCAATGTGATTCACCTCACGGTGATGGAATCGGAGCTGTTGCGCTACTTAGTGCGCAACGACGGCAAAATCGTTTCACGCAAACAGATTCTGGAAGAAGTCTGGGGCCTGCACGAAGACACCGACACCCGCGCCATCGACAACTTCATGGTGCGCCTGCGGCGCTACATCGAAGACGATCCCGCCCAGCCGCGGCACCTGCTCACGGTGCGAGGAGTGGGATATAGGTTTCTAGCGAATCCGGAAAAGAAGTGAGCGAATCCCGAGCCGGTGTTAGCTGGATGCACACCTCACCGGTGCTAGGGCGGAGTTTCGCTATCCCAGTAAAACTCGAACTCCTGAGACCACACTCCGGCGCACTGAACTGAAATGGTATGCCGCCCCTGATTTAGTTGAACTGCGCGTGCGCTACGGATCAATGCCCCAAACTTAACTGCAGGGAAAAATGCGCGGTAGGACTGCCTGAGAGCAATGATTCCGCGCCACATTCCTCCGGGCTCCACTTCAATCGTGAGACCAGGAACCGAGCGACCCTCACTTTCGGGCACGGCGGCTCCATCAATGCGGATCGGGCTTGCCCATGCCCAGATGTCGGCACCCGAAGAGATGCGATGGCTGCTGGTGTTGCGGCACTCGACGAAGAACGCTGGCCCGTCGTCAATCCGGTCGAAGTACGGTGATATTAGCGGTTTATCGTCACGCGCGAGGACGTTCGTGCCAAGAAGCAGCAACATTGCAATTGTGAGTTTCATTGTTTCCTCTTGGATTGGGACATGCGGTTTTTGGGCCGCATTGCAGCCGTCATGCCCGGCACAACTCCGCCACCAGCGTCTCCCGCCGCTGCAGCGCAATACCATCCACGCGATTTAGAGTCATGAAATAAGCCGAGAACGAAACCCCAGCTAGCGCCAGCAAGATCACTGTCGCGATCCAGAAGTTTCCGTAGTGGCGCGCGATCCAGAATACGGTTGCGCCCAGGCCCACGACTACTATCTGCAAGCCCAGGCTGACCAGCACGGTGACTTGCGCGGCGCGTTGCCGGCCGAACTTGGAAAAGTCCAATCTCTTCGGCGAGTAGAGCGAGAGCAGGTTGCCCACGGAAAAATTCAGCGGCGCGGCGAAGAGCAGGCCGGCCAGCGTGGCGATCACGACGTCGAGCCGGGGGCGGCCGTAGAGGTAGCTCACGCCGATCCACGCGATCAGGGTTTCCACGGCCAGAATGCTGGCGTGAGTAAGATTTTTCGCTAGCACAATTTCGCGGAAGCGCACCGGCGACGCGTAGAAAAACTGGATGCCGCCGGCGTCTCCGCCAAAGTTGTTGTAAACCAGGTTGGTGAGCATGAGCAGCGTGTAGGCGGCGGCCGCGGGAAATGCCGTGTCGGGAGTGCGCGACAGAAAGGCTCGCGAGTGGCGCGCGGCGCTCATCGGTCCCAGGCGAAAGACTACGAGCACGAACAGAGGCATGATCAAGGTAAGCAACATGGGGCCGCTGCGCGAGAGATAACGGATCTCTTTTTCAAAGACGGCCGCCACCGGCGCTGCGAAGCCGGGAATCTCCCAGCCCAGGCGCAGAGAATGATCTTTCGGTCGAGCCGAAACTGCTGCAACCTCACTCAGATTTTCGCCGCGGTACTGCGCCCGTAAACGCACGTGCAGGAAATAACCGATGATCAAAAGAAATGCGCACAGCAGCGCAAACGAACTGAAGGCAACCTTAAATTCCGAGTAAAGACCTCGCGCGATGGCATCGGCGGCGAGGCCAGGTGGAAAAATGCCTTGAACCGAAGCGAGGACTTCAACGAATCTTTGCACCTGCGGCCCCGCGCGCCGGCCGAAGTATCCCGTGAGCGGGCCGATCAGCTGAAAGCTCAGCATCAGCAGAACAAAAAGAATGCCCAGCACTTCGCGGGTGCGGCGCTGCGCCAGCCAGCGCTCCACCCAGGCAAATACCATCTGCATGAAAAGCAGATTGAAGGCGCCGAAGGCAAGCAGAACGAGCAGCGCCCAAGGCAAGAGCGATGCTCTGGCGAAAACCACGCCGAGCAGAATTCCGAAAGTCCACAGGCTGCCGAGTGCGGTTGCGGGGTCGAATGAGCCGTAGGCGAGCCGGACCAGAAAGTATGAGCGGTAGCTGAGAGGGAAGCGCAGCAGATCGGAGGAGTCCGGATTATTGGTGAAGGCCGTGGCCATGATAGGAAAGAGCTGCCAGAAGATAGTCACGAACCAAAGCAACAGCGCCAGCAGCCCAGGCTTCGCTGCCGAGATCATCCAGTAGGCCGCCACGCCCATGCCGAGCGCGCCGCCGAGCCCGCCGATGGCGAAAGCCACGCCCACGATGATCTGCGAAAGCAATTCCATTTTGCCGCGCGTGGAGCGCAGCGCATTCACGAACAGGCGCCAGCGCAGCCATGCGATCGCCGTAAGTTGGCCGCGCTGGGCCACGGCGTTGCCGACCTCGGCATTATCGACCTGACCCATGAGGGACTCCTCGCAGGAAATGTTGGGTAGTGGCTCAGCTTGAAAACAGGTCCCCGCAGCGGCTAAAGCCGCGATCGATTTCGAGGCACTTGCGGCGGGGCTGAAGCCGCGCCCTCTCAAAACAGATTCAAACTGACCACGACCAAATGTTGCTTGCACTATCTCATAAATCCTGGTCTTCTGCTGTACCACTGGCCGTCTGCGGAATGGCCTGCTGGTAGGCCGGTTTGGTGTCCTTTCGAAAGATTGAGCGTGCACTTCCGGCCCTTGACGGAGCCTCGATTCAGAACTAAGTTGTCGTTAACACTTCTCTAATCTTCCACTCTGCGGAGGGAAATGCGCCCTCGCACTCTGGCCTGCGCTCGATGATCCTTCTGGCCGAGCGAACGCACAAAAGTTCTTTGACTCTCGTTCTCCGGGCTCACCGAGCCGGCTGAGAGCGTGAGCCCGCGCCAACCCTAGGCACCCCGGTCGCCAATGCCGGTCGTGTGTTTGCGCCGCTTGAGGTAGGAAATCGAATTCAAAGGAGTCAGACCCATGCAATGGTGGAAAACGATCGTGCTCGCTCTCGCGTTGATTACAGCTAGTGTCGCCGGTGAAGGACCAAAAGATCCCGGCCCCCGTCCCGGACCGGCAGCGGTAGGAGGATTTTATCCCACGCTGAACGCGACCGAGCAAGCGGCCTTCGCCAATGGCATTTCACAATTCATCGAAGATGAACCTGTTCCAGACGTTCCGGAAGGCAACGGAGGACTGGGGCCGGGATTCAACAGCACCAGTTGCGGCTCCTGCCACTCTCAGCCGGCTACGCTGGGGAGCAGCCCGAGCCCCGGCAGTCCGCAAGTGCCGCAGCCGAATCCGCAGATCGCCGCGGCGGCGGAGATGGGAGCGACGAATGTTATCCCGCCATTCATCACCACCAACGGTCCGGTGAGAGAAGCCAGATTCGTCCACAACCCCGATGGAACGCTCGATGGTAGCGTGCATAATTTGTTTTCGATCGCAGGTAGAACAGATGCTCCCGGTTGCACGCTCCGGCAGCCCGATTTCGCCGCTCAGTTGGCCGTGAACAACGTGATCTTTCGAATTCCAACCCCTCTGTTTGGATTGGGATTGGTAGAGAACACTCCAGATTTTGTTCTGCAGGCGAATCTCAATAGCACGGCCGATCAAAGGCAGCGTCTGGGAATTGGAGGCAGGTTTAACCTGAGCGGGAACGATGCAACCATCACGAAATTCGGCTGGAAGGCGCAGAACAAATCTCTCACCATCTTTGCCGGAGAGGCCTACAACGTGGAGATGGGCATTAGCAACGACGTGATGCCCAATGAACGCAACGTAATCAAGGGTTGCGTTTTCAATGCCACGCCGGAAGATACACATTCTCAGGCCGGTGGTTCCGATATCGATGCGTTTGTAGATGCTATCAGGATGTCCGCTCCAGCTACCCCGGCTCTTTCCACCAGCAACGTTGAGTCTGGACGACAGGCGTTCGAAAACGCCGGGTGCGCATTGTGTCACTCTCCGAACTTGACAACGTCTCAATCCATCAACACGGGTATGAGTTACGTTCAATATCATCCCTTCTCCGATTTTGCCTTGCATCACATGGGCAACAACCTGGCCGATGGGATTAACCAGGGAATGGCCACCGGCGACGAATTTAGGACCGCTCCGCTGTGGGGGATCGGGCAGAGGTTGTTCTTTCTCCATGACGGCAGAAGTTCCGACTTAGTCGATGCGATCAACCAGCATGCTTCCCCGGGATCGGAAGCGAATCAGGTAGTGCGGAAGTTTCACATGCTTTCTACTCAGGAGCAGCAGAGTATTCTCGACTTCCTGAGATCGTTGTGACCCGGGGGACGAGGCTTTATCCCAACCACGAAAGCTCCTGCTCGGCGGGGCGGGAGCCGCCCACGGTGCGCAGGAAAATTTGCTCCAGCGTCATTCTTCCTCCGGAGGGTCTGGAGCCGTTAGCGGAAACTTCACTCGTGCCGTCCCCTGACGCGGCCGGCGTCTGTGCTTCGACGCCGGCGCGCAGCTCTTCGAGCGACCCCTGCGCCACCAACCGCCCCTGATGAATGATGGCGACGTGGCTGCACAGCCGCTCCACAATTTCGAGCACGTGCGAAGTAAGAAAAATCGTAGCTCCGCGCGCGATCATGCCTTGCAGCATCGCCTTGAGAGTTCCGGCGGCGATCGCGTCCACGCCTTCGAAGGGCTCGTCGAGAAACAATACCTTCGGTCCGTGAATCACAGCCGCCGCCAACGCTAACTTTTTTTGCATGCCATGAGAGTAGTCGGTGACCAGCTTCTTCGGATGATCGGCGAGCTGCATGAAGTCGAGCAACTCAGTGCTGCGCTTGGCCGCGGTCTCCCGGTCCAGCCCATACATGCGGCCGGCAAAGTTCAGGAACTCAGCTCCCGTGAGCCTGCCGAACAAAGCCATGCCTTCGGGGACGACTCCGATCTGCCGCTTCACTTCTACCGGATGCGCCGTGAGATCGAGCCCGAGAATTTCGATCCGCCCCGAAGTTGGCGCCAGCAGCCCGGTGAGCATCTTGATCGTCGTGGATTTGCCCGCTCCGTTAGGCCCCAGGAAACCAAAGAATTGTCCCGGAGAAACTTGCAGATTGATGCCATTAACGGCCAGCAACTCTCCGAAGCGGCGAGTCAGGCCCTGGGTTGAGATGGTGGGAGCGGAGTTCATGAAACTTCTGAATCTAGCACACCCACGGAATCTCCGCCCACGGTGGGACCACTCCGAGGAAGCGCGCGTAGGCGATCAATTGCCCCAGGTGCGGCAATATAGGGGACGATGAGGAGCAGAACGCCGTGCTCCGTAATCTTGCCGCCCGAACAAGGCGAACTTTGGCGCACGTTCTTCGCAGGCCCGTGCTGGACTGCTTCTCCCAGGCCCTCGGGTTCAGTTCCAAACGTCTGCTTCTCCCACCGTGCAACATCGATCAATTGAACGGTGGGGCGTCAGTTTAGACTTACATGAGTCACATGGATTGGCGTGGATACCTAATCGCTCTGCTCTCGGTTTCGCTGTGTGTCTACGGCCTTAGGAAATGCTTGAACGGTTTTCGTCGAACGCGCGGTTCCGGGACATTCAAGCCGTACACTTACGTGTTGGGTGCCGCGCTTTTGCTCGGGATCATTGCGCTGGTGCTGCTCGTCCTGCTATTTGAGTTTCTCGGCCCATTTCACTAGAAGATGTCACGTGCTTCAGGCTGACCCGTTTTGAACACTATCGCCTGATTTCATCAACGACGTCCTTGTGCCCGCCTCGTTCGACGAGAGAGTTCGTATAGAAGAGGCCAGATGACGGCGAGACGTGCAGTTTTAAGCTTCCGGTACGCTCCAATGACTAAATTCGAGGAAATGTGCCAAACGCACACGGAGTGTACATGTTATTCGTCAAACAGGTGGTTGCCGGCGCTAAAACAGATTCCACAAGAACTGGTTGTAGACCTCGTGGTGGAACTGCACTTCCGGAGCTTTGACGAAAGTTCCGAGAGAGCGGGCGCAGCGATCTGCCGCCGCCTGCTTCAGATCGGCGTAGCGGCCCTTCACGTCTTCCCCGAGAATCTCCGTGGTCCACTTCGATTTGCGGAAGTCGGCGAGCGCATCGTAGATGTTGTCGGGCAAGTAGCGCTCGGCCTGGCGGAGGTTTTTGATCTTCGAAATCTCGCCGTCCAGGCCCGTCTTGAAGATCGAATACATCACCAGATAAGGATTGGCATCGGGAGCGACGGAACGAACCTCCACCCGCATGCTCTTCTCGTTGCCGATGGGAACGCGAATCATGGAGCCGCGATCCACCGGCGAGGCTTTGATCTGGTTCGGCGCCTCGAAATGTGGATCGAGGCGGCGATAGGCGTTCACGCTGGCGTTCAGCAGCAGGCAAAGGTCGTTGCCATGGGTAAGAATGCGGTCGATGAAGGCCCAGCCCATCTTGCTGAGCATCTCTTCGCCCTTCGCCTCCCAGAACAAATTCTTGCCGTCTTCGCTGATGGAAACGTTGGTGTGCATGCCGCTGCCATTGACGCCCACCACCGGTTTCGGCAGAAACGACGCGGTCAGCCCCATGTTCGTCGCAACCTGCCGGCAGATTAATTTGTAGAGCTGAATCTGGTCGGCCGCAGCCACCACTTCGCCGTAACCATAGTTGATCTCGAATTGCGAAGGCGCGACTTCGGGATGATCTTTTTCGTTCTGGAAGCCCATGGCGCGCTGCACTTCCGCCGTGGTATCGATAAACGTGCGCAGCGGATCCCCGGGCAGAGAGTGATAGTAGCCGCCGGTGTTCACGTATTCGAATTTGCCGGTTTCGTGGTAGTTGCGCTCGGCGTCCGCCCCTTTGAACAGGAAGCCCTCAATCTCATTGGCGGCGTTCAGCGTGTAGCCTTTTTTCTTATGTAGGTCGGTTGCATAACCTTTGAGCACGCCGCGAATGTCGGCGGTGTAAGAAGTTCCGCCCTTGTCGATGACCTCGCCAAACACCAGCACTTTGCCCGAGCCGAAGACATCCGCAGGACCCCAGTAGAACGCCGACCAATCGATGCCCAGGCGCAGATCGCTCTCGCGTTGTGCGGTGAAGCCTCGAATCGAAGAGCCGTCGAAGGTGAGGTTATCCCAGCTCTTGATGAGAAACTTCTTATCGTAATCGAGCATGTGGAGACGCCCTTCGAGATCGCTGAACAGAACCGTGATGGCCTTGATCCGCTTCTCGTCGGTGAGGTACTTGAGCCGTTCCTCTTGAATCTTGTGAATCGCAACCCGCTTCCTGCGCTGCTCCTTCGCGTTCAGATTCATTTCTTCCAGTTCGTCGTAGGTAAGAGCCAGGAAATTGCGCAGTTCGTTGGGCATGGATGTCGTTTAGTCTCCTAAATTGATGGTCAGCAAGAATAGCATTTAGCGGTTAGCAATTTTGCAATCAGCCGGTGTGGCCAAGTGCTAACTGCTAAGTGCTAAGCGCTAATAATGCAGGCAATCGAGATGGCTGGATTTCAACTGGGCAGAATAACCCGAGCACAAGGTCCTCGCCAATCGAAAAAGCTGATGCGACGCATAAAAGAGATTTATTCGCCAGAGATTCGGGAATTTCTACCGGGTGCCCAAGGCATGTGCCGGCAATATGCTGATCATTACGCCTAACGCAGTTAGCACAGCGACGAAGTAAACCGTGATGGCGACGCTGGGCCGTTGCGGCAAGTCTCCACTAAAGAAAGCTTGATATCCCGCGGCCAGCGCTACCAGGAAAAACATGTTCTGTCCTAGCAGCAGCCAGAGCGCGAGGGATGCGGTCAACAGGATGATCCGCTCCATCTTGCTCAAGGCTAAGACTGCCTGACCGCCATCGAGCACCCAGATCGGAATCAGATTCAGCAGATTGAGCACCGCACCGACGCGCGCCAGCGCGGCCCACAGCGGATTTCCGGTCTGCCACCAGAGCGCAGCGCAGGCGACCGAAGCGAGAAAGCCAGCCAGAGGTCCGGCGAGGCTGACTGCGGCTCGCGTCTCGAGAGGCACACCCAGCGCCTGCCAGCGAACGTAGGCTCCCAGGCCAGGCAGGAAGACCGGCATCTCGGCGGGCAACCCTCGGCGCTTGATGTCGAGGAAGTGTCCCATCTCGTGGAGCAGAATCAGCACTGCGAAGCCGACGCCGAACTTCAGGCCGAAGGCAGCCCAATAGAGTCCGATGAAAGCGGCGAAGCTGAGCAGAAATTTCAGTTTGAAGAGCGCCGTCAGCAGGAACTTGCCCTTGGCCAGCAGCAGAGCGATTGGACCGACCGGGCCCAGCTTTTTGGCCCACGGGTTCTCGCTTGGAGGCGGAGGCGGAATTGAGGGTGGGGTTTCGGGAGACACTCCGATAATTCTACCTTGAGTGCTGGCCGCGCTCCTCAGACCGGTAGCAGACTTTACCTTGGGATTCGTCACGAAAGCGAAGTCGGCCGCAGATGCTCCCAGTGTGAACCAAGTCGGGGCATCCCGGCAGGCCCTCTTGCAACGCAATCTCAATCGCCCCATTCTGTCCGCGGCGGTATACTCTTCGAACGAGAGCGAGGTGTGGGCCAAACTCCCCACTATGAATCGACCCCTCTTTTTGATTCTTATTTCGTTGGTTTTGCTGCTGTCCGCGGCATCCGCGCAAGACACCACCCCGCCTCAGCTTCAGCCGCGTCCCGCCGACCCGAGTTCTCCAGCGCCCGTCAACCCGGCCAAGCAAATCTTCCTCGGCGTGCAGGTCACGGACAAATACGGCGCCCAGGTTCGCGGCCTGCAAAAGCAAGACTTCACCCTTCTCGACGACAAGCAGCCGCATGACATTCTCTCTTTTCAAGCAGTGGATGAGTCTGCGGCTGCTGGCGATCCTCCCGTCGAGGTCGTCCTGGTCGTCGATGCCATCAACGCCTCATTCAATGCGGTCGCCAACGAACGAGATCAGGTTAAGAAGTTTTTGCTGCAAGATGGCGGCAAGCTGCCCGTGCCCATGTCTCTCATGGTCTTTTCCGACAAGGGAATGGAGATCCAGAAAGATTCCACCCGCGATGGAAACGCTCTCGCCACGGAATACGAGGGCTACGAAACCGGCCTCCGCATCAGCAACCGCTCGCAGGGCTTCTATGGAGCCGAGGAGCGCTTTGATAAGTCACTCAAGACCATTCATTCCCTCGCTCTGTACGAGCAAACCCGGCCCGGCAGGAAGCTGATGATCTGGATCAGTCCAGGATGGCCCTTGCTCTCCGGGCCACACGTTGAACTTTCCAAGAAACAAGAAGATCAGTTTTTCAACTTGATCGTGACCGCCTCCACCGAACTCCGGCAGGCTCGGGTCACACTCTACGCCGTCGATCCGCTCGGCCTCTCCGACTTCACAAGAGCGCGGTATTACGAGCAATTCTTGAAAGGAGTAACTTCGCCATCGCGGACGCTCCCCGGCAACCTGGGTTTGGAGGTGCTCACCGTTCAGACAGGTGGACTTGTTCTTAATACGACCAACGACCTCACTGCCGCCATCGCCAACTGCGCCGCCGATGCGACTTCGTTTTACGTTCTATCCTTCACTCCCAATCGCGCCGATCAAGCCAACGAATATCACTCCCTCAAGATCACTGTCGACAAGCCCGCACTCACTGCCCGCACTCGCACCGGGTATTACAACCAGCCCTGAGTAGCTGTGCAGTTCTGGCCGGCTGCGATGCCGGGTGCCCACTTCTCGCCGACTGTGCGACAAGCGGGTTTCGGGCGATACGGCCGGCAGCGCCCATGTCCTTCATGAGGTCATCGCAACAGGATGCACTCTCAGGCCACAAATCTGCTAGCATGACGATTCGGTGAGGTGGCGTATGCCGCAATACGTAATCGAGCGTGAAATCCCGGGCGCGGGAAATTTGTCGGATGCAGAACTGCAGGTGATCGCCAAAACGTCGGTCGGCGTATTAAGAGAGATGGGACCGGAAATCAAGTGGCTCCACTCCTACGTCACCGGTGACAAGGTTTATTGCGTCTACCTCGCTCCCGACGAGGAGACGGTGCGCGAGCACGCCCGCCGCGGAGGTTTTCCGGCCAATCGCGTCTCAGCCGTGCGGCGTCTGATCGATCCCAACACCGCTGGCTGAAGAAACTCAAATTCTCAACCCGGTCTGCTTGATTCCGCGCCAGAATTGAACCCTTCCTGAATGGCTCGCTCGAGGGGCATCTCCCAACCCTCCATCCAGGCCGTTAGGCCCGCGGCACTACTCGAGGTTCGGCGCGCGAATTCCAGGGCCTTCTCCAGCCGGGGTTGCTCTGCAAGCGTGAGCGGAGCACCCAACCGCTGCCGAAGAGCGGCCGCGGCTCCGGCCAGGTGCAACGCTTGCTCTGCCTTCGACTGCGCCGCGGCATTGGTAGCCAGGCATTCCAGCACTCTCGCGACGCCGCGCTTGTGACCCAGGTCTTGGAACTCCCGAATGCTCTCGCCATAAAGCCGCCGCGCCTCGTCGTTGTTCCCTTGATCGCAGCTGAGATTGGCCAGATCGAGGAGCGCGCTCGCGATTCCCCAGCCATCCCGCAGTTGTCGAAAGGCCGCCAGACTCTGTTCGCAGAAGGCGTGGGCCGCAACGAAGTCGGCCTTTTCCCGCGCCACATCTCCCAGGCAGTTCAGCGTCCAGGCTTCGCCGGCACCGTCTCCGGCCTTGCGAAACATGCTCAGGCACTCTTCATAAAGCGCCGAGGCCTGCGCGTGTGCTCCCTGCAGCTTCATCACTCCCGCGAGATTGCTGAGTACGCGGGCGATGTCAGCGGAGACGCCCAGCTCCCTCCATATGGCGACACACCGTTCAAAGAGCAAGGTCGCATGCGCAAGCTCACCATGATCACGCGCGGTAAGAGCCAGGGCATTCAAAGCGACAGCGACTCCCCGCTTATCTTGCAGATCCACGCAGGTCTCGAGACTATCTTCGAACAGTTGCCGGGCCGCCGCGGAATCGCCCTGCTCGCTGGTCAGAACCGCAGCCGCAAAGAGCAGACGCGCCCGCAGCTTGGGACGAGTCGCGGCTCCTTCCAACGCAAGCAGCCGGGCAATCGCGTCGCGGCCTTCCCTAAGATGCTCCCGCGTCTCCCAGAAAGGAAACAGCGCAGCTCCAAGACGAAGCGCCCATTCCGCGTCTCCCGTCTTGATCAGATAATCGAGCGCCGTGCGAAAGTTGTCATGTTCGACTTCAAAACGCTCGAGCCACTCCGGATGCGACACCACATCCTCGGCGCCTTCTTCGGCAAGCACAAGGTAATAAGCGGCGTGGGCTCGGCGCGTGGCGGCTTCGTCGTTGCTCTCCGCCAACCGTTCGAGAGCGTATTCCCGGAGGGTGGAGAGGTTAAAGAAGCGGGTTTCGGAGTCGGCCTGCTCCACCTGCTGCGCCAGGCTCTTATCCACCATGGAGGCCATGCCATCGAGCACATCCAATCCAAGATCGCCCTTCGTGTCGCACACCGCCTCCACGCCTTCGAGGGTGCAGCCTCCGGTGAACACTGCCAGCCTTCGGAAGAGCGTTTGCTCCGCGGCATTGAGCAGGCCGTAACTCCAGTCGACGGTGCCGCGCAGAGTCTGTTGGCGGGTGGGCAAATCGCGCGCCCCTCCCGTCAACAAATTCAACCGGCTTTCCAGTCGTGTCAGCATGGCTGAGGGCGAGAGGAGCTTGATGCGCGCCGCCGCCAGTTCGAGCGCGAGAGGCAGGCCGTCGAGGCGCGCGCAGATCGCCGCCACCGTGGCTGCGTTTTCCTTGGTCAGCGCGAAATCGTGCTTTACCGCCTTAGCCCGCTCCACGAAAAGCGCAACGGCCGGAAGCTGCGACAGCACATCCAGCGGGGGAGTCGATTTCAGGTCCGGCAGCGCCAGCGGCGGTACAGGAAATTCATGTTCCCCATAAACGTGCAGCGGCGCCTGGCTGGTGACCACGGCCTTCAGCTTCGGCCCCTGGGTAAGCAACTGCGCAATCATCGGCGCCGCCGCGAGCACGTGCTCGAAGTTATCCAGCAAAAGCAGCATGGGCTGGTCGAGCGAACTTACATACTCTTTCAATCTTTCCTGCGGCGATTGGTTTCCCCCTTCACGCACCCCCACTGCTTGCCCGATCGTCGAAGCAATCAACCCAGGCTCGCTCACCGCCGCGAGCGCGACAAAGCAAACCCCGCCGGGAAACTGCGCCGCAACTTCTCCCGCCACTTGCAAAGCCAGCCGCGACTTCCCAATGCCCCCCGGACCCGTAAGGGTCACAAGCCGCACATCGGCGCGGCTCAAAAGCTGGCGCAGGCCTTCCTCTTCGCGCTCCCGCCCAATAAAAGCCGTCCGTTGCACCGGAAGATTGTTGGGACGAACTTCCGCCTCGCGAGCCGGCAGATCGGCCAGGCGGTCGCGTACGGCGGCGAGGTCGCGAGCCAAATCCCGGGTAGAGCCGTAGCGTTGTTTCGGGTCCTTGGCCAGGCAGCGCTCCACGATCCAAACAAACGGCGCCGGCGCCTGCGGCATTTTTGCTGCCAGGCGTTCCGGCTCGTCGCGAAGAATCGCCGCCATGGTTTCCACATGAGTTTTCTTCCGGAACGCCGGAGATCCCGTGACCATCTCGTACAATACCGATCCGAAAGAAAACTGGTCCGAGCGAAAATCCACTTCGTTTCCGATCGCCTGCTCCGGCGACATGTAGCCGACGGTGCCCATAATCGTGCCGTGCTCGGTGATGGTAGTGGTTGAGTTCGAACTATCCGCGGAACCGGGTCTCCGCAGTTTCGCCAGCCCGAAATCGAGCACTTTGGCGGTGCCGTCGCCAGAGACCATCAGGTTTTCCGGTTTCAAGTCGCGATGCACAATGCCGATCTCATGCGCTTTGGCCATACCATCGGCAACCTGCGCCGCAAGCGCGACCGCTTGACGAAACGGAATCGGACCAGAGGTCAGCAGCGCCCGCACCGTCTCCCCTTGAACCAGTTCCATTGCGATGTAGTGTGTCCCGTTCACCTGCCCGAGTTCATAAATCGTCACGATATTGGGGTGACTGAGCGCACTTGCCGAACGGGCTTCGCGATCAAAGCGCGACAAAGCCTCCGGATGACAACAGAGTTCTTGCGAAAGAGTCTTGATCGCCAGCTCGCGCTCGAGGCGGGTGTCGCGAGCACGGTAAACCTCGCCCATGCCGCCGGCGCCCAGGCGCTGGAGAATCTCGTAACTCCCGAAGCGACTGCCCGGCGACAGCGTCGAAAGTTTGTGATCGGATGTGGGAGGAGAGCTCATGAAAACCTGGCGATAGAGCACGACAAAGCTGACCGCCTGTCGCAAAATCGCAACGGAATCTTAAATCGCTGCCATCCAAGGCCTCGGCAGCGCCCCCATAGATGATGAGGTTATAATATCCCAGATTTTAAAGGGGATTCATGGATATTCGATCACTGCAGCGGCCGTTAAAAGACCGCTACCGCCAGGAGCCGTCCAGTTCGAAAATCACGCTGACGGTGCGCGGCAGCCAGACGGACGCGCCCATCGCCTGCTCCGTAGACCTCGGCCGCGCCATCTACAACGCCCAAGCTCACCAAGGTGTAGGTGGCGCGGGCACCGGCGCCTGCTCCGGGGACTTGCTGTTAGGCGCGTTAGCGGCTTGCGCCCAGATCACCTGCCAGATGGTAGCTGCGGCCATGGGCATTCCAATAGCAGGAATCGATGTAACCGTAGAGGGCGATCTCGATCTGCAAGGAACGTTGGGAATTTCTAAACAGGCCCCCGTAGGATTCGAAAGCATCCGCGTTATCTTTGACGTCCGCGCCCCAGCCGCAACCGCCGAACAGTTAAGCGCCCTGCAAGCGAAAACCGAACAGTATTGCGTTGTCATGCAAACCCTGCAACATCCGCCGAAGATCGAGAACCAATGGAAGCAGTAGCCGTGCCTGCCGCTCTTAAGCGATTGTCACCGACGAGGGGTTCTGGGCGCCGGCTCGGGACATCGTTGCCCTCCGCTACTGGCGGTGGGCGGAGGCGCCGGCGGCGATTTCGCGCAGGGCGCTGACGAAGCCTTCCGCGGCGTCGGGGTCGGCCAGGGCTTCGAGGTGGACGGTGGCGGAAAATTGCGGCGACTCGGGGCGGAAGCGGACCTGGAGAATATCTTGACGCCTGGCCGACATGAGCGCGTTCAGCTCCGCGGTTGGATCTTTTTTCCAGTGCGTGCGAGTGGTCAGGATCACGGGGCCGGGCTCGTAGAACTCCCACTCGCCCTCGTCATTCTTGACCTTGCGCGAGGAGATGCCGCGGTTGTGCGCGCTCCAGCGATGGCGAAACACTTCGAGGTGGAAGCTGGGCGAGCCGCCGAGGTCGGCCTCGAAGGTGAGGGTTTCTTTCTGGCGCTGCCAACAACTTACCAGCCACTGGATGGGCAGAGCTCTGGGCCGAAAGTTCATGGTCACGCTGGCGTTTTCAAACCAGCGGGAAGGGAAATGGAGGCGGGCCTGGAGTCGAGAGCTGCCTAACCAACGGGACTCGAGGACTCGTCCCTTGCCGGCGCAGGCGGTCTGGACCCAGCGCAGGGCGGCCGCGCCTTTTTTTCGATTGTAGGTGAGAAACACGAAGTACCACAGCCCCAGGACGGCGACTGAACCGGCCACGTCGATAAGCAGAAGGCGCCCCACTGCGCTTCCTCGGTTGCTTTCTTTGATTCTGCTTCCTCTGATGCCCATGGTACGTCCGAGGTTGCGGCGAAGCAAGGAGACAATTGTCTCCAATGCAAAGCGTTGGGCGATCCGAGGCAGATTACTGTGGAAAAGCTGGGGCAATTATTCCAATAACCCAAAACAGGAAAGCTGGGTTCCATCGCGACGGTCCCATCTCCCGCTACAATGTCGTCGTGCCCTTCATCATCCGGGAGTTTGATCCCGCCGATTTCGACACGCTTTGGCGCATTGACCAGTCCTGCTTTCCTCCCGGCGTTTCGTATTCGCGGGCAGAGTTGAGGATCTACATGCGCCGTCGCGCCAGCTTTACCCTGGTCGCGGTGGACGGTGGGGATGGCAAGTCGTCCGATTCCCATTCAGGAAAAGGAAGCAGAAGAACAAGAACAAGAACAAGAACAAGAACAAAGAAACAGGCTCCGTCGATTTCCTCGAGTGACGAGTCTCTGACCAACGGCGCCATTGCCGGCTTCATCGTGGCAGAGGCGAACAGCCGCGACAGTGGCCACATTATTACCATCGACGTGCTGGCGGCCAGCCGGGGAACGGGCGTGGGCTCGCTCCTGCTGGGCGCGGCGGAAAGTCGATTGGGTCGCGCGGGATGCAGCTCGGTGCAACTGGAGACGGCGGTGGACAATATCGCCGCCTTGTCGTTCTACAAGAAGCATGGCTACAGCGTGATCGAAACCTCTCCCCGATACTATGCCAACGGGGTCGATGCCCTGGTATTGAAGAAAGAGCTGCCCGGACTGGGGTGATCGGCCGGCCTGGGAATTGGTAATCGCTCGAAGGTCCGATCGCCGGATTCTGCAACCCATCTCCTGCGGCCCGTGTTGCTACGACCCGTATTCCGATAACCCGTGTTCCGACGACCTGGTGCTCTCCCACGACCCGAGGTGCCCCCGGAGCGGTGACATGAAGGCCTTCTAATCCTCCATTGGCAAAGTGCTTGCTCGCTGGATAGCAGCCCTGCGGAATTCCCTGCAGGCCGCAGTGGTGCGGGTTTTTCTGGCGCTTGCCATCGGCATCGAGGGTGCGGTCTCGAGGAAGCCGCGGCAGGCAGTTCGAAATTCTTTAAATTGCGAGATTGAAAGGAAGGTCGTATGCGCGGGTTGGCCCGGGTGGTGTTGAGCAAGGTCTGTCTGGTGATGGTCTTGGAGTTGGCTTTGATGTTTCCTGCCGCAGCTCAGGATTCGCCGGGCGCGGGCGAGTCGGCGGCGCTGGCGGCGATGCCGGTTACATTCGATCAGGTGATGGACCGGGTGGTCGAGCGGGAGCATCAGCTGCTGGCACAGATGCGCAATCTGCGTCCCATGGTCGAGACTTATGTGCAGAATCTAAAATCGGATGCCGGCGGCAAGGTTTCTCCGGTCGGGGATCAGTATTTGCTGGGACGCCTCGATATGAGCGACGGCCCACAAAGTATTTCATTTACCGGGCAGCCGGGCTTCGGGAAGGGAAAGTTGATAAGCAAGCTGGTGGGGGGGATCTATTCGCTGCATCTGGAGCCCCAAGGCTTCACCCAGATGATCATTCCCGACACCGAATTCTATAAGAAGTATTACAAGTTCAATTTTGTGCGGCGCGAATTTCTGGGCGAAGTGCGCTGCCTGGCGATTGACGTTCAGCCCAAGCCCGACGCGCCTCCGGGGCGCTTCGAAGGGCGCATCTGGGTCGAGGACCAGGACTATACGATCGTGCGCTTCAACGGTACCTACTCGCGGGCGAAAAACAACCACTTCTATTTTCATTTCGACAGTTGGAGGTTGAATCTGCGGCCTGGAGTCTGGCTGCCGGCCTACGTCTACAGCGAGGAGTCCGATATGGACACCAGCAGCGGGAAAGTGCACTTGAAGGCTCAGACTCGCTTGTGGGGTTATGATCTGCGGGCGCTGGCCAAGAATCGCAACGAAGAGTTTGCGCAGATCATGGTCGATCCCCAGGAGCCAGTACGGGATCAGAGTCCGGTGGCATCGGATCCCCCTCCGGTGGTGGCGGAGCGCATGTGGGAGCGCCAGGCCGAGGATAATGTGGTGGAGCGGCTGCAGAACGTGGGTTTGCTGGCCCCGCCGGGCGATGTTGACAAGGTGTTGCAGACGGTGGTCAACAACCTGATCGCCTCCAATAATCTCGATTTGCAAGCCGAGGTACATTGCCGGGTGTTGTTGACGGCGCCGCTCGAATCGTTCACCGTCGGCCATACGATCGTGGTCAGCCGCGGCTTACTGGATGTGCTGCCCGACGAAGCTTCGCTCGCGATGGTCTTGGGGCATGAGCTCAGCCACATCGTGCTGGGGCATCACTTCGACGCCAAGCTGGCTTTCAACGACCGGATGTTTTTCCCCGATGAACAGTCATTCAATCGCCTGGAGTTCAAGAGCCGTCCGGGCGACGAAGCCGCCGCAGATGCGAAGGCGTTGGATCTGCTGAAAAACTCTCCCTATAAAGAGAAGCTGGCCAGCGTGGGATTATTTCTCAGAGCGCTGCAGGAGAGCGCCCCGGAGCTGCCTAACCTGATTCGCGCCCACATGGGAAACGCGATCGCAGCTCCGAAGAGCGTCCGCATGGCGGTCCTGCTGCCTTCTGCGCCACAACTGGATCCGGAACGGATCGATCAAATCGCCGCGCTGCCGCTGGGCGGGCGCATCAAGCTCGATCCGTGGACCGACCAGGTGGAGCTGGAAAAGGCTCGTCCCGTCCCTTTGGCGCTGGCGAGCGAGAAGATGCCCTTCGAGATCACGCCGTTTTTCCCCTACATTACTCGGATGGCGCATGAAACTGCGGACAAGGTCGCGAATGGCGGTTCGCTATCGAAGTAGCCCAAGAATAGAAATATCTCGTTTGAAGTTGCGGGCGGCACTCAGGGCAGGGCGAGAAACCATTTGCGCTGCCCTGCTTTTTCCAGCTACCTTGCCAGTGTGAAGTCTGCGGGCAAAGTTGCCATTCAGGGAGAACTGGGGTCTTTCAGCCACGCGGCGGCCGAGCGCATGCTGCCGCGCTCAACTGTTGTGCCTTGCGCACGATCCTCTGAAGTATTTGATCGGCTCGAAAGTGGAGCGGTGGGCGCTGCCGTCATTCCCATCGAGAACTCTTTGGCTGGAACGGTGGCCGAGCACGCCGATCTCCTTGTAGCGCGCGAGGTATTTATTCAGGGCGAATTACTGCTCCGCATCGTGCACAACCTGGTTGCGGCGCCTGGAGTCAAGTTCGGGGCCCTGCGCAAAGTGATGTCGCATCCGGTGGCACTCGATCAGTGCCGCGACTTCTTTCGCAGCCATCCTCAGCTTGAAGCTGTTCCTTTTTACGATACCGCCGGAAGCGTGAAGCATGTGGTCGCTCATCACCTTGCGGATGCCGCCGGCATCGCCGGACGGCACGCGGCTCGGGAATATTCGGGGAAGATTCTCAAAGCTGGGATTGAAGATGACAAGCGTAACTTCACTCGCTTTTTGTTGATTCGCAAATTTGCGGCAAGCAAAAAAGTCGGCGCCGGTTCAGCGCCGCCCTACTTGCGTCTCATTCCGCGTGGCGCCAACAAGACTTCGATTGCCTTCAAAGTTAAGAATCTTCCCGGAGCTTTGTTCAAGTCGCTGAGCGTCTTCGCGCTGCGCGACATCAGCCTGAGCAAGATTGAGTCGCGACCCATGCGTGGGCGCCCTTGGGAGTATGTCTTTCACGTGGACTTTCTGCGCGGGGACGATGAAGCTGCACGCAACGCCCTG
>Ga0074045_10001812_pt1 | contig 20279 bp, 10 predicted proteins | sample BogForMeECP23OM2_FD_94442 | JGI IMG/M metagenome (GOLD analysis project Ga0074045, IMG submission 94442) | Bog forest soil microbial communities from Calvert Island, British Columbia, Canada - Bog Forest MetaG ECP23OM2 | ecosystem: Environmental > Terrestrial > Soil > Wetlands ...
CTTCCACCGGGCCTTTAATCGCCTTACTCCCGCCACCCTCCAAGCCATCAATGAGTTGATCGTGCAAGCGGCGGTGGATCTGGGGTTGGAGGATGGCAACCAACTCCGGGTCGACACTACAGTAGTCGAGACCGACATTCATCATCCTACCGACAACACCTTATTGTGGGATACGGTGCGCGTGATCACTCGTTTGGTTGACCGCTTGGGCCAGGCCGTGGGGCAGGCCGTCAAGGGGTTCCGCAATCATACGCGAGCGGCCCGGCGGCGCATGCAACAGCTCCAGCGCATGACGGCCAAGCAACGGCAGCAACAACAAACCAGGAAATATCGCCAGCTCATTGGGATTACCGAGGAAGTGGTGAGCGACGCCCGCGATGTGCTCCAGCGCACCCGAAAAGCCAAGGGCAAAGGCCGGCTCACCGACTTGACCATGGGCGAACTCCGCCAGCAGATCGAGCATTATTGCCAACTGGGCGAGCAGGTGATTGATCAAGCCCGCCGTCGCGTGCTCGAGGGAGAGCAGGTGCCCACCGCCCAGAAGATCTATTCCATCTTTGAACCCCACACCGATCTGATCAAGCGCGGCAAGGTGCAAACCCCGATCGAGTTCGGTCACAAAGTTTTTCTGGCCGAAAGCGCTCAGGGCCTGATCACCCAGTATGAAGTATTGGACGGAAACCCTTGTGACGAAGATCAAGTCGAAGCTGCGCTCCACCATCACCGGCAAATCTTCGGCCACGCCCCGGAACTGTATGGTTCGGATCGGGGCTTCTACAGCGAGAACAATGTAAAGATGTGCGAGCAAGAAGGCGTTAAGGTAGCCTCCATCCCCGCTTACGAAAAGAGTCCGGCCTTCAAGAAGGGGCAGCGCTTCCGCGCCGGCATCGAGGGACGCATCTCCGTGCTGTTCCGCGGTCGCGGCATGAAGCGTTGTCTCGCCCAGGGTCACCAGCACTTTGAGTTATTAGTAGGTGCTGCTGTGCTTGCCAACAACCTGATGCGGATTGCCGACCTGCTGATGAAGCGCTCGAAAAACAGAGCCGCGTAACAGCATCCCCTCCATTTTCTCGTCCCGGGCGAGGCTGAGTTGTTTTTGGTTAAGTTTCGCAAGCGTATAATCGCAGCCTGTTGTTCCGCGATTCCTCGCTCTGCAGGCTGTTGCACGCTCTGTAGGCATGAACTCTGGGCCGCAACACTGCGAACCTTTTCAGCGAGAATCAGACCATTCGCCAGAAAATCAGCGTTTCGCGACAGAAACTAACTAGTTGAAAGCACAAGTAATGGGTCTTCAGGCCTGTCGAGGAAGGCATTCCTTAAGATCACGATCTGCGCTCGCCAACGTTAAAAAACCGGAAACGCCAAACGCAAGTTTCCATCCGAGATTCACGGCCCACACGGAAATCGCAGGAAGCGGCGGCCCTGAATAAACGCCTCGGATGACTTTGTCAAGTTGTCCCCGGCGTGTACACACCTGCGACAATGTGACAAAAATCCCGTGGGGCGCAGTGTACGGAACCGAGCGGCGTGAGGACCTGTCCGGTGGATGCAGCGCATCGAGGTCAATGAAAGGACATACTCCAAGATCAGCCGCTCGGCTTCTGCGATAGGCGAAACCGTGCGCCTGGTCCCGGAGAAGCAGGTGTAATGAACCAAGGCCCTGCCAAGTATCCAACTAGGATTCTCGCGGAAAACCATAAAGCGCTGAACCGCGAGGGCGGCAATTCGGGTGGCGACTTGCATCGTCGTAGAAAACAAAATCTTCGCTAAAAAAGCGTTACCGTCCGCTGTGCAGCTTAGGGACCAGACACCCCGCACCAACATGCCGGCCAGCAGTCCCCGCAGGACGAACGACAACGCCGCGGTCCACGGATTTGGTTTGCTCAACGTCTCGTTCGACTCGACCAGACCGTCTTCGAACATACCGGGCTCCTTGTATTCACTAAAGACGCCGGCATCTCGAAGTTTAGCTCCCGCAATTCGGCGCGACCGGCGAGCACAGGCGCACGCGCCACTGTTTTCCAAAGGAAGCTCCGGTTTCCTTATCCCAGACGAAAGATTCTGCAGAAGCGATTCTTTGAGGTCTATAGTTGGAGCACAAATCAAAAATGGCGCGCTCGATCAACTCACGGAAGTGGTTGGTGTTGGCTGTTGCTGTTTTTGCGGCGGCTATTTTGTTGGTTGGGGCGGTTGTCTGGCGCGCGGGAGTTGTCCTTCGTTGGGCCAAAGCCGCTGAGAGCGCGGAATCAAACCTGAAATTCACGGCGCGCACGTTGGTGTCCTCGACCGACAGCGGTTTCGAATGGGTCAGCGCCCCAACCGCGTTCGCCGGCGCAGCAGAATTCAACGGGCATCTCTACGTGGCCGGCTCGGCGGGTTTGTTCGAGTATGACGGCGGTGGGCGGCCGACTCGCGACTTTCGCGTTGGGCGTGAGCTTCCGCCAGCGCCGCTGGTACGGGTCACCCGCGCGGTGCTGGTCGGCTCTCGCGAGCTAGAGTTGGTGATAGCCACGGATGGGGCTGGCATCCTGGCATTCAATGGATCAGTTTTTCGCCAGATCCTTCCCGAGGACCGCGACGCAAGGGTTGTAACCGCAATTCTTCCGACCGCTTCTGGTCACCTGCTCATCGGTACTGCGAAACGCGGGTTGCTGGTTTACGACGGACAGCGGCTGGCGCCGTTTCATTCAACTTTGCAGCAGCTCTACGTCACGGAGTTGGCTGGCAGCGAATCCGATTTGTGGATTGGCACCATGGGCCGGGGCGTTGCCCATTGGCACGGCGGCAGCGCGGAGTGGTTCAACGATGCGAATGGATTGCCGGACTCGCGCGTCTATTCCGTGGCCGTTGCCGGGACGCACGCATATGTGGGAGGTCCAGCGGGCATAGCTGAGTTCGACTCGGGACGCTTCTTGCGGGTGCTGGCGTCGGGATCATTCGTCCGCACGCTGCTGATTCACGGAAGGACCCTGCTTGCTGGGACCATGGATGACAGCATTCTGGAAATTCCCATCGAGCGCACGGAGCACGCACCTCGGCAGTTTGAGACGCTAGGGGAACTCGCAGACGTCAGGCAACTGCTGGCGGCTGGGGGCGACCCCACCGACTCGCTCTACGCCGTCACGGAGTCTGGGATGTATCTGCGCGAAACAGCCGGGGGTGGATGGAAACGACTGCTTGGGCCGCCGGAAGGATTGCTGACCGACCGCAACGTGTCCGCCCTGGCGGTGGACCCACAGGGGCGCCTGTGGGTGGGATATTTCGATCGTGGCCTGGACATTGTGGAAGGCACGAATCAGCAGCATGCGCGCCACGTGGAAGACGATCACGTTTTCTGTGTGAATCGAATTCGCCCGAATTCGGTGCGAGGAGCCACCGCGGTAGCAACCGCCAACGGCCTGGTTCTGTTTGACGCGCAGGGCAATCGCAAGCAGGTGATTGGCAAGGCGGAAGGGCTTATCGCGGACCATGTGACCGACATCGCGGGGTTTGGGGATGGCGTTGTGATCGCGACTCCGGCCGGGCTGACCATGATGGACTCGGCAGGGATGCGCAGCCTCTATGCGTTTCACGGCTTGGTGAACAACCACGTCTACACCGTGGCCGCCAACGGCCCTTATGTGCTGGCCGGGACATTGGGCGGCGCCAGCCTGCTGGAAGGTGATCAGATTCGCGCCAACTACACGACAGCGACATCCGCACTCAAGCACAACTGGATCACAGCAGCAATTCCGCTCGATGGCGGTTGGTGGCTGGGGACGTATGGTGCGGGCCTTGCCCGCATGGATTCGTCGGGCAAGTTTGAGGCGAGCGATGGGGCGAGCGGCGACCTGGTCATCAATTCCAACGCAATGCTCGCAACCGATCGCATGGTGCTGGCAGGCACGATGGGACACGGGCTCTATGTGATGGACCGCAAGTCCGGCCGGTGGTTTGCCGTGACCGATGGGCTGCCTTCGCTGAACGTGACGGCATTCGCGGTTGGAAACGGCTTTGTTTACGTGGGAACCGACAACGGACTGCTGCGGATTCCAGAACAAAGGTTGGAACGATGAAACGGCCGTTGGAAATGCTGCTGATGGTCCTCTGCCTGGCTGGAACGGCGCTGGCTGACGCGGCGGTGCTGATTCCGCGCGACAAGAGTCAGCCCGACCCTTCGATTCTTTCGCTCGATGAGATGGAGATCCACGTCACCATCGACAACGGCGTGGCGCGAGTCTATGTTCGCCAGATCTTCGGCAATCACACCAGTGCCATCGAAGAGGGCAACTACATTTTTGCGCTGCCCAGCCGGGCTACGGTCAGCGACTTTGCCGTGTGGGACGGACCGACGCGCATTCCTGCGGTGATTCTGGAGCGTAAGCGCGCCAGCCAGATTTACAATCAGGCCAAGCAGCAGGCAATTGACCCCGGGCTGTTGCAGATGGGCGAGCGCGGAGTCGAAGAGGCGCGGCGCAGTGCGACGTTCAGCGCGCGAATCGTCCCCATTCCCCCCTATGGCACTAAGCGCCTCGAGTTTGAGTATCACGAGACCATTCCCGTCGAGAACCTGAAGTCGTTCTTTGCAATCCCAATACATCCTGACGTTTACCATGCGCAATCGGCCGGGCTGCTCAGAATCGATTTTGAGCTGCAATCGGCCCACGCGTTATCGGATTTTCAGTTCATCGGCTCCACGTATCCGATGAAGATAACGGCGAAGGATGGCCACTCGGTCAAGGCCAGCTTTGAGGGCCGGGACATCAATCTCACGGAAGACTTCGCATTACAGTATCAATTCGATTCCAAGGCAGCGGACACGCTCGACATCATCACCTACCGAAATCCCGAGTCCGCACAGCCAGACGCGGCGGAGAAGTTTCCGGTGCGAAGCCATGACGAGCCGGGGTTCTTCGAAGCGCAGTCCTTGATCGGCAGAGGCGCCCAGCCGGATAGCAGCGGGGGCGCGTCTCGCAACCTGGTAATTCTCTTCGACAATTCGCTTTCGATGCAGTGGGACAAACTGGAGCGCAGCTATGCCGCCATGGAAACGGTGTTTCGCTCGCTGCGTCCGGAGGACCATTTCAACCTGTTGCTTTTCAATAATAAGGTTGCTGCCTTTCAGCGGGAGCTGGTTCCCGCGGGACGCGACAACGTTCAGAAAGCTTTGGAGTTCGTTCGCGCCAGCCGCCTGCGCGGCGGAACCGACCTGCAGACGGCGCTGGGCGCCGGGCTTGGGCAGTTTGCGAAGGTACACGGCAATGCCTACATCCTGCTTTTGAGCGATGGGGGCGCGACCCGGGGAATCATTCAATCCGGCAGCCTGGCCAAGTGGTATGGCGAACACTGGAAACAGGTGCCGGAAGCGGGGCGTCCGCGCACCTATGTGTTTGCCGTTGGGGATGACGCCAACCTCCCCTTGCTGCGCATGTTGGCCCGCAACGAGGGAGCGATTGAAAACGTGTTGTCCACCGAGCCGGTGGAGTTCAAGCTGAATGCCTTTGTCTCCAAGATCGGGCACAATCCGCTGGCGGAGCTCAGCCTCCGCGTCGAACCGGAGAATTCCGTCGAGATGGTTTACCCGCTGCAGGACAGCGCATTTGGCGGCTCTGTCGCATCGTGGGTTGGCCAGTACCCCAAACCCGCAGAGCAGGTTGAGATGTCGGTCAGCGGGCTGCGCGACGGCACTGCCGTCGAGATGAAAAATTCCGCGGCGCTGCCGGAGAAATCGCTGGCGCATCAGCAACTGCCGCGACTGTGGGCGCGCGCCCGGGTGGACGCCCTGCTGGAGAAGATCGAGCGCGACGGCGAGGATGCAAAGTCGGTGGAAGAGATCATTCGCCTGTCGCGCAAGTATAAATTTGTCACTCCTTATACATCGTTTCTGGCGGTGCCGCGAGCGCTGTTGCGTCCGCGCGTGATTCGTCCCGGCGACCCGATTCTGCGCGTACACACGGATGAGTTCATCAATTCCGTGGTGGCCATATTCCCATTCGGATTGACCAAACGACTGCGCTATCTCGATAACGAAGATGTATGGCAGACGCGCTTTCTCGCCCCCAACGACATGCAGGACGGCACTTATAGCGTTGGCCTGGTTCTGCGCGACAAAACGGGACACACCTATCGCGAATCGAAGACGTTTGTCATTGCCAGCAAGCCACCCGTGGTCAACATTCGACTCGATGGACACCGCTATCACCGTGGCGAGACGATTCCTCTGAAGGTGAATGCCACCGCGAGTACCCGCACCCTGACCGCGAGGCTGGAAGGGGCCGTCCCGGTCAGTCTGCGCTGGAACCAGAAGGCGAGCGCGAACACCGGAGACCTGCAAATTCCCTCTGACCTTCCCGCCGGAACGTACCGGCTGACGGTTATCGCCGAAGATGTTGCCCACAACATTGGGACGCAGGAGGTGCAAATTGAAGTACTTCCGTAACCCATCCCTCGCCAATTTCGGCCGCGTCTTTTGGCCCTGCTGCGCAGGATTGCTGCTGGTTCCCCTCATCGTAAGCGCTGGGCGGGCGACGGCTGCGTGGAGAAACGCCGAGGCGGGCTCGGCCGTGGAAGCCGCGCTCTATCGCTGGATGCCCATGCCGGTCAGCAAGGTACTCGGGCTTCGGCCTCCGCGGGAGGCGACTCCGCTGCTGAGCGAACTCATAAAGCAGCAGCCAACCGCCGAACTGTATTCCATTCGCGCTCTCAACGAGGAAGCGTCGCTGGATTTTTCCGCGGCTGAGGCAGACTGGAAGAGATACACGGAGGCCGCACCGGATCGCATTGAGGCGCAATCCTCGCTGGCCGACTTCTATGGGCGGCGGCTACGTCCGGCGGATGAGATCGCGGCTCTCGACGTGATTGGCCGCGCCCCCTCACCTCCGGCAGAGAAGCGTACGCCCGTGGAGCAGCAGCGGTCATGGCTGGCCTTCGAACGCATCTTCAAAATCATTGGGGAAAACGCGTTAGCAACCGATGTCTCCGACCAAACCTACCGTGCTTGGCTGGATCGCTATCCCGCAGACCGCGGTGTCTACACCCGCTACTTTCAGTTCCTCGTGGACCACAAGTCCTTCGACGAGGCCGAAAAGCTGATTGCTCGATATCACGCGGCCGTACCTGAAGATGAAATCCTTACGGTCAAGTTCCGAGCGCTGCTGGCGTATAAGAGAGGATCGATCGAGCAGGGACTAGCGATCTACGACACCCAGTTTCAGCCGCTGTGGCCGCAGGAGTTGATCGACAGCTATTTCGCGCTGATGACAGAGACGCGCTCGCTGAGGAAGTATCTGGATCACTCCCGCACCGCTCTGGAGCGCAATCCCGACGACCTGAATTCAGCCGCGCGCATTTTCTACTTTTATCAGCGGCAGGGACGGATCGACGCAGCGGAGCAGGCCCTCACCCAGTATCGCCTGGGCAAGGAGAAGGGCAACGCGGAGTGGAATTCGCAGGAACTCTACACCCTGGCAAAGCTGAACGAAGGCATCAGGAACTATCCTGAAGCCGCCCGCTATTATTACGCGCTCTACAACACCAACGACCAGGCGAACGCGCCGGAATTGGCGCTCGCCGGACTGATCAACGATTTACTGGATGCTCCTGAGCAGGGTGTGCGCATCGGCAGTGGCGAGATCTCGATGTATCGCGACATTGGATCGATGGACCGAGGACCTGGGTTCCTCAACGGCGTTCTGTCGCTGGTAATGAACACGACATCGCCCGCCTACGCTTATTCCGAAGAAGAGCGCCGGGCAGTCCCGTATTTCCATCGCGCGGAGGCTGCGCAACTGATCCGCCTTTTCGAGGCGCGCTTCCCCAATTCAAAGCTGCGGGCTGGGCTTCGCGGACGGCTGATCGAAACCTACTCGGCCTATGGTGAAAGCGCGGCCGTGATTCGCGAAGGCCAGCAGTTCATGCAAACATTTCCCAGCGCGCCCAATCGCGAGCAGGTTGGGTTGCTGCTTGCCGACGCTTACGCCCGCGAAAACCGCACGCAGGAGGAATTCGCACTTTACGACACCGAGCTTGAAGAACTCGCCAAGCGCGCGGATGGTGTCCCACTCGGGGCGAAGACGAGCGAGCAGCGCACTTCTGAGCGCAATGTGCACACCGAACAATCGACGCTCAACCAAGCCGAGGCGCAAGGCGAGTCCGAGCAAAGTGAGAGCACCGCGCCCGGGGAGCATCGGGCGTTCTCAACGGAGTTTTCCCCGGTCGTGAATGCCCCGAAGAGCGCGCCGGTGTGGTACTCGGACTATCTGGAACGATACTTGTCGCGGCTGGCGTCGCTGAAGGAACTGCCCGAGGCGTTGGCGGTGTTGCGCAAGCAGATAGATCGCAATCCCAATGATCCCGGACTGTACGAGCGGCTGGCGCAATTTCTGGAACAGAACCGGCTGGGGCAGGAGCAGGAGCAGGTTTACGAGCGCGCCATACAGCAGTTTCCCGACCGTTCCTGGTACCACAAACTGGCACGCTTTTACCTCCGGCAGCGGCGTGATTCCGACTTCTTGCAATTGAGCCAACGGGTGATCAAGATATTCTCGGGCACGCAGCTTGAGAGTTATTTCTCGGACGTCGTGACCGGCCGCGAATACTACACGCGCCTCAACGAATTCGCTCTCGCAAGATTTCCGCACGACCTGCTCTTCGTTCGCAACTTGCTGAACGCATATCAGCGGTCTAACTCTACGAAATGGGAGAGTCTGATTCGCCAGTACTGGTGGGAATCTGAAGACCTGCGGAACAAATATTTCGAGTACTTGTCGCGCACCGGACAGCTTCAACAGGAGCTCACCGATCTTCAAAAGTCAGAGGCCGCCGCGCAACAGGAGCATTGGAATACTTTGGCCAGCGGCAGTCCGGTCGCAGCCCGGTTTTTCGGCGAAGCCAGGTTCTGGGAGTCTCACTTTGAAGAGGCTGCGCCGGTGATGAATGCGCTTGCGCAAGAGTATCCAGCGGACTTTGAATTGGGACGCCGGGCCTCCGCCGTCCACCGCTCACTCGCGGCGTTTGATCCGCGCGACACGGAACTGGCTGTCAAGATCGAGGAGAACCTCTACAGCGCCGATCCTGGCAACCGCGACACCTTGGCCCGCACTGGCGACATATTCGCCGACCGCGAGTTGTTCGACCGCGCAGCACCTTACTGGAACCGCATCACGCAGATTCGCCCCGGTGAACCCCAGGCCTATCTGGACGCCGCAACCATTTATTGGGATTACTACTATTTTGATACTGCGCTGAAGCTGCTGAACGAAGGCCGCACCAAACTCCGCGATCCATCGTTATACGCATACGAGGAGGGCGCGATCTACGAAGGTGAGGGCAAATTCTCCCTTGCCATTGTGGAATACGTGCGCGGCGCATTGCAGCAGCATGAAGGCTCACTTCCCTACAACCGCCTTCTCGATCTCGCCCGCCGCAAGAGTTTGCGGGAGGAAGTTGATCGGTCGACGGCGTCATTGACGGATGGAAGCTCGCCCAGTATCGAGGCCATCAAACTTCGACTTGCTGTGCTCGACACTCAAAACCACCCGAAAGATGTGGAGCAAACGCTGGCCGCAATTGGCGAGCGCGCCAGTTCGCTGGAAATCCTGGAATGGCTGGATCAGACCGCGCAACAAAGGGGCCTGCAGACCCTACGGCAAAAAGTTCTGGAGAAGCAGGCTGCGGTCACGACCGACCCTATTCGCAAGCTTGAGCTGCACTACTCGCTGGTCCGCTTCTATGAGGAGAAGAAGGACCTACAACAGGCGCAGCGGAACATTGACGCCCTCTATCGCGAGAACCCGAAGATACTGGGAGTGGTCCGCGCGACCGCAGATTTCTATTGGCAGAACAAAGAGCGCCAACGTGCCATCGAGGTTTTGCTGCAGGCTGCCGATGATTCCTATCCTGCGTTGAGTATGCAGTTTCGATTTGAGGCGGCGCGCAAGGCGTCGGAGGCTGGTCAATACGAACAGTCCCGAAAACTGCTCATGCAACTTCTGGCGGGCGCGCCCTACAACGAGGAATATCTGGCGGCGATGGCGGACACGTTTTCGCGTGCCGGAGACGACCAGGGACTGAAGAGGTTCAGTCTGGAGAAGATTGAGGAGCTCCGGAAATCGCAGCTCCCGCAAGAGGCAAAAACGCGCCGGATCGCCGCTCTGCGCCGTGGACTGATTCCAGCGTTGACGCATTTGAAGGACTTTGCCGGCGCCGTCGACCAATACATCGAAATCATCAATCGCTTCCCGGAAGATGACGCGTTGATTTCCGAGGCGGCGCTCTATGCGCAGCGCAACGGGCGCCAGCAGCAGCTGCTCGATTACTACGCCAACACCATGAAGCAGTCGCCGCGCGATTATCGCTGGCCTATGGTGCTGGCGAAAATTCAGACCCAGGTTGAGGACTATCCCGCAGCGGTTGACACCTACGCAAGCGCCATCAAGATTCGCCCCGATCGAGTCGATCTTCGGACCGCGCGGGCGGAGTTGCTGGAACGCCTGATGCGCTTCGACGAATCCGCAGCCGAGTACCAGAAGCTGTTTGAATTGAACTACCACGACACTCGATGGATGGAGAAGGTGGCGGAAATCCGTGCCCGCCAAGGCAAGACTGCGGAGGCAGTTGCCGCACTCAGCGCCGCTCTGATTGAGAATCGTCTGGAAAAGCCCAGCAACTTTTTCGCGGTGGCCACGCGGTTGGAAGGCTGGGGCATGATCCAGCCCGCGCGCGAGTTCGCGCAAAAGGGAGTTGACTCCGCCGGCCGCGACCTGCTCGCCGTATCCGAAAACCACGACGGCGCCCGGCTCTACGTCGAGATTATGACGCGGCTGCGCCAGCAGGATGCAGCTTACGGCAGGTTGCAGCGCGCTCTGGCGGATGCAACTTCATTGGGAGTGGAAGTTGCTGCCGCCGTGCAGCAAGTCGAGAAGAAAGGCTTCGTCTCGATCACGGACCAGCAGTGGCGCGATCGCGCACTGCAGATGCGCCGCGACACCGCTCGCCTGGGGCTGCAAACCACGATGCAGGCAATGGGCAAGTGCGTCCATCAATACTTCACTCCGGAAGAGCGGCTGCAATTCGGAGATTGGCTGGAGAAGCAATCCGCGCAGCAAGGCAATGACGAACTGGGAGCAATCTTCGTTCCCGCGGCCACTGCGGCCGGGCTGCCGGAATTGCAAGCGCGCTGGCTTAAGCAGTTGATGCTCAGCTACTCCCCCGCAAGCAGTGGGTACGAGTCCCGTTTTATTGAAGTGCAGACGCGCAGGATGCACTTTGAAGATTTGGGGGTTGCGCTGGAAGCCTACGCGCAGAGGTTGACGCTCACAACAGGACAAAACGGCGTGCTGGCGCAAGCCGCAGACGCCTACCGCTCGGGAGCTTTGTACGATGCTGAGTTCAACGTCGTCCGGCGGATAGCGGTGCAGGTGCTAGGCGACGTGCTGCAGCGTTATTTCGAACTTCTGCTGCAACGTAATCCCCAGGAGCTGGTGCAACTTGCGGGAAGTTCGTCAGCCACGGTGGGCGATGCGGCCTGCCAGTATGCCATCGCTCACGGCCCATCCGGACTGGCGCAGCAAGCCGTGGCCGCGCGCGGACGTTTGCTCGAACCGGTGTGGTCCAAAGCCTATTCGGGACTCACCGGACTGTATTTTGCTGACCGCAGTCCGGCTGTGAATGCGGCATTTCTAAACGCTCTGGGCGACGGCACCATTGCTGAACGGGTTGGCAAGCCCGTGGATCGCACGCAACAACTTGCGGGCAACACCTGGTTCTACTATGGATCGCGCTATGGCGAGTGGCTTGGTGTCACACGCACCGGCGATCCTGAGGACTTCCTGCCGGCGCAACTGGAACAGTCTCCGGCAACCGCCTCAGGCTACATCACGGTCGCCGAATACTATGCGGATTCCGGAAAACTGGATCGCGCGGTGGAAGACTATAACCGCACGCTTGAGCTTGCTCCGGCCACGGCTGATATTCACGACCACGTTGCTGTTCTCTACTGGCGTCAGCAGAAGCGCACCGAGGCCGTGGCGGAATGGAAAACCGCATTGGAGTTGCTGGATGCGCAGGTGCATCAGCGCGTGGTGCCCCCGAGTTTCTGGTCCACCTTCGGCTATGTCATGAACCACATCGGCAATCGTCATGTAGCCGCCGAGCTTCGCCCGCAGTCGGATGCAGTGTTGCGAGACTACGTCCGGCAGAATGGCACGTACCGGGTCGAGGAACTCTTGCGCGCCGGATACACCGCCACCGGTGATCCCCAGTCAGGCGTCACTTTTCTGCTGGAGCTGGCATCGATCGCGCCTAATCCGAATGGTGTTCTGCAGTTGCTGGTTAATGCCAAGTGGATTCCGGCTCGAATGCGGAACCCGATTTACGAGCAGGTCATCGCGCACATGCAGGCCCAGCTCCCAGCCGTCGGAGATGCCTCCAGGCAGTATGCCGAAGAGAATCTCCGGTCATGGCAAGCTCGATATGCGATGCACCTGGTCGAGTTGCAGGAATTTGACCAGGCCGCCGCTGTCCTGCAACCCCAGGAAGAACCCACCGCACAGGAGCTTGAGATACATTTCCGCATTGCGCTGGCCAAAGGGGAATTCGATTCCATCCTGGCGCAGTATCGAGCGAATCCAGACAAAGCTCCCAAGGCAGAGAGCTTGCGGCAGGTTGCAACCGCTTTGCAGGCTGCAGGTCAGCGGCCGGCAGCGTGCAAGATACTGGAGTTCCTGTTTACCCGGGAGATCGCCGCGCATCAGCTGAATTCTGCCAACATGCTTGGGCTTGCCGAGATTCGCCTGCAGGACGGCGACACGGTCGGGGCGATGGAGGTGCTGGACCGTCTCGTGCTGGTCGTCGGTCAGCCGTTTGAAAATCTCGATCCAGCCGCGACCTTGCTCTCGCGCAATGGACGCCATGCGGAGGCTGTCGGGTTCCTCTCCAAGCTCGTAAAAGCCAAGCCTTGGGACGAGGGCGCGCGCCTTCATCTCGCGCAGGAGCAGATCGCCGCCGGTCAAGACGATGCGGGAGCACGTTCGCTGGCTACGGCCATTGCCACCGATCCCCAGGCTGCGTACACCGACCGGCGTGCCGCAGTGGCAATGCTTGCCGGCAGAGGCAGTGGCCCGGAACTGGGCAGCGGAGAACTCGACTTTATTGCTTATGGCACGGGCTCGCCCGATAAGCCGTACTTCGATGTCGCCCGGCTCATTGCCGCCAAGAAGATGACGGACGCGGTTTCGTCGGCTCGACTCCTGGAGAAAGCATTGGCCGACACTCCTGACAATGAGACGCTTCGCGTGTCTTTGTTCTATGCGCTCGCCGGCCTGAACCAGGATCGGCTGGCACTATCGAGCATCGAGCCGCTCCTGCGAATGGGGTACCTGCAGGTAGGCTACAACCCACGCTCCGACGATCAAGAGGCTGAGCCGGCAGATTCGTCAGCCGACATCCCGGATGCCGTAGCGGAACCCGAGACCGTCACCACCCTCCATGCGGAAACGGCGTCAGGCGAACGAGTAACTCTGGCTGCTGCCGTTGCCAAGGTCTATTGGAACCTGGGCAATCTGGAAGCTGCCCTGAAGTACTGCCGCGCGGCCCTCCATCTGAAACCATCGGACGGGGCGCGGGCCGAAATAACGAAAAACATCAATGCCATCCGGACCGTGGTCCGCAGAAATGCCAACAATGCTCAGCGCATGCCCGTGATCCACCAAGCCATTGATCAGGAACACCTAGTGCGCCCACGCCTGCTGGCGGCCGCCAAGGCCCCGAGGCCAGCGAAGGCTGATCACCGCACGAAAGGGGGACTCGCACAATGAAGCGAATCGCAGCCCTGTCCATTCTTGTTCTGCTGGTCGTCGCGGCCTGGGCGACCTATGAAGAAGAGGTTGCACGGCCAGAGTCGTCGCTGGCGCGGCTGATGCCGCAGGATGCTGTGCTCTTCCTTGAAGCTCAGGACTTCAGTGGCATTCTTCGCGACTGGAACTCCGCGCCGGAAAAACAAGTTTGGCTGACGACCGCCAATCACGAAGTGTTCAGCCGTTCCCGACTTTTCTTGCGGCTCAAGCAGGCGCAGGACGAATTCGCCTCCGCCGCCGGCTTGTCGCCTGACACGTCTTTCCTGAGTGAGGTTGCTGGAGGGCAAAGCGCCCTCGGAATCTACGACATCGGCAAGCTGGAGCTTCTCTACATAACGCGACTGCCATCGGCGAACGCGATGAAATCTGGAATCTGGCAGCAGCGGGCGCAATTCGAAACGCGGCAGGTCGAGGGAAAGCAGTTTTACGTGCGCACCGATCCGCAATCACAGCGCGTCGTGGCCTTCGCCATCGATGACGATTATCTGGTCCTGGGGACACGCGAAGACCTGGTTGCCGGGGCACTGTCGTTGCTTGCCGACAAGAAAGCCGCCGCGTTGAACCAACAAGGCTGGTTTGTGAATGCCGCCAAGTCGGCCAAGGACCTTGGTGAACTGCGCATGGTGATTCATCTTGCCGAGGTGACAAAGACGCCGCAGGTCCGTACCTACTGGGTGCAGCAGAACATTACCGAGTTGCGGCAGTACGAGTCATCGGTGAGCGACTTGTTCCGTTCCTCCGGCGTCTATCGCGAAGAGCGCAGCTTGTTGCTGAAGAATACTCCGGGGAGCGCAGCCGACGCCGCCGATGGCAGCCCCGAAGTGGCAGAACTGATGCGCCTTGTCCCGCCGGACGCCGGCTTCTATCGCGCATTTGCCGTGGCGCCCCAGGACGACACGCTTGCATTGTTGCAGCAGAAGATACTGGCGCCAGGGCTTGGACCTACACCGGCTTCCAAGGTTGCACCCAACGTGAACCTGGGCGATCAGTCAGTAGGCAATGCATCGAACCTCGATGTGCGCATTGATACTCCCCCATCCTCGGGTACGGCGGAAAACACCGGTGACGATGCGTTAAAGGAGTTGCTCAAGAAGACAAACATCCGTGCCGCCCTTCAACTGCACAGGTCCCAGACCTCCGACGATGACGCATTCGTCCGGCTACACTCCACGATCGTATTGCTGGGCGCAACCAACTGGCCAGAAGCGGCTGTGCAGCAAGCTATCCAGCGCACGTTGTCGCCCCTACTTACAGCCTCCAACATTGGAGTCGCATGGAAGAAGTCAGGGACGGGAGCACAAAGTTACTCCGAGTTGGACGGGCTGGCTCGAATTGCAGTCGCGGTAAAAGGGAAGTACCTGTTTGTCAGCGACGATCCGGAAATGCTGGTGACCGTCCTCGGGCGGGTCTCCCAACCGGTGACAGCCGAAGCCGCTATCTACTACGCCCGGTTTGATCATCGCCACGAGCGGCAGAATTTCTACCAGCTTTTTTCGCTCATCGACCATCCCAGCCAGAACAATGCGGGGAATAACGAAGACCGCACGCCGCAGTTCTTTTCCGAAAACGTCGCCAGCCTGAGCAAGACACTGGCCAGCGTGAAGTCGCAATCCGTCGTCGCCAGGCGCAAGGGCGGTGTCGAGACACAGACCGTGCGGTACGAATGTCAGCCATGAAGGACCTCCGGCGCGACATTGCCGCAGGCATTCTGCTGGCGTGCCTGGTCCCCGCCTGTTCCGTGCGCCAGGACCCTGCGCGTTTAATTAACACCCGATACCAGCGCGCTGTTTTCGCGTACTGCATCGGAGAAGTTGGGGCGAGATTTCTCTTCCGCCGATATCTCCTATTTGTTTTACGACGGGCTCAGCGACCGGTTCCTTGCACGGAAGTGGAGCGAAAGCCACCAAGTGCCTGTCGGATCGCTGGTCAAACCGTTCCTGGCTTTGGCCTACGCTGAGACGCACGAATACCGTTTGCCGCCGTCCCAGAAATCACCGTGTTCCGACGCGTGCCGCTTACTCGTACCGCAGCGGTTCAATACGGGCTTAATTCAGAGACCTTACGCGAGTTTGGAAACATTCACGATGGCTCGACCTCTTCGCGGGATGCGCTTGTCGCCTCGCTTGGGAGGCGAGGCGAACCAGCGGAGGGCACGCATGACCAATCTATTGTCTAAGGTCGCACAGGCTTCTAAGGTCGCACAACAGACTTTTGTGGGCGTCCTGATGCCGCAAAAGCTCCATCAGGTCATCTTCAACATTTCGATCGCGTCGGGCCCGACGACAGGGCGGGTCAGCTTCTCGACGGTTTTTGACGGGGTTGCATTCGTGACGCTCTACCAGGACGGTGTCCAGATCCGCGGTGCGTTCGTGCTTCCCTTTGCCCCCAGCAATTACAGCGTCAGCTTCACCGATCTGCCACAGGACACCTCTCTCGGCGTACAGATCGCCATAACCGATCCGCGTCCGCCGGGCCAGCAGCTCCCGGGCGGGAACGTTATCCACACGAGCGTCATGGATACCGGCCTGCGCACGGCGAGCGTAACCCTGCGCTCGCTCAAAGAGCTGCAAGGCGAAGCCGAGATCACCTTCGTCACCCGGCTCTACGACTTCGACGGCACGGCAGGAAACTCCATCAGCCCTAAGCTGCAGTACGGCCGGGGCCACATGGACCCTGACGGCAACCCGATCGGCGATCCGTTTGGTCCCCCGCACTTTTTTGAGGAGGCGCCCGACGCGATCGCGATCTACACTCAGGCGGCTATCCAAACGTCCGGCTTCTTCTTCTCCCCGGGAGAGGCATCGGGATCTCGGGCTTTGATCTCGGCGAAACATTCCCGAAAGACGCGCCTCGGCACGCGCGGCGGCTCTTGCCTCCGCCCAGGACAATCCGTTCAGTAGGTGGAATAAGACCGCTTACGGACGAATGAAAACCATCTTGATCAACTCGGCCGAAAAGATGCCCGAGGAGAGTTACGGCTTCAAGCCTGCGGAATCAGTCCGTAGCTATGGCCAAATCGTCGGCCATGTGGCCGATGCTCAATACCTGTTCTGTTCCATTGCGCTGGGCGAAAAGAATCCCGCCCCAAAAATCGAGCAGACCAAGACCTCCAAGTCCGATCTGATCGGCGCGCTGAAGGAAGCCGTCGCCTACTGCGACAAGGCCTACGACAGCATGACCGACGCGTCGGGTGCGCAGATCGTGAAGTTGTTTGGCACCGATACACCCAAGCTTGACGTGCTGACCGTCAACAACATGCACAACATGGAACACTACGGCAACCTTGTCACCTCCATGCGCATGAAGAACATTGTGCCGCCAACCAGCGAGCAACCGTCCCAACCTCAGTCAAAGAAATGAGGCCAGCCGGGCAGGCGGCCACCCTGCGCGCGTCAAGCAGAACCTCTAAGGGGGGTGCCCCGTTCCGGCCCGCCTTTGGCAATAGCGGGGCGTTTCGCTCCCTAACTCTCGCCGATGTTGCGTTCCCTGCGAACATCGACGGCCGCGGGACCGCGCTTCGCTCGGGCCTGCCTTTCAAACCTGAGTTCTATCCGCGCAAATCTGTGGTCGTTTTCGGTTTTTGAAACTCGAAACGTGAAACTGCCTTCCATCCCCCCCGTTTCAACCGGCTTCATCTCGTTTTTGTGGCGCTTCAGCGGCAAGACGATGATTTCAGGTTGAAGACAAAGGGACTGCGGGAACAGCTGCTCGGTCAATCTTCGGAGTCACCACCTTATCTAGGGCTCGCGAAAGCGCTGGCCGTCGATTGCCTGCCTCCCTTTATAATTGGCCATACTTGAGGGTGCATTATGAAAAATCGCGCACTCGATTCAGCCGCGATTGATTCCACCACGCTCTGGTTGGCGGAGGTGCTGCTACCCAATTCCGCGAGCGAAACCGATCGGCTCGCGATCGAACAAATCAAGGCTGATTGCCCCGACCAACCCCTCGACGAACTGCTCGACTCGATACAGGAGCAGCGCAGAGAGGAACCCGGTCAGTTCGGACTGGAATTTGCGACGGTCTTGCTCTATCCGTGGTTGCTTCCAGCGATACATGCGTTTGTGAAGCAGTTCGCCGCGAAGTTTGTTGAAGGAGCTGCAACCGAAACGGGAAAGATGACAGCCACGGCCCTCAAGGGTCGAATCTCAGCATCTCTCTCGAAGCAGGCGGACCCTGTGGTCCAGCGCGCGACAGCCGATGAACTGGAACGTTGCCTTCTCGAGCGAGCTCAAGCGCTGAATCTCCCAAGAGCTTCGTACGAGGATTTCCTTAGGCATATTCGGAACAATCCGAATATGTTGCTGTGATTGCACCCCCCGAAATCGATCAAGTTGGCTTCAATTCCGAGCAGCGGATCTATAAAGTCTTGTCGATCCTGCCATCGGAGTCGACCATACATTTCTTCGTCTATTGCTCACTTGTATTCATGGCGCTCTTGTTTACCATCGGAACGCCCGCTGTAGCCATACTGTTTGCGGAACACCGGCCGCTCGAAGGCATACTCTTTGTTGCCATAAATCTACTGATCTTTTGCTTTTCGTTTATCGTCCAGTTCCGGCGCAATTTCGAGACGCCCCAACCCAGCCGAGTCCAGCTATTGGTCAGATCCATTGTCCGGAAGCTCAAGGAGTTTCCCGGGATGAAAGGCGTGACATCCCGATTCGCCATCCGACCCGACCCGAGCTTCCGTGTTTTTCCAGAACGATCGGGAATAGACGGCTTTTTCGATTTCTATAAGTATTGTTGGCATTCAAGCATGGGGCAGCACGCTCCCGCGCCGCGCCTGTACTGGAGTTACCAGGAACGGCGGGCAACGGCGCGTGTTGCCGGTCGATCGCGCAGCCCGATCGTTGCCATAAGCGCCGGTCTGGTTTCGCTTTTTCCCATGCAGGCCGAAGTTGCGCGGGTCTACCTGCTTCATGAATTCGGTCACATCTTCAATCAGGATCTGGAAGTGTTCGCATTCACCATGGCCGGCTCACGGGCCAGCAGGATAGCGCTCCTGTCCTCGTCTCTTATCAGCGCGCTTCTCCTTCTGCCATTTCTTAGTGGCGACATCTCGAGCGCACTAATCCTGCTTGTGGGAACCATGTGGGTTCTTCTGATGGTGGCAGTGTGGCTATTGCTGGCCCGCTACGCTGGCGTGATTATCTCGCTCCGGGAACTCTACGCTGACGTTCAGGCTGTTATTTGGCTTCCGGGTCTCGGCGCCTACAAGACAGTTCTTCTCGAGAAACCAACGTTCCGGTTCCACCAGCAGTGGTCCAAGCTCCGATCACTGATTAGCCTCCGTCTCATCCATCTTTCTCCCAACGAGCGGCTATCGCATCTGGAACGGCCTGAGTCGCTTCTCTATCCTCGGCACGGCTACTACTTGCTTGTCGCATTTCTTCTCGTCGCACTGCAATCGAATCCATTTGGAGAAGGCTACGACAACAATTGGATGCGGTGGTCCTTTCTATTGGCCTGGAGCCCTGTCTGTCTCGCGTACTTGATGAATGTAGGCCGGGCCATCATGGGATTCGCACTGTTGCCCGGCCGGGGACGATTCATATCGATTGCGGGGCTGTCTTTCGGCGTGACGGTTGTCTTGCTTCTTCCGATGCTGAGGATACCTGGGATGTATGGTGATATCCTACTGAGCGTCGGGAACTGGGATAGTTTCCGCTCGACCACGATCGATAACGCAAAGACACTGGCAGCACAATGGCGGCACATAGGGTTTGTAGGTGTTCCCATTCTGACCGCAATCTGGCTGAGCGCTGCCTACGGGCTTGCGCAACACCGGCTTCGGCCCATTGAACACCAGGCCGGGAAGGAAATCATCACGGAATGTGACAGGTCTTTCCTCCTAATATCGGGAATGGCAGTATTGGTAGAGACGATCCTGTTGGCGATCCGAGACTACGGCAACACAATGCCAACGTGGCTGGATACATGGCAAGGGTGGCTCGATTCAATAGTAGCAGCGCCGCCTATTCTGGCATTATGCGTACTCATCTTCGGATCGTTGTGGATATGGAGAGTCCGACTTATCGAGGAGAAGTGACGCCCCCGGGCACATCCAGGTTCGCTATTCAGACGTTTTTCTAGGCGCAGTGCCCACTTTTGAAGCTTGCGCTGATGGCCGCTGCACGACTGCTTGCTACATGGCCTATGTCGCCATGTTCGGAGTGCCCAGTCCTCAGTTAAACTGCGTCCGTGTGCGGCCGCTACCGACGACGTTCTGATAAACAGCGCATCGTTGAAGCCTTCAGTGTTGGCGCTGGACTGGAAGAACTGTATTTGGAACCAGAGCTGACAGACTTGGCCCGCGCTTCCTCGGTTAGGGCACGAAAGACGGTCACCGCACCTGTGGCGCGACCTTCCTGGTCGTGAATAGGAGCCACTGAGTCTTCAATCACAGTTTCCATTCCGTCTCGTCGGATGAGGATGCGGTTTGCA
>Ga0074045_10001813_pt1 | contig 20270 bp, 20 predicted proteins | sample BogForMeECP23OM2_FD_94442 | JGI IMG/M metagenome (GOLD analysis project Ga0074045, IMG submission 94442) | Bog forest soil microbial communities from Calvert Island, British Columbia, Canada - Bog Forest MetaG ECP23OM2 | ecosystem: Environmental > Terrestrial > Soil > Wetlands ...
CTCTTCTCGGCTGGCGCTTCTACTCGTTGCGCCAGGCGGACGCGGATTTGCGCAACCGCACGGAGAAAGTGCAAAACGAGATGTCGCAGATCTACGCCAAGCGCCAGCAACTGGACAGCTTCTTTGCCCAGCCCGAGACTGTGGGCCTGCAGGACCGCGCCAAATTCACCGCGGAGGTGATGGAAGGCAGCAGCTTTAACTGGACGCAGTTGTTCATGGACCTGGAACACACGCTGCCCGCGGGCGTGCACGTCTTGCGCATCGAGCCGAAGCTGGATAAGAGCGGGGCCGAAGTGTCGTTCGCGATTGGCGCGGCGAATGAGGATGCCAAACTTAAGTTGCTGAAGGCGTTTGAAGACTCCAAGAGCTTTTCTGGGCTGAAACTCACGGACGAGCACACCGGCGTGCCGGGGCAGCCGGGCGGCGACCCGCTCACCTTGGAGTTCACTGCGGTGTACTCGGCGATCTGAACATGCGCAACTTCTACATCGAGAAACGCATCATCCTGGCCTGCCTCGGCGTGTTACTGGTGGCGGATGGCGCTCTCGCCTATTTCAACCTGAAGATGAATACCGCGCGGGAAACACCCCAGCAGGTGCTCGCCGCTGAAACGCGTCAACTGAAGTTGCTGAAAGCGGACGTGGACCGCGCCGCCGCGATTCAGAAGAACATTCCCGAGGTTTTAAAGAAGTTTGACGCCTTTGAAGCGGACTTGCCCCCCGCAAGCAAGGGTTACTCCGTGATTTCGGAGGAACTCAACGGTTTTGCGCGCGACACTCGCCTGCTCATCGGCGATCTGAGGTTTCACCAGAAGGAGTTGAAGGAGCACAATCTCGACCAGGTTGAAATCGAAGCCACGGTTACCGGGGATTACACCGGCATCGTGCGCTTCGTGAACCATCTGCAGCGTTCCAAGAACATCTACATCCTCGATTCGTTGCAATTGGAATCGGATCCTTCAGCGCAGGGACCTGCAAATTCTTTGCGCATCACCCTGCAAATGCGCACCTATTTCCGGAAGGCTTGATGGCACTGACGAAACAACGGAAACAGCTTCTGGTGCTCGCGGCGTTGGTGGTGGTCGCGGCGGCGGTTTGGTATGTCTATTTTGGCCGCACGCAGGGTGCGCCGGGGGACGTAGCGTTCCACGCGGACAGCTATACGCCGATCAACGCTCAGGATTTCAGCATCATCTTCAAGCAGCGCGGCAATGCACAGAAGACGGAGTACAAACCTTCCGGCCGCAATCCCTTCGTCGCTTCGGCGCTGCCCGTGGTGACAGCAGTGGAGGCGCCTAAAGCTCCGGTGAAACCTCGCTGGGCAAACTACAACGTGCCGAAAGAGGTGATCGTGCCGCCGCAGTTGCCGTGGAAGTTTTTCGGTTATGGCAATCTGCCCTCCGGCGGAGCCCGCGAGGCCTTTCTGCTGGACGGCGAAGATGTGCACATCGTGGCCGAAGGTGAAGTGGTGCAGAATCATATCCGCATCGTGCATATCGGGAATGAAAGGATCGAGTACGAGGACACCAATACGGGCGCGCGCAATTCCAACGCGCTCGAGGCCGTTCCGGCGCCTTCCGCATGAACAAAGCATTCACAAACCGCGCGCGAAAGTTCGGCCAGCGGGGGTACGCCCTGCTCGTCGTGATGTTTTTGTTGGCTCTGCTGGTGCTTACGACCATAGCCGTCGCTCCCAATGTGGTGACCAACGGGCAGCGGGAAAAAGAAAAAGAAATGGTGTGGCGCGGCAACCAGTATGTTCACGGAATCAAGCGCTACTACATGAAGACGCACCGCTTTCCGACTGAGATCGATGACCTGGTCAAGCCGAAGACCGGCATTCGCTTCATGCGCCAGGCCTATAAGGATCCCATGAATGACCAGGATGGGTCGTGGCGCCTGATTTATGTGGGACCCAATGGCCAGCTCATCGGTAGTCTGAAGACCCCGGCTTCCGGCGGACCAGGGATGTCTGCCTCGGGTTTCGGTGCGCCGGCAGGCTCGCAGGGATCCGGGTCAGGTTTCGGCAGTTCTTCGTTCGGGGGCTCTTCCTTCGGGCAATCCTCGTTTGGCGGTTCGTCTTTCGGTGGATCTTCGTCGAGCGGCTCTACATTCGGAGGGTCATCGTTCGGCAGCGGCAATACATCCAATTCGGCCATGGGCTCCAGCGGATTCGGAAATAGTACGCCGGCTCCAACTGGCCAACCGGATGCCAACGGTCTGAACCCCACGGGCACGGATTCCATGTCCACGCCGCAGCCCATCACCCCGGGCGAAACGCCCACCATCATTGGGGGCAACATCATCGGCGTAGGCAGCAAGATCAACAAGAGTTCTTTCCTGTGGTACGACAAGGCAAAAAACTACCGCCAATTTGAATTCGTGTGGGATCCCTCTAAGGACACGGCTGGCGGCGTAGGTGGTTCGATGCAGACCGGCCCCGGCCTGGGAACGCCGGTTGGTGCGCCGAATCAGACCTCGCCGTCCTCCTCGGGCTTTGGTCAAAATCAAAACCCAAACCCAAATCCTTTGTCGAACCCGCCCCTGCAGGCGCCGCCTCCGAATCAGAATTGATCCTGAAGTCCGGACCTCGAGTCTCTCATCTCTTCTTCACGAGTGATTCCAGACTAATTTGGAGGGCGGCAGCTTGCTTACCCTGAGCTTCGAAGGGCCGCCGCTTTTTGCCGTCCAGGAGTGCAGGCCTGCTGCTCCATCGCACGGCTTTTGTGCGAGGAAGCCCGCTGCAAATTCGGGTTTCAGACGGAGAAACTAAGGATGAGTGTCCTTCGGGTGTTGGGGATGAAGCGAATCGAGAGTTACTTCCCGGCGGGCAGGCCTTCCACTTTGACGGTGGACTGCGGCTTGTTCTCCGCGGCTGCAGCCTTGAAATGCGCGTAGCTGCGCGAAATCTTCTGCACGTACTTTAGCGTTTCGGGATACGGAGGCACGCGCCGCCCGTACTGCTCCACTCTTTCGGGCCCCGCATTGTAGGCGGCCAGCGCCAGCGTCAAGTCGTTCTGATAGCGCGCCAGCATGTCTTTCAAGTAGCGCGTGCCCGCCTCGATGTTTTCGCGCGGATCAAAAACATCGCGCACCCCTAATTGCGCGGCCGTTTGCGGCAGCAACTGCATCAGCCCGCGCGCATTTTTGGGCGAGACCGCTTTGGGGTTGAAATTCGATTCGATGGCGATGACGCAATGGATCAGGTCGGCGTCCACGCCATTCCGCTCGGCCGCCGCGCGAATGATGTCGTGGAACGGGGTATTGGGGCTCAGCGGCTCAGGGAGGGGCTCAAAGACCTCTTCCGGCTCGATGCCCACCACATCGCTGGCGGGCACTTCGGCGAAGCCCCCATTCAGCTGCAGGCGATACTTGTCGCCCAGCAACTCGTAGCTGGTGACATTCAGCCGGGCGCCGCTGCGCAGCACCACGTAATCCGCCCGCGCTCCCGCAGCCCCTGCGGTAAGCGCGCAAACCACCAGCAAGGCAGGCAGGATGGCCCTTAGGCGCACTCCGGAGCCTCCCGAAGGGCGAATTGGGAGATGGCCTCTGCCACGCCGTCCTCGTCGTTGGAACGCGTCACATGCCAGCCGCGTGTTTTCAATTCTGGCACCCCATTCTCCATCACCACGGGGATACCTGCAAAGGATAGCATTTCCAGGTCGTTATGATTATCCCCTATGGCCAGGATTTCCGCCGCGGAATAGCCCCGAAGGCCTGCCCATTCGGCCAGGGCGGCGCCCTTGGAAACCCGGGGGTGGATCACGTCGATCATGGCGAAATCCTTATCCTCATAGACGGTTACGGCCAGGGAATAGTCTTTCGCGAAGGGCACATTGCGAAGCGTCTTCTCGACCTGCCGCATCGGCGCAACGGGGCCCGTAAACATCACCTGGATGGGGTCCTCGTTCAGGCAGGCCTCCAGCGGCTGCGATTCGCCCAGGAATTCGCGGTTGCGGGTGTAGTAGCCGCCGCGCGTGGGATCCTCCCAATCGATCTTTTCCAGTACTACCTGGTTGACCTGCGGGCGGTCGAAAACCACAGCGGTGCCCTCGCGCCAGAACTCGGTGGACTCAAGTACGCGCCGCGCCGTGGCCTTCGACAGCAGATGGCGCACGTGCGTGTGGCCCTCCTTGGTCCGGACCATCGCGCCGTTATTGACGATCATCGTCAGCGGCGAGGGAATCTGCTTCGCCACGGGCAGGGCAAAATCGTAGCGGCGGCCGGTCACCAGCGCGACTTCGATGCCGCGACGCGTGGCTTCGGCGATGGCTTCGCTGTTCGCGGGGGAGACTTCCCAGCGGCTGTTGAGCAGCGTGCCATCAATATCCAGAGCGATCAGTCGTACTGCCATAACTCCAGTGTACCGGTTGCGCCAGGAGAATGAAGTAACGAGAGTGTGAAGATGTTACAAGGGAGAGCCACCTTTTGGAGTGCGGCGGCTTGCCGCCGCTTTTGCGATTGCGAAATTGCCGAAATTTGTGGGACATGGAGTCGAAACGCGCATTGTCATCCCGAGCGCAGCGAGGGATCTGCTTTTGACCGGACGTAGGAAACAGCAGATTCCTCGCCCGCCGAGGCGGGTTCTGAATGACACGTCTATTTCTTTCAACGAATTTGCAACTCAGGCCGCTATCTGCCAACTGACCGCTTGGGAGCAATGGGAAACACCGTAAAAGCGAGAGCAAGCTCTCGCACTCCAAAGGCGACCCTCCGGATGGGGCACTTGCCAAATGCTGCCCTGGAGTCACCTCATCACCGCCAGGCCGATTGCAAAGTCCAGACCTCCAGCTTCACGATGCGCGCTTGTCCGCCGCTGGAATACAACTCAATGCCTTGGCTGTCGCGGGAAGGGAAGATGGCGTCGGAAATCACGGTTGCGCCATCGTTGACGAAAACTTCCACGGAAGAGCGGTCCACAAAGATATGCAGTTTGACCCGCTTGCCACCTGACGGGAGTAGCGGCCCTGCATGACGGCCCGGAAACTTTTCGTCGAAGGCGATATCCCCGGAGCGCGCCCGGTCCACAAAGACTTCCTGTTTGCCCCAATCCACGCCGATCGTGGTGGCTTCGTCCTTTCCTTTGCGCACGCGAATCCCCGCTTCCGCGGAATCGCCGCTGTCCAGTTCGGCAATAATTTCCAGCGCGTCACCGCGAACGAGCTTGGCCAGCAAAGCGCCGTTCGCCGCCGCGATGTCCATCTCGCCCAAACTCACGTGGTTCTCGCGCAGAGTCTCCAACTCCTTTGCCGGACTCTGCATCAGGCGGATTCCTTCGGGGAAGCGTTTCAGGCTGAGCACTCGCGGGATGGATTGCACACCGCGCCACGGGGACGTAGGGACTTTTCCGGCGTACTCCCAATTCAATAACCAGCCGAGCCAGATGCGCCGGCCATCCGCCGCAGGGATGCCGGAGAAAGACGTGGAAGCGTAGAAGTCCTTCCCATAATCCGCCCAGAGGATTTGCTCCGCAGGATTCGCGTTGACGAACGTCGTACCGTCGAACTGCCCGACAAAATACTGATCCGCCGATCCACCGGCTAGGCCGCCCGGATTCAGATTTATGCTGAGCACCCAGCGGGTTTGCCCGGCTTCACCTTCCACCGGGAGTGGAAACAGGTCCGGGCACTCCCAAACTCCGGCGGTTCCGCCCGCGGGGCCAAAGTCGCTCAATGCGCTCCAGTGTTTCAGGTCCGTCGAGCCAAAGAAGCGCACCTTGTGCAGCGTCGGCAGGGCTGCAACCATCACCCACCTGTGGCTGGGCTCGTGCCAGAACACTTTAGGATCGCGGAAATCCTGCATGTGCAGGTCGAGTACGGGATTGCCTGCGTACTTTGTCCAGGTGCGGCCATGGTCGTTGCTGTAGGCGAGATTCTGCGTTTGCAGCTTTTCGGTGTGGCCGGTGTAAATCGCCACAAGGCACGAGGGTTCGACCGCATTCGCCTCCTTGCAAAAACCGCTGGAGTTGTGCCGATCCACCACCGTGCTCCCCGAAAAAATCATGATCCCGTTCTCTTCGGGAATCGCCACCGGCAGATGCTCCCAGTGCACCAGATCCTTGCTGACGGCGTGGCCCCAGCTCATGTGTCCCCAAACGTTGCCGAAGGGGTTGTATTGATAGAACAGGTGGTATTCGCCCTTGTAGTAGATCGGGCCATTGGGATCGTTCATCCAGTTTTTGGCGGGTGTGAAGTGGTATTGCGGCCGATACGTCTCGTCGTACAGCGCATCGGAGTTCGTGCTCTGTGCAAGAACGCTCGTCCCGAGGAAGAACAGAGCAATAGCGGCAAAGACCGAAATCAAGATGCGCGACTGACCCATGTGAAGTTCCCTCCGATTCATGGCGTAGCCTATTATGACCTCACTCCGCACGTGAACAAACACGGGGGCAGGGAATCAGTTCTCGGTTGCCGCGTTACTCAGGCATGCAGTTTAGTTTGTGGGCGATGGTTTCAGGTATAGAATTCAAAACAGTATGACGGCCCCCACATCCGAACATCGGCGACGCTTCTCCAAATGGTTGATTTTGATTGCCCTTACAGCGTCCTGTGCTTCCCTTGGCTGGAGTCAGGACGAACCACTTGTGGTTGTGCAGAACGGGAAGTATGGGTATATCGACCACACGGGAAAGATCATCATTCAACCGCAATACATCTGGGCCGAAGATTTCTGGCACGGCTTGGGAATCGTGTACGCGTGCGGGCATTATTTGTCGATCGATGCCTCCGGAACTCTGCATCCTTTGCGAATCGCGCTCCCGGGAGAATTGGAAACTCGGAAGCAGGGTGACAAGGTGGGGTTTGTGGATGAGCGCGGGCAGTTCAAGATCAAGCCCGCTTTTGACGACGCGCTGCCCTTTTCTGAGGGAATGGCTGCTGTGAAGATTGGAGAAAAGTGGGGGTTCGTGGACACAGAAGGCAAGCTGGTTATCGCTGCGAAGTTTGAGAACGCGTATTACTTTACGGAGGGTGTAGCGATAGCCGAGTTGCAGGGACTGGACCAGGTGTTGATCGACAAGTCGGGCCAGGTGTTGGCGTCGGACTTCATAAGCATGTGGTCGATTTCGGAGGGGCGTGTGCCCGTCGAACGGGACGACAAGCATGGCTATTTAGACCTGCAAGGCAGAGTAATTATACCGGTCGTTTACGATGGTGTCCGGGAGTTCACTGAGGGCCTTGCCGCAGTGGAGAAGGATGAAAAATGGGGGTATATCGACCGTGCTGGGCAATTGGTGATTCCGTTTGCGTATGACGATGCGGGGCTGTTTGGAAGTGGGCTGGCCGCCGTTAAGGCAGGCAAGAGAACAGGGTTCATCAAGAGATCAGGAGAGTTTGCGTTTGATCTGCCGTTCATGAATGCTTCCGGCTTCCCGGCTGATGCAGAAACGTCTGGAAGCGCCAAGGCGGGAATGCCAGTATCGGGTTTTTGGACGGACGAACACTTTTTCGGGTATGTGGATATTTCGGGGCGCGTGATCTGGGGACCAACCAAAGAGAGCCCTGACCATCCACCGCTGTTTGGCTGGACGGACGAACTGAACGCCGAGAGTTGTGATGGCATTCCACAATCAGTGAAATCCAGGATCGCTGGTTTCTTTTCGCACTGAGCGAATTCCTTGGGATAACTTAAGACATCTGAACACTGACTCCGCTTCTAATTCCATCAGCTGCTATGTCTCGGTTAATCGCCTTGCTGGACATCCTCGCACTGGGGGCCATATGCCGATCAATGCGTCGCCCAATCGGAAACCGGCCCACCACCAAAACCGGAGGTCTTAGGCCACGAAAAGGGCGCATGCTAGACTCCCGTTCATGGCGACCCACCGGCTCTACTACGACGATTCGTACGTGCAGAACTTCGAGGCGCAAGTGCGCGGCTGCTTGCCGGCGCAGCCTGTGGCCACCGATTTCGGCACGCGCCCAGCATGGGAAGTGCTGCTGGACCAAACAGCGTTCTACCCGTCTTCAGGAGGCCAGCCCAACGATCTGGGCAAGCTCGGCGAAGCGAATATTCTGGATGTGCGCGACGATGGCGAAGAGGTTCTCCACATCGTGGACCGCGAACTCGTTCCCGGCCCCGTGCAGGGCTGCGTGGCGTGGCCGCGCCGCTTCGATCACATGCAACAGCACACCGGGCAGCACCTGCTCTCCGCGATGTTCCAGGAGCGCTTTGGCCTGCCTACCGTGTCATTTCACTTGGGCGGCGATCTCTGCACTATTGATTTGCGCGGGCCGGAACCCTCCGCGGACGTGCTGCTGGGCGCGCAGCGCGCGGCGAACCAGATCATTTCCGAGGACCGGCGTGTCATTGTGCGTTACGGCACCGCGGACCAGCTTGCCCAACGCGGTGTGCGCAAGGAAGTGGAGCGCGAAGGAATTTTGCGCGCCATTGAGATTGAAGACGCAGACTTGCAGCCCTGCGGCGGCACGCACGTGAAATCCACCGGGCAGATCGGCATGTTGCTGGTGCGGCGTTGCACCAAGGTGCGCCAGGATTATCGTGTGGAATTTGCCTGCGGCAGCCGCGCGGAGCGATTGGCCACCGCGGACTTCGCATTGTTGCGCACGCTGGGCGACCGGCTGAGCTGCGCGCCGGAAGAGTCGCTGGCGGCGGTCGAAAGGGCATTCGCCGAACGCGACGCGAACTTCAAGGCCCTGCGTAGCGCATTGCAGCAACTCGCGGAAGCGCGCGCGGAACTCCTTAGCGTGGCGGCGGTGGGGGAAGGCGGCTTGCGCGTTGTGGCCGAAGTGCTGCGCGACGTTCATCCGGAGCTGTTGCTGCCGTTAGCCACCGAACTCGCCAAGAAGGAACACACCGTCGGGCTGCTCGCGCTGGAGTCCTCCGGGCAACTCGTCTTCGCGCAACATCCCTCGGCAGGGAAGGACCTCGCGGCGCTGCTCAAACAAGTCTTCGCCACATTCCCAGGCAAGGGCGGCGGCACCCGCGATTTCGTCCGCGCCAAGCTCGGCGAGCCCACCGCCTCCACCCCGGCTATAGCGCTGGCTCGAAAGCTACTCCTCGGCTAAGCTGTAATCAAAATCAGAAGCTCCGCGGGAAACAACGAGAGGCGAGCCAGGCGGCCACTTCTGTTAGGATGGAAGGACACTTCGGGAGACGGAGAACAACATGGAAGATAAGAAAGAGAAAACAGGATTCCAGCCGCACAGTTGTGTGGGATTTTTGTGGTTCGGAGGGTGGATCTTCACCATCGGATATCTTCACTTGAGTTTCTGGAAGGGCGTCCTGGCGATTTTATTTTGGGCGTATTTTCTTGGCGCGCACTTCAGCCCAATGCCGCGCTAAGAATTTAGAGCTGCCTGCGCTTTGACTGCTCGGGTGACTTTGCTCTCACGCGATGGTTTTCTTGTTTGCCTGCTGCTGAAAATAACGGGCGCAGATCCAGGAGCCGCCGCCCAATCCCAGTGCTATAAAGGCGCTGGACCACTCGTCGGGATCGTGGGAGCGCGGGAAGCTTACGATTCTGGGTGCATGAAGGAGCAAAAACCAGAGCAGAAACATTGTTCCAAGCAGAATGCCTGCCCACCGCGCCATCCATTTCGTGGCAATGCTTACACCCGCCGCAATGAAAGCGATGCCCGTGAAATATGCCCAGAACAGCCCTCCGCCAGGAATCCAGTGCGGCACGAGGCTGACAATCAGGCCGAGAACCAGAAAATGGTCGATGCCGAAAACTACCGCGGAAATCGCGAACAGAAAGCGCCCCGAATCCATCAGCCATCGCACAGCGCTGTCGACAACTCGAGAGTAGCGACCTTCGGCGGGAAGGGTTCCTGCCAAGCTGAAAGCCGCGCCGCACATGGCCAGGGTCTCGAAAGCGCACGTGCGAACGCCGACGTCCAGCGGAAGCGCAGCTACTCTGGCGATTTGGAGAAGCAGCACGCAAAGCAGGAATAACATCCCCAACAGGATCGCCGCTAGGCGTGTTCTAAAGTTGGCGGCGATGCTCAGACCTGCCATAAGAAGGGCAACGCCAGTGAAGTACGCCAGAAACTGGTTCCCGGGGACCCAGGGGATGACCGGCAGCATCGCTTGTTGAAAGTGAGCACAGATCACGTTCAAGATGCCGAAAACTATGATCGCAATCCCGAACAAAAGCTTGCCTTGGTTGATCATTTTGTCCATAGTCGTTTGTCCGATTTCGCGGTGGCTCACCGAGCGCACGTCCACGGAGCAGATTTACGCGGGCGGTGGGCGGATGGCGCGGCCGCAATTGGGTTGAATGTTGGTCTGATCATCGCTGGGTAGGATATCCCTTTTGTAGTTCACCGCGTAGGAGAAAGGCGCGGGTACCCAGGGCGAGTCTGCGCCGCCAGGCGACCCTTGCGTTGGGCTATGATGGGCTGATCTGTGACTTTGCGACCATGAGGACGCGGGAAAATGCTGCTTCAACTTATTCTTGGAATGCTGGCCACGATGCACCCCGGCCATGCCGCGGGCCATCCGGCTACGGTTCGCGTGGCGGTGTGCCAGATACTGGCGATTGACGGAGACCGCGAAGGAAATTACCGGCGGATCGAATACGCGCTTGCGGATGCCCAGGCGAAGCATGCGCAGATTGCAGCATTTCCGGAATCCGTGATTCTCGGCTGGGAGAATCCAGAGGCTCACCGCATGGCAACTCCGATTCCCGGAGCCGACAGCGATCGCATCGCGGCGCTCGCTCGCAAGTATGGACTGATGATCGCGATCGGGCTGGACGAACTCGACGGCGAGCATCTCTACGACTCCGCCATTCTGGTGGACAGGACCGGCAAGCTCCTCTGGAAGCACAGGAAAATCAATGTGCTGCCGGAGTTGATGACCCCGCCTTACTCCGAGGGCAAACCGGAAGATATTGGCGTGGTCGAAACAGAATACGGCCGCATCGCTCTGCTGATTTGTGCGGATACGTTCAGCGATGCAAACGTCGAACGCATCAAGCGCGAAAAGCCCGATTTGATGATCGTGCCGTATGGCTGGGCTGCGAAGAACGAAGAGTGGCCCGAACATTCGCAAAAGTTGGTGGAACTCGTTGTGAAGCGGGCGAGAGACGTGAAGTGTCCCGTGGTCGGAATCGATTTAGTAGGAGTGATGAGCGCGGGCCCCTGGAAGGGTTATACGTATGGCGGGGCGGGCCTGGTTGTCGACGCCTCGGGAACGATCCTTTCGACGTTGCGAGATCGCGACGCGGAGGTGCAAGTGGTGGAAGTGCAACTGGGAAATGGAGCGGACTGAGCCGGAAAGAAGGAGTTGCTCATGAACGATCTGAAAGTGTTTCGCTGGACCGGTGCATTTGGCGTGGCGGTCTTCGTCCTGGTCCTGATGGAGTTCCCGCTCTGGATGGTCGGCAGCGCGCCGCACATCAACGAGGCCGTGGCTTACAGCCAATACCTGGCGAAAATCAAGGACGTCGCCCTCACGCGCGTGCTGCTGGACATGTGCATCTACGTCAGCTTCATGATCTTTATTGCCGGCTTCCGCCATCTGATTCGGAAAGCGCGGCCTGAGTATGAGTGGGCCGCCACACTGGTCTATGGCGCCGGGCTGCTTTGGATGGCTGTCACCCTGGTCGCCGACTCGCTTATGGGAGGGGCGGCCCTGGATACGCTTGGCGGCAAAGCCGATCCCACGGCGGTCAGAGCCTTGGTCGAAGGCGCAGTTCTCATGTTCAACGGCCCCATGGCCTTCGTCACGACGGGGCTCTTCCTCGGCGCCGCGGGTTATGCGAGCTGGGCCACTGGGGCGTTGCCCAGGTGGACTGCTTGGCTGGCTTATATCGGCGCAGCGCTCTGCGCCGCATCCATTCCCGCGATGTACGCAAACACCCTCGACCAGGCGCGTTTCTACAATGCTCTTGGATGGGGCCCCATCATCGTTGGCAGCTTCCCACCGATCTTCTGGATCCTGGTCGCAGGCATCCTGATGATCCGAAAACGGGAGGCCGTGGTATCCGCGCCGGTGCTCTAGCCTCCCGTCGAGGGAGAGTAGCGTCGGGCCGGAAGCAAACCAGCTAAGCCACTCATCTGCAAGTCTAAACATTTCGTTGGTGGTATGTCAGGACGCCGCCGCGCGGGGCGGCTGGGATCGCTTAGACTTGCCGTTTTTAGGATTAGTCTTTTTGTCCCAGCCGCCAAGTTTGAGCGCGACACCCATGCAGGCTGCACGCAATTCGTCCGCAAGCGCGCGGTCGACCATGGTACGAGCCACGACCATGCCTCCAATGGACAGGGCGGCTATGCCCTGCGCCGTGGCACGGCGACCTCGGCTATCTTGGACCAAGCTCCTCTCTAAGACGCTTACCATGGCCTTGAACACGGTCTCGAAGGCGCGCTTCGCATTTACGCCGCTGCGCGCGACATCGGTCGGCAATGCCACCATGGGGCAAGAGTTCTCCACGTCCTCGAAATGCTGGCGCGATAGATAGGCGCGGACGACCTGCGGTCCTACGTCCGTCGATGACAGATCCACATGCACACCTTCCCAGCAGTTCTTCCACTCCGGGTCGGTGAAGAAGCACCCTAAAACCTCGGCATAGAGATCGCTCTTGCTTTTGAAATAGCTATAGAATCCGCCGTGCGTCAGGCCCACACCGGCCATGATCTGGTTCAGAGACACGCTCTCAAATCCATGCCGATTGAACAGCTTGCGTGCGCTGTCGATGATGCTTTTCTTCACTGCCACGCGATGACCGGCGGGGTAAGCCATGGAGCCTCCCTGTTCTTTAGGCGTCGAAGTATGCCTCGCGGGAGCTTACATGCCCAGGGAAATATTATCTTGAACATATTTTGGCGCGATGCTCTTATGCGGGGGCGGTCGAACGCAGAAATGGGAGGCGATGATGAGCGACAAAGAGAATCGGGAAGCGCTGGCCAATGGGCCCACGCGGCGGCAAGCGATCGTAGGTGTTGCGGTCACATTGGGCGGACTGGCCCTGGGCTCAAAGAAGGCTTGGGCGGCAGCCGAGGAGGAAATTTCTCATTCCGCGGAATCCATTCACCAGGAACCTGTTTTCAAGGCGAGCCGGAAGCGCGTGTACGAAGCGCTCATGGACAGCAAACAGTTTGACAAGGTCATACAGCTCAGTGGAGTGATGCAGTCCATGCACCTTGGAGACAAGCCCGCGGAGATCAGTCGTGAAGTGGGTGGCGCGTTCACCCTCTTCGGCGGGTATATCACGGGACGGCACGTAGAACTTGTGTCGAACGAGCGAATCGTGCAGGCCTGGCGAACGGGCGGCTGGGATGCGGGCGTGTATTCGATTGCGAAGTTCGAGCTCGTGGAGCAAGGGTCGGGAAGCAAGATCGTATTCGACCATACGGGCTTTCCTAAAGGCGCGGCGGAAGTATTGGCTTCGGGATGGAAAGCCCACTACTGGGAGCCGCTGGCGAAATTCCTGGCTTAGTAGCGCGGCCGCACAGCGCTTGGCGTGTAGGTGGGGTACACATCTAGAGGGGCCCACTCTAGTAAATAACCGGAGATTGATCCAAAGTGCACTGGAGTGGCCCTGGCGCGCATCTCCGCTCGCGAAGTTGCTTCAACGCATTAAGCCTTCGCCGTCCGCTTCCACCTGCCTTGAAACTCATCAATATGCAACTTGCTGGGACGGCTGGTGTCTAAGTAATCTGAAACAGCAATTGGAGAGGTGCGTAGTGTCAATCGTCATGGCACGCCGGGCCACCAAGGTTTTGGGGATGTTCCTTCTTCCGTTCTTTATGGTCGGGGCGTCAATAGCCGCAAACTCTTCCGAGGCATTGATTGCAAAACTTGACTGCCCTGACCGCGTGAACGCTGTGGCCTTTTCTCCAAACGGGCAATTTCTGGCTGCGGGATATGGTTGGAATGACCAGGGCGGGGTGAGGATTTGGAACGTTGCCGACCGCACCCTCGTGTGGACTTGGAAAACAAAGAAAAATGAGAAGGGCAGCGAGGGTGTAGATGAAATTGCATTTTCTCCGGACGGAAGACGACTCGCGGCCGCCACATCAACAGGGGACGTTCTGGTTTGGAGGGTTGGCACCTGGGGAGAGCCTAGAAGGATCATTTTGAAGGCGGGCTCACCTACCGCCCTGATCTTCTCCCTAGATAGCGAGACCCTGGCACTGTCCCCAGAATTTGCTGTGTTTCATTGCAACCTGAAGACGTGGAGTGCGCGAAAACTCCGTTCGAGGGCCAGCCCTGCGGAGGAGTTTATTGTTGCAGGATTCTCCGCTGACGGAAGGGAACTAGCCGTTTGCCGAGCCGCTGCCATCCAATGGTGGGACGTCGATACGGGGACAGTCGTCAAAAACTGGGCACCGCACGGGCTCGGATTCTTTTGCAGCCTTTCCTCCGACCGCAACTATTTGGTCGCCGGCGGCGGTGCGTTACTTGCAGGCCAAAACGTCGAGGTGCTGAACGCGTCGGACGGAAAGGCTCTGGCTGGGCACTCCGGTTTCAGAAGCGGTCTATTTGCATCGGCGATTTCCCACTCAGGCCAGTGGATAGCACTCGGGGGCGGAGATTATGGAGGCGGAGGAGACGTGAGTCTGTGGAGTCTCCAAGACCTGCACGAAGTCGGGTTTGTTTCTGAGGGGAGGTTCCCCATCCAAGGGCTGGCCTTTTCACCCGATGACTCCCTTCTGGCGGCAGGCAGCCACGATGGGGTCGTCTTGCTTTACGCTGCCGAGAGACTACGCGGTCCACGGCGAACAAAGCAGTCGGTTGCCCTCTGCGGAGAAGTGTTGGCCGAAGGAGACAAGATGTATTTCATTCCTCTCTCGAAGGTGCCGACGCCCATGAGTCGAGATTTCGACTATGCATGGAAGTTGGAGGTAGCGGAGCCCGGAAAACTAGTAGAATCCGTGGGACTTCCTGTTGTTTTAGAGGATTGGGAAATTGAGAGTGATGCGGTTATGGATAAGACGCGAGTGAACAAATTCATTTCAATTTCATCGAAGCCGGCAGCCCCGGAATTGCACTCGGGATATGCCGTCTTTGGCGATGTACACAATCCAGGATGGAACGAGGGGTTCATAGTGAAGATATATGGAACCGGGGATTTCATTGCCGCGAGCAATTCAGGTGAGTGTTTGGCCTACGGATCGTTGAATACGACCACGACCTCCAGCTTTGCTGCACTCAAGACGCGGCTTCTCGCCGAGGGTTTTCTCTCCGTGCCACGGAACCCCCTTGCTCGAAGACTGGATCATTATGGGACCCGATTCATCGAACTGCTCGACGAACGTGGCCTAGAGGTCAGAAGCGACGCCGAGGTAGTCGACTTCTCAAAGCCGATAACCCACCCGACCAAGAAAGAAGAGGACTTCTCACGAATATTCAAGCAAGAGGAGTCTTTCGTTAACTCGCTTCTCCGGGCGGGAATGAATGGCACCCATTGACGTTGGGATTCGTTTTTTTGCAGGCCAGTTGCTTTTCCCTCGTTGCTAAAGGTCGGGGCTCCTCTCCGCTTATCGCGCGTGCTCTGTACCCTCAGTTCTAGTTTCTCACCGGCGCAACCAAGTAGCGACTAATGGACCGTGATGGTGGTGGAGGCAGTCGTCTGTCCGTACGCGTTGGTGGCGTAGAGGGTGTAGGTGGTGGTGGCGGCGGGAGAGACGGAGACGGAAGTGGCGCGGGTGGCGCCTACTGCTGGGGAGACGATGACGTAGGAAGCGCCAGTGACTTGCCAGGAGAGGGTGACGGGCGTTCCCGCGGAAACCGAATTCGCGCTGGCGATGAACTGAGTGATTTGCGGCGCGGGGCCAGAAGGCACGTTGGCGCTGGTGTACAGCGGCGAAATCTGGATGACGTCGAAATCGGACGCGGTGACGAGGCCGAGATTGTGCAGGTCGTCGTTGTTCCAGCGATCGTCGGGCGCGCCGCTGATGTACATGGAAGAGCCGTTGTCCGCCATGATGAGGCCATATTTTTTCATGGCGTTGAGGATGACCTGATTCGTGGCGGAAAAGCCGGAAACGTCGAAGCCGGCCTTCAGTCGAAGACGCGCGCCCATGGGAACCGCGTTGGCGTTGCTGGTGGTGGAAGCCCAATGCGACGCGGGAGGAGTGAAGCCCGCGCTGGAATTCTGCAAAGTGAAGCGAATAGCGTGGTTGATGGCCCCGGCCGCGACTTCGTCGTAGCGCACGAGCCCCGGGAAGATCGGCAGGCCAGCGGCGTCGGCACTGGTCCAGGTATAGGGGCGCTGCTCATCGGCGAGAAGATCCCAGACAGCGCCGGAGCCCGCGTCCCAGGAAGCGGTCTGCGGGTAGGAGCTGTAGAGCTCGTAAAGGAAGCAGTTGGCATTATCGAGCACGAGGACGTGGCGATCACCAGTGCCGGGATTGGGGTAGCCCTCAATGGGAGCAGTCAGAGGTATGGGCATGGGGCCGGGATCGCTCTCGTCACCGTAGGCGGTGTAGGTAATGGGGACAAGCGCTTGCCCAGAATTCACGACCGTGTAGGGAATGCCCATGTAGGAGCCGTCGTATTCACCGGAACCGAAATCGGGATGCAGGCCGACGGAGGAGCCGATGTAGTTGATGTAATTCGCAGAGTTCGAGTCAATGGTGGCGCCGGAGATGTCTTTGTTCCAGAGATTGTCGCTGGGTAATGGCAGGAAACCGTTGAGGCTGGCGCCTTGGCCCACAGACATTTGTGAGCAGTTGGAGGTTTGCTGCGAGCCGTTGACGGTGAGGTTTTCCGCGGACGAGGAACTGCTGCCGGGGTCGGGATTCTCCACGCTGAGGGCGAAGACGCCGGCGGAAGTCGCGTCGCCCGTGGCCGTGAGTTGCGTGCTGGAGACAAAGGTCGTGGCAAGCGCGGTGGTGCCGAACATGACCTGAGCGCCGGAAACGAAGCTGGAGCCGTTGACCGTCAGCGTGAAACTGCCGAGATTCGTGGAGGCGGGAGAAATACCGGTGAGGACCGGAGTGGGATTGAGGAGCGTAACGCCGCTGGTGCCATTCTTCGAGGAATCGGCGGAGCTGACCGCTTTGACTGTGACGGAATTGGGATTGGGAAGAGCGGCCGGCGCGGTGTATTTGCCGGAGGTGTCGATGGTGCCGAGCGATGCAGAGCCACCCGCGGTGTCGTTGACATACCACGTGACCGCAGTGTTTGAAGTGCCGGTGACCGCGGCGGAAAAGCTGGCGGAAGCGCCGGCGCGTACGCTCGTGGTCGATGGGGAGACGCTGACCACGACTGTCGCGGACGGAGGAGGCTGTTGAGAGCCGGACGGGGACGCTCCGGCTCCACAACCCGCGACGGAGAAAGCCGTCAGGAGAAGCGCGAGGAACCCCGGGAACCTGCGATTCGTGACACCCATAACTGATTGAGTGTGGCCCGCAGGAGCATCACGGGACAACTGGACGAAAGGTCAGAAAAAGGACAAGCTTTGGTTACATGAACAGATGTATGTTAACGGTGTACTTGAAGAATGTGGCAAGGGCTGTTATACGGACAATGCAGAGCTTTGTGTCCAAGGAAAAACGGAATGCGAAATCATTTAGCCGTGATCGTGTCTGGGATGTTGGTGTGGACAAGTTTTCTGCCTGAAAATGCGATTGCAGGTTGGTGGCAGGAAGTCACGGGACCAGCCTCGAGTGCACAAGCGAAGCCGGCGACAGGTAATGTGGCGCAGGAGGCGGGCAGCGTAAAGCCGATCGCTGCTTGCGGATTCTGCCTGCCAGATGGCACAAAGGTGCCGCTGGTGCTCGGGCGAGAATTGTCTTCTGGAAAAGAGTCCGTGGGGAATCGCGTGGACTTTGAAGTGACGGAAGATATCAAAGTGAAGGATGCTTTGGTAATTCCCAAGGGCTCGCTGGCAATGGGAACTGTTGTGGAAGCGCAAGCGCGGAGGAGACTCGGCCGTGCCGGAAAACTCGATGTGCGCATTGAAGAGGTGCGCCTGGCGGATGGCTCGCGAGCGAGATTGCGGTCTATGCAGGAGAATAAGGGGAAGGGACGTCAGGGATTGATGACCGGGGCGATCATTGCCAGCGGTATATTGTTTTTCCCCGCTGCGCCCGTGTTTCTGTTCATGCGTGGAAAAGATGTCGTGATCGCCAAAGGCACGCCCGTTGCCTCATATATAGACGGCGATACTCAGTTGGATGTGGCGAAATTCCAGCTTCCCGCCAAGCCAGCCAAGACACCTGCAGTGCCAACCGCGGTTAACGATTCAAGTGCCGCGCCGGGCGCAGGCAGCACACCACCGCCTCAAAGATAAGCAAGGACCGGTTCTAACGGGTTGAGACTTTCCCTCATCCAATTTGCGGATGGGCCGCTACTCCTTTGTTCAAAGGACGGGCGTGCTCGAAAGAAAACTGGGGGAAAACGAAAATGGCGAAGAATCTGGTGGTGCAGGTGAGTAAGGCGGGCGGGGAATTCGAGTTGGTCGAGCGCGAGATTGTAGCGCCGGGGCCCGGCGAGGTGCGTATCAAGGTGCAAGCTTGCGGCATTTGCTTCAGCGACCATCTGGTGAAGGACGGTTTGTGGCCGGGGTTGGCGTTTCCACGCGTGCCGGGGCATGAAGTTGTAGGCCTGGTCGATGAAACGGGCGCCGGTGTGACGGAATGGAAGAAGGGCGACCGCGTGGGCGTGGGATGGCACGGAGGACACTGCTTTGTGTGCGCTTCGTGCAGGCGCGGAGACTTTGTGACTTGCGAGCGGGAACAAATTACGGGTATAACGCGGGACGGCGGATATCAGCAGTACATGATTGCTCGACACGAAGCTGTGGCGCTTTTGCCCGACGCGATCGAGTGGGCGGAAGCGGGGCCGCTGCTCTGCGCGGGGATCACGACATTCAATGCGCTGCGGAATAGCGGCGCGCGCGCGGGAGACTTGGTTGCGGTGCAGGGAATTGGCGGTCTTGGACATTTGGGAATCCAGTATGCGGCGAAGGCCGGCTATCGCGTGGTGGGCATCGGCCGCGGGCCGGAAAATGCGGCCCTGGCGAAAAAACTGGGCGCATTTGCATACATCGACAGCAAAGCGACCAAGGCCGCGGAGGAGTTGCAGAAGCTCGGTGGGGCGAAGGTGATCCTGACCACGGCGCCGAACGCCAAGGCCATGGCCGAAGTGGTGGATGGGCTGGGTGTGGGAGGGAAGCTGCTGATCGTGGGCGCGCCATTCGAGCCCATGGAGGTTTCCGCGCTTTCGTTGATCATGAGGCGGCGCGCAATCCAGGGGTGGCCCTCGGGGACAGCCATGGATTCGCAAGAGACGCTGCAGTTCTCGGCGTTTTCGGGCGTGCGGCCGATGATTGAGAAGTTTCCGTTGAGCCAGGTGAAGGACGCATACGAACGGATGGCCAGCGGGCACGCGGAGTTCCGCGTCGTGCTGACGATGTGAGCGGGGCGCGGTGGTCAGTGATCTGTCTTTAGTGGTCAGTTCCAGAGCAGAAAAACCGGGGGAGCGTGGCGCGCTTCTCCGGTATTGTTTTTGGCGGTAACGAGATTCACGATGGGGGGCCGGAGGAAGGCAGAAGTTTCTTGTTGACATGAGCGGCCGCGTGGTTCAATATGGCGTTGTACGACATGTCGTATGAGGACCTATGGAAGCGTTGCCCCTTAGCGAACCCGTATTGTTGATACTTCTCAGCCTTTCCGAGCGCCCCCGTCACGGCTACTCCATCCTTAAGAATGTCGAGGAGATGAGCGACGGGCGCGTCCGGCTCAGCACCGGCACTCTTTACGGCGCCATCGGCCGTCTGCTGGAGGGCGCGTGGATCGAGCGTTTCAAGGAAGACGACAGCTCGCGAGGGCGGCAGGCTTACCGGCTCACTCCCCGCGGGCGGCGAATCCTGCGGCAGGAAGTCAGCCGGTTAAAGCAACTCACCCGGGTGGCCAGTTTGTGCATGGCGCCCAAGGAGGCGTGAGTGATGCTCTCGCTTTGCCGCTACTTGCTTTATCTCTATCCCCCGGCTTACCGCTGCGAGTATGGCGAAGAGATGGAACTCGTTCTTTGTGAAAGGCAGGCGGAGTCGTGGAATTCAGGCGTGGTGGCGAGGTGGCTGTTCTGGGCGCGCGAAATTGCTGGGCTTTTGCGCGGGGCGCTGCAAGAACACCTCCAAGCCATCACAGTTTTACATCCCTGGACAGTGTTTCCTTTGAGGAGGTTTAACATGCGTTCCGAATTCCGTTTTCCGAAAGCTACCGGATGGCTGATGTTGGTCATCCTGGCGGCGGTTGTGATGGCGATTGAAAAGGCTAAAGCGATTTCGGCCTCGCTGCCGGACACGCATCCATACGTCGGCCCGATTCAGCCGGCGCAGTTCACGGTGATTTCGAC
>Ga0074045_10001814_pt1 | contig 20266 bp, 16 predicted proteins | sample BogForMeECP23OM2_FD_94442 | JGI IMG/M metagenome (GOLD analysis project Ga0074045, IMG submission 94442) | Bog forest soil microbial communities from Calvert Island, British Columbia, Canada - Bog Forest MetaG ECP23OM2 | ecosystem: Environmental > Terrestrial > Soil > Wetlands ...
ATGGACAAAGTTCTCAACGTCCAGCATCTTTCCGTGCTCGATCTCCTTGATCCCGCCGAAGTCAGCAAGCGCGCATGGATCCTCCCTCCGAGCCAGGATGAATTTGACAACGTCGTGGTTACCGACCCCCACATCGCAGCCTCCCAGGCCCTGATCATGCGCATGCACATCAAAGAGATCCTGAAGTTCAAGAAGAGCTTCCTGAAGCGCTTGAAAACAGAGGTGGAAGGCGACCGCCGCGATTGGGAACGCTTTGTAGTTATCAAGGCCGATGCCCACGAAGGAATGAGTATGTATCCGCGAACCATGCCCGGCGCTGCCCTCCTGCTCGACCGCCACTATAATTCGATGGCGCCCTACCGCAAGGGCGAAGGTAATATGTACGCCGTGCGTAGGCACGGGACTTGCCTCATCAGATACGTTGAAGCTGCGAACCGCGACCTGATTTTGCGTCCGCACAACCCCGCCTACCCGATTGAAGTAATTGCCTTGCAAAACGGCGAGAGGCCCAGCGACTATATCGTCGGCCGCGTGTGCCACGTGGGGATCGAAACGTAGAGTGTAATAAATAGGGGTGCAATAGAGAGGGTGGTACTTAAAGCAGATACGAACGCGGAGTGTACTGAACGAGAGTATGCTCGGGTCGGCTCCCTCACTCTCTCACAATCCCGGGCCGGGGCCTCCGTAGCCCAAGTCGGCACCTTTTTCTCGAACGGCCTAACCAAAATCCCGTACTCACGTCTGTCTACTGGGTAAAGTGTGCACCCCAGGGACGCCTCGGCGATGCTGGATAACTTTTGCCCAAAGCGATAATCTCAGAGAGCTATAGTGCGCTTCAAAAACCTTATGAACTGGAAAATCTTCCTTCTCATTCTGGCGGCGTTTTCGGCCGCTGCGCCGGCTTTCGCCCAACACTCTTCCTCCGAACCGGTTCTGGATGTTTCCGCCATGGATAGAACCGCCGACCCGTGCGTGGACTTCTATGCCTACTCCTGCGGTAGTTGGATTAAAAAAAATCCAATTCCACCGGATCAGGCGAGTTGGAGCACGTACGGCAAACTCGAAGACGAGAACCGTGCGCAGTTGCGGACGATTCTGGAAGAAGCGGCGAAACCCGGCTCACGCAATGCCGTGACCCAGAAAATCGGCGACTACTACGCGTCCTGCTTGGACGTGCCCGCCATTGAGAAGCTCGGGGCCAAGCCCCTGTGGCCGGAACTGGAACGTATCGCGGGTCTGAAGGCGAAACAGGATCTTGCGGAATATTCCGCTACCACACCGTTCCCGCCGTCGCTCTACGGCGGCGGAACCCTGTTCACTTTCCGCTCGAATCAGGATTACAAGGACTCAACGCAGGTGATCGCCGAGGCCGATCAGGGCGGACTCGGCTTGCCGGATCGTGATTACTATTTGAAAGACGACGCCAAATCCGAAGAGCTGCGCAAGGCCTACGTCGCGCACGTCGCCAAAATGTTCGAGCTGCTGGGAGACAAACCAGCCGATGCGGCCACCGAAGCAGCCACCGTGATGCGCATAGAGACCGCTCTCGCTAAGGGCCAGATGACCCGCGTCGAACGGCGCGACCCGCCCAAGCTCTATCACAAGATGAGCGTGGCGGATTTGCAAAAGCTGGCGCCTTCGTTCGGATGGAACGCCTACTTCACTAAAACCAGCTTGGAATCGCTTGCTTCCCTGAACGTGGTAGCGCCCGACTATTTCCGCGTCATGAACGAAGAGATCGAAAAAGAAAGCCTGGCTGACTGGAAGACCTATCTGCGCTGGCACGCCGCGCACGACGCCGCCACCAGTCTTTCCTCCGCGTTCGTAAAAGAGAATTTCAATTTCTACGGCAAGACTCTGCGTGGACGAGAGGAACTTCCACCCCGCTGGAAGCGCTGCACCAATGACGTGGATAACGACCTGGGAGAAGCACTGGGTCAGGTGTATGTGGCAAAGTACTTCAGCCCAGAGGCGAAACAGGCCGCGCTGAAGATCGTGACCCAGGTCGAAGCGGCCATGCAGAGCGAGATCCAGGCTCTGCCCTGGATGGGAACCGCAACCAAGGAGCAGGCGCTGGCTAAACTGCACACCATCGCTAACAAGATCGGTTATCCGGACTCCTGGCGTGACTATAGCGCCCTCGAAATTGTCCGCGGAGACGAAATCGGAAACTCGCAGCGGGCCTCATGGTTCGAGTTTCGCCGCTGGCTCGCTAAGATCGGCAAGCCCGTGGACCACAAGGAGTGGGATATGACCCCGCCCACCGTCAATGCTTATTACGACCCGCAGAAGAACGACATCAACTTCCCGGCAGGAATCCTGCAGCCGCCGCTGTTCAGCGCGCTCTCCGACGCTGCTCCCAACTACGGCGACACCGGCGCCACCATGGGCCACGAACTCACCCATGCCTTTGACGACGAAGGCAGCCAGTTCGACGCGCAGGGAAATTTGCGCAACTGGTGGACCGGCTCCGACCGCAAAGAATTCGAACAGCGCGCCCAGTGCGTGGTGGACCAATATTCCGGATACACCGTCGTCGACGACATCAAGATCAACGGCAAACTGACAAACGGCGAGGATCTGGCCGATCTGGGCGGAACGCTGTTGGCCTATCTGGCGTGGAAAGAAGATACGAAAGATCAAAAGCTGGAGCCGCTGGATGGCCTGACGCCACAGCAGCGCTTTTTTGTCGCCTACGGCCAGAGTTGGTGCACCAACGAGCGCGAGGAGAATAAACGGCTGCGAGCCACCGTTGATCCCCACTCGCCCGAGAAGTATCGAACCAATGGCGTGGTCTCAAACCTGCCGGAGTTCCGCGCCGCCTTCCACTGCAAACCAGGTCAGCCGATGGTCCGCGAGAACGCTTGCCGCGTGTGGTGAGCGCGGCCTGTGTAGAGCGGACACTCTTGTCCGCTACCTTTGACGTGGATTTTAAGAAGGCGGCAATCGAGATCAAACATCAGTCAAGAGAGGACACACAATCCTGATCGACCCCAAGATCAAAGTCGGTGGACAGAAGTGTCCGCCAAATTCTATCCCCGCTCAAACGTGTGCTTCTCCTCCAACTCCCGAAGCGCCCCAGCCATTTCCGACTCAAAGCGATCCTTCTGCTCCATCAGGGCTGGAAGCGCCGTTGCGTACCGCCGTGCCATGGTGAACAGCCCCCGCTGCGCGAGTCCGGAGCCGATTTCTGCGAAGTGATCGGTGGTGGTATCCAGGTAGAGGGACTCGATCCGGTCGCCCAGCCACACATCTCCGCCGACCAGACGCGTCTGCCAGTACACCTTGCGCTCGATCAGGCTGGCAATTTCTTCGTCCGTGGCCTTGCCGAAGACCCATTGTTTCAGTTTGAAGTTGTAGTGGCGGCTGGATAAGGGCAGCGGCACCAGTTTGCCCGACTTCACGAACTCCGTCTGCTTCCGATCGACCTCCTTCCGCAAAGCATTGATGACCGGCCCTTGCGTGTCTTTCGGTTCAAGTGAGGGCAACTCTTCCCGCAGCGTGGCGGAAAGATTTACCGCTACCAGCGAGCGCAGCCCTCCCGAATTTTCCAGCGTGATGGTCGTGTGCAGGACGTCAAAGTCCGCACCCGACGTGGCATGCCGAAAGGGCCATTCCAGCTCGAAACTAAGCGGCAGGCCAGTGCGGGTTACATAGATGGTCTTCGATCCGGGAGTCTGGGTAGGAATGCTCATGCCAAGTTGGTCCTAGCTGATATTGTAAGCAGTCATTTTAACCAAAGCCGCCCCAACTGCCACAGGTTCCAAATCGCAGAGGCGCTCAACAATCCGCCGAGGCCAGCCGCCACCAGCAGCCTTTGCTGAGTCTCCAGCAGATCGGCAAACACTCCGCTGACAAAAATAAAGAGAAACACAAGCACGGTCAGATGGAATCCTTGTCCAGGAAAATTGGGCGCGCCCAAGGCCAAAATCAGCGCCAGTCCGACGATCAGGAGCGGCGCCGTGTTGCCGAAATAGCGTGCGCGCTTCCATCCCAGGTACGCAACCAGCGCCACCGGCAAGGCCAGCATCAGCGGAGGGCTGCTGACGAAGATTGGCTGTAAAGCATTGCCGTAGGAGACAAACATCCCAAACGCGCCGGGCGCGAAATCTGCCCAGCGAGCGTGTACCATTCCTCCCCAGAACAGCGCAGGCTCAAAAAAGTAGGCGGCAAACAGCTGCACCAATGCGACTGCGATTGCCGTGGTCCAGATCGCAAGCACGGCACGCGGCCGGACGGGCGCCACCCAGAACATAAGCGGCAAAATCACCAGCGCCAGCACCACCAGCGAAAACTGGTTGCCCGTTGTCAGTGCCAGTGACAATCCCAGCAGCAGAATGCGTCGCCAGTTCCAGAGCACGACTTCGCGCGGAGCGTAAAGTGTGTGCGCCACGGCGATAGCGGTGAATACGGTTCCGAACGCTCCCCACACCGCGCCCATTTCACCCAAACTCTGCGCTCCGGCCACGTTCACAATCATGGCTGGGGAAAAACAGTAGAGTGCCAGGGCGATGTATCCGCCAGCGTTGCCGTAGAGACGGCGCGCGACGTACCAGAGCGAAGCTCCCAGCATGACGCCGAAGAACAGGTACGGAGTCGCCGTCAAGAACGGTTCGAGTGCTTCCGGCAGCCACGAACCGGGGCGCAGCAGAAGTGGCGCTGCGGCGACAAGGTAGTAAAGAGGCGAACGGTCCTGATCGTAACCGTCACGCACGCGGAGATGCCCAGCACGCCCGGCAGAAGGCAGCCCAGTGGCGGCTTCGGAGCCCAGCGACTGGGGAGTCCCCGCGATTGGGCCGCCTTTCCACTGCTCCAGACCCTGGTAGGTGCGCAGGTCCTGGTCCGAGTCCGGGGCCGCGGCATGCCGCGTCTGCACGCGGACCAGCCAGACGCACTGCAATAGATAGACCAGAAGCAGCGCGGCCGCGGCAAATTGCGGTGCGCGGAACCCATCGGAATGAAGAAATCGCCGCAACATTTGGCACAACAAGCAGGACCGAGTGTTTTACCATGTACGGGACAGCGGTGGATAACTAAAGATGGACACCAAACCATTGTCCCCCACTTCCGCGGATCCGGTGCCACCCGTCGCCCCTGACGCAACGTCGACTCCGCCTTCGCCGCCATCCGCGTTGTTATTGACGAAGACCGGCGGACGCGACTCTCCGCTGCGCGGTGTTTTTCTCGGCCCAAGGGGAATTTACCCCGGAATACGCTGGCTGGCTTATCTGGCGATGGCTTGGGTTGTTTTCCAGGTCGAAGGCTGGCTGGTAATGTCGCTCCAGTCGCATCTGGGCGTCCTCTGGTGGCGCATGATGATCGAAGCCAGCATGATGCTGGCCGTGATCTTGCCCGCCTTCGTGATGGCCCAAATTGAAGACCGCCCATTCGGCGACTTCGGCCTGCCGGCGCAGCGCGCCTTCGGACGGAATTTCTGGGTGGGGACGCTTTGGGGCATCGCCTCTCTGAGCATCCTGATTCTGCTGTTGCGCGTGACCGGCGCGTTTGAGTTCGGACGGTTACAACTGCACGGTGCGCGCGTCTGGAAATTTGCGGCGTTTTACGCCCTCCTATTTCTGCTCGCAGCATTCTTTGAAGATTTCCTGATGCGCGGCTACTCGCAGTGGGTGCTCGCGCAGGGAATGAATTTCTGGCCGGCGGCCGCGTTTCTCTCGGCTGCGTTCGGTTACATCCACGGCCGCAATCCCGGAGAAACACCGACGGGGCTGGTGGCGGCGGGATTTATCGGCTTCTTCTTTTGTCTAACCCTGCGCCGCACCGGCGATCTATGGTGGGCCGTCGGCTTTCATATGGCCTGGGATTGGGGTGAGAGCTATCTCTACTCCGTCCCCGACAGCGGCGCGCTTTTGCCCGGGCACCTGATCAACTCCCGTTTTCATGGTCCCGATTGGCTGACGGGCGGCTCGGTTGGGCCGGAAGGGAGCTACTTGGTTTTCGTCGTGATCGGAGCGCTGTGGGTCGTGTTCAACCGCGCTTATCCGCAAGTGAAATACGGCTCAGCCGAATAGAGGATGCCCCTCGATCCTTGCCGCGTTCTTTGCGGCAAGGGTGGGATCAGTTCACCTCACCACGAATAGTGCACCGTGTAGGTCACGACCTGCTCGCCATTCGCGGCGACGTCGACGGGAAATTCGATCGTCTGCGCGTCGCGCTTCTTCGACGGACACGATTGGTCGGTAAGTTTCCAGTTGTTCCAGCGATACAGGTGCTCGACGACGCGCACACTTGCGGCTTCTTTCTTGTGGTTGCGCACATGAATTTCAAAAGTCTCATCCATCCAATGCTGGCTCGTCTCTACGTGAAAGTTGGTGCGTTTGCGCTCGCCGATGATGTCGAAGGCGTTGCCGGTATAGACCCGGATCATCTCGTCCTTCGGCGTGTGGTCAATGGTGTTCTCGCCAATGAATTGCAGGCTGCCATCGGTATCGCGACGGTAGAAGCGCAGCCGTCCCTTCGGTAGCGCGATGCCAAGATGACTGGCTTCAGAATTCTTTAGCTCCTGCATCACCCAGACCTTTGGGTTTGAAGCCGTGCCATAACCCGGTTCATTGCGGATTTGCTCGGACGAATAGTAGGTGTACTGCCCAGTCTCGGCACCATCATAGATGTAAAGCCTTTGTGCCTGGATCCCGGTCGCGCGCACAAATTCGACCTGCTTGGTTTCATTGTCGTGCAGTGTGGCCGGACGCTCCAGCGTGTAAAGGTGAAATTCGTCAAACGACTTCTCCCGCACGACCGGCGCGCCGGCGTCCATATCCATCGCCTTGGCTTCAAGACGATAAGCGTTCCGACTCACCGGGCCTTCCAGTTTGCTCACGTCTCCAGCCATCAGCTTGATGCGGGCGTTCTCGAATGTCTTGCCGCTGTGGTTCTGCATGGTGATCCATCCCACAAGATCCAGCAGATTCGTGCTCGAATTCTTCGCCCCGTCGGAGACCACGAGGTTGTAGTCCGACTGCCAGGTCATACCGCCCGAGACATAGGAAATCTCCGCCTCGGAGCGCCCCGCTTGCGTGGTAGCAAGCTGCCAGGTCAGCGTCGGCTTAAGGATGGAATCGTCGCTCAGCGCGGGAAACAGCGGCTGCCCCGGCAACCCGAATTGCAGCACGCCATTGACCTGAATGATGGGCTGCGGCGCTACCCCCTGAGGATATCCGTTGATGTAGGTGACGCCGGAGGCGTAGCCGCTGCGGATGATCTTGCCCGGAAAGGTTTCAAACTTGTCGCCCCGTTGGATCTGGAAATCAATCGTCTTGCCTTCGTAGAACGAGAGCAGCAGTTCCTGGGAGATGGGGTCGGCGCGGTAGCTCTGCTCGAGAATCTGTAGTGGACGTCCCGTAAGGTCGCGCAGAATGACGGAATCGGGCTCGAGGTGCGCGGTGACTCCCGCGAACTCGATGTGGTTGGCGCCCGTTTTCAAGTCGAGCGTAAGGCGATCACGGGCGACGAAAAAGTTCTGGTTGTAGATGGTGAGCGCGGGTGCGGTATCCTGCGCGCCGGCGAAAAGCGTGAGGGTGAAGCAAACGAGTGTGGCTAGAAGTTTTTGCATGATCCCTTTTCCTATGGTCGTTGTAGAGACGCGGCTTGCCGCGGCTTGTAGGGAGAACGGGGAAGGAGGTGCGACTTGCGGTGAAAAGCCTACCAACAGAAGGTACTGAGTGGCACGTGGGTAATTTGGGGTAACCTACGGGCGATACAACGCGTGTAGAATTATTCTCGAGCCGGAATCAGCTTCGGCAACATACGCAATTGGGCAGCCATTAAAATCTTGCACTTGGGGTTGTATTCCACACTCGAATAGTCGTATAAAAACATATCCAACTACGACAGGGAAAACATATGGGAGTAAAACAGATCTCGGGTACACGCTATCTTGGCTGCTCCGGAAACCTGCTGATTTTCTCCGACAATCTTGCCGCCACCGGAGAGAAGCCCAAGACCGACGCTCAGGAACAGCCGGCGAGATGCAGCGATACGAAGGAAGAAGAAACCCTCTCGATTATTGCGGCCTAGTCACAGCAAATATCCTCTCAAAGCTGCTGGAACGCACGCCATCAAACTGCTTCACGTTCACCCCAGCCAAGTCCAGACGGCTCCGGCTAAACGGGTCCGGATAGGCTTCCGTGTACCAGACGGTCGCGATTCCATTGTGCTTGATTTTTTCGGCGCATTGAAAACAAGGGAAGGTCGTCGTGTACAACTCGCCGCCTCGGGCTCGCTCTCCGGCCGCAAAAAGCGCCCAAACTTCCGCATGAACGGCCGTACACCAGTTGAGCGCCCGATCGGGAAAGAAAATGTCGTCCAAGGACGTTTTTTTACCGATCGCCGCACAACTCAGGCAAGTCCACGGCGGCCCGTCGACATGCTGTAAAGGTTTGCCGCAGGTCGGGCAAAGAATTCCCCGGCTGCTGTAGTTGTTGAGAGTTTCAGTGCGAACAATGTCGCGGTAACACTTAAAGTTGTATGACTCTTCTTCCATACAGGGCTTGGTGCCCAGAGGATTCTCGTTATAGCCCACCCCCACGACGCGTCCTCCCGTGTCCACCACTAGGGCTCCAACGTGCCGTTTTAGACACTTCGAGCTGTGCGATGAAGAGTAGGCCATGTTCATCAGAATTTCGTGAGGATAAGCCGACCGGGTCTTCTTGCCAGTTGCCAAGTCCACGTAGTTCAAGACCCTTTGCTTGAATTCCGGAATGTTAATCTCGGAGTTGTCGATCAGGATGTCGGCTTGATCGATGCAAAGAGCGACCTGCTGTCCATAGGCCACATCTTCTTTCGAGTCCCGGCGATCATCTTCCGCGAAATCTTTAACCGTCAGGCCACGGTCGTTGTACTCCGTTCCCAATCGATCCCAACGGACGTCGGGCGGCGTCAGGACCGCAACCAGAGTGAAGCGATAGCCAAATTCTGACCGCAGCCATTCCACTTCGCCCACGTTCTTGATACCGTCGACGACGATGCCTTCGCTCCCCAGGTTGACTTGTTGAAAAGCGAGTTCGGCCAGGATCTGCTTCCCTTTGTCTTTCCGGAGTTCGTCTCCCAGAGACTGAAGCTCCGACTTGGGAGCTTCTTCCTTGCCGGGGTTGCGTTTCTTCCAGATTTCATCCAGCGCCGTGGACAGTTTTACCAGCGTGAACTGGCGTTCATGCTCAAGATACTTGGCAGCGAGGCTGCACCCGCTTCCAAAAGGCCCCGTGAAGCCGACCACAAAAGGCTTGGCTGCCATCCCGAGAAACCTCACAGAGAGAAGCTAGATATCCAGGTTCTTCACATCAAGCGCATTGTCTTCGATGAACTTGCGGCGGGCTTCCACGTCTTCGCCCATCAGCGTGGTGAAGATGGTTTCGCACTCGGCGATGTCTTCCAGCCGGACTTGCAGCAGCGTGCGGCGCTCGGGATCCATGGTGGTTTCCCAGAGTTGCTCGGCGGTCATTTCTCCGAGGCCCTTGTAGCGCTGGACGGTGTACTCTTTGCGGCCCTCGTTCAGAACGTAGTCGAAAAGTTCGCGGGCGGTGTTTTTTTCGACGACCTCGGGCTCCTTGGCGCGTCGCACCGGCGCTTTGCCGGACTTCTTTTCAGCCTTTGTGGCTTCTTCACCCTCGGCGGCGGTCACATTTTCGTCTTCGTTTTCGTCTTTCTCATCGACGCTGGCCGCCGTCTTTGCCGGTTTCACCACGCTCTCGATCATGAACGGAGGATCAAGATATTGCTCGATCTGCTTGAACTTGGCGATGAGCTGCCGGCACTCCGGAGTCGAGGCCAGTTCCCAGTTGATGACGTGTTCGGCGCCCTGCGCGTTCACGAAGACCAACGCCCAGAGATTATGTTCTTCATCGAAACGCGTTTCCACGCCCTTCAGCTTCAGATCTTTTTGCCGGCGCTTGAGTTCCTTTTCCAGTTTCTCGATCTTCTTTGGCGGAGTCTGCTTGTCGCCCTCGAAGTCGGCGCGCTTGGCCAGGTCAAGCTTCGGCAACAGGGCCGTGATCTGCTCTTCGCGAATGCGCTTATTTAACTTGTCGAGAAATCCGAGATACTCGTTCAGCACGGTGATGAACTTGGTCAGGGCTGCGCCTTCCAGCTTGGCCGCGCCTTCTCCGTAGCGGATGATCAGGCCTTCGGAAGCGCGCTTCACCATCACCTTGACGAATTCGTGCTCGTTTTTTATGTACTGGTGCGACTTGCCCTTCTTGATGCCGAACAGCGGCGGCTGCGCGATGTAAACGTTGCTGCGCTTGATCAGTTCCTGCATGTGACGGAAGAAGAACGTCAGCAGCAGGGTGCGGATGTGCGAGCCGTCCACGTCGGCGTCGGTCATCAGAATGATTTTGCCGTAGCGGACTTTCGTCGGATCGAAATCTTCTTTGGAGATGCCGGTGCCGAGCGCAGTGATCATGGCGCGAATTTCTTCGTGAGCCAGCATCTTGTCGTAACGCGCTTTTTCCACGTTCAGAATTTTTCCCTTGAGCGGAAGGATGGCCTGAAAGCGGCGGTCGCGGCCTTGTTTGGCAGTGCCGCCCGCAGATTCGCCCTCAACCAGGAACAGCTCGCACCGGTTGGGATCGCGCTCCGAGCAGTCGGCGAGTTTTCCGGGGAGTCCTCCGCCATCAAGCGCACCTTTGCGCCGCGTCAGGTCGCGAGCCTTGCGGGCAGCTTCGCGGGCGCGGGCGGCGTCGATGGCCTTGTTGATAATCTTGCGAGCCACGGCAGTGTTCTGCTCAAAGAACGCCCCCAGCTTTTCATTCACGACCGCCTGCACCACACCAGCGATGTCGGAATTCAGCTTGCCCTTGGTCTGTCCTTCAAACTGCGGCTGCGGCAGCTTCACGCTGATCACGGCCACCAGTCCTTCTCGGACATCGTCTCCCGTGAGATTTTCTTTCACGTCTTTGAATAGGCCCATCTGCTGCCCGGCATAGTTGATGGTGCGGGTGAGCGAGGTTCGGAAACCGGAGAGGTGCGTGCCGCCATCGACGGTGTTGATGTTGTTGGCAAAACTGAAAACCGATTCCGAGTAGGCGTCGTTGTACTGCAGGCCGATTTCGATGTGCACGTCGTCTTTGTCGGCTTCCATGTAGATGGGCTTGTCGTGGAGCGTTTGCTTGCCGCGATTAAGGTGCTTGATGAATTCGGCGATGCCGCCGTTGTACTTGAATTCGGCGCGCTTCGCCTCACTGGTCTTCGAATCGGTCTGGCGCTCGTCGGTGAGCGTGATCACCAGACCCTTGTTCAGGAACGCAAGCTCACGCAAGCGCTGCGAGAGCGTGTCGAAGTTGTATTCGACAGTGGTGGTGAAAATCGTTTTGTCAGGGACGAAATGAACCTTGGTGCCGGTCTTTATTTTGGCGGCGCCGGTCTTTCTCAACTTGCTGGTGGGCTCGCCCTTCGAGTACGTCTGCTCCCAGGTAAACCCGTCGCGCCAGATTTCCAGCTCCAGTTCTTCGCTAAGCGCGTTCACGCAGCTCACGCCCACGCCGTGCAATCCTCCAGACACTTTGTAGGAGTTGCTGTCGAACTTGCCGCCCGCGTGCAGCGTGGTCATCACCACTTGCGCAGCCGGAACTTCTTCACCGTCGATGTCCATGTTGTCGACGGGAATACCGCGTCCGTTGTCCACTACCGTGATGGAGTTGTCGAGGTGAATCGTAACGTCGATCTTGTCGGCGTAGCCGGCAAGCGCTTCGTCAACCGAGTTGTCCACGACTTCGTACACCAGATGATGCAGACCAAGTTCGCCGGTCGAGCCGATGTACATGGCGGGACGTTTACGCACCGCTTCCATGCCGCCGAGGACTTTGATCGAGTCGGCGGTGTAGTCTCCGCTGGTCGTTTTACCGTTCTTGTTCTTCGCGTCAACTAGTTCTGTCTGCAATTCTTTCGTGGCCATTCTGCTCCGTGGAGAAATGCCGGATCATACGCCTGGCTGGAAGGACGATTCCGGGAGTGCTTGGGTGACCTCAACTCATTGAATTTTCTGCTATTTAGCCGTCACCAGAGCTGTATGTATTTTAACACAAATTGCGCGGATTTTGAGCCTGGAATCGAGCCCGTAAACCACGCCTTTTCTTGCACTGAAGACTCATGGAGAAAGGAGAATATGGAGCGCGTAGAGGCTCCAGCCGCGAAGCGGCGGCATAGGAAAGCCCGGCACGTAAGTGCCGGGAACTCAACGGGGAACAAACCGGAGCCCCTTTAGGGACGGCACCGCGATGCGCCACAGACTCGGCCGTCCCGCCTGCGACACAAGATCTAGCTGGTAACGCCATCCAGGTATCGTTTCAAGAGTTGTTCCCCCTGACCTTCAAATTCTACGAACATGATGCCGTTGCCGAATTGGGGATGGCGTGTGACCACGCGCCCGCGGATAACGATGGAGCAACTGTCCAGCCATAGTGTGACCCGAACGCCGATGCCGACCGAAAGCGGCATCAGCAACTGGACGTAGCAGCCGCCGCGACTGAGGTCCGTGGTCTCGAGGCGCATAGGGACCTCGGCGCCTTCCTCGCGGAGTTCGACTTGGACCTGAAGGGTGTAACGAGCATGGAGGCGCCGATCGTGTTCGATGGCAGCGGGATTAGCGGGCAGGGCGTCGGGAGAATCCGCGTTAGTAAAATCCATGGCTGGCTCCGGGACTCTGCATACGGGTCCCTGGCTTGCTCATCGGCGTTGAGTCGGGGCGACGTTAGGGCGGCGGCGCGGGAAAGCGGTTACCGAAGGGAGGCTCCACGCAGACGACGGACGGCGGCTGGGAACCGGCGGCGTGTGACGCGCCGTGGCCAAGGGTCCATTCGCACCAGGTTCGCAGGGACGTGCGCTACAGTATAATCTTCGGCTTGAACCAAACCCCATGACAGACACGAACCAAACCACGGAAGCAGCAACAAGCACCGGCATGGAGATTGGCGACATTCTCAAGATCCTGCCTCATCGCTACCCATTTCTCTTGATCGACCGGGTGATTGAACTGGTGCGGATGAAGAGCATTGTCGCGTTGAAAAACGTGACCATCACCGAGCCTTTTTTCCAGGGACATTTTCCCGACAAACCGATCATGCCCGGCGTGCTCATTGTGGAAGCCATCGCGCAGGCAGGCGGTTTGCTTCTGCTGACCGAGGTTCCGAATCGCGACGAGATGTTGATGGTGTTCACCGGGATCGAGAAGGCGCGCTTCCGCCGTCCCGTGGTGCCCGGAGATCAGCTGCGCATTGAAGTGGTGGTAAAGGCTTGGCGAATCACGGCGGCGCGTCTGGAAGGCAAAGCGTACGTGGACGGCAAAGTGGCGGCCGAGGCGACGGTAACTTGCCGGCTTGTGCCGCGTGCGATGAACTCGGGAAGCACGGAAGCGGCAGACGAATAGAGAACGGCGTCACTGACCACTGGGTTTCAATGTCCATTCATCCCGCATCGGTCGTCGATCCAAAAAGCAAAATACATCCGTCGTGCAAAATTGGGCCTTACTGCGTAATCGGGCCTGGGGTGGAACTCGCCGAAGGCTGCCGTCTGCTCTCGCACGTCGCCATCGAAGGTCCCACGAAAATCGGCTCGGGCAACGTTTTCTTCCCTTTTACCTCGATTGGCATGGCGCCGCAAGACATCAGCTATGCCGGCGAACCGACGCGGCTGGAGATCGGCGACCATAACGCCATTCGTGAATTTGTCACCATCAATCGCGGCACCGTAAAGGGCGGGGGATGCACCCGGGTCGGCGGCCACAACCTGATCATGGCCTATACCCACATCGCACATGATTGTCAGGTTGGCAGCCACATCATCATGGCCAACGCAGCCACGCTGGGCGGGCACGTAACCGTGGGAGACTGGGCGACGGTAGGGGCGCTGTGTCCGGTGCATCACTTCGTACGCATTGGAACGCATGCCTTTATCGGCGGCGGCACCACCATCACCCGCGATGTGCTCCCATTTTCCAAAACGTCCGCCGAGCGCGGAACCCACGCCTATGGCGTAAACGCGGTGGGTTTGGAGCGGCACGGATTCACCAAAGAACGGATCAGGAAAATTCACCACGCCTATCGCGTCCTGCTGGCCTCAAAGCTGAATACGTCACAGGCGATTGAAAGACTGAAGACCGAAGCAGATTTGGGCGAAGATGTCGAGATGCTGATCCGCTTCATCGAAGCCTCAGAACGCGGAGTGATTAAGTAGTGGAAAGCTTCCATGCTCACGTAGGGACGGACGCATTCGTCCGTCCAGCCGCGCGAAGCGCGGCAGCCATGGAAGACTGCGACCGGCAACCTCCGTGGAGCTTCTCTCCACTGGGCGGACGAATGCACCCGCCCCGGCGGGGGTCCTGCCCATGACACGTCTCGGTCTCATCGCCGGCAACGGCAAGTTCCCCTTCCTCGTGCTGGATGCTGCCCGGGCGCAGGGCTACGACGTCGTTGTCGCCGCCATCAAAGAAGAGGCCTTCCCTGAGATCGAGTCAAAAGGCGCCGCCTCCGTTCACTGGCTTTCTCTGGGCGAGCTTTCCAAGCTGATCGACACCTTCAAAGCCGAAGGTGTCACTCGCGCCGTGATGGCGGGCCAGGTCAAGCACAAGCAGATTTTTTCCGCCATCAAGCCCGACTGGCGGCTGGCCAAACTGCTGCTCTCGCTCGGAACCCGCAATACCGACTCGCTGCTGGGCGCGGTCGCCAAGGTTCTGGCCGATGAGGGCATCATGCTCGAAAACTCGACCGCGCTGCTCGAACCGCTCCTCGCGAAAACCGGCGTGCTCACCAAGCGCGCTCCGAACGAGCAGGAACGCAAGAACATCGAATACGGACGCCTGGTGGCGAGGCGCCTCGCCGAGTACGACATTGGACAAACCGTGGTGATCGCCGAAGCCGCCTGTGTGACCGTCGAAGCCATGGAAGGCACAGACGCGACCGTCGAACGGGCCGGGCAGCTGATGCGGTCGCTGGAATTGGACTCGGAATCGGGAAGCAAGCCCTCCACCCTGAGCCGTGCGCTAACGGTGGTGAAGGTGGCAAAGCCGAAGCAGGATATGCGCTTCGATGTTCCGGTGATTGGTGTCAGGACGATCGAGACCATGGCGCGCGCCGGCGCAAGTTGTCTGGCCGTAGACGCGGGCCGATGTCTGTTGCTGGATGGCGACGCGATGACGCGGGCGGCAGATGATGCCGGGATCGCCGTGTGCGCGGATTAACTGGCTTGATCAGGGGGTGTCTTATGTCTGAAGCATCTCGCATCGCCGACCAGCTCCGCCGCGCTTTCACCGGCGATGCCTGGCACGGCGATTCTTTGTTCGAAATTCTGAAAGGCGTTACAGCGGCTAGGGCAGCGGCGCGACCGATTCAAAACGCCCACTCGATTTGGGAGTTGGTGCTGCATATTGCTGCTTGGGATGGAGCGGTGCGGCGGCGGATGACGGGCGTGGCCGTCAAGCTTTCCGGCAAGAAAAACTTTCCGCCGGTCTTGGATACGAGTGAGGCGGCATGGGCGAAGACACTGGAACATGTTCGACGGGTTCATGACGAACTCGTCAATGCGGTTCAGAGATTTCCAGAGAAATCTCTTTACAAGCAGGTCCCGGGCAAAAAGGGCGCCCATTACACCTTCTACTACATGCTCCATGGCGTGGTGCAGCATGAGCTCTATCACGCCGGACAGATCGCGCTGCTGAAGAAGATGTGAAAGGCCCACCCGTCAACTTAGGACGGCCGAGGGCGGCCGTCCCTACGTATGCACTTTCCTATTGGGGCCTGGAGCTGCGACAATAGCCCGTTCTTTCTTCGCAGCGGAGCTTTCACCTGAGCCAGGACTTTCCCATCAACGTTGCGGTAATTGGCGTAGGCGCCTTCGGGCGCAATCACGCCCGCGTCTATCAGCAACTGCAGCAGGCGGGTAGCGTGCGCTTGGTGGGGGTGGTCGATCCGGACACGCAGCGGGCCGACGCCGTCGCTGCCGAATTCGGCTGCAAAGCGTTCGGCTCAATCGACCAGATGCTGACCACGCACAGCGAGGTGCAAGCGGCCTCGGTAGCGGTGCCGACCGTGCTACATCGACAGGTGGCGCGCGACCTGATGGAAGCCGGCGTCGATGTGCTTATCGAAAAGCCGCTGGCCGCGACCCTGGCCGAGGGTGACGAGTTGCTCCGGGTGGCGTCGCAGCACCAGCGGGTGGCGCAGGTGGGACATCTGGAACGCTTCAATCCGGCAGTGCGCGCTACCCTCCCGCTGATCAACCGGCCCATGTTCTTTGAAGTGCACCGGCTCAGCATGTTCTCTCCACGCGCCCTCGATGTGGACGTGGTGCTCGACCTCATGATCCACGACCTCGACGTGGTGCTGACCTTCGTCAAGTCCGAGGTGAAGGAAATCCGGGCGGTCGGGCTGCCCATTCTTTCCGGCAAAGTGGATATCGCGAATGTGCGCATCGAGTTCGAATCGGGTTGCGTGGCCAACTTTACCGCCAGCCGGGTTTCGACTGAGCGCGTGCGCAAGCTGCGTTTCTTCCAGCCTGGACAGTACATTTCTATCGATTACGGAAGACAGGATGTCCTGGTCTTCTCGGTGGGAAGTGCGGCGGCAACGACCAGCGAGCCCAGCCCCAACCGTCAAATCCAGATGGCGAAGCCGCCGATCACAGCCGAAGAGCCGCTGCTGGCGGAGATCAAGGCCTTCCTGCACTCGGTACGGGACCGGTCGTGTCCGGTCGTTTCGTTGGAGGATGGGCGCAGAGCGCTGCAACTCGCGTTGGCGATTCTCGATGGAATCGGCCGCCACGCGGGACGGATCGGGGTGAAGTAGGGGTGCGCAGCCCGGGCAGATTTAGCAGGATGCGGAAAAATCTTGCTTCGTGCAGATTCTAGGAAGGTCACGACTTTACAGGCTGCGGAAAAACTCAGGTTCGTATCAGGGTATCGCTTTAGCGATACCGTAAGTTCTTCAAAATCAGAGGCCCCTTTAGGGGCTGGGCGTCGAACGGCGACTTTTTCCGCAGCCCGTTTAGTCATACCGTTAAGTCGTTGAAATGTGCTGCGCTTTAGCGCCCGAGATGAGCTTTCTGCGGCTTCGCCTATCTTTCCCGCAGCCTGCTAGGGCGCTGGCGCCCCTTGCGCGGACAGGCGCTGTTTGAGTTGTGCGGCAAATTGTTCGGTCTGCTCATCGGAGAATTGCAGTTGACCATTGAGGACCAGGCTCAACTGGTCAGCGCCCGCATTCTCGAATTGCACCTTCTGGAGGGTAGCGGACTCCCGTGCAACCGGCGGTAGCGTGGCTTTGAGGTCAGCGACCTTCTGCAACGCGGGGAGTAGCGAGGCTGCGATCTGCTCGCGCAGCGTTACGCCGAGGTCGCCGGACCGAAGCAAGTCGCGAAGCAATCCGTCGGCGTTGACGCGGTTGATTTCGGAGACGAGTCGTAAGCCAGCGTTGGGTTCGACCGACGGAGTGAGTTTGACCTCCAGAACGCCGTCGCTGTCGGCGACCTCCATAGGGCTGGCCGCGCCGGGCGGGCACACCCAGCGCTCGTAATGTAAGTTCGCCACCACCAGGCTGGCGGAAGCCAGCGGAGTAAGCGTGGCTTGTCGAAGCTCAATGCGCTCGCCGCAACGGGGAGAGCGGGCGACTTCGCTGCGGACAATGGCGGTAATGTTTTGCTGCAGGTCAGAGAGGTCGGCGGCCAGTTTGACGCTGAAGAGATCATGGCCGTTTTCGGTAGAAACCAGAGAAACCGCACCCCACGCAGGGATCAAGAGCGTCTGACCGGCGATGTTGATCGCGTTCGTCACCTTCGGAAGATTGAAAGCGAGGCCCTGGCTTCCCGCGTCAATCAGAATGCCCATTTCTCTGCCGAGCACAAGTTGCTCGTCTTGGAAGCTGGCGAACTTCTTGTCAAGACTGGCGGCCGAGGTCGCAAGTTGGGTGCTGTCTGGCTTGGACACCTGGATGACCTGACCCAGGACCTTGACCTCTTTATCGAGGTCGGAATCCTCTTTGGCCAGCTTGCTCGTGATCTCCTTCAACCCGGATTCTTGCGCGTCGGAAAACGAGTCGAGAAAGTTCTGGTTGCCGGCACGAACTCTCTCCATCGCCTGATCCAGGGCGGTTCTAAGATCGGCCAAAGCAGGAGCGACCGGCGCAACCGAAGCGGAATTTTTCTGTAGAGCTTCGTGAAAGTCTTTTAGCTGGTCGCCGGCGGACTGTGTGTACTGCAAAATCTTCGCGAACGCGGCGCGCTGCTCTTCGGTTGCTTGCACCGCGATGGAGCGGCGAAAGTTCTTGAGATCATCCTCCCCGCTGAGTCCTCCTCGCAGGGCCGGGCAGTCGTGCAGGCAGATGATCGACCTTGAGTTGTTTCCGGTGCCGGCGGCGCCGCCACCTCCACCGCCCCCATGCCGCTGGGCAACCACCGCAGGCGGACCGGCCAGCAAAACAAGTCCAAACATCAGCGCAGCCAGCCCGGATACGGACATACGAAAGCCAGACACAACGACCAGCGATATAACTTGTCTAAATATGTGTGGAAGACGCCTTCCCTCGTGGAACATATGCCAGATCTCCAGGAGAACTTTGCAGGTAAAACAGAACAGCAGGATCAACGGAGCAACAAAAGCTCTGATGCAGGCAGATCGAAATTGGTGATCTGCCGGTTAGGCGACAGCGTCTGCGTTGGCGGAATGGCGTTCTCTGTTGTTACCCAGGTACTCACTCCGCTCGCACAAAAAATGCGACAATAGATCCAACGGTTGCAACTCCATGATTTACGTAACTTTACGTAGAAACATTACTCGTAATTTTACGCAACCCGGGAGGCTGCCCGTGTCTCTAAGTTGATAGTCTCTGCCTGATGCCGGCCACCCAAATTCCGTCGCGCGATCCCCTGTCTGGCGAATCATTGCCTCCATCGGCCGACCCGCCCGAGCAGCGCGATCTGTTCGAAGGGCAGCACTGGGAAACCGCTTACCGCGGCTTCAATCCCGACGATGTTCCACATCTCCTCATCCAGTTGCAGGACGACCTCTCGCGGGCGCGCAAGCGCGAAGCCCTGTGGCTGTCCGTCATCCTCCACCTGTTCGTGATCATTCTGTTATGGAACAGTGAGAAATTGATGGGGCTGTTGCCGCATCGGACGGTCGCGCTGGCGATTCGGACAGACCAGTCGAAAGACGCAACGTTTTTGGAACTGCCGCCCGATGCCCAGAAGCTGACTCGACGTCCCGATGCCAAGGTGATTTCGGATAAAGACCGCATCGCCACCAGCAAAGCGCCGCAGATCAATCACGAAGAATTGAAGAAGATACTGGAAAGCGCGCGTGCCGGACGGCCGGGCGAGAACGCGCAGCAGCAGCAGCCTACTCAGGGCCAGCAAGCGCCGCAGGAGAATCCGCAGCAGAGTTCAGGATTCGCCCAGCCGCAGCCCAACGATCAGACCGCGCAGTTGCGGCTGCCTCCACAGAACCGGCCGCAGCCGAATTTTAATACTTCCATGACCGCAGGCTCCGCGATCGACCAGGCGCTCCGGGCGGCGGCCGAAAACCGCGGCCACTACGGCGGCGCCGGACAAGCGGGCGATTTCGGGTTGGGCAGGGGCCGGAACGGGGCGAGTGCGGCATTGCCGCCGGCGGAAATCCTCACCGACACGATGGGCGTGGATTTTGGGCCTTATCTGACTCGGGTCGTGCAAATTGTGAAACAGAACTGGTATAGCATCATGCCGGAGTCGGTTGGACCGCCGATCTTTAAACAGGGAAAGCTGGCCATTGAATTCGTCATTCTTAAGGATGGCACGGTGAGCGGCATGATGTTGCGCACCTCCTCCGGCGACGTGCCCCTTGATCGGGCCGCGTGGGGCAGTATCACCGCCTCCGCCCCGTTCCCGCCGCTGCCAAAGGAATTTCCCGGCAAAGTCCTCGGCTTGCGTTTCTATTATTTTTACAACCTCGAACCCGGCTCCGAGCTGAAGTAGGCTCGCGGAATCGGTCAAGTGCGCGAATGCACTGAATTCGCTACCATAGGGACATTCGCGGTTCGATACGCATCCAAATAAAACATATGAAGATTCACAAACTGACGCCACTCTCCGCTGTTTTGACCGCTTTGGTTCTGGTCTGTCTGGCTCCGCTCTGCCTGCCGGTTTTCGCGCAGGATGCCCCCGAAGCTCTCCGTCCGCCCAAAGGTGCGCAAGTCGCACTCGTCGTTTTCGAAGACCTGCAATGTCCGCAATGCGGCCGGGTCGCGCCGCTGCTGGTGCAGGCATCGCACACCTATAAGATTCCCCTGGTGCA
>Ga0074045_10001816_pt1 | contig 20246 bp, 16 predicted proteins | sample BogForMeECP23OM2_FD_94442 | JGI IMG/M metagenome (GOLD analysis project Ga0074045, IMG submission 94442) | Bog forest soil microbial communities from Calvert Island, British Columbia, Canada - Bog Forest MetaG ECP23OM2 | ecosystem: Environmental > Terrestrial > Soil > Wetlands ...
GCGGTGGTCCACGAGGTCGTGTTGTGGCACTGCGAACAGTTGGCCGCGGCGAAAGCGGGACCGGCCTTGGGATGCGGCGGGTTGTTGGTTTGCTGCCAGGTGGTGAGGTGGCAGCCAGCATTGCCGCAATCGGTGGGAGCGACCTGGAGATTGTAATTGTTGTTGATATGGCAACTGGAGCAAGAAACGTTGGCGTGGCCAGCGGTCAACAAAAAGCCTGTGGTGGAGTGATCGAATTTGGCGCCGAGCCAACTGTCAAAACTGTGGCATCCCTGGCAATTGGAGGAGGCGAAAGCGGGCCCTGCGCTGGCGTGAGGGGGATTGGTGGTGCTTTGCCAATCCTTGAGATGGCAGGAATCACACTGAGTGGAGAGGCCGTAAAAGATCCCCGCAGCCAACTGCTTGTGACACTCGTCGCACTGCACGGCGGCATGAGCGCCCAGGAGTGGGAAACGGTTCTGGTGGTCCTTCACCTGCTGAACGGCGATATTCCATCCCTGGACAGTGTGACATTGGGCGCAGTCGGAGCCCATCTGGCGGCGGTGAATATCGGCGTGACAATCGGCGCAATTCTTGCCCACGTTGGTGAAGACGGGCTTGATGTGGCACTGGACGCACTTCACTTTTTCGTGCATGCCACGCAAGGGGTAATTGGTCTTGTTGTGATCGAACTCAGGAACAGCGCGGATGGGGCGCCAACCGGCGGCGGTGTGACAGTTTTCGCAGGGGATATTGAGCGGTCCATGAGGATTGCGGGTCGTTTCCTTTTGCGGATCGGCACTTGAAGGGAGGGCGGAATGAGCCGGCATCCCCAAGGCACTGCTGGCGGGGGGGAAGGCAAGGAGCGCCCAGAGTGCGAAGTGGAGTAGCGTGAGCGTAGACTGCTCCCTTAAGGATGTAAGGTCGACAACTTTGGGGACTCTGATGAATTTCTTTACAAATTATTGATGTATTTTTTGACGTCAACAACTGTACTCACGGCCAGTTCGAGGCCAGTGAGTACGGTCCAGTTAGTAGCAGGCCGACTCAGATCCGTCTTGAGGGCTTGTATGCTAAGTTGCAAACATGTGGGTGGAGGTTGTCTAGAGTCGATGAATCTGCCGGAAAAGTGAGGTGGACATATATTCGATAGTAACTGGGGGAATTAGGAAGGGTCAGGAAGCAAAAAAGCCACCCTAAGAACGTACTAATGATCACGTGGAGTCATCGAGCAGACTTAAGTTAACAAGAAAGTACTAGGATGCAGGCGGGATCGCACCGTCCTTTCGTTTGTCGAGATTATTGCCGTGGCAGTCGACGCATTTATTCGGGGTGTTTTTGTAGACCACAATCTCTTTGTTTGCAACCATGCGGGTCTGGACATGGCACTTGGCACATGGGACATTGGCATGGCCACCGGTCAGGGGAAGGTGAGTCCTGGTGTCATGGTCAAAGGTAGAGGGAGACCACCGCTGAGTGTTATGGCAATCGGCGCAGTGAGTTTGATTGTCCTTCGCCGTGAATTGCTTATCGTGGGCGTCGGTGTGGCAGGCTTCACATTGAGTGGGCGTGCCCGTGAAGCGCGATTCCGTGTTCGCGATGGGTTTGTGGCAATCAGCACAGGCGACGGCGCGATGGGCACCGAGTAGGGGATATTTCGTTTTGGAGTGATCGAAGCCGTTGATGTCTCCCCAGGACTTGACACTGTGACAAGCCTCGCAGCCGAAGGTGCTTCCGTTGGCACGCTTCCGTGCCATCTGTTTATCGAATTCACCCTTGTGGGGATCTTTGTGACAGGCGGTACAACTACGATCTTCGAAGTGGAAGGGCAAAATGTTATCGGTACGGCCAGCTAAGCCCACTCTGTGGCAGTCGGAGCACGGCACGGCGGCGTGAGCTCCCTGGAGTGGGAAGCGGGAACTGCGATGTTTCGTGATGGAGTAGGTGGTGCGGTGCCAATCCTGGACGGTATGGCAATCCTCGCAGCGATTCTTGTAGGGAGCAGCGACAAATTGATTGTCGTGGGCGTCCTTGTGGCAGTCTGAGCAGGCGGCGAACTTCACCTGGTACAGAGTGTCTTTGCCAGCGGGGATATGACACTTCGCACACTCCACCTGGATGTGCTTTCCCTTTAGTGGATATTGAGAAGTGGCATGCTCATTGACGCCGAAAAGGGAAGGCTTCCATCCGCCGACGGTGTGGCACTCGGAGCATTCACCTTTTTTCGGGCGGGCGTCGAACTGGCCTTTGTGGGGATCAGGGGCATGGCAGTCCTTGCAAGCGGCGAAAGGAATCTCCTTTTTGAAGTCGTCCTTGATGTGGCATGCGGAGCAGGAAACCTGGGCGTGCTTTCCGAGGAGAGGATATTTAGTTTTGGAATGGTCGAAATCGAACCCTGGCAGCATGGTTTTCCAGCCGCTGGTGGTATGGCAGGAATCGCACGATTTTTTGAACTCGCCGCGGTGCGGGTCGGTATGGCAGGCCGTGCAGGTGTCAAACTTCATGTCCTTGTAGCGAGCAGATCCTCCCGGGGTATCGGGCTTGTGGCATTTTTCGCAGGCAACCTTAGTATGCAGGCCTGTCAACGGATAGCGCGTTTTGGAGTGATCAAATTCCTTGGCGGCTTTCCAACTCTCGACGTTGTGGCACTTGGTGCATTCGTTGCCGAGTTGTCCCTTGTGCGGATCGGTGTGACAGGGCGTGCAGGCAGGCGACTGGCCAAAAAAGGATTTCGACTGATCCTTGTACTTGATGAGCGCTTTGATGGAGGGCAGCATGTGCGCCGCGGTGTGACACTTTTCGCAAGGGACCGCGGCGTGTTTACCGTCAAGGTTGTAGCCGGTCAAAGTGTGGTCGAACTTCTTCTCCGACGGTTCCCAGTGAATCAGACTGAAGTTTTCACCGTTGTGCTCCAGGTGGCAGCGAACGCACTCCTTCCCATTCGGATTCTGCATTTGCATGCGGAAGTGGTAGCCGTGTTTGTTGGCGAGGGCTTCGGCGATTTCTTTGTGGCAATCGAGGCATTTGAAAGTGGGAGCTTTGGCACCGAAGACGTGGCAAGAATTGCATTGCGTGGTTCCGGTCAAGGACGAATGTGCCTTGGAGAGCGGACCCGGAGAGATCTGTGCAGGGAGGCACCTGGCGAACAGCGATAGCATGGCGATGAGCAAAAGCGCACGAGCGATTAATCGTGCTGGAACGATTCGAGTTGCGGGTGGCGCCTGAGCGATGGCTGTGCCTTGGTGCACCAGTCCCTCCGTTTGTGGACGGTGTTCCGTTTCCTAACTGCGCAACTGGGAGCTCTGGATAATGAACTGACAACTTGGCCTATATAAGGAATAACAGGAGATTGCAGCGGCGGGAAAGCTGTACGGGAGTCCAGTGTTTCGCGCGTCCATGGGGGTCATTTTGCTAGTCCAAGGGCTTGTAACCTGACTGTAAAGCGTTCACCAGATCTCGTTCCAGGACACCTTTGGAATTGAGAGGCCAGAGGGTGGCGGGTTGTGGCGAAGCTTTATCGGTGGATTGGCCTTCACCCTGGAAATGCGTGGAGATTTGCAGGCGAACGTAGCCATCTCCCAGATCGGACGTGCGCACAGTTACGGCGGCCTTGCCGCTCGAAAAACTCACAGGTTCGATGAGAACCTTTGTATCCGCAAATTTGTCCAGTTCGTCCGGGTCCAGATAGCGGACGTAGGACCAGGTGTCCTCCGAAGCGCGGTTTTCTCCAATACGCCAAGCTTGCTTGCGAGCTGTGTTCTGGAGAAACTCCTGAACCTCGATGGATTGACCTTTGACTTCAATGCAAGTGGGTGCAGATTCCGCCGGCAGTGGATTCGTGGATTTATGTGATGTTTTTTTCCTGGTGCCAGAGCCGGAGAGTACGGGATTCGCGCTGCAGGGCCGCGTAAGAGCGGATATGTTCGGCTGAGCGGCGACGGCAGGCTGGGTCTGGGCCCGAAGGGAATACGCGCAGAAGAACAAAGTTGCCGCGACAAAATGAATCCCATTTCGAGTGATGCATCTCTGGCGACTCATTGAATGAGGCTAACCGAATCGGAAGCAGTTCCGGGCGTGGAGGTTGTCCCTGTTCACAATCAGCAAACAATAAGGAGGGGGCAGCGTTTGTTCAACTGGAATTGGAAGTGTTGGGGGAGGCACGAGAGAAAATGGGAAGAGGTACGCTAGCTCTGAGCGGAAGGGCCGGGGCGGCGGAGCATCTTGGCGGAGTGGAAGCGGGCTGGACGCAGAACTTGGAACGCTTAGAGGTGTTTGTGACCAATGAGTAGTGTGCTAAGGTTACGCGCTCAAAGGAGGAATAGGAATGAAGATCGCAGCTCTCGTTGCGCGGGTTCTGCTTGGGCTGGTCTTTGTGGTGTTCGGGGCCAATGGATTGCACCCATTTCTTCCGACGCCTCCTCCCCCGGGCGGGGTGGCGGGCCAGTACATAATGGCGTTGATGCAATCACACCTTTTCGTGGTGCCGGCTGCTGTGCAGTTCATCGGTGGATTGCTATTGTTGGTGAATCGATACGTTCCACTGGGGCTGACGATTCTGGGCCCGGTGATCGTGAACATTCTCTGCTTTCACATTTTCATGGAGCGTACCGGCTTGCCACTGGCTTTCGCGGTGGCAGTTCTCTGGTTCGTGCTGTTCTACTATTACCGCCGATCGTTCGCGGGAATCTTTGAAGCGCGACCGGTCTAGCTCTAGCCCATCGTTCTGGCGGGCTATTCCTTGAAGACCAAAGGAGGACCGCTGACTCGTTTCCCGCGAAGGTCGACAGTTACTTCGACGCGATCGGCGATCTTGATAAAGGGAATGCCGCTGTTCATGCCGAATTCCTTTCGGTCGAAGGCCATGGTTCCTTTAACGCTGCCGGTGCCAGTCCCCTTGCCGGTAATGGTAAACGTCAGGGTCTCGGGTTTGGACACACCACGAATGGTAAACGTTCCAGGTATATCAAGAGTGGTGGGACCGGTCTGAACGATCTTGGTGGAGTGAAAGGTGATGTACGGATCCTCACTGGCGTTGAAGAAATCTTTGCTCTTTAGCTTTTCGTCCTTCATGCCGCTTCCGGTGTCTACCGAGGCAGCCTGGATCTTAATGTCCAAAACGCCTGTCGTAACATCCGTAGAAGGAAACGTCATCGTAGCTTCCCACTTGTCGAATTTTCCGGCGATAGCCACCGAGGCCTTCACGGAGAACTGAACGGTGCTGCCTTCCTGCGAAATCGCGAATACAGGAACCTGCGCTTGGGATGGTGGCGGCAGCAAGGCTGAAGCTAAAAGGCAAAGAACAAACAATCGCATAAAATCCCTCCAAAACGTGAACGGTGCAAGATGACTCGTCGCATGGTCTCACTTGTAGCTAGGCGTCGCCATTGTCAGAAGTAACAGGTTAAACGGGTTCGATGGGAACGTGGTATTGCCCAAGGATCGCAGTTTGGGGCTGCTTGCACGCAACAAGTTGAATTTTAACTTTAAGTTAAGAGGACGAGTGGGGCAGATGACGGGAAGAGAAGAAGAGGTCACGCAACCTGTCCTTGCCGAGGATTCCGCGCAGTTCCGTGAAGGCGAAAAAAGGAACCAAAAGGATGGCGAGTATTGCCGTGAGGGCGAATATGCCTTGCAGCGTACCGCCTCCGATATCGGAAATGCTTTGGCCGAACGATTTACCGTGATACCAGCCAATGCCAGCTTCCTCAAGGATTTTGAAAGCTGCGAGGACCAGGGCGAAAGCGACAGACTTGAGAACCGCGGCATAGATGAGCGGTTGTTTGTTTAGACGCTCAGCGAAATGAAGGTCCTGAGCGATAAGGATGACTTTGGCAAGAGCCAGGGCATTAAAAAGGGCGATGCCATGGGCGATGGGCGAAAAATGATCCTCGGACAAGAGGACTGCCCTGTAGAGGACAAACAAGCCGAAGACCAACCAAAGATAGAATGTGATCGCCAAGTACTCTTTCACTCCTTGGTAGGCCTTCTGCTTGAGGTTACGTTTGGGCTCCTCCACGTTAATGTCCCCGCGTTTGAGGTATGCAGGACAAACTACATCCACTTCGAACGAGGTCGCGATTTATCTTTGATTGCCCGGATTCGAAGCTAGTGCTGTTGTTGCACCAAGGGGATTTGCGATGCCAGCTGCAGATCGATCAGAGTGCTGAGGCGACGATCGATCTGGAAAAAGGTAGCGGTCTTGGTGCCCGGCAGAACTTTATTAACAATGGGCACGTACTTGATGCGGAGTTGTGCGGTGGCTTCGTCCAAGGCCAAGGAACGATTAATCAAGCTTTGAGCCTGCGCATCCGTCAGCGAGCCGAAGTTCTGCGCGTATTCCTTGATCAAGGCGTATTTCTGATCGCCGATCTTGGTCATTTCGGCGGCGTACTGGTCATAAATGGGCCAGAACTTGGTGGCTTCCGCGTCGGTGAGCGTCAGATTCGCCGCGACCAACTGCTTTTTCTGCGACCGGATATCCTGGCGCAGTAACTGAATATCCTGGTCGGTGACCGCAGGGGAATCCTTGCTGGCCGCCGCCTGAGCGTGCGCCGCAGGGACAGCAAGAAAGCTTGCGCTTGCCAAAACGACCACCGCGATTAATTTATTACTCATTCACATCCTCCTTGATTTTTTTTTGCTGCAAGTTCAAAGCTGAAGCTCCGCCAAGTTGCGGGCCAAGCCTCAGAGATGCTGGTAATTCGAATTCTGGATAGCGACGTTCAGCTGTTTGCTGACGCCGTCGATGACCAGGCTGGAGATATGGTTAGTGCCATCCGGGAGCTTGCTGAACTGCACGGTCAAGTTCATGGCGTCCTTGGGATCGTCCATGTAGGAAGCGATTTTAACCTGAAGCAGTTCCTTCTGGGTTTTGTCGAAGATCAAGGTCATGGAATCCTGAGGCTTCAGGTAATTGTGAATGACTAATTGAGCTTGATCGGGGTTGCCTGCAACACCGCCCAAGGTGATGTTACCTTGCTGATAGGCTTTGTCGAGCAGATCTTTATCGGGCGGAACATACTGTTGCGCCAGTTGCTTCATCTGATCGGCGTATTCTTTGTATTCTTCCTTCTTCTTTTCGACGACGTGCTTCTTAAGGCGGCCGCCGCTCTCCGCAGGCTGGGCTGGCGGGTCGAGGGAAGTCTTTTGCGGCTTGCCATCGGGCCCCAGGCGTACCTGGAAGTGCTCCTGCTTTTTCTGCTCGCCCTTCAGGCTGATGGTGACCTGCTCAACCCAAGTGTATTGAGCGAGCGCCTGCTTATTCTTGACGCTCGCCTGCTTCATCTCCGCGACGCGCTGTTGCAGTTCGGGGTTCTGCGCCTGAATAGGGAGAATGAGCAGGCCGGAGAGAATCAGAAGGGGAAGAAGCAGTGCGTTTTTGAAAGCCACTGTCATTGTGGTTCGCATAATATCCTCTTTCGAATAATCGGGAAACCTTGGCCGCACCTACTTCTGTTTGGGCGGGAAGTTTTTCAAGAGCTTTTGCATGGCCTTGTCGAGATTTTTCTGTTTCTTTTCCTGGCTGTTGCCGGGATCGATGGTCTTGGTGGCACGGCCAGTCCAAACGAGCTGTTTCGTGGATGGGTCATACATGTCCAGGGCTAAAGTGCCGACGCTGATAACAGAACTTGTGGCTGTAGCCATTCCGCCGCCCCAGCGGAGACCACCGCCCATGCCGTAAGCATTCCACTGTTTTTCTTGATCGATCGAGACTTGATAGCCAACGTAGAGATCCGCCTTCTCGTTATCCGTTTTGGTAAGACCTTTCGTTGCGAGTTGATTATCGATGGACTGTTTAATTTGCGCGTCGACGATCTGGTTGGGCTGGGTCGCGCCTTCGATGGTCACCCACTTGTAGGTGTGATATTTGCTGAAATCCGTTCCGGGCATGGAGTTGGTGGTTACATCCTGAGCGATGGTCAGCGCAGACGCCACGAGAGCGAAAACGAGCGTGAGGCCGATTTTTGCTACCGTGGTGCGAATTTCTTGCCGCATGGTTTATCTCCTTGTCGAAGCTCAAATTTTGTAGCTGGTGCCACTTCGTCTTATTTCTCCGGGTTCGAGACACAACGAAAGCCGAGATGATTGGTTCCCGTGCTGATCTCTCCCTTTCCTCGAGTGCCAACCATATATCGCGAGCAGTACTGGTCAGTGCACAGGAAAGAGCCGCCGCGATGGACCTTCTTCTTATCGGAAGGCTCCGCCGGGTCGAACGGCGAATCCGGACCCTTAGGATTGCGCGCGACACCTCCAGCTTGGGCCAGTTGTGAGTAGTAGTCAGGACGATACCAGTCCGAGGTCCATTGCCAGACATTGCCGGCCATGTCGTAGAGTCCATAGCCATTGGGCGCGAACTGCGCGACGGGAGCTAGGCCAACGAAACCATCACTGCCTGTGTCATGGTCGGGAAAGTGTCCCTGGTGGGTGTTGGCCATCCATTTTCCGTTTGGCCGGAATGTATCGCCCCAAACGAAGGGTTTTCCGGCAAGTCCCCCGCGAGCGGCGAATTCCCATTCAGCCTCCGTGGGCAGTCGCTTGTGGGCCCATTTTGCATAGGCTTCAGCATCGGCGTAGGCCACTTGCACCACGGGATAGTTTTCTTTTCCTTTGATGGAACTATTGGGTCCGGTGGGGTGGCGCCAGTTTGCGCCCTTAACATAACTCCACCACTGAAAGTGATCGTTCAAAGGGACGGGGTGATTGGGAGGAGTGAAAACGACTCCGCCCGCATACAAGTTCTCTGGAGGGGCACCGGGAAAGTCTTCAGCCGTGGGAGTCTTTTCAGCGATGGTTACGTAGCCGGTGGCCAAGACGAACGCGGCGAATTGGCCATTGGTCACATCCGTTTTGTCCATGAAAAAGCCATCGACATAGACTCGATGGATGGGCCTTGAGTCTATGGTCGCTTGCATGCCGACGCGGTCCATCTGAGGGGGATCCTGAGCGCCCATGGAGAATTCGCCGCCGGGGATCCACACCATGCCCTTGGGGACAACGAGGTGTGGAGGGGTAGGATTTGGGATCGTGGGCCCGAAGGCAGTGCTCGCGGGTGAGTGGGAGGCGGCGTGGACACGCACGGGATTGAAGTGCAAGGCGTTAGCAGAGAGCAGAATGACCAAAAGCGGGAAAATCGCAGAGAAAGCGAAGTTGCGAGACGGAGTACGGCGTTGGCGATGGACTATCGCGCCCAAACCTTGATTGTCAGTGCATTTCCGAGTCATTTAGAGAGTTTTCTCGTGCGTTTCCGGTGTGCCGCTCTAGCTCTCACTGTATGAGCCAGCGTTCCGATGACACATCTCCGGTAACCAAAGGTGCGCTGGAACTGGCTTGGCGAGAATTGTCAAAAATAACAATCCCGGCATTTTGCCCTAGAGGCGAGGAAAGGGAAAGAGCGAATCGGAGAGAGTTCGTGGCAGGCGAAAAGCCGGTTATAGTACCCCTGCGGGCTTCCGTCTGCCGGCGGTCTGTATCGCCACACAGATCTTCCCCGGGGGCTCGGAGCTAGAATTTGAAGCCCAAGGAAGTAGAGATGCCAAAGTCGTTCTTCGGAGCGTGCCCGGGTGGTTTGGTATCGTAGTTTTCGTATACACGAAAGCTCCAGTACAAGTCCTTTATTAACTCAATCTTCAAATTTCCAGTGGTAACGAACCGGACTCGAGGCGCGTCCGTGATGCTTGGGTACATCGTGCCATCCCAGTACAGGTCCAGCGTCTTGAAGCGGAAGGTCGCGTATTTTGCACCAACCAAACCTTCCATGCTGTTACTGCTGGTGTCTAGCGCTGCACCCGGGAAGTATTGCTCGTGGGAGTAATCTAAACCGCTGAAGACTTTGAAAGAGCTACGATCGGTGCGAACGATTTCTTTGCCCAACCCCAGTCCGTAAGTGGTGCGCCAATCCAGGTCCTGTTGGTCGCTCTTCAAGAAGTCGAATAGTCCAATAGCAAACCACCGACGGGCAAAAAAACGAGAGTAATTTGAATCCAAGGTATAGCGAAAACTATTGGGGGCATTCGACTGACTGCTGAACTGAGAACTGGTGGCGACGTTAATCAGGTTCTTGTCGCGCTCATAAATCGCGTTAGCGGACATCGTTAAGGTCGTCGGATTTGTGCCGCTCGAATAACTAAGGCCAGCATCTGCGTTACCTTTGATCTGCTTCCAGACCGATTCCTCCGCCTGACGAATTTCGATGACCTGGTTAGGAGGAACAACCATTTTCCCGGAAGCGGATCCCAAGACAAATTTCTCTTGTCCGTCTCGTTTCCCCAGTGAGCGCTCAATGGGCCCAGTGACGCGAAGGCCGCTGGTCAACGTGATAATGAAAGGGTCCTTCGTTTGCAAGGAGGCAACTTCATTCCAGTCCAGCTGCACCGAAGCAATCATGTATTTTGATTTGAAATCGAGCAGGCCATGATCGAGCTGTTTGATTTCGCCGGTCATGCGATCGCCATTTTTCATGATGACCACGTCGTCTTTGCTTTTGGCGGAACAAGCTTGACTCAGGCTCAAAACACACAGGAAACCCAATAAGCTCTGCAGAGCCCGGAATGGGCCTCGCCAGTAAAGCTTCATGCGCACACCTCGTCAAAGCAAGATGCAAACCGATACGACAAAGAAAAAGCGGCGGCGTTAAAAATTGTGGAGCCTCCCCTATCGTTTCTTGGGCAAGAGCGATTGGGGAAGGCTCCAGTCTATGGCCGCTTTGTTGAGTTTGACAATTGTGCGGTTCAGGCCATTCCGTCTGCCCGGCGGTCTCTGTTGTGACGTTTATTTGACGATGTCGATGACCAGCGATTCGGTCAGGAGCATATCCACGGATTCGCCGACATTGAGGCTATCGAGATTTGTCACATTGTTGCTCCAATGCAACAGCACTTACACTGGAGCGATGGTGGTGCGAAGCTCCGCAAAACGTAATTGTCAACAGTGACAAAAGTCTACCGTAGATTGTTCGCGAAAAACCGAGCGTACCTCAGACGACAAGGACACCCGGAGCTGATGTCCACGTTCAGAGGTTGGATGGAGCTTCTCGTCGATGTTGTTCTAGTTGACGCCTGGAGTGCCCTTCCAATCAAGGACATCCACCAGCTTCCAGGCGTTCTGAGTCAGTTCAATCTGTAGTTGCCCTTGCTTGTCTATCACAAGCTGGCACGCCGGATACAAGACACCGCTGCTCTTGCTCTTGTCTGTGTCATCCAAGTCGAATTCGCCAGCTGTCAAATTGAAGGCAGTTGACTGGGAATCGGCCCAGACCTCTCCAAACCGCAATTGGCGGTTGGTAACGAAACGGATTTTGCGGCCCGTTGGTGTTGGGATCAACCGGACGAATGCCAAATCATAGCCAAGAGTTCCGGTGATGGAGATGTGACCAACGGCGTGCATTTTCGTGAGCGCGTTGACCAGTCCTTGGTTTTGCCCCTTGGAAAAGGCGTCCACCAGGACTTGCCTGTCTTCCGGCGTGGAGTATTCGTAGATTTCGACGGAAATACCAATATTCTGGCCCAGTTGAGTTCCTGTACCCATGGCGGTGGCTTCGATGGTTTCATCCTTGACCCGCTTGGCAGACAGGGCCGGAAACACAGCAATGAGCAGCATTCCGACAACCAGTGATGCAATGATGGCCCACTTGCAGGAGTTGCTGAAGCTTTTCTCCGTGTGCGGCATAAATTGTCTCTCCTTACCGAGGCTCGAGTAAATTTTCACCCGTGGTTGCAGATTGAGCCTAGGAATGGACGAAGGGTATTGTCAGAAAGAACAGGGGACGCGCATTATTTCCGGGCAGCCAGAATGTGGGCCCCGGTGTTCCCTGTGAATCACCCGATGGCGCACGGCACTACCTGCGGAAACCTCCACCGCCATAACTACGGCCGCCACCCCCGCCCCAGCTCCGGCCCCCGCCGCCATATCCTCCAAAACTGTGATTGCCGTTTTGGTAGTGCTGGCTCTGCGTTGAACCGCTCTCCCGGTTTTGCTTATCGGCGTTCAGGCTCTGTTGAGAGAAATCGCCAGCAGACTTATCCGAATTAAAGGTCGATTTGTCCGCCTGGGCGTTGGCTTGGCTGTTTGGGTGAGACTGCTCGTAGCTCGACTTGTCGGACTGGGCGGTCGCTTGACTGTTCGGATGAGACTGTTCGTAGTTGGACTTGTCCTGCTGTCCCTGGGCCTGGGCGGTTTGGCTGTTGACATTGGTCCAGCCGCCGCTGCCGTTGGACTTTTGCCAGCCGGAGCCGGTGTTTTGGTAGACATTGCCGTCGTGCCCGGCGTACATGTCGCCGCTGGAGTTTTTGCCCGCGTAGGAGTTTCCGTACGCACTGGATGTGGCATAGCCTTTTCCACCTTGGGACCCTTGGCCAGAAGCGACGGTTCCATTTGCCGTCGAGTAGTGCTGAGTGGTGGCCGATTTGTTTCCCTGAGAGACGTAGGATTGCCCCCATTGCGCCGTCGGGCTGGAGCCCTGGTGCGTGGCACCGTACGATCCGGTGTACGGGTTGTAAGCCTGGCCGACACTCTGCTTGCCGTAGGCGGTCGAGGTGGAAGCAGTCCGTGTTGATGTTCCCGTGTAGGGGTTGTAGGAAGCCGTGCGAGTTGCAGAACCGTAGGCTCCGTAGGTGGTTTGAGACACACCGTAGGCACCCGTGGAAGTGTGGTAGTAAGAGGTGCCGTAGGCGCCGTAAGGCGTGGCGTAGGGGTGGTAGACCGGGTAGCCGTAGGCAGGGTAGCCGATGTACGGAGGATAATAGTAGCCACTGCCGCTGCAGACGATAGCGCCGACCGCTGCTCCCATGACAAACGCACCGAGGTAACCGGCCGTGTAACTGGATTGAACGTAGCCGGTGGAGGTGGTCACCTGCGTCACGTAAGTCACGTTGTACACCGGGGAACTCGGCGGGATGGTGTAAATGACTTGGGGTACGGAACTGGCTGTCGTCCAAGGGCCTTGTGGAGTTGTGGACATGAACCACACGCCTTGGAGGCAGAGGTAATAAACATCGCCGACCTGGATCACTTTGTCCGGTGTGTTTGTTGCGTACTGAAGGGTGGTGCCTTCAATGGGCACAAACTGCGGGTCGCCCGTGTAGGTGACCTTAGCTTGGGCGGCGGCGGTTGTGGGGTTCAGCACCATAACGGTAGGGATTTGTGCGATTAACACGGCGTCTTTCGCCTGTGAGGTGCCAGGGACAGAAGCGAGTATGGCGCTCGCCGGGTTGGAGAGGGGAATGTTGGAAAAATCAGCAGGCAAGTTGAGGGAAGCAAATGTCCACGGCCCAGTTAAGCTTTGCGCGCTGAACCAGCGGCCTGCCGCGAGGTAATAGTAGGTTTGGGTTGCGCTATAGACGAAGACGGGACTGTCGGTGTTGTTGGCATAGACCAATTGTGTTCCAGGGATCTCCGTGTAGGTGGGTTGGCCGTCGAAGAGAATGACTTCGGCCGGCACCGTGCTGTAAAACACTTGCGGAATGATGGGATTGGCTACCTGGGGAGGCGGAACCATTTTCTTGACGTCGGAGAATCTGCCGGAGTCCGGTAGTTTGCTGAACTCCTTGGAGAGGGTGCTAACGCGTGTCCAGGGACCATGCAAGTCTCCCGCGGTAAGCCAGATGTTGTTGACCAGCAGGTAGTATTGCGATTTGGATTTGTCCAAGAACAACGGCCACGAGGTGTTTACCACATACTTCAAACTGGTCTTCGAGATGTCGGAAAGCACCGGTTCACCATCCACGCCGAGAAGAATTGCCGGAGCATAGCTGACAAAAATAAACGGAGGATCATTTTTTAGAGCAACCGTATTCACGGATTGCGGCTTGGGCATGTAAGCGACGAGCCGATCCAGAGAAGCATTAAGGGTCAATGGCACGAACGAGCGGATCAATTGATCCAATTGAGCGGATGTTGCCGGGTCCTGATTCGGGAAATAGGTATTCAGGACCTGGATGTTGAACATGAAAACCGTGTGGGTGTCGGTATTGACTTCCGTGGTGCCTTCGAAAGATGCGGCGCCGACGACTTGTTTGCCGTTGGTAGGAGTGAGCTGAAATGCCTGGCGCCATTTAATGTCGGTGAAATTCTGCCAGTCATCGACTTGAGGCTGATAGATGATGACAGTGCCTCCGGGCTTGACGAGCTTTCGCGGCCAGCCGGGGTCCTGTGCCCAGGTGGATGTACCTGCTATAAGGATGATTGCAAAAAAACCAAACCAGATTTTTGCGTATCGCATAACGAACTCCCTCTTTGCCAAAGACGTGGCCCGAGTGGCTGCCGTATTTCTCCGTGGCTGAATCATTTTTGGATGTTGGCCTCTTCCAGTGTGAGCTTGTAGGCGACGTAGTATTTGTAGATATTGCTGACGTACTGGACGGTCTCCTGCCCGATGTCCTTCGCCGCCACGAGCTCAACATTTCCGAACCATTGATTGGGATCCAAGCCTTCGCTCGCCGCCTTTTTCCGCAGGCGCACGATCCTGGTGGGGCCGGCGTCATAAGACGCGAAGACCATTAGGGTCTTGTTCATAGGGTCAAGCTTGTTGTCTTTGAAGTAGGTCTCCGCGATGTTGCGCAACATCTTTGCGCCGGCTTCGATGTTGTTCTCGGCAGTATCAACGTCTGAAATGTTGATGGGTGGTGCGGCGGCATATTTGGGAATCACCTGCATAATCCCAACCGCACCGCTGGGATTCCTTCGGTTTTGGTCGAGAAGAGACTCCTGATAGCCCAGGGCCACTAACATCAGGTAGTCGAAGTCATACTCAGCGGCATATTTCTGAAAGTAGCGGACGTAGGCTTGAAACTTTTTCATTTCCTCGCTTGAAGTGGAATCTTTTACCCACTGGGTATTTTGCAAGTACCGCCGGATCAGGGTGTTCCCGAAACTGGAGCCCATTTGCCGCCCGGCGACGAACTCGTTGAGAAGTTCTCTAAGCTTCGGACTGTCCTTGCGGGTGACCAAAGCCTGTTGCCCTTCCTTCCGCAAAACCATGTCTGGATGAAGAGTCAGATGAGGAAAGACCTTGGACCAGAAATCGGCCCGGAGGTTGATGGTCACGGTTGCGGGAATCAGGCCGGCGTTCACCATTTCCAGGAGATCTTCATCGGTTAAATTGGGATCGGAGGGTTTGACGAGGATTGGCGGCTTGCCCGCCTGCTGAAAAGATGCGCTCAGCGCCTGCAGGTTTTCGAAGTACACCGTGAGCGGATTCGCATAAATTACTTTTCCGCTCAAATCCTCGAGAGTGTTCATGGGCGGCGCCTTCGGGCCGCTGACAATGACCTGTTTCACGTCTGCATCGACCGGAGTGGTAAACAAGACGAGCTTTTCGCGCTCCGGCGTGACGATTACGCCATAGGCGATGACGTCGCCGACTCCCTCCAAGAGGGCGCTTTCCATTTGGTCAGGTCTGACCGGTATATAGCTGACGGAGATTTTCAAAGCGCCGGTCTTGAGTTTTTCGTTCGCGAAGCGCTGAAACTCTTCCATTGCTTCATAGAAGATTCCCTGGGGACGGCCTCTGTCGTAGAAGAATCCCGAGCGGCTGGGTACAACGAGAGCGCGAATCTGGTGGCGTTTTAGCATGCCATCCAGGTCGCCCAGGTGGCGCTGGAAAGTTGCCGGCATTTCCAGCGTAGCCGTCGGTTGCGGAGCGGCTTGCTGAGAAGCCGCCGCAGCGGGCTGTTGTCTCGACTCGGGCGCAAGAATCAGGTTGCCGCCAATCGCCGCGAATGGAGTCGGCACCGCCGTCGTGAGAATCAACGTGACCGTCAGCCTGAGGTAGGTTACGTGCATTATTCAGTTCCCATCAGGTCGCATTGCTGCTCCTGGATCACCACAACATGCCGGAAAGCTCAACAGTAGTTTCAATCCCCGCGCTCAGTTTTCTAAACCTGCAAAAAGTCTTTGGGGGCGAAGCTGCAGAGGTGACTCCAGTCTCTCCCTCCTAGAAAGAAAACTCCATTCCGACGGACGGGCCCTTCTGTGACAACTGAAGGGCGAGCCGGTCTTGCGTACCGTTGACGGTAAGGTGCGAGGCAAGTTGGTAGCCGGCGTTGATACAGACGTGCTTGTTCAGGGTAAAGCCAAGATCCCCAGCCGTAGACACAAAGCTCCCGTATCCGAAAAAATACATTCCATACAGGTTTCCCTCCAGGAATACACGGGGGGAATCAGTGAGGTACAACCGGAATTGCGGGCCTGCGACCGGGATAGGAGCAAGAAGCGAACCACTCGCGGAGTACGAACCACTTGCGCTACCCCCGCCACTGACGGAACCGAGCGCGGTTATTTTCGCGTTGGTTTTGAACAGATCCATTTGCACGCCGAGTCCGAGATGGCCGCGTCTGCGACGGATGATGTCGTACTGGTAGCCCGGGGAAATAAAAAATGCGTGGAGTTTGCTGTTCACCTGCGCGCCCACAGTGAAGGTCTGGCCCTCGAAGGTGATGGTCCTGGTGAGGATGGCTTGCTTGGAGGAAAAAAGCGGAACGAGCACGACGTAGAAATGGTTCTTATGAGTGAACTTCCAGTCCAGTGCTGCGCCGCCGGTGGAGTAAGAGCTAAAGCCGAGATCCCTTTGGAAGTCAACGGGGACGGAATCGGCATGGCCCTGGATGTTTCCTGATGGCTTCGAGAACAACCAGTAACCAATCAGCCGCACTTTGTACTGATCGAACTCCTCTTGTCCCGAAGCGCGCAGGGCGAATAGCATGGAAGCAGAGACTAGTGCTACCAAGCCAAACATAAGTCGCACGGCGAAAGCAAGCAAATGACCCGACCGCCTATCCACGAACATGACGCTTCTCCTATGAGTGCCACGCTGCTGGTTTGGGGAGAACCAAGGCCCACGCATTGGGAAGATAAGGTCATCTCCCTATCGGTGGCCGAATTGGCAGCGTTGCGTGCCTCGAACAGCAAAGTTCCTTTATACAGCGATCATGGGTCTTGCGGGAAGGTGGGGCAATTGTCAAAAGTGACAAGCTGTTAGCGGGTCTTTCAGACCCATCCGGCTTCATTTTTTCTCCAGCGAGAAATAGAGATTGACAGCCAACCCAATGGCATTGTCCGTTTGGTTCGGGCGTTTGCCGGTATTGTTCTCGTACTCGTAGTACGTATTGAACTGGACGTGTTTGCCTGCCGGGAACAGGCAGCCGGCGTACAGGGCTGTGGTGCTCCATTTGCTGTACTGGCTTTCGTAATAGGGTTCAGCGGCGATATAGGGGATGAGGTGATAGGAGCCGGCTGTGAAAGTTCGATTGAGGGTCAACTTGTTGCGATAGCGCCAGGTGAAAACGCCGTTTTTCCAGTTCAGATCGAAGCGATTCCGGTCAGAAAGGAAGAAAGCGGCCTTGAGGGGAAAGTTGGAGGTTGCTGCCGCGATCATACGGTTTTCCAGCGGAGCATCGGGTGCGGTGATATAGCGGTAGCCGGTTTCGAGGACCAGAAACCTCTGCTTCGAGTCGTCCAGATCAAAGGCGGTCACTTTTTTAAGCTTGATCAGCGGCTTCACATAGAGCTGAATACTAGGACCGATTGCAAATTGATTCTGATCACCACCGTCTCGATCGTCCTTGGCCTCGAGATACGCGCGAAAAGTGGCATTCAGCTTTAGATGGGTATCAATTTCCGGCAAGAATTGAACGTTTTGTGCCCGCACAGGCTGCCAGACCCAAAAAACCAGAAATGTACATCTCCAAAATGTCGCGTGAACTCGCCTCATACCCTATGCCGTGAGCCGCCTTGTGCGCAGATCGCGCGTTTTGTTCTAGTCTGTAGCTAGTTCTTCTGCGGTTGTTCCTGCTGCATCTGCTTCAGTTTTTGCTCCAGCAACATTTTTTCCTGCTCCTTGCTTAGCTTGGGAAACAGCAACACAAAACTCAACCGCAGAGTCCAAGACGAGGCTCCGGAGGGATACTTAGTGTTGCCGTAGAACTCCGCGGAGAGATTCACCGGCTGGAATCCCAGCTTCATGATTCTTCCCACCCCACCGCCCATTGGCACGGTCCACTGGTTACCGCTGGTGGCCCTCCAGTTGGAGGTGATGATGGGGGCGCATTTGAGGTACCAGCCCTTCTTCAAGTTGTAGTTGACGAACCACTGCAACAGAAACTGGTTCACGGGAGGCTTATTGACCGTGCCGTCGGTGTTGAAATTGGCATGGCCGGCCACGGACCAGTAGTTATTGGCAAGAAAGCCGATCGTCCAATGTGAAGGCTGCACCAGCACGACCACCGAGGGCCCGATGCTGAGCTTTCCCTGCCCGAGATATGTTGTATTGGTCGCTGTCGGAAACACGAAAGTCGTCCCGATGCCCCAAGTCACCTTGCTCTTCTTCGGGGAGAGAAAGAAGGAGGGGTTAATGTCTCCCAATCCGTAGACTCCGGTGGTTTGATTGGGGGCGCCCGGCGGCTGCGCGACGGGAATGGGCTGGTACACAATCGGTGTAATCCACCGTGTGATGAGGTTCCAGTCCTTTCCGATGCTGAACGGAATGACGGGCTGGATGTTAATTACATTCTGGGTGCGGTTGTCTGGCCCAATGCCAAAGTTCCAGTTTTCCTGGATGGGAACGCTGATAAGGCTGGCGATCGGATTCTGTGACTGTTTTCTCAATTCCTCCGCGTTCGAGGCGGCCGCTGGCGTAGCCTGTGTAGCAACCAATTTACCGGCCTCGCTAACCGGCGGCTCTTGCTCTTGCGCCATCAGCGGCAAAGTCAAGAGGAGCAATACCGCGAGTGCCCCAAAAGCTAGGCACACTCTGTTCGATAAGCGCATATCGGTTCTCGTTTCTTTCGCGTACGCACATTCAGTAGTCGCAGCAAAGCCGAGCGTCCTGGTTGGCACAGCCGATGGACGTATGAATCGGCTGGACGTAGTTGGCGGCAAGGCGATGTAGTTCCTGAGCTAAGGATAGTGGGCGGCCCTCGTCGCGAGCCGCCCACCGTGAAGGTCGCTCCCGTTAGTTGCTGGGGCCCTTGGATGCTGCTTCTGCCTCGGCCATTCTCTTCCCCATTTCGGCTTTGATTGCGTCGAGGTTGAAGCTCGCGCCGCGCTGCATCGGCGGGTAATCGAGGAAGGTCTGAATTTCCTTGCCCATTACCTGCTGGACGAACACGAAGCGCCAGAATTGATACTTGAACCAATCGAAATATTGCTGAGCGCCGTCTTTGGTCCCGTTGCTGGGCCAGCCGGTGCGCTCGAACGGATCGAGGCGCAGGTTGGTGATGTAAGGCACGTCGGGATGGGTCTTTTCGCCCAGCCAGCCTTGGGGTTGGTCGATGAAGCGGAATTTGTAGTCGTCGATACGCACCGCGCCGACGGTGCTTTCACCAAGGTAGAAGATTTCATGACGGGCGGACGGGCCTTTGCCGGTGATGGCGGCCAACTGGTTGTAGCCATCGAGATGGTTCTTGTAGGTGCGGTCGCCGATGGTTTTGCCCTTGAGCAACTCTTCGGTGATGTTCGGATTACCGGCTGCGGCGACAAACGTGGGCAGCCAGTCCATGCCGGAGAAGATGCCATTCTGTACGGAGTCCGCCGGCACATGACCGGGCCAACGAAGAATTGCGGGCACGCGGAAACCGCCCTCGAGAACTGTTCCCTTGGATTGCGCGAACGGGGTCTGACCGCCATCCGGCCAAGTGAAGAGTTCGGTGCCATTGTCGGTGGTGAACAGGACGATGGTGTTGTCGTCGTCGCCGATGGCCTTCAGCTTGTCCATCACGATGCCAATGTCGTCGTCGAGTTGCGCCATGCCGGCTTCTTCTTCCGACCAGCCATTCTCGGCGGTGCGCATCGCTTCATACTTGGGAGAGAGATGCGTAACGATGTGCATGCGGGTGGGGTTGAGCCACACGAAGTACGGTTTGTTGTCCTTCTTGGCCTTGTCGATGAACTTGATGGAGAGGTCGCGAATCTCGTCATCCACGGTCTCCATGCGCTTGGGATAGAGAGGGCCGGCATCCTCGATCTTTTGTTTGCCGACTTTGCCCCAGCGAGGCATATCGGTGGGGTCATCCTTATCGGTGGCCCAGCAATGAACCATGTTGCGCGGGCCGACGACATTCAAGAGATTCTGTGGATAGTTGGGATGCGCGGGATCTTCCATGGCATCGAGGTGGTACAAATAGCCAAAGTATTCATCGAAGCCGTGAACGCACGGGAGGAACTCGTTTTTGTCGCCAAGATGATTCTTGCCGAACTGGCCGGTGGCATAGCCCATGGACTTGAGAATCGTGGCAATGGTTACCGCTTCGGCGGGCAAGCCGACCGACGCGCCAGCC
>Ga0074045_10001818_pt1 | contig 20241 bp, 22 predicted proteins | sample BogForMeECP23OM2_FD_94442 | JGI IMG/M metagenome (GOLD analysis project Ga0074045, IMG submission 94442) | Bog forest soil microbial communities from Calvert Island, British Columbia, Canada - Bog Forest MetaG ECP23OM2 | ecosystem: Environmental > Terrestrial > Soil > Wetlands ...
AAAGCCTCGGTGACATTCGCTGCTGTGACCACCTCAAAGGGCTCGTTCTCCAACGCCCCTTGCATCGTCTCGCGTAACAGATCGCTGTCATCGACGAACAAAATCCTCATCGGTTCCATATCACCCCTCCTATGACTAGCCCCACTCGGCGAATCGCTCAATCTGCTCCCGGAGCGCATGTGCTTCTTGCCGAAACCCCGCGACGATATCCAAAATGGCTTGGCTATTCTCATCTTTTAGCTTCGAGGCAACAGTCTCGAATCGCCTTGCCTGCGCCTCAAGCGTTGCGAAATATGCTTCGTACATCTTGGCTTGCAGTAACAGCGGCGGGTGACCAGCAGGCACGGAACGAATTGGATGCGCGGTGGACATCGATAGTTGGTGAGCTTACCAACTTATTGGCACGATGGATGTGAGAACGATCACACGGAAATTGTGACGAATCGGGACGAGCATGAAAGAGGCGAACCGCCGTCGGGAAAACGGGCTGGACACTCTGGGGAAATAATTCCGCAGGTTGAAAGGTTTGAAACGGTCATTGGTCACAATTGCTGTGACGGTTCGCACAGAACAAAACTTGCTTCCATGGAAGGGTGTTCGTCGCATGACTTCCTCATCCAATCGTGCTCCATCTTCGTAACGACGTGAGACACAAATGCAATCCCACCGATAGTAGGTGCGATAAATCCTTGGGTGTTGAAAACAAGAAGCACTGGAAAGAGAGCCTGCCTCGTCAGCGAGCACTCCTAAAATGGATATGACACTCGCATGCAATGCGAGAAGCGCTAGAAGACGCGCCCTTTCCCCGGTGCTGAAATCTCCAAGGGACTCAAAATCGCCCGCCGTGCGGTTGTGCGAACATCAGCGTCTTCATTCGGGAGGCCTGGCTCAAGCATCACACGCGCAACAATCTGTCGACAGGCTCGTAACAGCTGCTTCGAGTTGAGACGTGCAACCCCAGAGGCGCATGCCCGTACATCATCCTGAACAGAGGCGGTTACCAGATGATACGACCACAACCTATCTAACAGGTAGCCGCGTATGTGCCCGTCAACAACTTCTTTTGGCAGGGATTTATCAAGGATCGAATTTAGAGAGTGTGCAAGCTCCAAAGATTGCACGACAAAGAGAATCAAAAGCTCCTTCGGTGGCAGAATGAAAGACAGTCTCCTGCTCGTCAAATCAATCCACTCGGTCCACAGAAGCACTTCGCTGAGATCCGTTTTAGGAACAGTATTATGTTGCACATACCCTCCTGCGTTGCTAAATGTGAGAGTTTTTGAAATAACCGGGCCGTGGTACGCTGCATAGGTCACCTTTGCGAGCTGTTGACGATGCACTTTCCGGTCATGCGGCATCGACCCAGGCCGGAAATGGCCGCCGTGGAGAGCGGCGAAATGCCAGAATCGCCTCGCGCACCATCGTTTTCCGCGCGATTAACTGCTCCACTAGTGTCTCCAACTCATCCCAAGACCCTCCATACCAGGCCGGAGGTATCTCGCCTGCCACTCTCCAGATCACATCTTCATCCAGCTTCTCAATCCGCGACAACCACGGCTCGAACGACTCCCACCCACTCACCCGCGTGTAAACCTCATTCCGCGGATACACCCCTCGCAAAGGAAAATCAGGAAATGTCCACTCCCCCGCATTGAAGCAATACCCCTGATCAATGAACGCTGCCGAATATTTCTTCTCGCGCATTTTTCGCCAGAACGCTACTTGTCGGCCGTCAGCATTGCAAGTCCACTTGTCCAGTGCGAGAACACCCGCAAATGCCTCCAGGTTTCTCACACGGGTTAAGCTTTCCGCTGGCAGGTAATCGAACACTTGGCCCTCTACAGGGTTTACAACGTACCGCGAACCAAACTGCAGTCCCGCTTCGCACGCAATTTGTTGGCTTCCAAGCACGACCGTTAGTTCCGTTGTCTCCGCGACAAGCTGGGTCGACACTTCTACAACCACCACCACTGGCACCGGCAGCCCGATATGTTCGGCGAGTTTGGTTGCCAGGAACTCGTTCGCAAGTACGCGTTGGTGTTGCGGATTATTTCGAAACTTGACAACATAATAGTGACCGTCTTCGCACTCCATAAGATGACTTTGTGCACCACCCCTCATACGCTTCACATGTTTGACCGCAGCCGCCACCATAGTTGGCACCTGTTTCGAATATCTCTTGCATGTCGAGATGCAGACTAGCTTGCCCAGCACTATGGGACAAGCGGGCATTGCCTCTCCAGATGATTGGTTTTTGAAAGGGAAAACCGGGAATATCCAACGCTTTTTTCAAGCGAGAAAGGCAAAACAATGGCCTCTTGAGAACTGTAATTCACGACACATCTATGACTTGGGCCGAGTGAAGAACAGGAATATCACCGGCGGGCTAGCTCTCGCGACGCGAGGGAATTCCCGTTGCCGACTCGACGATGGGACGGGGTTTCCCCCACATTATGTTCTGGATGAATGTATGACCTAATCTCTGGAAATGCGGAACAGCTTTGCGATACCTAACGCCGCGCGGCTTCTAGAGCTGCCATCGCCGCTGATTCCAGTGCTAGAATCCAACCGATGCAACGGATAGAGTATTTTGTCGTGAGTTATCAGCCAGAGGTTGCGCATAAAAACTCTATTAATATTGGCGTGGTGATGGTTGGTCTCGGCGACACGGATTTCGGTGATGCCCGTTTTTTGACGGATTGGGCATCAGTTTTGCGCATTGACCCAGACGCAGATACAGAGTTGCTGACAGAGCTTGCAACAGATATAGGCCAACAGATTCGAAACCGAAAGGAGCGCAGACAGATGTTGCAACTGATGATGGATTCCTTTTCGAACACCATTCAGCTTTCGATACGGTGTGTTTGCGTTTGCGAAGATCCGCCAACTGAACTCGACAAGTTGAGCACGCGCTACCTTCAAGCATAGGGCGCTTCTGGTCAGTGCATGTCGAATCCGGCCCCAACCATCAGCCACGCGAACATTCGCACTCGAACTTACTCTTTAGTCTGGCAGTGAGGGGACATTTCTATTGTGGTATGACGTGGACGAGTACAGCAGGTTGACAGGGCAACGGCCATAGAACATAATCTGTCGCACGTTTTGGGCGCATTTGCTCGCTGTGCGGAGACGTTTCGCTGCCACATGGGTTCTTTCCAAATGTTATTGAGAGTAGCATCCGTTTTGGCTCTGGTTGTCCTTCTTGTGCTCGGTCGCGTGACCTGGGCACAGTCGACTGCAACCGTTAGCGAGGCAACCCAAACGCTCACCATCACCATCGATGGCACGCTTGGACCGATCCTGGCGGGCAGCGATCCCATCGGCGCAAATGGGCAAAGCGGAACAGTGACGATCATGGCCAGCGAGTCGCTGTCGCCCACGAAACACACCGGGAGTTCCGCCACCTACACTCTTCCCGCGGGAGCAATCACGGCTGACGTGGGAGGCGTGATCTTCACCAGCACATCTCCGTGCAAGATGACGATCAAGCTGGGGAAGACGGCAGACACTTTGACTTTGATTTTCGCATCTTCCATCGATGGTTTCGGTTTTACAATCACAGATACGACCGCTGTGGCACCCGGTAGTTGGACGACTGCCGTGCTGGAGCACCCCGGAGTCTTCAGTCCCTCTCCACAGACGCTGACGGCGGCCGAGTCTGCCAGCGGACCGGGCAGCAAGTTCAAATACATATTCGAAGGAACTGCAACCGTTCTCGGCGTTACTGGAACCGCCTCTAGCAGTGCTGACGCGGACCCCGATCTTCCCGACGAGGATTTGGATCAGTAAGGCAGTTGTTCCGGGTGAAGACAGCAGAAAATGACATCAATCATGTCTCCGACACTGCTGTGGTGCACATCCACGCGATGATGGGGGCGACAAGAAGCTGGAACTAAACCTTTCCGAAGACTGCGCCGATAATTCTTTTTGAAGTCGGTCAATGAGTCGAGCCTTTGGCTGGTTTTCGCCCCGCTGTCCAGCTCTACTGGCGGGGGGCCGTTTTTCTGAGATCAGTAAATCCAACTAACAATGGCTTAGTGCACGGCCAGAAACGAGTAGGCGCCGGGTGGAGTTATTACTTCGGAGCGACTCGGGTTACAGAAATGTAAAATGATTGAACCCTCAGAGGCGGGATAGGCGTTAAGGGACAGGTTCCCTAACCAGCTCGGTGGCGTGATGCTCGTGACTTGGTCCGATTTGGCGAGACCCTTTGCCTGCCCAACTACATCAACGCAACTCTGGGGAGGGACGTGGCCCGCGGGGATGTTATCAACACTGTAGATTTTCATTTGTGACAAGGGCGAGCCATCGCCCAAGGTGAAGCTGTTCCCCTCGTTTATCTTTACCGGCACTGCGAAGGTTTTTTGTTTCGAGGTCAGTCGTTCCAGCCAATTCTGGTTCACTCCGTCGCCCGTCGCTCGGATGTAATTCGTAATTGACAACGGCGCCCCAAATGCCAGCTGTCCGGAACTCGCATACACGTTCCCCGGCGTGTCCGTCCCGATCCACGTGTCATTCGCACTCGCCGGCGGACGAAATCCCCACGTCGATTGCGTCAGAGTCGGCTGCGAGTCCAGCAGCGTGATAATGTGGTGCGCCGAAATAAGTGACTCTGGCGTGCCCGTGAAATTCAGTCGCCCTTTGGTCAATGTCATCCCATTGCCGACATTTGCCCCATCGCTCAACAACGTCGCGGTCTGATTCGGCACCGCGTTATTCGAAGATGTCACACTCGCCAGACAGCTCGTATATCCTCCCGGCGATGGTACCCCGTAGTTCGAGCATAGTCTGGCGATCTGCAATGGGTTTCCGAACAGCCCCACCCCTACCGCGCTCGCCTCGTCCCGATCCACTACCACTGGAGTGCTCACCGCTACGATCGAACCTGGCCAAAAGTTAAGCGTCCCGGTGTAATGGCCCGGTTGAATCGTGTACGCCGAAGTAGGCGACGATCCGTTATCTGTATAGCTGCAAACAAATCCGTCCGAGCAGGCCACCGCCTGGGTCAGTCCTTTTGCCACATATCCGCATATCCCACCCGCTCCTCCAGGGCATCCTCCGCTATACGGAGACACTGAACCCACACTCGCTGGAGTCGCTATCCGGAGTACGTCATAAGTGATCCCATCCGCCCCATTTGCTACCCTGGGCCAGCGCACCGGAATCGAATCTGTTCCCGTCGATAGCCAACTCATGATCTGCATCGGAGAGGTTTGCACATTAGTCGTCGTGTCATTAGCCACGATGAAATATGTGTACGGAATCGACCCGCTTCCCCCCGCCGCAAACGCTCCCGTCGTGCCCCCATTCCCGGTAATCTCAAAACTCCCACTCGAGGCTCCCGCAATCAAACCCGCGATCCCAAGCCCAGGAAACGGAGATGTCGCTGGAGATTGCGGGTTCAGTGCGTTGCTGTCCTCGGAATAGATGTTCTTGAGATATGCCCCCTGATAGTTCCCCGTGGTGTTCGATGCGTATACTTCCCACGGTCCTGTCGCTTGCAAAACCGTGTTCTCGATATAAAGCCCATTCGAGTTATAGTCGGTCACTCCATTCGAATAATTTGCCGTGATCGTCGAGTCCCGCAGCGTAATCACCGGCGCAATCGGCAAACTTTGGTTCCCTGCCGAGAACACGAACGATCCCGTCCAGTTCGCATTAGCGTTCAGCGAAATACCCTGATTGTTGAAGTGATCGATCGTCGCATTCTCATCGTCCCACAGATCGAAAAAGTTGTTGAAGTGGCCATTTTCCGAATCTTTGTCGTAGGAAATGTCCACCAGATGCGTGTCCATCGCGTTGTCTAACACTGCGACATACGCCAGCGCTACGACTCCGGGGCCGGTCTGCGCCGCAATATTCGCTCCAGCATGAGAGTACTGGAATGTTGTCGAGTTCGGTACGGCGGTGATCCTGGCATCGCCCCAGTAGTTGCTGTTGTCGGTAAATAAAATCGTCACCATATCCCCGACGCGAAAGCCATGCGGGCGGGCCGTCGTGATGGTCACCACCTGCGATGTCAACTGCGTTTGCGTGATCGCCACTCCCGCGAAGGCGGGATTGCTCGAAACATTCACCGGCGTCCGAAACGTCAGCCCGGCAACCGTGTTGTCCGTGTAGTCGTTCGAGTACCTTAGATCGCCGATCTGCAAGCACGCCCCGCGCATAAGGCAGTTCAGTGACGTCCCGTAGCCGCTCAGAATTGATTGGTTGCTATGCAGGTAGATGGTTCCATAGATGTTGTAGGTGTTAATCGAGCTGTTAGGCCCATTGGCTGGAATGGTCACATTGCACAGACTATTCTTGTACTGCGAACCGTCAACTCCACAACCCGCATTCAGCATCTCCTGGATGCCGGAAGAGGCCGATCCAATCGTGTAGCCAGCCGCATAAGAATAAAACGGCGTAAACGTTATCGTCCCCGACGCCGCTCCCGACAAGCAGCCCCCTGCGGCACTGATTACACTGGCCGCTTCGCTATTTCCTCCCCCAGACACCAGAACCTGGTACCCGGCTCCGCTCGTTGTATCAATGCCTACCGGACACGGGGTTAGCGTAACCGTCGCCTGCGTTCCGCCGGTTAACGCACTGGAGATGGTCTGCGTCCAATTCAATGCCGTCGTCGCATACGTGATCCCCGCCGGAATGCCGTTACAAGAACTCTGGGGGAGGGCAGCGTTCAGACAGGTGGACGCCGCCTTGACTCCAGACGCGAACTGGCTCGGTGGCACCACCTCGCTCGCCATGCTGGCTTTTTCCGCATTGGAAGTGGAAGCCCAATTAATCTCGAACGACAATAGGAGCACCACAAAAGCTACACGCCGCATTGCAAACACTCCTTTTTCAAGTGGACTGAATGGACGCTCTCTCTAGAATAGGCGAGGGCGGCCTAGGCATTGAGACCAAGAAGCATGTTAGCTCTGAATCGGTCGGGCAGGAGGTGGCTCGCGATGGCCACTGGATGTGTGAAAACGCTGCGCGCTTGTAACCTTCCTCCCGTTTTCTGGACTTTTCGGGTTGCCATTAAGGCGATGAAGGAGCATTATGCGTTTGCCGTACGCGACCCCCGCCAAACGGTGGAAGGGCAGCACATTGACCTCTGGTTGCCCGCCCCCGCGCTAGATCGTGACGAGTGCCTGACGCGGCATCCCACTGGAAGGGAGTGCAGCAACGGCAACCGGTACCCCGTACCGGAACGGGGGGTAGCCGAATTTGCGCGGGGCTAACGAGTAGGGTTGTTGTAAAAACTGGCTGGGCTGAGTCCCAGCTCTGCGATAATCAGCGCTCGCTCTTTTAGTGGAGGTCTCATGGAAGCGCAAGCGTTGGTGCCCGCCGCCCAATATGTCCGCATGTCCACAGAAAACCAGCAATTTTCCATCGCCAATCAAGAGGCGGTGATCGAGGAATATGCCCGCAGACATGGTTTTGTTGTGGTCTCCACCTATTCAGACTCTGGCAAGAGCGGGGTGACGATCAAGCATCGTAAGGAACTCCGTCGTCTGCTTCACGATGTCACTAGCGGAGACGCACAGTTCAAAACAATCCTCGTTTACGATGTGAGTCGGTTCGGACGCTTTCAAGATGTCGATGAGGCTGCGCACTATGAGTTTCTTTGCAGAAGTGCGGGGATACCAGTGTGCTATTGCGCGGAGCAATTTCACAATGACGGGTCACTCGCCAGTTCAATGATGAAAGCCTTGAAGAGAACAATGGCTGCCGAGTACAGCCGCGAGCTTGGCGTCAAGGTTTCCGCAGGCCAGCGCCGCCTTACGCTTCTTGGATATCGAGTCGTGGGTGAGCCTGGTTATGGCATGCGCCGCATGACGGTATCTATGGACGGGCAACGAAAGGTTCTCCTACAGAGCGGTGAACATAAGGCGATAAAAACGGATCGAACTATTCTTGTACCGGGCCCGAAGGAAGAAGTTGCCGGCGTCCGCGCAATTTTCGAGCTGGCTGCAAAGGGTAGGAGTACGGCCAGGGAAATCGCAAACGAGCTGAATCGTCGACGCATGTTCCGAAACAATGGAAAACTATGGGATTGTGATTCTGTTGCGGCGTTATTAACCAAGGAAAAATATGCTGGCTGCAATGCATATGGGAAAACCACCCAGAGGCTCTCATCTCCAACCCTAAAGATCCACCGGGATCTTTGGGTTACAAACCAAAATGCATTCGTTCCTATCGTAAACAAGGATTTATTCGACCAGGCGCAAGCGTTCCTTCAGAGGAGAGCAGCGCTACGACGCACAACGGATGCCGTCCTCATTCAAGGGATGAAAAAGGTGCTCGCTCGCGAAGGTCGATTGTCGCAACGACTGCTGCAGAAAAAGTCTGGGTTTGACTACAAAACGTGCTTTAAACGGTTCGGCTCGATGACCGAGGCGTACGCGCTGGTGGGCTATCACCCCTCTGCTCGAACCCTAAAATTCATGGACAATCTCAAGCTGATCGAGCAGCTGCGATACGAGTTGTACGCCCGGTTGACAAAGTTGTTTCCTGACCGGGTGAGACTGATTCGGCTTTATTCCCAACCCCGCGCTCTTCAAATCGTTGAGATCGATCGTAGCGTCAGGATCTCGGTTTATCTCTGCCGGGCGACGACAGATACGAGAGCAGGGGTACCAGGTTGGCTCATGCGCATTCGCCCTCAGGAGAAGGACTTGCTCGCTCTCGTCTGCACCATGGACGCATCTTTCTCGACGTTATTGAGTTTCTATTTATTCCCACCTCTGGGAGCCCATTTCTTAACGGAGAGAGTGGTCCGAGAAAATACATGGTTCCCCGCTGCACAAAAGCTCAAACATTTAGATGACTTTTGCGACCTTGCAAATGAGATTGCGGCCCAGCCTAAGAAAGTTGATCCTTACACCTCGGTTGATGACATCCTTATCGCGACGGACACCTGGACGGTTATAGTCGGCAAAGAATCAATCACTCTGGGACCAGTAGGATCCGCGATTTTCAGTATGTTGGCTCTGAATGCTGGCCAAGTCGTTTCCCGAGACCGTCTACAGCGATGCTCGCCGGGCAAGGTTTTGGACACGCTGAACCTCAATGCTCATATTTGCACCTTGCGCGAAAAGCTGGGCCCCCGTGGCCGGAAACGGATTCGGCGGGTTCCGAAGGTGGGTTACATGTACGTTTCGCCTGACAAGAGTGCGTGAGCCCATCCGCTCCCGCTCCTCGCGATGGCTGTCTCGCATGGCTTCGACCACGGGTAGGTTGCGGTGTACCTGCGAAGCAATGGGATCGTACCGCCACAACATCGCATAGTCCCGCCTGGCACGAAAGCCGTAGGGCGTTCATGGCGCGCTGTGCCTCATTGCGTAGAAACTTACGTTGTTTGTCAGACACTTCGGCCTCGGCGCAGTGGTGTGGGTATTCGTGGAGGGCGACCGCCAGCCGTTGCAATTCATCCTCGGACAGCCATCGTTCGCGCTTCTCTTCGTGAAATCTCCTGAGGCCGGCGGCGGGGTTTTGCGCGACGCACCACTCGTTCATAGTGTCGGCAGTAGCAAAGCTGAATATCTTGTGCAGCAGGGACAACACGCGTCCGAGCATGGTAGCACGCACTGCCGCCGCGCGAAGGGTTGGTTCTTCACGCACTGCAACGATAAGGCAGTCCTAGAAGACTCTAACCTTGGAGAAGCTGACCTCACTGGGGCCAACCTTCAGTATGCGCACCTAGACAGAGCCGAACTTTTCGGCTGCCGACCTGCGCGGTGCCCAAAACGTCGAAGCGTATCAGATACAGTCCGCACGCGATTGGGAGTACGCTGTTCTTCCTGAGCATTTGTTTAAGGAACTCGGTCTGCCAACAAACCATAACGTCCGAGTCATCGAAATGCTTAGAGAAAAAATTAAGCAGGGAGGGTTCGTGCCAGCATGTACGATTCGGTTCCCGCACATCACGATGTGACCCTTTTCACTGACAGGACGCGCTCATTCGTGTGGCATTAATACGTCCGCTTGCAAAAGTCGGAGGAACTGTGAGCGTCAAATCAATTGCAATGCTTTTGCTGGCCCTTGGCGTGTCCATCACGGCCCGTGCAGGTACGGTTTGTGTGTGGGTTGATAGCGAATCTCCGGGGTCTGTGATGGAACATCAGATCGGTGGCTCTGTTTCGTCGGTCACTATGGAGGAAGTGACCGCCATTCAAGTCTTAGCTACGAAAGATTTGAAGACTGATCAGGTCAATGTTGTTGTCAGTCCTTGTCCTCAAACTGGCGAGAACATTGAACTGGATGTCGTAGTTGGAAAGTTTCGTGGCGGCTATGTAGCCAGCGTCTCCACGACTATTCAAGGCGGAAAAGATGGCCCCCTTCACGTTTCCTCTAACGTCATCGCCGCAAGCACCAAGGAAATACTGGCACATGATGTAGTGATTGCCTATGAAAGCCTTAAATTTCGTGTTCAAACAAAAACCGTGAAGTGAGAGTGAGAAGCTGACCATGGTCAGGAAACTTGCAGTTTCGCTTCTGATAGTTTTCCTCGCATCACCGCCGACGGCATGGGGATGGGGCAGCGACGGACACATGTATATAAACCGGGTTGCCGCCGAGAAACTGCCGCAAGAAGTGCCAGCTTTCTTGCGAAACGCAGTTGCGGAATTGGCATATCTGGGTCCTGAACCCGACCGATGGCGAGACGATTCCGACCCGGCGCTGAAGAGTGCACAGGAGCCGGATCATTACATTGATCTGGAGAGAATCGCTTGGTTGGATCATTTGCCGGAAGGGCGGTACGAGTTTTACCAGAAGCTCTATGAAAAACGGTCGCAGACCAAGGACAACCCAGATGATTACCTCCCAGAACGAGTCGGTCTACAACCCTACGTTGTGATGGAAATCTTCGGGCGGTTGAAGAATGCGTTTCGAGAATATCGACAGTTTCGGGATCGCCACCAGCCGACAGATTTTATCGAGCACAAGATCGTTTTCTACGCGGGGTGGTTGGGTCATTATGTCGCGGACGGGTCGCAGCCGCTCCATACCACGATTCACTACAATGGTTGGGTCGGCGCAAATCCGAAAGGGTACGCGACTCACGGAGGCATTCACGCTGAGTTCGAAACCGCATACGTCTCCCGCAATATCGCAGCCACCGACTTTGCCAACTTGGTTCATGCCCCGGAACGCATTGCTGATCCCTTCGGCAGCTACATGGAGTACCTAAGGAATTCAAACGGACTCGTCGAAAAAGTCTACGAATTGGACAAAGCTGGTGGCTTTCGTGACGCCGGGTCGCGTGAGGCGTTCGATTTCACAGCGCAGAGACTCGCGGCTGGCAGCCAGATGTTGGTAAACGTGTGGTACACGGCTTGGCTGGACAGCGCGGACTGATAAGGAGGATGACATGAATTGCCACAAGACTAGGGTAGTCGCAATTCCGGTTGTCGTTGTTCTATGGGTTGCATTGGGCCTTGCCCAGAATTCGATTTCAGCAGCGGAGGCCAAGAATCACGTTGGGGAAAAGACAACTGTTTGCGGGGAGGTAGCCAGCACGCATTACGCAGCAAGGAGTCGCGGAAATCCCACGTTCATCAATCTCGATAAGCCATACCCCAACCAGATTTTCACGGTGTTGATCTGGGGGAGTGACCGCCCGAAGTTCAGCGATCCTGAAGAGACGTACCGCGACAAGCACATTTGCGTGACCGGGAAAATAAGCGACTACAAAGGTGTCCCTGAAATTGTCGCTTATGAACCTTCGCAGATCAAGGTTCAAGCCGCTCGGGAATAGGTAAAGGGTTTTGGCTTTAAGGAATGCGAGTGCACGGAAGGGCCGGTTGGCTGGTAGCCGCCGGGACGGGGTGTATATATTCACTGTGTAATTTAGTCGCCCATTGAAAAAAGCCCCCACACTGCTCTCGAACACCGCACGTTTGGCACTCATCCAAATAGATATTCTTCCAGTCCGAGATGGATTTGCGGGCAAATTTCCACAACGACTCGCGGAGGACGCAAAGCTGGTGGTTGTAGATGGAGACATTCATCATCCGCGTTGAGAGGGTTTCCACCGCTGACTCTAGTTGATCCTGATAGTCGTGCGGGTCGATCCACAATTCGCTCATATTTCTCGGTGCATAGCCAATGTTCTCCAGTCCCATCAGCGCGACGTGTTCTACAAACGTTAGATTCCTGTAGATGTATTCCGCAAGCTGTGGCAATCGCGGAATCGTAATCGCGTGCAACACGACGCGAACCTCGATTCGCAATCCATATCTGGCAGCTTGATGCAGCCCCAATATGGTTTGATCAAAAGCCCCCTTCGCCTGTACCACGTAATCGTGCGTGGTCGAATCATCGGAATAGAGTGGGATTCCGAGCACAAGATTCGGGTGTTTTATTGCCGCAAGTTGCGCAGTGTAACCGGGCCATGCGAAGACTCGGCCATTTGTGAGCATGTGCAAGTACGTCTCTGGGAACTTGTCCCGAAGAGAGGCGATAATCGCAAACAGCCGTTCGCCCAACAAAGTTGGTTCACCACCGGTGATTACCAACCGGGATGGCGGCTTATCTATCAGCCTGATGAGGTTGAGGTTCCTTTCCGTCAGGGCGTCCGTATCATCGCGATCTTGGGGCGGCTGCGAACACATTAAGCAGTTGCTATTACAACGCTCGGTCGCAAATATTATGTTGTGATGAGAGTCTGGACGATACAGCGTCCGAATGAAGCCATTTCTGGGCTCCATTGCGACAATATCGTGGGTTCGAAGATGGTCTATGTTGCGGACTGAAGATATCGTTGGGAGCGAGACGATCTGATCTTCCACCCTAGCGGTCGTTAGAAAACCTCCGTAGCCAGACAACTCCGGTGCCCGGTGAGGGACGGCCTCAGTAACTAGAATTCTGTTCGCACGCGCCCCTACTGGCAGCGGCTCCCGAGAAACGATGCCGACCACGGCTTTTCGGAAGGCACTTGGGGTCCCAGCAGTTGTCAGCCTCATGATGGTGCTCGCTTGGATATCTCACGGAGACCACTGTTTTGAATCCACGCCAAGAAAATACGCATGATTTCTGGGTCCCGAGCCGATATCAACGTGAACAGGTGCTTGATGATTTCCATGTTGCGTCTGCAAAAGTCGCTGGTAGGCCGATGGCCGTACAAATCCCCTTGAGTGGTGTGATTGAAGACGGAGTCTGACCCGCAGTACGTTTGAAATGCACAATCTGAGCATCCAGCCAATGACTGATTGCAGGCGCTGGAAAGCAAGTTTAGAAATGGTTCTCCCGTAAAGATGTCCCTATGTGTGTGGGTTCGAACATTTCCGAGGCGGAATGTGTGATCGCCCATTTCCGCCAACATTCGGGATTCGTCCGTCGCGTACACATCCCCATCGAAGTTGTACACCAGCACGCTGAGTCCGGCCCCATCGGGAGATTGAAGGTTTACATGACCGGTTCCGTATGGAGTGAGAATCTTGGTTAGTAGGATTTTCGAGTACGCCTCCGAAAGATCGTAGCCCTTTCGATTGATTTCGATAATATGGGCCAAGCCAGTTCGGTAGAAATCTAGGAAAGCGTCGAATTGGTAGCCGGTCTTCTCTTTGCTTTTGACAGCGAATCCGTATGGGCTGATGGGTCTGAGGAAAATCGAGTGAAAGCCTTGGCGCACGTACTCGTCTATGATCTCTTTTGGATGTTGCAGAGAAAGCTGAGTTGTCGTCATCAGCGCGGCAACTCTACCAACTCCAAGTGTTTTGCGGGCACGATCAATATTCTTGATCGTCAATTCATAGCTGTTATTGCCCGGTCGCGGACGGTTGGCATTGTGTAGAAACGCGGGTCCATCCAACGATGTTGACACCATGATGTTCTCGTCACGCAGGTAGAGCAGGATGTCATCGGTAATGTTCGACAGATTAGTGCAGACCACGATCTCCAACTCTTTATGCAGAGCCTCGGCCTTTTTCTTGGCGAGCGGGACAATGTACCGAATCACGTCAAATGCAAGAAGCGATTCCCCTCCTTGAAACTCCAACGTCAGATGTCGCGCAGGACTCTTCATCATCAGCTCCACGGATTGTGCTGCCGTTTCAAGACTCATGTCATAACTGATCTTGTCTGCTGTTTGGCGAGAAACTTGACAGTAATGACACGAGTGGTCACAGCGAAGCGTGACTACGAAAATGTGGAGTTTAGTGGAGCCTTCCATGAAGCTGTATTTGGTTCGATACTTCGTGGCTAGCAAGTCGAGCAGCGGTGAGGAGCTATCATCTGCAATGAACTGTTTTGCCTTGAATGTTGCATAGAGGTCAGAGGACCGAGGTAGCTGCTTTTGGATAAGCGTACGGGCAGTGCCCTTCGGAGCTAAGACAAACTCCCCGACTTCATTAACGAACACTTCAGCCCCGTCGTCTAACCTTAAAAAACGGAACGGTAACAGACGATATCCAGCCTGCGACGATGAATAGCTTTCGACGGGATGGAAAGTTCTCATGATGGTCGGTCTTGACTAGCCAGAGATCAGCTTCCCTCATCGGGAGCGTTTATTATCTGCACGAGACCTCTTGGGTTGGCGGTTTCAACAGGGTCAGCAACAGTTCCCGGTGGGTCGTCTTCCAGCACCCCCGATTCAGAAAACGCCTTTGCCAAGACCAACTGCCGGACTGGCGCGGTCTCTGCCTCGACTTGCCGTCGAAGCTCGAAGTCCAGAAGTGAATTGCAGAACTCCCCTACGAATTCTTCAATCGAGACCGGTTTCGGATTTGCGAGCGTGGGGCCGCGCTGCTTGAGCTTTATATGAACAACTAGCTTGTCGTCAGGGGATTCTGGAACATGAATATGCGCAGTACTCGTGTGCCAGTAGCAGGTTCTAAGAATCGCCTCTCGGCTGTAGATTCGCGGGTCTAAACGTATGGTCGCAGAGAATTCCGAGTCCGACTCGGATTGAAACCCTTCTGCACCGCTGATCACACAAACCCGCCGGAAGCATGCGACGAATGAGACGCATGCGAGTCGTGGGAAGAGTGCGAATCATGCGAGGCGTGAGAGTCGTGGGAAGCATGAGAATCGTGTGATGAATGCGAATCATGCTGCGCAATCATCTTGTAACCCGTCGCCATCTGCTTCAGCACAAGCTTTGGAGGCAGAGGTTTCGTGATAGAGCTAGGGCTGGCTTCGGTCACGGTACCCTGCGGCAAGTCTGGCAACACTGCCTTGGCATCCAGTTTCGGAGTCCCATTCAAAATGGCTAGACCGCTGCTAACCAAAATCGCAAGCTTTCCCGAAATGTTCGACAGGCGTCCCTTGTTCTTGGGCGTCTCTTCAGCCATAGGTCACCTCTGATTTCTGGGGGACGGACTACACCCGGCTAAATGCTATTCTTGGTCGGCATCGTGTGTCAAGAAAACGACGACTATGAAGGGCATGAAACGGAAAACACGTCGGGACCACTGCGTCGATACATTGGAGTCGTCTCCACTGGTGCGAAGATTTGCCAAGAGGATAGCCGATGCTGCGGCGGATGCACCAATACTCGATGTCGCTTGCGGCTCAGGCCGAAACGCAATGTTGCTGTCTCAGCTTGGTTGCATCGTCATTTGCGTGGACAAGGACCTGAGCCCCATCCAGAGTCAACTGCTTCGCTGGTGCCGGTCCTCGTTGAGCGAAGCCTCCGCACGCCTAACCCTCCACCATATGGACCTAGTCAAGGACACGTGGCCGTTCGGTGCAGGCGTGGTTGGGGGAATCATCAACGTCCATTTCCTGTTGCCATCACTGTTTCCATCATTTGAGAGTTCATTATTACCGGGTGGGTACCTCCTCCTTGAAACCGTTCCGGGATGTGGAGGTAACTACCTAGAGCTACCCAAGGCGGGAGCGATAAGATCAGCTTTCGGGAAAACTTTCGATTTTGAGTTCTACAGGGAAGGCAAGACCGGTCCGAGCGGTTACGATGCCGTCACGGTTCAGATGCTTGCTAAGAGAAAGAAATGAATAGTTGTTTACTTCTGACACGGCAGCGTGGTCCAACCCGCGATAAGCCCGCCAGCACTTTCCGAGTACAAAGGATTGTTGATCGCAGCAAGCATACTTGCGGCGCGAAAACTCGCGCAGTACGATGGTGGCGCAAAGTTGCCCCGCAACAATCAGCGCCATATGGGACGCGATCCAATGGGCTGAGCAAATCATGAGTGAGATTGATCGACGATGGCCGATGAAACAACAATAGACGTGCTTACACTCGCAGAACTTCGAGAGAAGCTGGCTGATATTTTGGTCAGCGGTGCGCTGTACCGTCGATTCGTGTACATCGCAAGCGACTGCCATTACACCGACGAACAGTCAATGCAGCGGCTACGATTCAGCCTGTTGCCCGAACGCTTGAAGATGTTCTGCGCGCACAAGGACTGCCAGCAGGAAACACAATGGGGGGTATACGATTCGAGATTCTTTTTTGGGGATGAAATCCGTGATTACGATTATCACTGCAAGAACTGCGGCGAAAGTGTCGTGCACTACTCGTTGATCTGGCAAGAAGACGACAGTGGAGGTGTTTTTATAAAGGTCTCTCAGTGGCCTCCCCTTTCCATTCATCCTCCGTCGGAGCTTGCCGATGCATTGGGAGATGAAGACCGTACACTTTACTCGAAAGCACTCATCAACGCGAACTTCAATCATGGAATCGGAGCGCTTGCGTATTTTCGGCGCGTGATGGAAAACAAGGTCAACCTCTTGCTTGATCTGATCGCGGAAGCTGCGAAACTAGCGGGCGTCGATGAGGCGGGGCTTCAGGAGCTTGAGCGGGTTAAGGCAACTCATCAAGTTGACCGGAAGATTGAGATTGCTTCCAAGCTCCTGCCCGCGCACCTAAAGCCTCCGGGCAGTCCTAACCCATTGGACAACTTGTACAAGTCGTATAGCTCCGGGTTGCACGGTGAATCTGATGAGAAGTGCCTAGACATTTTCAACGAAGGCCGGTTCGTTTTTGAATACCTGTTCCGCAATCTCACCGTTGGGAATGAAGAGGCGGGTGAGTACGTCAAAAGGCTGAGCGCATCGCCGCCTAAAGGAAAAACGAAATCTGCGACGTAAGTTGCCAAGTGGTGCTATCTGAGCACACGTAGAGGAACAGGTCATGCCGATGCATTCCGGTTGGCGAGAAGTCACCGCAATCCTCCGCAAAGCGACTTCTGGAGTCACACGCGAGCAACAGAAGCTGGCAGCTCTAGCTGGTATAAAGTTGCCGAAGAAGTTGCCGAAGCTCGTGGCGGCGGCCCGCCTAAAAGTCGCTTACTCCGATCAATTATGCCTCGCTTCCGTTCGCCCGCCGACGGCACCGCGATTGGATTTTCTTGCCAGCTTGAATGCGAAGCGCGCTGACGAGCCGCTGGTGCAAGCCAACCAGTTCGAGGCCGAAGCTTGGACCGAGTTCTACCTTTTGAAGCGGCGTCAAGAAGCTTTGGAACGACTTCAACTTGAATCAGGAGACATCGTAGAAATCGAAGACTCTGGAGGCGTTCGACTTGAGGAAGTAGTCTCCATCACCAGCGACGGTCTCATCTATTTTCGGGGCGGCCACGGTGCTCGGCAGTGGCCAGACCGGGTGACCGTTCGCAGCAGAGCGCAGGACAATTCCAAGAAGGCTAGGACGTTGAAACAGATCACTGCGAATCAAGCATCATTGCGTTCAACTAGCAGGGAGTTTTCACTTGCCAAGGAGTCGGAACTGAGGCCGTTCAAAGTTACCGCCCGTTTGACACTCGATGACATTGAGCAACTCCGAAATGTCATCGACTTGGCTAAGGATGAGAAGCCCATCCAAAGCTTCATCGAAGCCCGACCCCAGATACTAGCTGCGCTTGTGGGTGGCAGAGTCCATTCTCGGTTCGTGGTGCCGCGTCCGAACTTTGGAGGCAAGCGCATTCCCGATTTCTTAATAGCTGATGTCGATTCGGGCGGCATAAACTGGGTGCTCGTTGAACTAGAAACGCCTGTTTCCGCTGTTACTCTGAAGGGCCACAATCTCCTTGAAGAACACGCGCGCAAGGGAGTGAGCCAAGTGGAAGAATGGCGCGAATGGATACAGGACAATTTGGCCTTGGCGCGACGGTCACGTCGTGAAGATGGACTGGGCTTGGTTGATATTCGACCGCATAGCAAAGGCCTCGTCCTTGTTGGCCGTCGTGATCGCTTGAACCAGAATGCAAGCGAAGTACGCCATGCATTTGCTGAAAAGCAGCGCATTGATGTTCATACATACGATTACCTGCTAGATAGGCTCGAAGGTGCGTTGGGCTTCAGAGGTCCATCCGGTTTGAACCCGAATCTGATTCAGCCTTGGCGAGACGGCGACGACGAACAATCGGGAACTGAACTAGAAGGGCTGGCAAGAGGGATTGAAACCGCCGACCCAGCGCAGGATGTTCGCAAGCCATTCACTACCGGGCCAAAGTAACGACTCGACAGGCAGCGCGAGGCTTGGGGCGTGACCTCTGACCGTCCAACGTGTCTATATCTAAATGTCTTCATTGCGGCGATTTGATCTGAAGGGATGATCTGCTATGAGTGCCGATTCATGGACGGCGTTATTCACGGCCGTGTACGCGTTCTTCACGGCCATTCTGGCGGTCACTGGCGTGTGGGCACTGGTCTACGCGCGACGGCAATTGAGTCAAGCGCGAGAATCGGAGAAAGTTCAGCATCTGCTGAAGTTTGTGGAGCAGTTCGACAAAGAGTACCCTTCTGGTGAGGACATCGCCTCTGTTCGTCAAGCAATCGACGAGGCGGATCTGGAGCTCTTCAGATCGAGGCGCCGGCGGATGCGTGCTGACGCCAAATATTTTCTACTACTGAACGTGATGGAAATGATTGTTTTGCCAATGCAGATGCACAGCCGGCCATTTCGCGAGGAACTCCGGCCATATCTTAATTCTGACCTCAGCCTGCTCGTCAACGAAGCCTCAAAGTTGCAAGAAAGGCGCGAGCAAGTTTCAGTGACGCCGGGGCTCCCAATTGTTGAACCCGAGTTGTCCGGTCACTCTGTGCTGGAAGCCATCGCAGCGAACTGGCAAAATCTTAAGCTCAGTAATCTTCGGATTTGGGGCGAAGATTAGCCTTTTTAGGGGTACGATTATGCCCGGATCAATAGATGACCAGAGAAGCGCGGCAAACATATACACATCGTTGAGCAGTTACGTGATCACGGCATCCCTCGGTGTGATAGCAGCACAGGCTGCTCTCGCGACATTCGTACTCGATAAGCGGGACCACTTAGTGTGGTTTTATACCTGGATGATCCTAGGCTTAATTACCAGCGTCGTCAGCATTGTGCTGGGAGGACGGGGAATTGCGGCGATTGCCTCAGCTGGGTTCGCAGGTTCATGGACACTCAAACCGAAGCGCGATTATTTTAACTATCAGGGTTTGTTTTGTTTGCTTGGCATGGCGCTACTCCTTCTCTCCTTATTTAGTGGGACACCGAAGCCAGAGAATTTGCGAGCAACAGAGGACATTCGCCGCCTCAATGGATCAGTCGAGAAATTGCAGGCAGAACTTGCTGATCTGCGGATGCAGTATACCAAGCTCGCAAAAGAGGCGAATTCATTTAAGTGTCCTGAACAGAGCAGGGCGGCGCAACCCAAAAAGGGATTCAAATAAGATTTAGGCAACAGATGGTCTTCTGCGTTTCCGCTCACGAAGTGTAAGTTGCAAGCTGTGGAATTGTGTTTACGCTTAGTACGTGATTTTAAATGTTGGGCTGTCTTCCGGCGGGGTCTTGCGGTGATCGTAAATTCGCGTCGTCGCGATATTGAAATGCCCGAGCCATTCTTGAACCTTGGCGATATCCGCCTCGTGATCGAGAGCATTGGTGGCTGCCGTCGCGCGCAAGGCATGAGCCCCGATCTCGAACCCTAACGCGGCCGAATACTTCCTTACCAGCTTGTAAACTCCATCTGGCGTAAAGGTCCTTTTTTCCCTACCGCCTCTGTTATCCCCGGTTGCCCGAGGCTCTCCCAAATTCTGCCCAAACTCTGCCCGATAGCTCAAAAAAAGACGGGATAGGACAACACAAAACAACTCGCAGGACGTGAGCGCAGTTTTCCCGTAACTCTATGAAAGCCCGCATGTTTACTGGGTTCTCGCGAAAAAAGTGAATGGGTTGGGACTGGAGCCACAGTCCGATGCTCTACCAAGTTGAGCTACTCCCACCGCAGAGTGGTCTACAGGGAACGATTATAGCAATTGCGGCAGGATTGCGGCGCACAGCCCCCTGAAGGGGCGACTCATTTC
>Ga0074045_10001819_pt1 | contig 20218 bp, 20 predicted proteins | sample BogForMeECP23OM2_FD_94442 | JGI IMG/M metagenome (GOLD analysis project Ga0074045, IMG submission 94442) | Bog forest soil microbial communities from Calvert Island, British Columbia, Canada - Bog Forest MetaG ECP23OM2 | ecosystem: Environmental > Terrestrial > Soil > Wetlands ...
CCGGCGGACGGCCCCGTAGCTCAACTGGATAGAGCATCAGCCTTCGGAGCTGAGGGTTGGGGGTTCGACTCCCTCCGGGGTCGCCATTTCGAAGCCCGTTTGCCATGCCCACTCCGGCAGACGCTCCTCTAAACAACGACCCAGATCATCTCCCGCACCTGAACTCTGGTTACTTGCCCGGCCTCCCTGTTTCGCGGTGCAATAGCATTTGCGGGGGCGAATTATGGGACGTGTTCTTGGATTTGTGGGCACGATCGTCACCATGGCGATCGCTATGTACATCTACTCTCTGCAGGTCAAGACCCTGACTCCGAGCGGGGGGAGCGGCAATCCTGAAGAATTTGCCACCATCACGGGCGTGAAGAACGATCTGATCGGCATCGCCAACGCCGAGCGTGGGTGCCTGGCGACACAAGGGAAGTATGCTTCGCTTGATGAGCTGAGATCAGGCAACTACATCAGCATCAAGGGCGAGCGCCCTCCGTACATTTACGATGTCGAAACCACTTCCAGCAGCTTTCGTGCGACTGCCACTCGCACCACCAAAGGCGCTCCGGCACAGCTCTGGATTACCGAGACCATGGAAGTTCAAGCTTCGGACTGAAATTCGTTTTTGCCCGTAATCCAGAAGGCGGCCGAGCGGGTTATGGTTTTTTCCAGTCAGTCAAGGACATTAGTTCGTCCATGATTTCCTGCAATCTTTGGAGTCGCCGTTCCTGATCGGAAGCTCCGATCGTCTTTTTGCCACCTTGCAGGTACAGGCGGTTCGCTGCACTGATTTCCGCGATTTCTTCTCGTAACTTTCCAACGCGCTCTTTGACGGACTGCGGCATAAGGATAGGCTAGCAGAGCATTTTACAACTTTGTAAAGTTGTTTTTGGACGCTGTTGACAGATCCCCCAAAGCCCAAGTGCAAGGAGCGTTCCCCTTGAGCGTGACCGCCTCCGACTAACGACCAACGACTAACGACCACAGCCAAGAAAGCGCCAGCCCACCAGGTGCTATCATTAACAGGCTCACCGTCTGTTCCCAGCGGATGAGCCGAGTACCCGCCGAAATTCGATGCGCATTCGACGCCGCCTCCTCATTCCCCTGACCGTTTTGCTGATTGTGGCCGCCGTAGCGTCGATCGTGGTCCTGCGCATGCACGCTCCCCCGGAAGCGGCCCGCCTGCTCCCGGGCGCCGACGGTTTCCTCTACATCAATCTGAAGTGGATTCGGACATTCAACGCCACCGGCCAACTGCCGCCGGTTTCCCGTGAGCCCGAATACCAGAAGTTTGTCGAGGAGACGGGCTTTCAGTTCGAGCGCGATCTCGACCAAGCCGCCTTCGCCGTCCACTATCCCCAGAGTTGGGGCAACGGGATCGCCGGATCGGCTTCTGAACCGCGCTTCTCAGAGGTTTTCGTCGGCAAGATCGATTCCGGCCGCCTGACCGCGTACCTCAAGAAGCTGTCTTCTTCCATCGACGACTACCGCGGTTTTGAGATCTACAGCATCCCCCTCGAAGGCCGCACCGTTCGCGTCGTCATTCTTTCGTATGACAGCGTCGCGGTTTCGAACCATCCGAACCCCGACGTGATTCGCGGCATGCTCGACCGCTCCCGCAAACTGGCCTCGCCCTTTGCCGGACCCTGGTTGCTGCGCAAGTTCTACCGGAAAGTTCCTCTGGCCAGCCTGTGTTTTGCGATTCTGCGAGTGCAACCCGCCGAAATGAGTTCTCTGGGCGGACTGGGCAGCTGGGGCCTCCTGTTTCCGAAGCCGGCGGTCGCGGTGATTTCTGCGCGATATCTCCGCGCTCTCCACCTGCGAGCCGAAGCGTTCACCGACAGTGAGAAAGACGCGCAGGCGATCACCGAGAAAACCGCCGCCTTTCTCAGCATCTTTCACGCCGCCGAAAGCAGCGTCGGTACACAGGGTACGGATGCGGATGTAAAGACATTCTTCGACAGCCTTAAAGTCGAACAGTCCGGAGATCGCGCCATTCTCACCGCCACCGTCCCGCCCGGCTTCATCTTGAAGGTTCTGAAGGAAGGTCCGTCCACGACCGTGACGCCGCCCAAGGAACTGCCCACCCCGAATCGGCCATAGACGCCCATGTCGCGATAACGACAATCGAATGGCCTCGTCCAATATAAAGTGGAATGGTTGTAACAATTCCACCGTCCGTAGCATCTGCATCTGGTGGTTAGTCGGTGAAGCTCTGGTTCCGTATCAGGGCATCGGTTTAGCGATGCCGCAGTGCATCGGGATTAGCCGCCCCTTCAGGGGAGGGATCGTGTCGACTTCTCCTCGGCTCGCTACAATAGTTAGATATGATGAGTTTGCCATTACCGCTCGCCGCCTTCGTCGCAGGACTGATCTCGTTCTTGTCTCCCTGCGTGCTTCCGCTCGTCCCCGGGTACGTTTCCCTGATCTCGGGCGTAGGCGTCGAGCAGCTGAAGCTGCAAGAAGGGCAGCTCTTCCGCAAGGTAATGCTCAATTCCGCCGCGTTCATCATCGGCTTCAGCATCGTCTTCATCACCTTGGGCGCGATCTCGACCGAAGTCGGCCAGATCCTCGCACAGTACAAATCGCTGCTCGCCCGCATCGCCGGAGTGGTCATCATTCTCTTCGGTCTTCACCTGACCGGCATCTTGCAGATCAAGGCGCTGCTGGCCGACACTCGACTGCACGGCCTCAAAGGCAGTTCTTCCGCCTGGGGCGCGTTTGTCATTGGATTTGCTTTCGCTTTTGGATGGACGCCGTGCGTCGGTCCGATTCTCGCGGTTGTGCTCGGCTTCGCCGCCGCTCAGGACACCGTCTGGAAGGGCATCTTTCTTCTGGCCATCTACTCCGCCGGATTGGCTGTGCCGTTCCTGCTGACTTCGCTTGGCATCGAGCGTTTTCTAAAGTTCTACAACCGCTTCAAATTCCACATGCACGCCGTGGAAGTAGCGAGCGGAGGCTTGCTGATCGCATTGGGCATCCTGCTGGTGATGGGCCGTTTCGCGCTCATCTCGGGCTATTTCTCGTTCTTGAATCGCTTTGCGCTGTAGGAAGACTCGCTTTGAAGGAGCGCGGCTTCAGCCGCGCCGTAAGTGTCGCAAAATCAATGGCGGCTTTAGCCGCCGAGGTTGTCAGTGAAAAGAAATCCTCTGATCCTGTTCTTCATCGCCGCCATCGTCGCAACCATGCTATTCGCCGGCATTCGCATAGCTCGCAACAATCGCGCGAACGGTCCCGGCCAGAGACAACTCATGGGCAATTTGGCGCCTGACTTCGAACTGCAAACGCTCGATGGCAAGAACCTCAAGCTCTCCGACCTTCGCGGCAAAGCGGTTCTGCTCAATTTCTGGGCGACTTATTGCGGCCCCTGCAAGGTCGAAATGCCGTGGTTTGTCGAGTTGCAAAAGGAATACGGCCCGCAAGGATTCCAGATCGTCGGCGTAGCCAATGACGACGCCAGCACCGAAGACATCGCCAAATTCGCCAAGGAAATGGGCATCAATTACCCCATCCTGATCGGCAAAGACTCCGTCAGTGATAGCTACAACGTCAGTGTGCTGCCCACCACGTTTTTTCTGGATCGCGACGGCAAGCTCATCGCCCGTGAATTCGGCTTGCAGAGCCGCAGCGTGTTCGTGGACCACATCAAGAAGGCCATGAGCCAGGGCCAGGCGGTACAGGCTCGGAAGTAACTACGAACCGCACCTGCGCGTAGAGTACTCTGGAGGTGGGTTCGTATCAGGGCATCGCTTGAGCGATGCCGTAAGCCTCAAAAACAACCGCCCCGTTAGGGGCTGGACGCGGGCATCCGACTCTAAGAGCTGGGTTAACCAATGAAGATTCTTTTCGCGAGCGCGCTTCTCCTGTTCTCCGCGTGGTCCTGGGCGCAGGAGGACCTCGGCCCGCAAGGTCCCGCCGTAAAGATGGCGCCCGCTCCGGTCACGACCGTCGTGCAGGGCAAACCCGCCACCGTCCCGCTCCAGTTTCGGGTCGCCAGCGGTTATCACATCAATTCCAACCAGCCGAAATCAGAGTTCCTGATCCCGACCGTGCTCAAGGTCGAAGCCACCACCGATATCGTCATCGGCAAAACCACCTACCCTGAAGGCCAGGATATGAGTTTCGCCTTCGCTCCCGACGAAAAACTCAATGTCTACACGGGAGATTTCAAAGTCGATGTGCTGGTGCGTCCTCTGCACTCGGTGCAACCCGGCAAATACGTCATCCGCGGAACTTTAAAATACCAAGCCTGCGATAACGCAGCCTGCTATCCACCCAAACAGTTACCGGTCAGCTTTGATGTGAAGATCGCAAAGGCTCCGCCAGCACCGGTCCACAACCCCGCCCAAAGTCCGCACGCGCACTAGCGGAGGGACGGGGCTCGTCCGTCTGCGAACGAAACTTTCAGGCTCAAGAAGGGCCAACTCGGCGCGGGATGCGAAGAACGAATCCAGCAGGACCAGCGTCGCCGGCGGCGAACAGCAGCGATGCTCCGGCGGTTTCGAGCACGCGGCTGGCGATCGCCAGCTTCACCCTGCGCAAAGTTGAGATTGGCGCTGATGTTGTTTTCGCCCGATCGCGCTTCGTCGGCGGGCTGGTTGCGCTCTTTTCCTTCTCGCGTAAATTCGTCTCACGTAAATTCGGCTCGCGAAAGCCGCGTTCGCCTTCCACCCGCAGCACCGTCCCCGCCGGGCCCTCCCCCAGCAGAAGCATGACTTTACCGCCCACCGCTTGCGCGTCGATCATGGTCGCAATCAAATACTGCAAAGCCAGCCGCGGCTCCGGCACCGGCAACGTGGCCGTACAGGTGCCCGCCAGGCGCAACTGGATGCCGCGCACCGCCGCGATCGAGGATAGTTCTTCGATCACGCTCCGCATGGCAGGTTCCAGCGCGACCGTACAAATTTCCGGACCCGGCTGCTCGGCGTCCAGATACTCCCGCATCAACTGGATCATGCCAATAACTTTTTCCGTCTGTTGCAGAGCTACCGCAACACTCGCCTGCTGCTGCTCCGCGAGTTCCTCGAGCGAGAGATCGAGCGGGAGTTGCAGCGAAAGTTCGAGCGAGCAGCGCAAGCCGGTGAGCGGCTGGCTTAAGGAGTGCAGCAATTCGCCGAGCACGTCCGGGCCTCGCGGCGCTTTCGGGAAAGAATGCGAGCTCGTGCTCATGCCGGTATCCCTTCCGGACTTATCTGATACCCCACCCCGCGAACCGTATGAATCAAAGAGGGCGAGAAGCCGTCGTCCACCTTGCGCCTCAGATAGTTGATGTAAACATCCACCACGTTCGTGGTGGAATCAAAGGTCAGGTTCCAGACGTGTTCGATGATCATCGCCCGCGTCAGACGGCGCCCGGCATTGCGCATCAGGTATTCGAGCAGCGCGAATTCCTTGGTCGTCAATTCAATGTGACGCCCGGCGCGTTCCACTTTGCGTTCCACGCGGTCCAAACACAGATCGCGGACGGTGAGCACCGATTCCGAGGGCAGGTGGCTGCGCCGCAATAAGGCCCGCGCGCGCGCCGACAGTTCGAGATAGGAAAAAGGCTTCACCAGATAATCGTCCGCTCCCGAATCCAGGCACTGCACGCGGTCTTCGACCCGGCTGCGCGCGGTGAGAATCATCACCGGCAGGTTCGCCTTACGCTGCCGCAAACTTTTCAGAACCGACAACCCGTCAACCCCCGGCAGGTTCAGGTCAAGCACCACCAGATCGTAGTCAAACTCCATCGCCATCGAACGGCCCTGGTTGCCCTCGTTGGCAACATCCACCGCATGATGTTCCGCTTCCAGCCCCTTCCGGATGAAGCTGGAAAGTGTCGCGTCGTCTTCCACAATAAGAATTCTCATGAGCGTCTTCTAAGTCGGCTAACTCTCAACCGATTCTTATTCTCGACTTACTCGCCGGGGTACACAAGATAACTAGCCCGTACAAAGGGACGTACTTGGGAGGGAAAGAGGAAATTGCATTTCTTGTGTGGGGACGGGGCTTTGCCCCGTCCAAGCGAGGCGTAGCCCCGCTTCCACACAACCTGTTCTACGCGCCCAGCGCCGACCGAATCGCCCTGACGATCGCTTCCGCAACCCGATCCATCTGCTCCTTCGACTCCGCTTCAATCATCACCCGCGCCAGCGCTTCGGTGCCGGAGTAACGCACAACCACTCGGCCATTGCCGTCCAGTTCCCGCTCCGCCGCTGCAATCGCCGTTTTCACCGCCGGAATCTCCGCGAAGGCAATCTTTTTTCGCACCCGCACATTCCGGATCGTCTGCGGAAATACCTTCAGATCGCCCACAAGATCCGCCAGCGGCTTGCCCGTCCGGGCCATGACCTCCAGCACCCGGAGAGCGGTGAGCAGTCCGTCGCCAGTAGTCGCCTCCCCATCGCGAAACAGTATGTGGCCCGACTGCTCGCCGCCGAGCGTAGCTCCCACGCGCTGCATTTCTTCGAGCACATACTTATCGCCGACATTGGCACGCAACATCCGAATGCCAGATCGCTTGAGCGCCAACTCCAACCCCATATTCGACATGGTCGTCGCCACCACGGTGGCATTGGCGAGCGCGCCGCGCGCCTGCATGTCACGCGCCGCCAGCAGCAGAACCGCGTCCCCGTTTACCACTCGCCCATTGGCATCGCAAAAAAGCGCGCGGTCGGCATCACCATCAAAGGTAACGCCCACATCGAAGCGTCCCTGATTTTCGACAAAACTCTCGTAGACATAGCGCGCCACTATTTCCGGATGCAGTGCGCCGCAATTCTCGTTGATGTTCTCTCCATTCGGCGCGGTGTGCAGAAAGATCGTGTCGATCTTGAGCGCCCTGAATAACTCCGGGGCTTCCGCCGCGGCCGCGCCATTGGCGCAATCAACCGCCACGCGCAGTCGGCTCAAGTCGGTCGACACACTGCCCGCGAGCCAGCGAACGTAAGCCTGGCGCAGGCTTTCCTCTCCGGGAAGGCTCGAAATTTCCGGAGTGGAATCCGGCGCCGGCACCGCGTCCGAATCCTGCAGCAGCGCGAAAATCTCCTTTTCAATCGCCAGTTCGCGCGTGTCTGGCAGTTTGTAGCCATCGCCGGAAAAAATCTTGATCCCGTTATCGGTCCAGGGATTGTGCGATGCCGAAATCACGACCCCGGCATCGAACCCCTGCGAGCGCGCCAGGAAGGCGACGCCCGGCGTGGTGATCACACCCGCGCTGCGCGTTTCCACGCCCACCGACGCCATTCCTTGCAGAAATCGGTCCGCAATCCATTGGCTGGAGACGCGCGTGTCCTGCCCAATCACCACCCGCGCCTTGGCATTCATGCGCACCAGATCGTGCCCCAGCGCCCGCCCAATCCAATAGACACTGTCGCGCGTCAGCGGGAACTCCTCCGCCACACCACGAATCCCGTCAGTACCGAAGAGTTGTCTGGTTTGCGTCATGAATCAGTCGTTTGTCCCCAGTCGTTCGTCGTCGCATGGCGTCGTCCATTCAAAATTCGCGAACGACCAACGACCAGCGACCAACGACTGTCTCACTTTTTCTCGTCTCCCGAATGTTCCATGATAACCGTCACGCGAATGGGGGTGGGGTGCACAACCTGGATCAGAGGATCGGAGACATAGGCCTGCGTGACAGAAGAATATCGCGTCATGGTTCCGCTAGCCTCTACCGGATCCGTGGTGGCGGCCTCCACCGCTTCGACGCGGCGGCGAGGTCCGGTGATCACGACATTTGGCGGGTTGGCGATCACTTGCGCCACCCTCATGCCGCTCGCAAAATTTCCGGTCACACGCGGTCGAACCTCGACGACCCGGGTCTCGCGATCATCGAAAGAGAGGTGAAACTGACCCGGTATGATCTGCACGACTTCCAGATCCTGCGGGACATGAATATGCCGGGCAGTCAAATCGAAAGTTCTCTCCCCCGGACGGACGCTGGCCAAATCAATTTCCGCGCGCACATCCGAAATCTGCAGGCGATGAATCACACGCTCGGGCCCTCGCACCCGGATCTGCGCTTCGGTGAAGCTGGCGGAATCGATCTCCAGATTCTCCGGAAGATTGTGGAACTCGATCGGAACCCTTATCTCGACCTCGGCGATGGGATCGCGCGCCACCACCAGCCACAGGCCGATGGCAAGCAACAGGGAAACCAGCTTGAGCGCGATATTGTGACCGAAAGTACGCTGGAAAAAGCTGCGCTGCACAAAGCCCGGCATGGTCAGTGGTCCCTTCCGGCATCCTGCTTGCGGGAGAGCTGCGAACTGGGCGGCTCCTCCTCGATAAAGCTTTCCTCCACCGGACTCGGCAGCGTAGGCGTGGGAGCGTAGCGGCGCAGCAGAGCGCTCAACCTTTCCCGTAAACGCTCCACCGTCAACTCGCGCTCAATGCTTCCCGCCACCGCCATGCTGATCGTGCCCGTCTCTTCCGAAATGATGACGGCGACGGCGTCGGTTTCTTCCGTGATCCCGATCCCGGCGCGATGACGCGTCCCCAGTTGGATCGAGAGCACAGGGTTCATCGAGAGCGGCAGGAAACAAGCCGCGGCCGCAATGCGGTCCCGCTGCACAATCACGGCGCCGTCGTGCAACGGCGCGCTCGGACGAAATATCGTGGCCAGCAGGTCGTAGGACAGCCGGGCATCGAGCGCCACGCCGCTCTCGATGTAGGTGCGAAGTCCAATCTCACGCTCGATCACAATCAGCGCGCCCGTCTGATTCTGCGAAAAAAGATTGGCCGCCAAAACAATGTCGTCGTAAACGTCGGCCACGGAACGCGAAGCCCGCATCAGCGAAATCCGGCTTCCGAGGTTAGCCAGTGCGTGCCGGATCTCCGACTGGAAGACGACGATCAGCGCGAAAACGACATACGGCAGCAGTGTGCTGAGCAGCCAGTTCAGGGTCCGCAATTCCCCCAGCCGCGCGAAATAAAAGGCCAGCCCAAGCGCAGCCACCCCGACCAGCATCGGCGCCGCCCGCGTGCCCCGCACCAGCGACAGAAACTGGTAGATGAGGATCGCGACCAGCACGATATCGATGATCGAGATGACCGAAATGTGCGACCAGACCAGCGACGGCGTCACGACAGCCTCACGTCGGAACTTGAATTGGTCTTCATTCTAATCCAGCCCCGCCCACTTCCGTTTTGCCGGATTATGGTTTGCCGCGCTCGGTCGCGGTCACGCGGGCACGAACTCGTCCCCGAGCCAGGCGTGCCGACACCTCGTCCCCAGCTTTGAGTCGCGCCGCATCTTTCACCAGCCGGCCTTTCGCATCGAACACCAAAGCATATCCGCGATTCAGAATCGCCACCGGCGAAAGCGCCTCCAGGCTGGCGGTCCGGCGATCCAGCGCGCCGCGGATCTCCAGCAACCGCGTGTGCGTGGCCGCGGCCAGGTTCGCAACCTGGGCCTCCAGCCGCTGCCGCACCGCAGCCAGACGGCGTCGCGCATCATAGTGCCGGACGGCCGCGGCAACATTTTCGCTGCGCCGATGACTTCGCTCCAAAAGTTGCCGCTCCGCTTTTTCCAGCCGGAAGCGCTGTTCGTCCAGCTTCTGCTGCCGCCGGTGGATGCCGTCCATCATGCGCGCAAACGCTCCGTGCTGTGCCCGCTCGGTCAGTTCCTGACGCGCCATCAGCAGGCGGTAGCGCAACGCGTGCTCCAACCGCCGGTACAAGTCCTCCGCCTGCGCTTCGATCTCCTGTCGCGACCGGATCACCAGTTCCGCCGCCGCTGACGGCGTAGGCGCCCGCAGATCGGCGACGAAATCCACGATGGTGAAATCCGTCTCGTGCCCAATCGCCGAAATCACCGGAATCTTCGAATCCGCGACCGCCCGCGCCAGCCCCTCATGATTGAATCCGGCCAGGTCTTCGGCCGAGCCTCCGCCGCGAGCAATAATGATGACCTCGACCACGCCGCTGCCAGCCGATTCTTGATGAAAGTATCGAAGCCCAGCCATCACCTCGCCCGGCGCTGCGTCTCCCTGCACCTGCGCCGGATAGATCAGCACATTCGCCGAGTGATGCCTGCGCGCCAGGATGTTCAGGATGTCCCGCAGCGCCGCCCCTTGCGGTGAAGTGATGATGCCAATTTTTTGCGGCAACGGCGGGATCGGCTTTTTACGCGACGCCTCAAACAATCCTTCCGCCTGCAATCGCGCCTTCAATTGTTCGAACGCCAATTGCAGAGCGCCCGCACCCTTCGGCTCCATGAATTCAGCGGAGATTTGCAGCTCCCCGCGATCTTCATACACGGTGATGCGCCCGCGAACCGTGACGTGCAATCCGTTCTCCGGACGAAACCGCAGCAGCTTCGCGGAAGATCGGAACATGACCACGCGAATCTGCGCGCTCTCTTCCTTAAGCGTGAAATACAAATGCCCGGAATCGGGAATGCGAAGATTAGAAATCTCGCCTTCCACCCAGCAATCGGAATACTCGCGCTCGAGGTGCGACCGCACCGCCGAAACCAGCGCCCGCACCGTCCAGATGCGCCGCTCCGGAGGACGAAACTGGAACCCGAGTTGGTCCGCCATCTCCATGCAGTGTCAGTTTACCCGAGAGACACGTAGGGACAGCCGCCCCGGCTGTCCAGCCGAGCGAAGATCGGCAGAGTTTGCGCCGAATGCGATTTCTTTCGCAGGAGGTTACCGTTTCATCCGCCCAATCAGGAAGAGAACAATAGAAAGCACGACACTAAGCAGGATGGAACTCGCAAGCGGAAAATAGAAAGTAGTGTTCTTGCCCCGATACAGCACATCGCCCGGCAGCCGTCCAAGCGGCAAGCCTGTCCGCCCCAACAGCATGACGATCCCTACGCTGGCGCGCATTGGCCAGTTCATTGAACACGATCTGGACTATGACCGCATTCAGCAGGTCGCGCTGGGCGCGGTGCACCACCCGAATTCCTCCTTTCGCGGCGACGGCAAGGAGGAGGAAACGAACACCATCGGCCGATGGAAGCGCTTGTTCACCCCGGCGCAGGTTCGCGACATCGAGTCGAGCCTCGGCAACCTGCTTGTCGATACGGGCTACGCGCTCGAAACGCCGGCAGCACAGCTGCGTTCTTCACTGGCCGTGCGTTTTATGAATTTTCTGCTTCCGTTGTATTTGGACTCCAAACTTTGGCTGAAATCGTATACTCCGCTCGCCCGCATCGCCGAGAAGACATCCATGGGTCTCGCCGACTCCGAAATTAAAGTCCGATGCCAAGACCGAGGCTAAGGGCCAATCTCGCCTTAAACGATTTACCTCGCGGTGTGGTCGTGGGCGATGCGCGCTTCGATCCTAGACACGAACTTCGGTGTGTGGCCCTGCAGCATTTGCCGGATGCCAGGCCCAAACTCGTGATAGACGTTCATCCCCGCGTCGCTGCCAATCGTCGAACCAAAATTGCTGAATGTCGCCGAAGTGGATCGCGCCCAAGATGGACGGTAAGCCGTGTCGGAAGCGACCGAAGTCAGCACCCCGAGGAAATACGAGGTGTTCAGCCTCCCCTTTCCGGAGCCGTCCCGCGCGACAAAAATGCGCGAAGCTGCGTAAGTGGCCCGGCCCATAAAGCTGTTGCTGGTCGAAGGGTGATAACGCAGGTTCTGCCGATAGAGGGCGGTTAAGCTGGGCTGCGATCCGGGAGTGACATGTCCCAGTTCTGTTCCACGGATTGCGCCCCCATTGACGCCAACCGCGCCAAATGTGAAAGGAAAGCGTGCTTCATTGACGAACGTGTGAAATTTCCCGGCTTGGGGCGGAGGCTGTACCGACGGAGCGTCAGGAAACGATCTCCACGTATGCAACTCCTGGCGCTGCCCTTCGGGTGAGTTTGAGCCGCTCCCGTGAAGCAACTCGGCCGAAGGAGTTTCGCTCTGGCATAACGCCCCGCAAGCGGCCAACAGACAAAAGGAAATGACCCGGATGGGTGCAATTCGTTTCACCATAACTCGGTCCTGCAAAGCGGCAAGCCACTTTCCGGCTCCCCGGCGATTGGGCTGGAAGCACATCTAACACGCTAGCACTCCAAGCAACACTCGTCTGAGCTAGATTGCTCATCCCCGGGAGGCAGAGACACCTCGCCCGGGTTACGGTTCAAGTCTCGCTCGATGATCTCTGCAACTCCCGTCTTGAGCCGCAACTTCACTCCCCATGCCGCCGCCTATCCACAGAGAAGGGGCCCGCCCCGAGAAGGGCAATCGCAAGGAGCCCCACAATCATGCAAAAGTCCGTTCGTCCCTCGTGCATAGCGGCCCAAAAACCCTGCTTGAGGAGCAATGGGCCCTTGGTTGTCGCGATCGCAACCAGAATAACGGCAAGCAAAGGCCAGACGGCAAAGAGAGTGTAGAGGCCAAGGATTAGCAAGGCGCCGCACACTATTTCTATGCATCCCACGAGCGGCGCCATGAAATGCGGAACGGGAATGCCTATCTTCTCAAAACGCCCTGCACCAAGCGCGGCAGGAAAAAGGAACTTCTGGATGCCTTCTGAGAGAAAGACCCAGCCGACCAGCAAACGGAGCAGGAGCAGGCCCGATCCGATTCGGTGCTGCGATAACTGTTTCATTCGTCGCGCGTCCTCCTAATGGGGTTCATCCGCTTAAATGTAACTTCCGCCAAACAACTCTCGCCTCGTCGCGGCGACCGTGGCAATGGTTGTCCCTCCACGCGATCTCAGATTCTCACACGGGATAGTGACCTGTATCACCGCATCGAAACTCGAAATGAGTATAATTTCTATCGAGCGGGCAGCGAGAAGACACTGTCCCCCTGAACACTGCAGCCGCGAAAAGACACTCCTGCATTGGCCGCGATGTCCTGTGGCCCCCCATCAGCCTATCGTGAGTTCCACCTCAAAAGGAGAGGTATGGCGCTCAAGATCCCCAACCGTTTGCCCGTCGCCCACCGTCAGCAGAATGGAAGCGCATCCCCGTGCTCCTGGAGGCAGCCTAGCAGGCTCACGTGTCGATGGTCGGCTCTGATGGTGGTGAAGGGCGTCACATTTTTGGAGGAGGTATTTTATGGCTGATCTATATACCTGCAGCTGCGGCAACCAAACCTGGAAAATCTTCGACACGGGCGTGCGCTGCACAGCCTGCGAGGCGGAGTATGTCACGCCCCACACGCCAGTGTCGGAATTCAATTCCGCGATCACGCAGGAACTGGAAGAGGAACTGGCCGAGTGACCCTCCGCAGTCATATCGAGGTGTCACGTGATGTTTCTTCCCGACCGCAGGCGGAAGGAGTATCCACACTCCGGCTGCTTGCAGGCAACATCGAGGCCGGAGACTGCGGCGTCTGACAGAATTCTTGCCGGCACTGTGCCTCCGGCTTCAGAAGGAGGTTGTCATGCCAACTGTAAGTGCTCCAACCCGCGTTAAACTGCAAAAGATCCTGTTCGCCACGGACTTCACTCCATCCGCGCAATTAGCTCTGTCCTATACCCTCAACCTGGCTCACCGCTACGATGCTGAGGTGTACGTGGTGAACGTGCTGCCGCGTGTGCCGTTTGTCGAAACGGTGCCGCCCGATCCGGAGCAAATCAGGTTTTTGGCCAAACAACAACTGACTGCCCTGGTGGGCTCCCAGTCGTTCAAGGGCGTTCGACACAAGGAACTGATCGAGGAGGGCGAAGTTGAGATAGTGCTCCACGAATTGGTCTGGAAGCATGAGATTGACCTCATCGTCATTGGCACCCACGGCCACAAGGGGCTCGGGAAAGTGCTGATGGGCTCGGTGGCAGAAGAGGTCTTTCGCAATGCCGAGTGCCCCGTGCTCACGGTGGGTCCACATGCTACCCGCTGGGAGATCGATGGCAAACTGCGGCACATTCTGTATGCCACCGACTTCGGGCCAGAGTCGGTGCACGGTTTGCCCTACGCCATATCCTTGGCAGAAGAAAACCGGGCTCGCCTGACCCTCCTGCATGTGGCGCCCGAACCTGGGGTCGTGCTGCCGGAGCCAGAACCCGGAGCTATGCCCGTGGTTGATCCGAGCGAGGTGACTGCTTCCACGGAGAAGCAACTCCGCGACCTGGTTCCCTACGGAACCGAGCTTTGGCATGAGCCCGAGTACATGGTGCAATTTGGTTCTCCGGCGGAGATGATCGTGGCAATCGCTGCGCAGTCGGTCGACATGATCGTGCTGGGCGTGAAACGGTCGGCGGCCTTCACCAAACACCTGGGCGCAGGCATCGCGTATCAGGTAGCCTGCGAGGCGACGTGCCCGGTCCTTTCGGTCGGCGCACGTTTCCGCGTCTAGCGACAAGGGGCGGACGGCCCGGCCGCGTCCCTCCCAAACTGTGAAGGGTGCCCATCCAGGCAGAGCTTGGGCACCCTCAGAGTTCAATTGGCTGCGATAAGGCGGGCTAGCCCCAACACCCAAGAAATTCAGTAGTGGGCTAATGGGTGTGTGCGGGTACGTGGCATGCGATAGCCACGAATCCAGCAGGCAAAGAAGGCGCGTCGGGCGAGCCCCATGGGGAATAGGGCGGTACCACGTCTGGCAACCAAATCCTACAGAAAGCCCGCCCAACGCAGCGTTTTGATACTACACCTGGAATACCAAAACCGAAAAAATCAGAAGTACATGGGTCTCTCAAGGGGAGAATTCCGACAGAAATTCAAAACGGCCAACTACCTAGCCGAGCCCTCCTTTGACAAGCGCGGACGCAGGAGCTTACAGTCATTCGTCGAAAATCTCAACCAATAGGGAGATGTCTATGAAGAAAACCTGGATGTCGTGTTTAGTTGGGTTGCTTTTAGTGGGGAGCCTAGCATGGTCGCAAGACAAGAAGGCCGGCGGCGGGACCGAGAAAGCTGTCGCAGCGCTGGAACAACAATGGCTTCAGTCCCAAAAAACAAATAATCCTGACCTGGTGGCTCCGCTGCTGTCCGACAAGTTCATAATGACGGGGAGTGATGGGAAGGTCACCGGCAAGGCCGAGTCGCTGGCAACAGCAAAAGCGACTAAATATGACAGCGTTGATTACGCCGATGTGAAAGTAACGGTATTCGGTAATACGGCCATCGCGACGGGAAGCTTCAAAGCCAAGGGCACCGATGCGTCGGGAAAGCCTCTCGATGCTCATGAGCGCTGGACCGATACCTGGGTGAAGATGCCGGACGGACAGTGGCGGTGTGTTGCGAGTCATAGCTCGCCAATAAAGATGTGAGCATCGCGCGACTCACGATAGAACATTTTATCGTGCTCCGCATTCCTTCCGGTTGACGGGCAACCCTTCCATAATCCGGTCGGTTGCCGATAAACCGGGGTTAGGCTCGCAACGAGTCGGGGTCCTCACACGCTCAGAACTGGAATCGGCACCGCGCAAATGATTGCGTAGCCGTGGATCCGCAGGTTGCCACCATAGGGGTAGCACACGGTAACCAGCAAATCCGCCTTCGTCTGCGTCGCAGCCAGGCTCAGCACCTTAGGCACGTCACCACTGCCGATGAATACGTCCGCCTTGATGCTCATGTCTTGCTGAAGGTCTGCCAGATGCTGAGAAGCGTCGCCGACGAGCGACTCTTTCCACTCCGGAACGACGTAACTGCCGCCGGGTCCCCACAGCTCCACCGAGGGAGTGACGTGGGCGAGTGTAAGGTGGGCACCGAATTCGGCGGCCATTTGCGCGGCCCACGATACAGTTTTGTGACTGCGGGGGCCGAAATCGACCGCGCACAGGATGTTGCGGATCGCAAACTCATGCACTGGCGATTCTTCCACATGGCCTCCGGTCCAAACCGGGCACTCGGTCCCGTGTAGTACTTTCACTGTCACAGAGCCCAGCAGAAACCGGTTGAACGTGAAGCCATGGGACGGCATCATGATCAGGTCGGCCTTTTCCACCTCAGCCGTCTGCACAATTGCCTGGGCCGGGTCGCCTTTCGCCAGCACACACCGGATGGCAAGGCCTTCAAGCTCAGGCTCGAGAGACTGGTCCAGGTTTTTCCGCGCCCCTCTAACCATCTCGGCGAGCATATCCCAGTTGGCGAGCTCGGGGCCGTCCTCCGGCACGCCGGCGGCATGGCTCCGCGCGGTCACGACGTGCAGCATCACAATCTCAGAATGGAAATGGCGGGCCAATGTCGCAGCCTGATGAACCACGCGCAGCGAGGCGTTCGGGAAGTCAACCGGCAGAAGAATCTTCTTAATATTCAGCATCGCGCACCAGCCGGAGAGTCAAAATGCCCCTGACCGCCCCTTAGTACGGTCCCCACCTGGTTTGGAGTGTAACGCAATCCTCCTCGAACCCCGTGTGGTCTCTCCCTCTGCAATCTGACCTCTAACCTCTGACCTTGCGAATTGGGAGCGTCACGGTCCGCCTCCCTTGACGAGTCAATTCGGGCATCGGCGTGGAACCATTTCCGGCCAAGCGTCGTATACGATTACAGTGTGGCCCGCACAGACTCGACAACGGCGAAAGAGGCGGTTCCGCGGAGGAGCGTCCAGAAGTTTGCCGCCTCGCGTGTCGGAGAACAACTCAGGCGTCACGGCACCGTGTTCCGCGACCCGGCGTTCGAGGCTCTGTCAGCATTACGTGCACACAAGCTGCGTTCTGCACTGACGCTGCTGGGCGTTACTTTGTCGGTGTCGGTGCTCATCCTTGTCGTGTCGATTATCACTGGGGCCAACCTTTACATTGAGCATCGCGTTGCCAATCTCGGGTCCAATGTCTTTCTCGTAATTCGCTTCCCCATCATCACCAATCAGCAGGACTTGCTCAAAGCGATGCGTCGCAACCGGTATATCACGTGGGAAGACTTCGAGGCTCTGCGTGATGGCATGAGGCTGCCTCGCGCCGTTGGCCTGGAGACGCGAACTGACGGCAAGGTCCGCCTGGGAACACAAGCGTTGGACGACATTAATATCCGCGGGGTGACGGCCAACATCGCCGATATGGATGTGGAGGAAGTCGAAACCGGCCGCTACATAACGGATGCGGACAATGAAGGCAGAGGGGAGGTCGCCTTTATCGGACAACAAATCGCCGGAAAGCTGTTTCCCACGGTCGATCCCATCGGCAAGACGATTTACGTCGATGGCCGCGGCTTCCTGGTGGTGGGCGTAGCCAAGCCGATTGGAACCGTCTTCGGGCAATCCCAGGACAATTTTGTCTACATCCCGATCCGGACGTTCTTGAAACGGTATGGCGAACACGGGCAGGGACTGGATCTGGCCATCAACATCCAGGCGCGCGGCCCGCAGTGGATGCAGGAGACCGAGGATGAAGCCCGCACCATGATGCGCGGCCGCCACCATCTCGATCCCCTATCGGATGACAATTTTGGCATTCTGGCGTCAGACACAATTATGGGCTTATGGAAGAACCTGACGGGCGCCATCGCCGCGACCATGGTCGGAGTGGTTTCGGTGTTCCTGGTCATCGGCGGGGTGGTGATCATGAATGTGATGCTGGCCAGTGTGACGGAGCGTACCCGCGAGATTGGCGTGCGCAAATCGCTGGGAGCGCGAAGACGCGACATCCTGATGCAGTTCCTGGTGGAATCCGCGGTGATGGCAGCCGTGGGAGGCGCGATCGGCATTGCCATTGCCTATCTTCTCTCCACGCTGGTGAGAGTGCTCACGCCTGTGCCATCCCAAGTGCCAATCGGCGCGGTGATTTTGTCGCTTGCGATATCGACGATCGTGGGATTGTTCTTTGGGTTGTACCCGGCACACCGGGCTTCCAAACTGGATCCCATCGAGGCTCTGCGTTTTGAGACTTAGAGGCGCGGATTTGTTAAGAGGTTTCGACCGTGCGGATTGAAATCAGCGAAAGCACGCGCATGGCGTTTGACTCTCTTCGCCAGCACAAGGCGAGGTCGCTGTTGACTGTCCTGGGCGTGGTCATCGGGATCATGGCCATGGTGGCCGTAGCCTCCATCATGGTGGGTTTGGACCGGGATATTCGCGGCTTTCTCGATCAATATGGCACCGATACGCTCTTCGTTTTTCGCTGGGACTTCGGTTTTCGAGGCACGCTCACCGCGGAAGAACGCACCCGCAAGACGCTGACCTACGAAGACACCATGGCGATTCGGGATGAGTGCCCCGACGTGAAGGATGTAACGGTGGAGATCTCCCCCCGGGTGGAACCGGGCAAGCCCTTCACCGTGGTGCCCGCGCGATATAAACGGAACGAGGTCTACGGGATTCAATTTACCGGGACCATTCCGTCCTACGAATGGGTCTACAACGCGAACCCTGAGAAAGGCCGGTTCTTTACCGAAGCGGAAAACCTGCATCACATGGATGTCGCGGTAATCGGTCACGACCTGGCTGAGGGACTGTTCCACGCGGAAGACCCGCTGGACAAGCCGATCGAGATCGGAGGCGCGTTCTACCGGGTCGTGGGCGTGCTGGAGAAGCGTAAAGGCCAGTTGTTTAAAGATGAATCGGCGGACAAAGTTGTGGTCGTGCCGTACTGGGCGTACCGCAAACATAATCCGCAGGACGACGAACACTTCATTGGCGCACAAGCGTCTCCGGGTAGAAAGGCCCAGGCGGAGGACGAAATCATCGGCCTGCTGCGGCGGCGGAGACATGTTGCGGCCGCTAAGCCGAATGATTTCGCGATTTCCAGTTCCGAGGAGCTTGCGCGTCAATTCCGTCAGATCACGGGAGCGATTGCCATTGCGGTGGTCGTAATCAGTTCCATCGGGCTCCTTATCGGTGGAGTTGGCGTGATGAACATCATGCTCATGTCGGTCACGGAACGCACGCGTGAAATCGGAGTGCGCAAGGCTATCGGCGCCCGACGCCGGGATATCGTCCGCCAGTTCCTCACAGAAGCCATCACCCTGACGGGCGCTGGTGGAATCATCGGTGTGTCACTGGGAATGGGGATCAGCTTCTTGATCAATAAGCTATTGCCAAGTTTGCCTTCGGCGGTACCGCTATGGTCGGTCATCGCTGCTGTAACCGCTTCGATGAGCGTCGGGCTATTCTTTGGGATTTATCCTGCGATAAAAGCCTCGCGACTAAATCCTGTCGAGGCGTTGCGCTACGAGTGAACGGTTGGCTAGGACGCCCGTCGCTATGCACCTCCTGAGGACCTCTCAAGGCTGGCCTGACGGCCATTCCGACAGATACTGAAACGCCCCCAGCATCTCCGCGTACTTTCGAAATGGATTTTTGTTTTTCCTATACGTTAAAGAGTCGAAGGCGTGTTAGAGGGTTTTGTTACTAAGTGGTTTTTTGCGCCGCAAGGCCTTCCGCAGAAACCGTCTTGGTCCAATTTGCGAGTGATTAGGATATGCGCCGCGGCGGTTGCATTACGAAAGCTGCTGCCGTAGGATGGCGGGTGAAATCGCTCCCCCATCCCTTAATGGTCGCCCGAACTTCGGGAGCGATAAAGGGAGGCAGACCTATGAACCGGACATTCAACCGCTATTTCGGACTCATGTTGTTATTGGTGGTAGCTGCGCAATTGGCCCTGGCGCAACCGCCGCCCATCAAGATTGGTGCGCTCAATGCCCTGAGCGGCAGCTTCGGCGCCTATGGAAAATCGGGAAGGCAGGGCGCGCAATTGGCCATCGACGAGATCAACGCTTCCGGAGGCTTGCTCGGACGCAAGCTGGAGCTCATCCAGGTGGACGACCAAGCCAAGCCTGACGTGGGCGTGCAGGAAGCCAAGAGGCTGATCCTGGATGAAAAGGTCAATTTCCTCGTCGGCGTCGACTCCAGTTCGGTGGCGCTGGCGGTCGCTCCGCTGACCAACGAATACAAGATCCCGCTGGTGGTGACGCACGCCGCCACGCCCGCGCTCACCGAGCAGTGCAATCCCTACGTGTTCCGCACCTCGAACAACGCCCGCATGGACGCCAACGCGGCCGCCGACCTCGCCGCCAAGCTGCCCTACAAGCGCTGGGCGAACATCGGGCCGGACTACGAGTTCGGGCACGCGTCGTGGAACGACTTCATCGCGCGCTTGAAGGAGAAGCGTCCGGACGTGGAAGTGGTGGGCGAGCAGTGGCCGAAGGGCGGCGAGAGCAACTACACGCCGTACATCACGGCCCTGGTGCAGCAGCGGCCGGAAGCGGTGTTCTCGGCGCTCTGGGCCGGCGACCTGGTCACCTTCGTCCGCCAATCCAACGCTTTCGGATTCTTCAAGCAGATCAAGCTGTTCGTGGACCCGATAGGCGCGGCCCTGGAATCCATCGGACCGTTGGGCAAGGAAGCTCCCCTCGGGGAACTCTTCTCCACCCGCTACTGGTTCCTGCAGTCGCAATCCCCGACCAACAAGAAATTCG
>Ga0074045_10001822_pt1 | contig 20210 bp, 17 predicted proteins | sample BogForMeECP23OM2_FD_94442 | JGI IMG/M metagenome (GOLD analysis project Ga0074045, IMG submission 94442) | Bog forest soil microbial communities from Calvert Island, British Columbia, Canada - Bog Forest MetaG ECP23OM2 | ecosystem: Environmental > Terrestrial > Soil > Wetlands ...
GCGACTTTTTAATGGTCTGTCTGCTGATAGAAGATTGATTTTAAAGATTGCTATACACCCGATATTTTATAAAAGAATATTGATCATGTCTCTTTTAAAAAAAGACTTGCTTTTTTACATAGAAGTTTAAACACTTTAAACATATGTTTATATTGCTGAATTATCCTATTTTTTCATTGATGTTTTAAATAATATTTAAAGCTTAATACTTAATTATATCAAATGCTAAAACTGTTTTTCTATCACGTTTTTAAAATTGAGCAGAATTTTTCTGCGTAGGGTCTCCCGTAGAAAACCCATGTATCCTTCCGTTAACCCATTACCTACGATTTGGAAAATTTCCAAGCCGAAGTGGTTGCAATATTAAGAAATAAAAAATGGCAGAATTCTAATTTAACATGTGGTACAAATTACAGGGAAAGGAACTAAGAAAAGTCTGTCCGAAGTCAAAACGATGGAAACCTTGAAAGGAATAGATATGAAAAATATTATTTCAGTTTTTTGTTTATCGATTTTTTTCTTTTTATTTATAGGTTGTGAAAAGCTTCCATCTGATTGGGTTAAATATAATACTGACGATGATGGTACTGTTCGGTCATATAAAAAATTAACCGTTGATAAAGATAAGGGCGAATATTTAGTTAAAGTATGTTTAAAAGGGGATTTTTCCTATAAAGGTAGAGAAAAAATAATTCAAGATAGGATAAAAGATGGGTTAAATATTGAAGGATATAACAAACTATCAGTTATAGAAGGGATCTATGAGGTAGACTGTAAGAAAAATAGGGTAAGAAAGTTATCTGAACGCTATTATGATACTGATAAAGGTTCAGTATTATCAGAAGATAATACTGAAGAAAAACAGTGGAAAGAAATTTTCCCTAATACAGTGGGAGAAGATATTCTGAAAGGAATCTGTAAAAAATCACTACTATTTTTTTAAAAAAGCAATATCGAATATAGTCCAGAGGAATCTTGATCAAAGGCGCTTGCACATACAATGCCTCCTGCATGGCCCTCCGCCGTTCAGCAAGATTGACCTTTGGATAAAGTTTTTCAGGGGCTTCTTCCTGCTTTCCGGTTTCCTCGAAGAAATCGCTTAACCTTCGCTGCTTCTGTTCAATCGCTTCCGGAGAAAGTTCTGCCTCAAGCTTTCCCTCCTCTGTAAGTGCTTCTTCAACGCATCCACGATAATCTTCAATTTCCCCGGCTCCAACACCTTTGGACACAGTTTAACACGATTATTAAAAAGCAATTCGTTGACTAATATTAAATTGACATACAAAATCCTTCCTCGTATAATTTTGCCGCGAGAAAGGATTCCCTATCAATTTAAACCGTGGGAAAAGCACAGTGAATTATGCCCGATGAAATCTCTGTCCGAATAACCGGTGAAGCAGGACAAGGCACGCAGACGATTGGCGACGCCCTTACGCAGATATTTAAATCTGCCGGCTATCATTTATTTGCCTATCAGGATTTCATGTCGCGCATCCGCGGCGGCAATAACTTCTTTGAGATACGCGTTTCCATCAAACCGGTGCATTCGCCGCGCCGCAGAGCTGACATCATTATCTGCCTGGACAAACCCAGTGTGGATATCCATAAAAAAGATCTTGCTGTTGACGGGATGCTCATTGTCGATAAAGCAAAGTTCGGCATGGCCGGAATTGAAGTATCCATGTATGATGTGGCTTTTAACGAAATTGCTCTGAGAGTGGCCAATGACGCGCTGTATTCAAACTCCATTGCATGCGGTCTGATTGCAGGCCTTGCGGGCCTGGATTTTGCCTTTGTCGAACAAGGCATGCAAGCGGTGTTTGGCCGTAAATCAAAGGAAATTATCCAAAACAATGTCAACAGCGCACGCGCCGGTTTCGATCTAAGCCTGGAAAATCCGCATAGAAAAATGTTCTTACTGCCGGCTGTCGGTAAAGACAGGCTTACAGGCCTTGACGGAATAATTGTGCTGGATGGCTCCAACACTATAGCGCTCGGCGCTATCAGAGCCGGCTGTAAATTCTACACCGCATACCCGATGTCCCCATCGACAAATATCATGAACATTGTTGCCGAGCACGCGGCACAACAGCATATTATAGTTGAACAGGCAGAGGATGAGATAGCGGCCATTAATATGGCCATCGGCGCGTCCTTTGCCGGCAGCCGCGCCATGACCTCTACGTCAGGCGGCGGATTTTGCCTGATGACAGAAGGCATAAGCCTTGCCGGTATGACCGAGACACCGATTGTGATAGTGGATGCCCAGCGGCCCGGCCCGGCAACAGGTTTTCCCACGCGCACAGAGCAGGCTGACCTTGATTTCGTCCTGGCGGCAGGCCACGGCGAATTCGCGAGAGTCGTGTACGCGCCGGGGTCGGTCGGGCAGGCGTACTCTCTGACTATTAAAGCATTCAACATCGCCGAGAAATATCAGATCCCGGTTATAATCCTTACCGACCAGCATTTACAGGATTCAGCAATAGATGCGCAGGCGCTCGATCCGGGCACGTCCCCTGCAAAGCGTTTCATAATTTCCAAAGAAGAATCTGCCGAGATAACTTCATATAAACGCTACGCCCTGACTGACTCGGGGATTTCCCCACGGGCGATCCCTTCCTGGATTCAGGACGTGATATACGTGGACAGCGACGAGCACGATGAGTCGGGCCATATAACCGAAGATGCCGAAATGCGGAAGCAGATGGTCCAAAAACGTCTTCACAAAAAATTACATGGCCTGCTTCAAGAGCTTGAACAGCCGATGTCATTCAATACAAATGATGCCAGTGTTATCCTTCTGGGATTTGGTTCTACGCTGGGCATACTTCAGGAAGCGGCGCAAGCGCTGGAAAAGTGGAAAGTGGGCTTCATTCACCTTTCTCAGGTTTGGCCTTTTCCGGGCGATGAGATGTTGAAGCTGTTATCCGGCGCGCGCATGATCATCAGTATAGAGAACAATGCCCAGGGACAACTGGCCAGGCTTTTGTGCAGGGAAATAGGCATCAAGGTAGGTAAATCCATTTTGAAATACGATGGCCGTCCTTTCGATATCGACTCCGTCATCGAGATCATAAAATCGGAACTGCAATTATAAAAAAGTGGCAGACACAATTAAAAGAGAATAATTTATGGAAATAAATGACTTCAAAAGTTCTGAACCGATGGCCTGGTGTCCTCGCTGCGGCAATTACGGCATATTAACAAGCCTCAAGCGCGCGCTTGTCAAACTGGGCAGACAGCCTAAAGATATCCTGCTGGTCTCCGGCATCGGCCAGGCCGCAAAGATGCCGCATTATGTCAAAGCCAACTGTTTTAACGGCCTTCACGGCAGAGCGCTTCCCGCGGCATTCGGCGCCAAGACCGCCAATAATGATCTCACAGTCATTGTTACAACCGGCGACGGCGATTGCTACGGCGAAGGCGGCAACCATTTAATCCACAACATCCGCCGCAACCCCGACATCACTGTTATTGTCAGCGACAATCAGGTCTACGGCCTTACCAAAGGCCAGGCATCGCCGACAACAGACGAGTGTACTGTTACAAAAATCCAGACAGCGGGCGTCATACTTGAGCACCTGTCGCCGCTGGCTCTGGCTTTGTCGGTGGGCGCCGGCTTTGTCGCCCGCGGCTTTGCCCAGGATACCGATCATTTAGCCGACCTCATCTTTTCAGGCATCAATTACAAAGGATTCGCCCTGATCGATGTGCTTCAGCCCTGCGTCACCTTCAACAAAAAGAACACCTACGAATGGTATTCCAAGCGCGTTTACAAGCTTGACTCATCATATAAACCTACTGATATCGGCATCGCATTTCAGAAATCACTGGAGTGGGGCGACCGCATTCCCATAGGTATTTTGTATAATGTTTCCAAACCAGCCTACGATCAGAAAACATGCCCTGCGGTCTGAATAATCGTGCCCACGGAATATTAAAAAAAGTGGAATGTATGTTTTTTCCTAACCAACAACTACAAAAACCATTTAATTTTGCTGACAATTGTTGTAGGTTGACTTCATGCTTATGAAGAAATAAAACAATGCAATTAGTAAAATAACAGACGGCTTTTGGTTCTCAAAAACGGCTTTAAACGGTCTTAAAAGCATGTAAAATAAAGTGGAATACGCTCTTTCTCGACCTCTCAGGCAGGAAACCAGGGTTCAACTCCCTGTGGGACTACCAAAGTAATATTAATAAGATATAATAATTTTAATCCTGACCAATCAATCTTCGATAATAAATTTCCAACCATCAACTCCAAATTTTCAAATTTATAAAACATGCAGAAAACTCTAATGCACAGTGGCACTATTGCCGGGGGTATTCCAAGGTTAAACAAATTATTGACTTCTTGCTGAAATGTTGTTTTTCTAATTTTCGCAATTCACTCAACATTTCAATCAAAAATAGTTAAAAACTGCTGAAATTCAATTTAGCATGTGATAAAAATATTGGCGGTTGTTCACTATGTTAAATAAGATAAATATTGATTCAAAAAAGAAGATCCTGATTGTTTATATCGTTTTGACATTAGCTGCGGTTGCTGCTTTTTGGCAAGTGTATCAATACGACTTCGTCAATATTGATGACAACATTTATGTTACGGAGAATAGTCATATCCAATCGGGAATCACTCTGGACGGAGTTATTTGGGCGTTCAGTACAAAATATGCCGAATTATGGAACCCTCTGATATGGATATCCTTCATGTTGGATTACCAGCTTTATGGCCTGAATGCCGGCGGTTATCATCTGACCAACCTTATTTTGCACATTCTCAGCACATTATTGCTTTTCTGGCTTTTTAACCGCATGACCGGAATGATCTGGCGCAGCGCCTTTGTCGCGGCGCTCTTCGCGCTTCATCCCCTGCATGTTGAATCGGTTGCCTGGGTATCTGAACGCAAAGATGTCTTAAGCGCGTTTTTCTGGATGCTGACTTTATGCCTTTATGTCCATTACACTGAAAAACCGGTTATAAAAAGATACATGCTTGTTCTTTTTAGCTTTGCGTGCGCTCTTATGAGTAAACCCATGGTTGTAACTCTGCCTGTTATTATGATTCTCCTTGATTACTGGCCGCTGGGACGTTTTGAGTCGCAGAGATATAAAACGAACTTGATTTTATTGCAGTTGAAGGAAAAAATACCTTTTTTTATCTTGTCAGCGGTTTTTTCTATCATGACGATCTATGCTCACCACAATAGATCCATAGAACATTTTCCCTTTGTATCCCGGCTCGCCAACGCGCTCGTTTCTTTTGTAACTTATATAGGAAAAACGTTTTGGCCTAATGATATGGCTGTTTATTATCCTTTTCCAGAGCAAATTCCACTCTGGCAAGTTTCAGGAGCCATTCTTCTAATTATGCTGATCAGCATTTTTGTCATTATAACCGTAAGACGTTTGCCGTATCTATTTGTTGGATGGATGTGGTACATGACAGCCATTCTTCCTGTTATCGGAATCCTTCAGGACATGGATCAAGCTATGGCTGACCGATATCATTATTTACCCTCTATAGGCATTGCCATTATGCTGGCATGGGGTATTCCACTTTTGTTCCCAAACGAAAATAGGCGAAAATATTTTTCATTCGCAGCAGCAATGTCCTTTCTTATTATAATGTCAGTTTTAACATGGAAACAATGCGGCTACTGGGAAAACAGCATAAAACTTTCTAAACATACCCTACAGGCAACAAAAAATAACTTTGTGGCACATAAATGTCTTGCTGATGCTTTACTTACCGAAGGCAAAAACGAGGAGGCTATTTATCATTACAACGAGGCAATTCGTATGTATCCTGATTTCGCTAATGCTTACAACAACAGGGGGAGCGCCTACTTTAATCAAGACAACCAGATCTCCGGCTGTAAGGACGCAAAAAAAGCCTGCGAATTAGGAACTTGTATAATATTAGAAGCCGCTAAAGGCAGGGGGCTCTGCCATTAACTTTTTATTATTATTCTCTTTCGCCCCTTAATCTTCAGAATATCATTTTCTAAAAACCATTGGCTTTCAGGTGAAATCAATAATCAAAATATTTATTTAATTCCAGGAAATATTAACTTTTCACCAACAATTAAAGTTTAAACTGATTAAAAAAAATTCTTCTTTTACTGTTATTTTTCTTATTCCGTCCGTCCACACTATACTTGAAGATTTTCGCGGCAAGCCACGATATATCACTCGCTATCGAATTCAATTGGCAATGTTTTCTTTTAAAATAATTGACATACAAACAGGACTTCTCTATATTTACCTGTAAGAAAATAATATCTTATTAAAAAATTAACAATACTATACAAAACATTACCCCTAACCGTATCGTGTGAAGTTTGATTGACTTGAAACTTTAATGGAGACAAGGAAAATGAAAAAGATACTGGATGTTATTTTATTAGGTATGATGATTACTCTTATGGCTGGTTGTAGTAGCGGAGGTGATGGAAGCACTCCACCAACCACCTTTTCTATTTCCGGAACGGTAGGCGGAGTTGTTGCTGCCAATGTTACGATTAATCTGGCCAGTGGCGTGAATAATTCTACGACGACCGCTTCAGATGGAACTTACAGCTTTACAGGTTTGGGGAATGGAATCTACACCGTAACTCCCGTTTTAAAAGGCTATATATTCACCCCCACTAATCAATTGGTAACAATAAGCGGGGCAAATATTACCGGACAAAATTTTACGTCAATACCTCAATCTTCGACGTCCTTTGGTATGTGGACCTGGATTAGCGGGTCAGATACATCCAATCAGATCGGCAGCTATGTCACAAAAGGTACTCCTGATGCGGGCAACGTCCCGGGAGCACGCTCAAGTTCGATTTCCTGGAAAGGTAGCGGCAGCAATCTCTGGCTCTTCGGAGGATTCGGTTATGATTCAGCAGGAAACGTTGGTCTTTTAAACGATCTCTGGAAATTCGATGGCACCAATTGGACATGGGTAAGCGGGTCCAATACATATAATCAGCCCGGCAGCTATGTCACAGAAGGTACTGCTGATGCGGGCAACGTCCCGGGAGCACGCTCAAGTTCGGTTTCCTGGATAGATATCAGCGGCAATCTCTGGCTCTTCGGCGGGTGGTATTCAGTAGGTAATTTTTATGTTTTGAACGATCTCTGGAAATTCGATGGCACCAATTGGACATGGGTAAGCGGGTCCAATACATACAATCAGCCCGGCAGCTATGTCACAAAAGGTACTGCTAATGCGGGCAACATCCCGGGAGCGCGCGCTAGTTCGGTTTCCTGGATAGATAGCGGCAGTAATCTCTGGCTCTTCGGGGGATGGGGTTATGATTCAGCAGGAAATTTTGGTCTTCTCAACGATCTCTGGAAATTCGATGGCGCCAACTGGACATGGGTAAGCGGCTCCGACACATACAATCAGGCCAGCAGCGCAGTCGCGTTAGGTGATCATACCGCCGGAAATATCCCGGGAGCACGCCAATATTCGATTTCCTGGATAGATAGCAAAGGCAATCTCTGGCTCTTCGGGGGGGTTGGTTATGATTTCGCAGGTAATGTTAATCTTTTGAACGATCTCTGGAAATTCGATGGCGCCAATTGGACATGGTTAAGCGGGTATGGTCAGGCTGGCAGCTATGGCACAATAGATGTTGCTGCCACGGGCAATATCCCGGGAGTTCGCTCAAGTTCGGTTTCATGGATAGACAGCAGCGACAATCTCTGGCTTTTCGGGGGATATGATTATGATTCAGCAACTAATGATGGAGGTTATCTAAACGATCTCTGGCGCTACCAGCCACCTAAGCCGTAGAGTAAAAATTATGATCAGAGTGTGTTATAATATTAATTGTTAGGGTTTCTTAATTAATTGCTTTGATGAATGCCTCATCTTTCATAAGCTCTTCTATATTTAATTTGATTATATCATTTAATGCGCTACTAACGTTCATAAGTTTGGATGCTTTGCATTGCGTGATCTTTGTTGATGAATATACAATATCACCTGTCTGCAAATCTTTGATAAGATAGTGAACCCTCAAAGTCCAGTCCGCATTGTAGCTTAAATCATCAACCAGAAGGTCCTCGATCTCGCCATTAAGGACTCTGGTCTTATTATCAAGCTTTACACCGGCAAAACGCAACTCCATGGAAACTGATTCCCTGAAATAAATGTCGATGTTTTTATCAAATTTCAGTTTGCCTAACGCTGTATTGCGAATCTGAAAAGGTTTTACTTCACCGGTTTCTGCCGGAAGATACTTGAAGTTGGATATTGATACGCTTCCAGAAACTTTGTTGACAGAACTTGGCAGATAGCTCAAAGGGATCCTTGCACAACCATCCGCAAAGAACATAACTATCCCAAACAAAAGTAATATTGCCGTCAGGGAATGATCTCTTCTTGAACCAGCCATATTCTGCATGAATAAATCCTCCTTTCTATAGATGTTGTGTTGCTCTTATCGTGCTTAAAATAATCGGTTCAATTGCAAATAATAATCAATGATCTTCTCCCGAAAATATATACCACACGTTAAGTTGGATTTCTACAGTTAAGATAAATCTGACAAAGAGAAATCTGTCATTGACATACAAGATCATTCTTTATATACCTTTAATGAAATTATTGGTATTTTATAAAAAGTATGGCGGAAGAAACAAAACAATCGAGCACTCTGTCTCCCGAAGTCAATGACTTAATGCGCACTCTCGTCACTGCCATTAGGATAGTGAAACTTTATCCTCCAAACAATCCCGTCTACTCCCAATCAGTAAAGGACGCGCATGATGCACTTTCCCTTCTTCTGGAGGACACACCGGAATGTTACGTCGGAGTGCAAAAAGCATTTCTTACATATCAGCAAACTCCAGTCGGAAAGGACACTGAAGCCAACAGAGTTATCGCCCATGATCTGTTTACGAAGGGCATTCGAAACATTATCCTTTATAAGGGTGTTACTGCCAAAGAAATGATGGATCTTTTCCAGGCGCTTGCCCTGCAGGCAAAAGATATAGGTATGCAAAACGGGGTTGCATCAATCCTTTGGGAAAAAGGCACGTCTAATATCAAGGTCACTGAAGCGGGGCTCGACGAAATTATCACATCAAATTCAAGAATAGAAAAGAAAAATGCCCATTCCCACGGCTCTTCCATATCTAAAGCCGAAGCGTTTATCGGCCATACACTGGTTTTGGACAATCTCTTGACAGACCAGGAAAGCTTCGCCGCGGCCATGGTAGCGCTTGCAAAAGAGACGCGAGGTGAGCACGAAACCGTTGAGGACCGCCTGCTTGCACTGTATCAGGAAGCCGGCAATAAGATTCTGAAAGAAAATCCGGACCAGAAAGATGCTCTCTTTGAGGCACTTGCACAATCCGCCATGTCTCTCGAACAGCCCTACCGCGAAGCATTAATTGCCGGGAAACTGTATGGCGGTTTAGATTCGGAAAACACAGACAAACGAAAAACTGAAACTGAAGAACGTGTGCCGAGCGTATTTCATGAAATTATGACCGGACGCTTTTTGGATTCATGGACAGTTAAACAGGTGGCAGAGCTTTTAAAAAAACTGACAACAAAAGAAATAACACCGCCGTCTTCTTCGTCCATCGCTTTTTCCGCAACATCGCTATCATCCGATATAAAAGGAATTGCAGAAGAAATGGCCGTGTACTCAGAGGAAGAGACCCAAGCTCTTAAATCCATAAGTAGCCTGGGTACGGAGCGGGATATTATTGATGCCACGATGCGCACACTTATTGCCCTGATACCTCTGGTGAAGTCTCCTTATCATCCTGTCCCTGATGAAAAGGAAATCGCCTCGTTTGCCGGTATTATCCACCAGTTGGAAGATATTTTAAATTATCTTTTAACGAACAAAGATTATGACCGCGTTTCACTTATCACTATGGCCTTTAATACTCCTGTGGATCCCGCTTTTAAGCCCAGGATCCTGGAGGCATTGAGAAAGACTTCTTCCAAAAATGTCATTATCTCCACGATTGCCGACTTGCAAAATTATACCAAGGGTTCTTTTGAATACGTCTCTGCCTATTCCTATTTATCAGCCATGGCACGGGAGACAACTGAAGCCCTGCTGGAAATGCTGGCAAAGGAAACTGACAATAAGTCGAGATCAGCTATTCTCGATTTACTGAAAGACTTCGGCAAAAACCAGATTTCAGTGCTGGGCGAGCACCTTTCCGATAGCAGTTTGTCTTTTGTCCGCGATATCATAAGTATACTGAGCGAAACCAAAAGCGACCAGGCCGTTTTTATTCTCCAAAAGGCCGCGGACAATAAGAACATCAAGATACGGCAGGAAGTGATTAAGGGATTAGTTCCCATCGGGGGGAAAAAGGCCGCCGGTCTCCTGGGAAAGTTCTTGAAAGACGAGGACAGCACGGTTCAGTTGATGGCAATTCGCGGCTTTACTGAAATCAAGGGAATAAGCGTTGAAGACACGAAGCCTCTGATGACATTCCTCTTTGATCGTCCTCTTAACAAAAAGGAGCAGGCCCTTACGTTAGAGGCGATAAAAGCGCTGGAAAAAGCAGGCGGTCCTGCGGCAGAGGACTTATTAAAAGGGTACACAAAAGTTCGCTGGTGGAGGTCTCGTAAACTTCAAGTCGAGCGAAAAGAAGCGGCGCTGAAGGCCATGGAGAAAATCAAAAGGAGGCAGGGCATTGGTGGATCAGCAAAGCCATAGCGGCAGCGAAGCAAGACAATCATTTTTTGCAAAGCAACGTTTACTTGACACGGCTAAAATAACGTTCCAGCAATTGTCGGGCCTTCTTAAAAATGTAACCATCTATCCGGAATCTCACCCTTTCCTGCTGTCACTAGTCGAAAAACTGACGCTTACGATCAACGGACTGCTGATGGACAGGAAGGAAGTTGCATTCTATTTCGTAAGTGGGGAATTATTTTTTGAAACCCACTCCATGCCTATAGATTCCAGTATTGCCACGCTGGTTGAACAATTTACCAGCAGGGATATAGGCGGGATCGTATTTAAGCCCGGCATTACTAATGAGGAATTCGTAAGATTGGCCGTCCTGATTAACTCTGAACCTTCGGCACTCGCCGCAGAAGGCGGTATTATCAATATAGTTTCCCGCGAAAACTTTCCCCACATCAATCTCCACAGCGTTTTGCTTGTCGATAAAAAGAACAGCGGCGGCGCCATGGAAGAAGATAAAAAAAGAGCGGTAAAACTGTTTCTGGAAGCGATCACAGCAATAAAAGAAATGGTCAGAAACATGCATCTCGGTCAAGCAGTCAACATGCGCAGGGTAAACAAGGTCGTCCAGGATATGGTAGATCATATCCTCGATAACCGGGATGCACTTATTGCCCTGACCAACCTGAAGATGCATGACGAATACACATATGCCCATTGTGTGAACACATGCATTCTTTCCATTTCCCTGGCAGCTCTTATGTCTTTGGAAAAACCTCAGATTGCCGCGCTGGGAATTGCCGCAATGATGCACGATATCGGTAAAATGCGTATTCCTCCCGAAATCATCAACAAAACCGGCGATATTACTGATGAGGAACGGGAAGCTTTCTCGCGCCATCCGATCGAGGGAGCGCTGATTATATCGGACATTCCGGGGATAAAAAAAATAGCTATGGTAACCACATTTGAGCACCATCAGCATGGCGGCGTTATCGGTTATCCCCAGATAGACGGATATATTGGACAACATCCATTCTCACAGATTGTTTCTCTTGTCGATGCCTATGACGTGCTTACGGCGTTACGGATTTACTATAACATACAAATACCGCCTGACCAGGTAATTAGTATTCTGGCAAAAAAGCGGGAAAACGATTTCAACCCAATTCTCGTGAAGGCCTTTATCAATATGATCGGTATTTTCCCTATCGGCACGGTACTGAATCTTTCAAGCGGCGAAGTTGGGCTTGTCGTACATCAGACCGGTGATCTCATGCGCCCCCGTGTTCTGCTATTAACAAAATTCGACGGTTCGGAGGAAGAATCCGGTGAAGAAATTAGTCTTCTTGAAACAACGGAAGGCAAATTCAAACGCGATGTTACCGGCACCATCGATCATCACGCTGCAAATATTGATATAAAACAATATTGGGAATAGCTCCGTAGAAAACATCTGTATAGCTGTAAAGCAAGAGAACACACCCTGAAAGAAAATCAGTTAAACCAAATAATCAACATTTCCTTATCTGTTTTTTCAAAACCATAATCCAGTATCCCGGATTATTAACAGGGAATTGACCAGGAAAAACGAAAAGGTTGCTCCCGACACATGGACAGAAACAACCTTTTCAAATGCGAACGCGAATAAAGTAAAGATTTGAGCGATAGCAGATCGAAACTGCTTGACTCTATTAAATTATCAGGATAATTTAATAGATAAAATAACCTCATAAACTGGAGCAGGATGGACGAGAATAAGGAAAATAATCTTCATCTCAAATATCCCTGCACATGGATTTATAAAATTATTGGCGTTGATCAAGATGACATGAGGTCTGCGATTCTCGAAATTATTCATGATCGCGCTTGCCGGGTAGCTCTTTCCCGCAGTAGCGAAACCTCTAAATACTATTGTCTTAATGTGGAGATTACTGTAGAGAGCGAATCCGACAGGAAAATTATTTATGAAGCACTGAAAGCCCATCGGACAATAAAAATGGTTTTATAGACACTTACCCGCCAAACAACAAGGCGTCCCGTCTTAAGAAATTATATAATTCTGTAATAGCGTGCTTATCCCGCGGCAAGAGAAGGTGTTTGCGCCATTAGCCAAATTTAATTTCATTCAGATAGAATTGCCTCGCGGCCGTTGACTTTGAAGTCTTCCTTTATTTTGTCGAACTCATCCGGAGTGAGTCTGCGATAAGTATTATCACCGCGCTTCCTGAAATAAATCTGCATCCCGGGATTGTTTTCAATATTGAAATTCTCGCGTTTGAAAGGCCGCACAATAACTTTCTGGGTATCGGTAACAGGAAACTTCTCAACGGTGCGTATATAATCCGGTATCCACTTGGGATCCATCCCTCCTTCTTTCTGTTGTTTGATAAACCAGGCATATACTTCATCGGGATTAAACACTGCGCCCTCTTTAAGCTGGACTGTAATCATGACCTTCTCATCGGCCACTTCACAGGGTGCGCCGTAGGCAATGGCGCAATCCACGCACGGAACATTCTGGGCAAACCCGAGTACGCTTTCGGCTGAAAAATTCTCTCCGTCCTTACGAATCCAGTCATCGGTGCGGCCGTTGAAGAACATGTAACGTTTGCCGTTTACAATCCTGATGTGTCCTAAATCACCTGAATGATACCAGCCTTCGCGGAATTTCTGATTGGTCGCCCCCTCATTTCCGAAATACCCTTCGAACCTGATATTATTATCGCCTACCTTGCGGCAGATTTCACCAACGGCTTTATCATAGTTGATGAGCGCGCCGTTGACGTCCGTAATACCGGGCGCGCATTCGCGTCCCTGTTCATCCAGGATGAGGATAGAAGAATCCACACGGCCGACCGAATCAACAGGGTCTCCGGGACGGTTGGCCGTGGTAATGACTGCCTCGGTGGAACCGTAGATCTCAAAAATATGATCCATGCCCAGATAGCGTTTGAGTTTTATGCGGTCATTGGCCGAGGCGCCGTTGCCGTAGGCTTTGCGGAATTTGTTGCGCGGATGTTTGGCAAGAGCCTTCTCCACAGCTTCACCGCTGCCGTATTTGCGTTCCAGAGCGTCGATAATATAATGCAGAGGCTGGCCGACATAGTTTAGAAAAGTGACGCCGTAAGTGAGCATATCTTCTTCAAATGCGCTCGCGGAAAAACGCCTCTTCAATACAAAACTGCCGCCCACAACCATCTGCGGCAATATTCCGATATACCAGGCGTTGGAATGAAACAAAGGCATCGAAATGTAACCACGGTCATTTTTGTTAAGATGAACCGCCAATTGCACCATAAAGCCCGCTCCTACCAATTTGATATGAGTGCATGGTACTCCTTTGGGCAGTCCTGATGTACCCGAAGTATAGATCACAATAACCGGGCTGAAATTGTCTACCTTGATCCGATAGTCTGCCGGCACAGTTATGTGCCCCGCTTCTTCAACCGCCTTTTCCAGCGATTTAAATCCGGTTGATTGAAAGGCATCCTCATCCCCTACGTAGTAAACATTTTCCGGACCGATAATCGGTACATTCTTTATTACACACTCTACTTCTTTCAAAGTGCTGGCGTTGATAATCAGAAACTTCATGCCGGCCTGCTCTATAACCTTGGCCAAAGTGTCGCCACGGAATCCCGAATTAATAGCAAACATGATCGAATTGCTGAGACCGGCACCAAAAGAGGCATAGAGAAATTCGGGAGTATTATCCATATAGACGCCAAAAGCCAGTCTCTTATCTTTGTCCAGTTTACCACTGTCCACCAGCTTTTTTCTTACGTTCAGAAAGAAACTCTCGTAACGCCGGGATTGCAGATAAACTTCCCGATAAGTATATTCATGATCTTCAAATATGAAAAATACGCGATTACGCCTGAACCAAAGCCACCACATGGTCATCTTTATCATATTGCCGAAATTTACGAAGCCCAACACATTTCGTAATATTGTTTTAGAATTAATTTTACCCATTGTTCCCCCAAAAGAATTTATTATAATATGCTATTGTGAACTTCAACACCTAATGACCTGTCGAGTAAACGGCCAGCTTCTTTTGTAAGTTCATTTAATTGCCCGGACAAGACAATGTCTCCGGCAATTTTCATAAGATAAGATTATCCTGCCAAAAGATTATATGCTTAATATCTGATTTTCGCATTTTTCTTATTACATTTCAGGTTTGACATCTTGAAATTATTTAATTAATTTTTATTTGATAGAATATTGATTCCGTTATGAAGAAATATAAGAATAGAGCGTTTATGTCAATTAATATTTGCCTCACATAGAAACTGACCCCTGTCAGGCTGCGGTTTCCATGCGACTTGGCATGAGAGCTGTGTTAGATTAGATAGAAAGGAGCCATGCTTCAGCTTCCGTGGTATTCTTAAGAACTTTGCAAGTTATACCGCGGTTAAGAGCGATCGTTTCACCGAACAGATCAGAGTCGATATGTTCGGGACGGCGATCAACAAATGCTATTTTTACGTTGGTCAAACCTACTTCATGCACTTTAGAAACGACCTCGTAAGTGTCACCCAGCGAATTAACTGTACCGACATCCCTCTCAACAAGCAACATGGAGAAACCGTTCTCTTTGCAGTATGTTGCTATGTCAGTCCAATAGCCAACCGATATTTCAAGACTGTCCTTCTCCGCCCGCGCATGCGCATACAGATAACCGGTACGGTGCTCGAACTCAACCACATAAGGAACTTCTTGTAAAAATGGGCGCTGATCTTGCTGTCTTGCCATAATTGCTCCCATATTTGATCAAAGATATTTCAATTATTTATTATCTAATAAAATTTGTCCACACCCGCTCTTCATCCTCCGGCAGAGCTATTCCAGCTTTTTTGCCCGCCTCGATTGATTTTAAAAGCCATGCCATATTCCTGCCCAGCGTCCGCATCGTCTGCAATCCTTCTTTATCCTGCAGCACTTCATCCGGTGTGTTTCCATGTACCATGTTCCAGTACTGGGATGAAACAACAGGCATATTATTAATAGTAAAATATTTATTCAGTTGTTCAAGTGCGGCGGTAGCCCCGGCCCTGCGGCAACTGACGATCGCCGCGCCCGGCTTGTATGCAAACACATCACTGCCTGAGAAAAAGCAGCGGTCTAAAAACGATTTTATAAAACCGGAAGGTCCGGCATAGTGGACAGGAGAACCAAAAATAAAGCCGTCCGATTTATCAGCTTTAGCAAGCGCGACGTTTACGGCGTCATTATCAAAAACGCATTTCCGTGTCTCCATACACTTTCCACATGCCGTACACCCCCTGATAGGTTTTTTACCGATGTAAAATATTTCTGTTTCAACATCATACTTATTCAATTCCTTTTCCACTTCACAAAGAGCGGTGCATGTGCATCCTTTTTTGTTTGGACTTCCATTAATCAATAATACTTTCATTTCATGATCTCCTTTTGAAATAATATTAATGATTGCCATTTGAATTGAAGACAATAAACGGTTTTTTGCAGCAATCCTCTATGGATTACCGCTGCAATTTTTTACCATACTGTTTTTAACCCGTCAAGGCAGCTTAATCTTTAACAACCTGCGGCGGGAAGAAATCTCAACTAACTTTGCCTTTATTCTGCCTATAAAAGATGTTAAAATTTTAAACAGTCAAATATTTATTGATCCATTAATGGGATAATTTATGACGGATGCAATCATCATTGGAGCAGGTTATGCCGGAATGAGCGCCGCGGCGCTCATGGCGCACGCCGGCCGGAAAGTCATTGTCCTGGAACAATCAGACCTGATCGGCGGCAGGGCATGCTCTTTCAGGGACGAGAAAGGCTATCTCTGGGAATACGGCGCGCATTCGCATAGACTAGCGCGTAAAGGCATTGCCAATGAAGTATTTAAAAAGCTTGGCGATGAAATTGATTTCCTGCCCGAGGCGAAAGACGCTAAACTTATATTTAAAGGCAAGCTATGGGAAAGGCCCAAAGGCCCTGTGGGTTTTCTGAAAACGCCTTTGCTGTCTTTTGGGGCAAGGCTTACGCTTCTTGCTTTCATGATAAAAATGAAAAAGGCCGATCCTTTAAAATGGTATGATAAAACTTTGCTGGATTTTTATAAAACATCATTTCAGAATGACGAAGTTGAGGCATTTCTTCCGTTTTTCGGCATGACCATTATGTGCCCACAGCCGGATAAAGCAAGCGCCGGCGAGGTTATTGACTTTTTACAAAGAGCATTAAAAGCGGGAATTGGTGTCGGCGAACCCAGAGGCGGTTCCGCCCGGATATTTTCCCGGCTGAAGAAACACATCGAACAAAATGGCGAAATACATCTAAACGAAAGGGTTAAAAAGATAATTATTGAAAATGGCAGGGCAAGCCGCGTTGAAACAGAAAAGACAACATACTTTAGCCCGAACATAATTTTTGCCGCAAGACTACCTCTGGTACTCGACCTGATGGATAACCTTCTCCTGCCGGGTGAAACGCTCGATTACATAAAAAATATCGAAAACAGTTCCGGCCTCACCATCGATTTCATCACAAACGAACCGGTTACAGACATTCGCGCAGGAATCTTAGGCGTTGATATACCTGTATGGGCGCGCTTCCAATCCAATACCGATGATTCATTCACGCCTCGGGGGAAATATATCTCGACCTGGGGTATCATGCTTCCGTGGCACTTTGACGGTGATAGGAAAACCGTCGAACAGGCAGAAAAAGCTCTTAAAAAAACAATCTCGGGAATCTTCCCGGATTTTATGTCTATGGTCGTCGAAGAAAAAAAGACCGTTGTGCATGTAATGAACGGCAACGTTCTTACTCCGGTCCAATCCAAACCTCACCGGCCGGACATCGCATGTCCGGCAATCAAAGGCCTCTATTTTATCGGTGATACAGTTAAGGGCGATGGCTGCTCCGGCGACATCAGTTTTTCTTCAGCCTTGATCGCCGTGAGTAAAATATTGGGCATGAGGAAATTGAATTAATTCAGCGTTATCAACTTTTCATCTCCGTCTCCATACCGCGCAAATCCCCGGGCGAGCGCCTGCTTATTTGGTTTTCAAACGCTTTTCCCTTATTTTTATTATTTCCGCGACGGCGCAAATATTCGCTTTTTCGTATTCCACCAAAGTGATAATGTCCTAATCTACCAAAGTAGAAATGTCCTAAGATAAAGCCGTAATGTTTTCCTAATTGATAACTACATTTTTTCTTTTAATAGGACATTTCTAAATTGGCTGGACAATATTCGCTTTTTCGTTGACATATAATGGTAATTTACCTATGCTCCTTCGGTACGGGAAGCAAGTACTTATCAAAACATTAAAAGCTCAGGAGCAAAAAATGTCGGGACGTTTAAATGGTAAAAGCGCAATAATAACGGGAGCATCTAGCGGTATCGGTCGAGCGTCGGCCCTGCTTTTTGCCCGTGAAGGAGCCAACCTGGTGCTGGCCGATGTAAACGAAACTAATCTTTGCCTGGTCCGGGATGAAATCGCGAATATGGGTGGCGCCGTCATCATACGCAAGACAGATGTTTCATCGGAGGATGAAATCAAAACCCTGATTAGTCTTGCTTTGGAAAAATTTACTAATATTGACATTCTGGTAAATAACGCCGGCATCTCCGGCGGACTGGACAATCTGGAAGATCAACGTTTAGAAGAATGGCGTCAGGTATACGATGTTAACGTTATGGGACCGGTCTATGCCACCAAACATATAATCGCGCATATGAAGGCGCGCCGCAGCGGCTCTATTATCAATATCGCCTCTGTTGCCGGCATCCTCTCCGGCGCGGGCGGCAATGCCTACAGCGCCAGCAAGTCGGCTTTAATCAACTTCACCAGGACTTCGGCCTGCGAGGTCGGAGCACACAATGTGCGCATTAACGCCATCTGCCCTGGTTTTATTGAAACCGGCATGACCCAGCCCTTCTTTGAGCTTGCCCGCAGTGTCGGCAAGGAAAACCAGTTGGGCAAATACTGCGAATTAAAGCGCGCCGCCGTTCCCGAAGAGGTTGCATGGGCGATACTTTTTCTGGCCAGTGACGAAGCAAGCTACATCACCGGCCATGCGTTGCCGGTGGATGGCGGCATTACCGCCTCAATGAGCATACCGGGGCGAAAGATATAACAAAATCAATAATAATATATACAACTTAATACAGCGGGCAAGCTTTATGCGGCTTGCCCTTTATGCTCACACAATATTGAAGGTTACTGTAAAAGGATGAAGCTATTTTTTGATATCATGTTTCTTTTGTTTTATCCGGCGGGTAAAAAAGTTGATATAATAAAAAAAATAAGTAAAAATGCATTAAACTCTTGACTTTGCTCCCTAAAAGCAGCTAAATATAATTTTATTTTATAAGAAAAGTACGTGTTCTTTTAAATCATTACTATAGATAAATTTTACATAATCACGTTTTGGAAGCAGACCCGCAAACAGTACGTTTCTGATTACTCCCTGCAACCTTTGTAATATAGAATTTTAGTAATTCAACAAGTCAGACAGCCGATTCCGATGCACTTAACACGGTATACGTTGAAGTTCGCTTTGTGAATTGGATGTTCAGAAAAAATTGCTTAAATAAGGAAAGACCATGCCCCAAAAGATAATCCTTAGTTTTACAATGGCGGCTATCTTAGGTTTAGCCTTTATTATATCTCCGGCAACAGCCGAGGAAAAACAAACCTCTGTCAATAAACCGGCAGCCTCCGTTGTGAACGGCATTACTCAGGCGGCTGTCAGGGCCGGAGCTCTTTCCTGCGCCAGCAGGATCAATCAAGTCACGAATTTCCTGATCGCAGGCACTCAGGACGCCAGAGCCTTTATATTTCCGCTAAAAAACAATTCAGATAACCAACTACTTTCTTTATCCATGGAAATTCCGTTAAAGGATTCTGCCTCCGCCTATGCCAGCGCCAGTTTTTCCTCCAATGAGGTAAGCGGCTGTACGGGAATGTATGAAATTGTTGTTTACTGGCCACAGAAATGCGCTGAAGTAGGCGAAAAGAATTTTGGTTCATTTAAAAAGGGAGGCGCTTTATCGAAGAATATTACCGTGCGGAACAGCGGCGAATCGACAAAAATATTTTTGATGCCGGCGGGAACCGGGTGCGTATCCATTAAAAAGGAAATTGTTCGATAATATTTTATAATTATCGGTAACACTGTAATTTTAAACCAAACAGAAAAAATCTTTAAGGAGGTAAAATAAATGAGAAGACAATGGGACTTTAAGAAACGAAAGGAGTTTTGCGGATGTGCACTGGCGCTATTATTCGTAGTGGCCTTTGCGATGAGCACCATGATGAGTATTGCAATGGCAGCGCCATTTGACATCCGGATACAGAATTCAGGTAATAATGGCCAGGTAAATTCAAATATAACAATAACAAATAATGTTGACCTCGCCGGTGCTAACAGCATTTCAACTAATACCCTGTCAACTTTTGGCAATGCGAATGTCGGCGGTAACTTAACTGTAACCGGCGTATCAAATACCACCGGCATTGTTAACAATGGAGATATAACCACCAC
>Ga0074045_10001823_pt1 | contig 20210 bp, 15 predicted proteins | sample BogForMeECP23OM2_FD_94442 | JGI IMG/M metagenome (GOLD analysis project Ga0074045, IMG submission 94442) | Bog forest soil microbial communities from Calvert Island, British Columbia, Canada - Bog Forest MetaG ECP23OM2 | ecosystem: Environmental > Terrestrial > Soil > Wetlands ...
CCACGCAAACAGCACGATCAGCAGCCCCTCGGGAAGCGAATTAATCCCGTGCTCGATTGTCTTTTGGGCGAAAGCCTGCAGCGAGGGAAACATTATTATGCGTCCCTCCGGTCGAGCATTTTTCGGAGGCGATCGAGTTCTTCCGGTTGGATGCCATGATCTTCCAGGATGTTCAGCACCAGGTCCTCATGGGAATTGCCGAAGAATCTACCTACCAGGTGGCGGATCTCAGTGCGAGTCGCGTCTTGCTGACGGACCACAGGCACATAGACGTGAGCTCGACCGTCCTTTGAATGCTTCAGATAGCCCTTGCGCTCAAGAATGCGAATGGTCGTGAGAATGGAGTTGTAGGCTAGGGCAGGTTTTTCTGTAATGGAATCAAGCACTTGCTGGACCGTGCCCGATCCTTTACCCCAGAGCACCTTCATCACTCTCAGTTCGGCATCCGTTAAGGTTTCGGACTGTTTCGGCGGCACCGCTGCCCTCCTGATGAATTGGACGTTGCACGTCCGAAAAGGTAACTAAACAATTAGTTGCTGGGGAGGCGTTACGGGTTGCCAGTGAGCCTGGACCTTGTTCTCGGTGGGCGATTCGCTGGCTGCAAGCGGTTTTAAACACGGCGGTATACAGGGAGGCGCGGAGGGGAACCCTGGTCGCGGCCGACGTAAGGCCTAGCGCTCGGCCGAGTAACACGCTCGACGCGGCGCCTGCTGTAACGCGCGTCACAGACAGGCTGGACGGGATGCAGCAACATAAAATGTCGGAATCGACGGGCGAACGGCCCAATTTCGATTCCCGGGGGTACATATGAGGACGAGAATTGCGCTCTGCTTGCTGATGGCCCTTTTCCTGTTCGCCGGTGCGGTGAATGCTTTGGCCCAGGAGAAGACCGCTATCACGGTCAAAGGGAGCACACTGAGCAATGGCGTTGTGGTCGTGGATGTGATGAAAGGCACGAAGGGCTATCTCCTGGAGTGCAATCAGGGAGCGCCGGGCTGCACTCAACTGAAGAGCGGCAAATACCAATTGGTTGAACTCCCAGCCAATAGTGGCATGTATGACTGCAAGGACGTGCAGGTTTTCGCCGAGGGCGCGGATACCGAAGATTCGGATAAGAGGCTTGGGGAGTATTGCCTGAACGACAAATAGCAGGCACTGCGCCGGTGGAGGCGCGGTGGCACGCCGAATGAATCAGGCGCTGGCTGGCGTCTTCAGGCGCGTCGGCATTGGTATAGTATTCGCGCATGAAAACATCGCGCGTTCCACTTATTATTATTCTTCTCTCTCTTCTCGGCATGCTCGCGAGCGTGGCGCACGCGGCTTCCTGGCAGTATTTCCGCATCGGCAATAAAGAAGATGTTCAAACGCGGCCCGCTGGCGGCACCGCCATGATGGGCGGCGGCGACGATCTGGACGAAGCGTTTCGCTGGCTCTGCGCGAAAGGAAACGGCGGCGATTTTCTGGTGCTGCGAGCGCGCGGAGACGACGATTACAACTCCTACATCAACGGACTGTGCAAGCTGAATTCGGTGGCCACGCTGATTCTCCCCGACCGGGCGTCGGCGGAAGATCCGGCTGTGGCTGAAATCATCAAGAAGGCAGAGGTTATTTTCATTTCCGGCGGCGATCAGTCCCACTACATCAACGACTGGAAGGGCACGCCGGTACAGGACGCGATCAACGCGCATTTGAACGCGGGCAAGCCGATTGGCGGCACCAGCGCGGGGCTGGCGGTGGAAGGCGAGTTTGTTTACGGCGCGCTCGGAGATAAGCCCGACGACAACGACCTGGCTTCGACCGACGTTCTGCCCAATCCGTATTTCGAGCGCGTGACGCTGGTGCGTGGATTCCTGAAGATTCCTCATCTCGAAAACCTGCTGACCGATTCGCACTTTGCCAAGCGCGACCGGATGGGACGCACGCTCGGCTTCCTGGCGCGCATCATGCAAGAAGGGTGGTCGAAATCTCCGCGCGAAGTTGCGGTCGACGAGAAGTCGGCGGTGCTGGTCGAGCCGGACGGCAAGGGGACGGTGGTGGGAAATGGGAAAGGCGCGTACTTTCTTCGGCCGACACGCAAGCCCGATGTCTGCAAGAAAGACCAGCCGCTGACCTTCCGGAAGGTCAGCGTGTATCGCGCGGCTGCGGGAGCGCACTTCGATATGGTGCGGTGGAAGGGAAGCGGCGGGACGGCTTACTTTCTTTCGGTGGAAGACGGGAAGATCGCGAGCACGCAAGCGGACAGGTCGGTTTATTAACGCCAGTCCACAAAGGGCCACGGACGTGACGTTGTTCCTTGCGTAAATGGTAGCCAAGAGGTAGACTGCCGCGTCGTCGTCGGCAATGAAGTTGCGCCGCCATCGAGTTTGGATTGTTATGAAGGGTCCGTTCGATTCCAGCCGCGGCAGCTATTCCTATCAAAGAATTCCTTTTCTGATCGAGGCGGGCAAGCTCGAAGCCGGCCTCTGATACCAGTGCCTCGCAAATAGTCTCGCCCAGTACTAAATCCTGAAAAGACTTCCGGCTTGAGAACCGGAGGCCGCGTCCAGAAAGCCAAGGAGCCTCCCATGAAAACGATTCGGTTGGCAGTGTTCGCAGTCGTAGCAGTTTTGTTGGTTGCACCGTCGCTGAGCGCGCAGACGTCGCAAGGGCGAATCTCAGGGCGGGTTGCGGATCAGACGAGTGCGGTCGTGGCCGGCGCCACGATCACCATCCTGAACACGGAGACTGGAATCAAGCGCGTGCTGACTACCAATGCGACGGGTGAATATTTCGCGCCAAATCTGGACCCTGGGGTGTATTCGATCAAAGTTGAAGCGCCTTCGTTTAAGACTCTGGAGCGGCCCGCGTTCCGGCTGGAAGTAGCGACCGATGTGCGGCAGGACTTTGTGCTGCGCCCCGGGGCAGCCACAGAAACCGTGACGGTTAGCGGTGAGCAGCCGCTGGTGGAGACTCTGAATGACACTTTGGGCGGGACCATCACAAATAAGGCCATCAACGACCTCCCGTTACAGGGAAGGGATTTCCAAAACCTGTTGGAACTTCGGCCCGGTGTACAGCGCGTCCCCGGGGGTGGGTTTCACTCCACGACCTCCAACGGCAACCGGACCGACGACAATAACTACATTGTCGACGGCACCGACGACAACGACTCGTACTACGGGGAAACCGTTCTCAACAACGCCGGAGTTCAGGGAACGCCGGCCAGCCATCTTCCGCTAGACGCCATCCAGGAATTTAACGACCAGGAGAACCAGGGCGCCGATTACGGATGGAAGCCCGGAGCAGTGGTCAACATTGGATTGAAAAGCGGCACCAACCAATTCCACGGAACCACATATTACTTTCACCGCAATAGCGCCTTCGATGCCCGGAATTACTTTGACCCTGCTCCCGATCCGGTGGCAGCGCTTCTGCTCCATCAATTTGGCGCGTCTGTTGGGGGTCCGATCATCCGGGGGAAGCTGTTCTTTTTCGGAACCTATGAAGGGGTTCGTCATCGAGTAGGAAACCCGTTCTATGCGAGCAGCCCGGTGACAGAGACTCTGGTCGGTAAGACTTTGCCTCCAGGTACTTTGCCGGCAGATCTGAGCATTTACGATGCCGAGGCGCAAGCTGGGTGTCCAAATTCGCACAAGTGCAACGCGCTTAGCTACCTGGTGGGGAAGCTCTTCCCGTCTAACCCTGGATTCACGGCCTCGACGACCGACCCCACGCTGATCGACCTCGACTTCACTAATCACAATCGCGAAGATAACGCCCTCTTTAAGATCGATTACCACCCGAACGAAAGAAACACAATCAGCGGAAGGTATGTGTATGGCAACAGCCTGCAGGCCGAGGAAGACACCTTCGCATTGGGGCCGCAATTTCTGTCGCAGGCTAATACGAAGCTGGGCGTGATGGGTGTGAACTGGACCTACGCTCCCAATTCGCGTTGGGTGAACGAGGCGCGCTTCGGCTTTAACCGCGATTGGCAAGAACTTTACACGAAGGACCACACGGTGGATCCCCTCACCGGCTACGGCATCAATACCGGAATCACGGACCCCACGCTTTTTGGTTTCCCGCGAATCAGTATCAGCCCGTTCGACTCTCTGGGAGGCAATTACAATTGGCCGCTGTACACCGCACCGGATACTACCTACCAGTTCATCGACAACGTATCGTACACAAGAGGGCGCCATAACGTGCGGTTTGGCGGCGAGTTCCGGCATGGTGGGTCCGACTATCTGCGCGCCCAGTACGGCAGGGGACGGGTTCGTTTCAGCAGCTTGGAGGACTTTATCAAGGGCAAAGTGCGGCAAAACTCATTCGGTGGCGGCGACCTGCTGGTTGGCGATGCGCACCGCGATATGTCGCTCACCGCAGTTGGCGGATTTGCGCAGGACGACTGGCGGATCAGGCCGCGCCTCACGTTGAATCTTGGTGTACGCTACGACCTTTCCTTCCCCATCCAGGAGCAACATGACCTGATGGCCAATTTTCTTGTCAACAGTGGAATCGTTCAGGTTGGACACGGAATCAACAATGTCTATCCCCTGGAAAAAAACGCGTTTTCGCCCCGACTTGGATTGGCCTGGGACGTCTTCGGAACGGGCAAGACCGTCCTGCGCGCGGGCGGAGCGATCATCTTCGAACAGCCGAGCATTCGCGACTTTATCAACAGTGGCGGGGTTAACCTGAATCCAACCAGCCCCACTTCCGGAACAACCCCGGGGAATGGAACGATCAATACTTTTGTCCTCTCGCTGGATTCTTCACAAATCAACTGGACCGCAAGCGCGCTTGCGGGAGCCTCGCCCAGCGTTCCCATTTTCAACACCGCGCTAGCCGGGAACTGCAACCCAGGCAACCCATGCTCAATCGCCGGTATCGCGCCTAATCTCCGGACGCCGTATGTTGCATCCTGGAATTTTAACGTTCAACACCAACTGACCACTACCACCGTGCTGCAGGTTGGCTACGTATCGAATCACGGAATCAAACTCTACAGCAACCGGGACATCAACCAGGTGAATCCTGCGGTGGACGACGGATCGGAGCAATTTGGGCGGCCATTCACCTATAGCTGTCCGACTCCGATTGGTGGCGGGGCGGGAGGACCATGTTATCCATACATAGGTTTTATGCAATACATGGAGAACGCTTCCTCATCGGAATACAACGGGCTGCAAGCCACATTGACCCAGAAGGCATGGAAGGGGCTCAATATTCTGGCAGGCTACACCTGGGCGCACGTGATTGACACGGCAACCAGTAATCTGGCGGGCGTACCCCAGAATAGTCTCGACTACGCGGCGGAGCGAGGCAACGGAGACTATGACATTCGCCATCGCTTCACTCTCTCCCTGGTTTACGATCTGCCGTCGTGGAAGGCCCCGCTACAGATGGGAAAGGGCTGGCAGGTGACCAGTATCCTGAATTTCCAAACCGGAATGCCATATACGTTGTACGACAGCAGCGATGACATCAGTGCAACGGGGGAAGGGGCAGACCGCTGGGACTTTCATGGCAATGCCTCCGACATCCATTGGTCGCCGAGTACGGCGATCCCGTTCTTCGTGGACGGAACTACGAATCCTGCCTGCGTCGCCCAGGCGGCGGACCAAGGGAACCTGGCGTACTACGGGTGCTTCCAGCAGGGCAGTGCAGTGATTACTCCGCCGGCAACCGGGACGTTTGGCAACATGGGCCGCAACATTTTCCGTGGTCCGGCCTTCCACAACTGGGATATGTCGGTGACCAAGCTCTGGAAATTGTCGGAGCACGTCAACCTGCAGATGCGGGGAGAGTTCTTTAACATCCTGAACCACACCAATTTCGCCGGCTTTGCTACCGATCTTTCGGATGCGGTATTCGGTGCGAATGATGTGGGCCTGGCAACCTCAACCCCGGACGTATATGCTTCCAACCCGGTCGTCGGTTCGGGTGGATCGCGCCATATTCAGCTGGGGGCCAAGATTATCTGGTAGAGGATGCAGATCGTCGCCAGATCGCCGGGAGATTCAGGTTGACCTGGCTCAAATGCAGGCAGATATATTACGAAATTCACAGGATTCATTAGGCAAAGTGCGCTGAAATCGCTAGGCTAGAATGCCTAGCGCGGTGAGCGCACACCAAATGGACTTTTCTCCGTCAGCGGAAGCCCGAAGCTATATCCAGCGCCTGTCGGCGTTCATGCAAGAGCACGTCCTGCCGGCGGAGGCTGAGTATTGCTCGCAATTGCAGAATCTTCCCGATTGGCGCGGCTGGAAGCAACCTCCGGTGATGGAGGCTTTGAAGGCCAAGGCCCGGGCGGCTGGCCTGTGGAACCTGTTCCTTCCCGACGGCGAGTATGGCGCGGGCCTGACCAATGTGGAGTACGCGCCGCTGGCGGAGATCACCGGGCGCTCCTCGATTGCTCCCGAGGTTTTCAACTGCAACGCTCCCGATACCGGCAACATGGAAGTGCTGGTGAAGTATGGCTCGGCAGCGCAGAAGGAACGCTGGCTCAAACCGCTGCTGGCCGGCGAGATTCGTTCCGCATTTTGCATGACCGAGCCCGATGTGGCCTCGTCGGATGCTACGAACATGCAAGCTACGGCGCTGATTGAGGGAGACCACGTCGTCCTCAATGGCGTGAAATGGTGGAGCTCCGGAATTGGCCATCCTCATTGCCGGATACTCATTTTCATGGGCATCACCGAACGCGCGGCCTCGAAGTACCAGCGTCATTCCATGGTCCTGGTGCCGCTCGACACGCGCGGCGTGAAGATCGAGCGCATGGTGCCGGTGTTTGGATCCTATGATCCGCCCTTCGGACATGGTGAGGTTAGCTTCACGAATGTACGTGTGCCGCTGGACCACATCATCGCGGGACCGGGCCGCGGTTTCGAAATCGCGCAGGGCCGGCTCGGCCCCGGCCGCATTCATCACTGCATGCGCACGCTGGGAGCGGCCGAACGCGCGCTTGAACTTTTGTGCCGCCGCTCGCTACAGCGCGTGGCCTTCGGCAAACCGCTGGCCGAACTGGGCGGCAACACCGATGTCATTGCCAATGCCCGCATCATGCTGGAGCAGGCTCGTCTTCTTACTCTCAAGGTCGCATGGATGCTCGATGAAGTGGGGAGTAGAGGCGCACGCAGTGAAATCTCCCAGATCAAAGTGGCCGTGCCCAACATCGCGCTGAAGATCATCGACGATGCCATCCAGATGCACGGTGGCGCCGGCGTCTCCCCCGATTTTCCTCTGTCCGAAATGTTTGCCGCGATACGCACTCTGCGCATCGCGGACGGGCCCGACGAAGTCCATCGCGCTCTGATTGCCAAGCTGGAGCTGCAGAAATACAAACCCCGGCGCGTGGACTCGGCCTGATTCAAAGCAGCTCTTAGGTCTCAGCTCTCGTATCGCCTTTGCCAGCCTGCGACAAAAGAAATTCGAGGATATCCTTGTTTGCCGCTTCGGGCTGGTCGGTGAGAAACAAATGACTCGCGTGCTTGAGCAGAATGAGTTTTGCGCCTGGAATCCGCTGCGCGATGAGTTCCCCGTTGCCGGGGGGTATCAGTGCATCCGACTCTCCATGGATGACTAGCGTGGGCGCCGTAATCTGAGCGATTCGGCGGTAGCTCTCCCATGCCAGAATCGCCTGGAGTTGTGCCATATAGCCCTCCACGGAGGGGAGCCAGGGCTGGCGCACGTGGATATCTTCGTCAATTTGTTCTCGCGGCGTGGCGGGATCATAGATGTAGGGAAGGATAGCTTCCCGCGCTTCCTCAGGCGTCATACCGCGCGCCAACAGCAGGTCTGCCACCTTGCGCTCCGCGCGCACCGCCGAAGGTCCGCCGGGTGAGGTGCAGCCCAGTATCAGCGAACGCGTTCGTGCCGGATATTGCAGCGCAAATTCCTGCGCGATCATGCCACCCATCGAAACGCCGAAAACGTGGGCGCGGGCAACGCCGGCGGCGTCCAGAACTGCGGCCGCGTCCGATGCCATGGCCGCAATCGAATAAGGACCGGGAGGAACTTCGCTCCTTCCTACGCCTCGATTATCGAAGGCTATCGTGCGGAAATATTGCGCCAGCAGCGGGCGGGTGCGATGCCACATGACCGATGTGTAGCCGAGGCCCATGATCAGCAGGAGTGGGTCGCCTTTGCCTTGTTCGTCCCAGTAAATTTTCGCCCCTTGGTTTTCGACGAATGACATCAGATTTCCTTTTTGCGGTAGGACATACTCGCGCTGCAGAGACGCGGCAAGCCGCGTATCTACCAGAGTGCTAGCCCACTTTCAGCATGAGCTTTCCTATGTTCTCGCTCTTGAAAAGCTTGAGCAGAGTTTCGGGAAAGGTTGCGAGCCCGTCCACGATATCCTCGCGCGACTTCAGCTTACCGGCCGCCATCCAGGCCGCCATTTCCGCTCCGGCTTGCGCGTAGCGATCGATGTAGTCCAGCACGAGCGTGCCCTTCATGGTGGCGCGATTCGTCAGCAGAGAGAGGTAATTGCTGGGGCCTGTGATCGGGCCGGTGTTGTTGTATTGCGAGATCGCCCCACAGATTACGATGCGGGCGCCGAGTCTGATTTGAGCGAGCGCGGCGTCAAGAATCGCGCCGCCGACGTTGTCAAAATAGACGTCAATGCCCTTGGGGCAGTGATTGCGGAGGGACTGGCTCACGTTTTCGGACTTGTAGTCTATGGCTGCGTCGAAGCCCAACTCATTCACGATGTAGCGGCACTTCTCGGCTCCGCCTGCAATGCCGACCACATGGCAGCCCTTGATTTTGGCAATCTGTCCCACTAACTCGCCCACGGCTCCGGCTGCCGCCGAGACTACCACCGTATCTCCCGGCTTCGGCTGGCCTGTGTCGAGAAGCCCGAAATACGCGGTCATGCCAGTCATGCCGAGCACGCTGAGATACTTCGGCAGAGGAACGATTCTCGCGTCGACCTTATTCACTCCCTTGCCGTCGGTGAGCGCATACTCCTGCACTCCGAACAATCCGGAGACGTGATCGCCCACCGCGAAGCGCGGGTTGCGCGACGCAGCCACGGTCGCCACGCCCAGCGCCCGCATCACTTCCCCGATGCCGACCGGTGGCATATAGGAACGCACGTCGTTGATCCAGATGCGCATCGCGGGATCGAGCGAGATGTAGGAGAGCTTTACCAGCAATTCGCCTTCTTTCGGCTCTGCGACCGGTTCTTCGACGTAGGTCCAGTCGCTGCGCTTCGGCATTCCTACCGGGCGCGCTGCCAGCAGGAACTTGTGATTGGTAAGTGCCATGGTGACTCCTTCGTTGCCGATTCTATCTTTCAGACTGTATACCGTTCGTTTGCCAGCAGCCGCCCAGCGATCTGGCGCCGCAGCGCAATCGAATTGACTGGATCGTGATTTGCGTACCCGCGCACACGAGAAAGATACCGCCGCAGTTCCTCGCCCTGGGAACTGGCGCTTAGTACAGTTCGCGACGCGAGTTCGATCCTGGCGATGGCATCGCGCAAATAGACGGCGCAGGCGTCGGCCGCATTCGCTCCGCTGCCCGCCGTCGCCAGCTTGCGGCTACGCAGCAGGCTCGACTCCATCGCGAATACCTCCATGATGATGTCGGACAGGTTCATGATGATCTCCTGCTGCTGTTCAAGCTGCGTGCCATACTTCTGGTGCGCCACCCCGAGCGTCAGCAGGGCGATCTTTTTCGCGTTCTGGACCAGGCTTAACTCCGCATCAGCGGACTTATTGGCTGCCGCCACTGTTGGCGATTCGGTCTCCTGCAAGAGGGCGCGGGCGGCCTCGAACAGCGGCAGGATTCCGCGAGTTGCTCGCTTCAACGGCATACCGGTGATCACCAGCCGGTTGATTTCGCTGGTTCCCTCAAACAGACGGTTAATGCGCGAATCGCGATAGTAGCGTTCCACGGCATAGTCCTGATGGTAGCCGTAGCCGCCGTGGATCTGGACCCCTTCGTCGACCACGTAGTCCAGCATCTCAGCGGCGTAGACCTTGACCATCGAGCACTCTGCGGCGAACTCCTCGATGGCCTTCAGCTCGCGCGAAGCGTCCGGCGGCGCTTTGGACTCGGAAGACGCGCCATGCATTTGATTTTCAATCAGGCCGACCACGCGCCAGGTCATCGACTCCGCCGCGAAAATGCGGATCGCCATTTCCGCCAGCTTGTGTTGAATGGCCCCGAACTCGGCAATCGCCGAGCCGAACGCTTTGCGCTGCTTGGCATACTTCAGGCAAATCGCGAGCACGTTTTTCGCGGCTCCAACCGTGGCCGGACCCAGTTTCAGGCGTCCGATGTTCAGGATGTTGAATGCGATCACGTGGCCGCGGCCAATTTCGCCCAACACGTTCTCCACCGGCACCGGAACATTATCGAAATACACGGCCGTAGTAGAACTGCCCGTGATACCCATCTTGTGTTCTTCCGCACCGCTGCTCACGCCGGGAAAGGCTCGCTCGACCAAGAATGCGGTGAACTTTTCTCCGCCAACTTTGGCAAACACCGTGAACAGATCGGCCGCGCCACCATTGGTGATCCACATCTTCTGGCCATTCAACATGTAGTACTTTCCATCCGGGGAGAGATCGGCGCGCGTCCGCGCCGCGAGCGCATCCGACCCCGCCAGCGGCTCGGTGAGAGCATAGGCTGCCAGCAACTCCACCTTCGCTAGCCTCGGCAGATATTTTCTTTTCTGCTGCTCGTTGCCAAAGTAGACAAGGGGCAGCGTGCCGATGCCGGTGTGCGCCGAATGCCAGCCTCCGTAGGAACCGTCGCGTCCCAGGCGCTCGGCCGTGACCATCAGGGAGGGCAGATCCACGGCCATTCCGCCATATTCTTCCGGGATCGTCATACCGGTGAGGCCCAACTCTGCTGATTTGCGCAGCACAGCCATTGCCGCGCCGGGCTTCTTTTCGCGAATGGCTGGCAGATTCGGTTCCACTTCATTGGTCCAGAACTCTTCTACCATGTGGCCGATGGCGAGATGCTCCTCGCTCAGGTCTTCGGGTGTGAAAATATCCTGGGGCCTCGAGTCTTCGAGTAGAAACGCGGTTCCCTTTGTCGTCTGGTGCGGAATGTCTGTTAAGGTCGTCATGGAATACTCCTATGCCAACTTTTGAGATTGCGAATCTGATTCGGTACTGTCGGCAGTGATCTGCGCAGTAGATGCCCGCTCATATCGTTCCGCTTTCCGCGCAATGCCATGAGGCGCGCAGCAGGGTGTGAATTCTCGCCGGCAGAGCCGCGAAACGCGCGTCCTGCGTCAGTCCCTGCGCGTACCGGTAGTAGATTTGCTGGATGATGACCGCGACTTTGAAGCGGGCAAATGCCAGGTAGAAAGTCATGTCGGTGGTATCGCGGCCGGTTTTGGCAGCATAGCGTTCGATCAGTTGCGCCCGCGTCAGCGTGCCCGGTAACACGGTCGGTGCGTTGCGAATTTCCTGAAGCTCCTCTGGATCTCGCGGATCAGTCCAGTAAGCGAGCGCCGTCCCCAGGTCCGTGAGTGGATCGCCCAGGGTGCACATCTCCCAATCCAGAACGCCGACGATCTTCGTCACATCGGCGGGATCGAGCACGATGTTGTCGTACTTGTAGTCATTGTGGATCAGCGCCGTCGCCTGGCTGGCCGGCATTCGCGCAGTGAGCCATGCGGAGATGCGTTCGACTTCGGGCAGGTCGTGCGTTTTTGAATTGTGGTAGCGCTCGATCCAGCCATTGATCTGGCGTTCGAGATAGCCTTGGGGCTTGCCGAGATCGGCGAGACCGATGGCGGCATAATCCAGGCGGTGCAGGCGCGCGAGGTTGTCGACGAACGCCTCGCTCAATCGCTGCGCCGTCTCTGGCGGAAAGGGCACGCCCGGCGGAGGGTCGCGCCGGAGGATCATTCCTCGAATCGGCTCCATCAGGTAGAAAGGCGCATTGAGAATCGACAGATCGTCGCAATAAAGGAGCGCTTTCGGTGCGGGGGGATACGCGGTGTGCAGTTTCGACAGCACGCGATACTCGCGCGCCATATCATGGGCGGAGCGAACCTTGCTGCCAAAAGGCGGGCGACGCAGCACCAGTTCCCGGCTCCCCATCCGCGCATCACCCATCCGCACCAGGTAAGTCAGATTGGAGTGACCGCTGGGAAATTGCTCGACGGAAACCGGTCCGCTGTGGCCGAAGTGCTCCTCGAGAAACGGCTGCAGGCGGGCGATGTCGAGTTCTTCGCCTGGTCTCACCATTCCGGCTTGATCGCAAAGTGCCACCATATCGGAATTCCTGTCTCCGCTATCGGTACGTCAGCAACCCGTCGCCTTCGAGGTGCGGGTGCGCATTGAATGTGCTCAACGTGAAGCGCTCGCCCGAAGCCAGAAAGGTGGTGAACGACGCGTTGCGCGACATCCAGGTCATTTGCAGCGTGTCCTCGGCGGACAAATGCAAAGCCCGGCGCATCGCCGCGCCAATCGGTCCTGCCGATGTGAAGATCACCACACTCGCTGCCGGCGGGGTGTCGCGCACAACTTGCGCCAGCCCTCGCTCCACTCGCAAACAGAACTCGTGCCAGGATTCAATGCCATCTGCTGTAACTTCTCCTGCCACCCACTTGCTAATCACCGCCTCAAACAGCCGCTGAAATTTCTTGCGCCGGTCATCGGAGTGGGCGGAGGCGGCAGCTTCGCTGGACTTTTCATATGCGCGGCGCAGTTCTTTGATCTCGGCATTTTTCAGCAGCTGCGGAAGGCATTCCCGCAGCACCGCCTCGGCTTGATATTCGTCGAATTCGCTCATGACCGCCGTCTCCGGAAAATCAACACCGGCGCGGCGATACGCTTCGGCGACGATGCGAGCGGTCTCCCGCTGCCGGAAGCGCGGGCCAGAATAGGCGCTGCCAAAGACCACGCCCCGGCGCGCCCAATACTCACCCAGTAACCTCGATTGAGTCTCGCCATTCGCGCACAGCTTGTCATAGTCCCGCTCCAGAAGAGACGCTTGCCCATGGCGCGCCAGGATGATGTGGCTCATGCTGTCTCCCGCAGTTACAGACCTTACGCGGCCGCGACCTGCTCCTTATCGAACTCAGCAAATGTCTTGCCCGCTTCCGCAAGGCGCTTTAGCAGAGGAGCCGGCGCCCAGAGTTCTCCGTGCTGCTGGTGGAATTCGCAAATGCGCTGGTAGACCTTCTTCAATCCCACCGTGTCTGCATGCCACATCGGCCCGCCGCGATAAGCGGGAAATCCGTAACCGTTGAGATAGATAATGTCGATGTCGACGGCCCGCAGCGCGTATCCCTCTTCGAGAATGCGGGCTCCCTCATTTACCAGCGCATAGATGCAACGATCGACGATCTCCTCCGCGGAGATCTGCCGCTGCGGGATACCGGCCTCCGCGCTCCATTTCCGCAACAGCGCTGGCAGTTCGAGATCGGCGCTGGCGCGGCGGTTCTCGTCGTAGAGATACCATCCTCTTACCGTTTTCTGGCCATAGCGGCCTATTTCACATAGACGATCCTCGGCGAACGGTTGGCGGATTCCAGGTTTTTCCAGATGGCGGTACTCCTTGCGAATGCGCCAGCCCACGTCGAGGCCCGCCAAATCGCCCGTCGCCAGCGGACCCATAGCATTGCCGAAATCGACGAGCGCCTGATCGACTGCCTCTACCCCTGCGCCTTCTTCCACCAGAAACTGCGCTTCGCGGCGATACGGGCCGAACATGCGGTTACCTACGAAGCCGCGGCAGTTTCCTACGAGCACTCCGATCTTGCCCAGTTTCTTGGACAGCTGCATGCAGGTGGCAATCACTTCATTGCTCGACTTTTTTCCGCGCACAATTTCGAGCAACCGCATCACATTGGCCGGACTGAAGAAGTGCGTTCCGATCACCGCCTCCGGCCGCGAAGTGGCGGCCGCGATTTCATCGATATTGAGCGTTGACGTGTTGCTCGCCAGGATTGCGCCCGACCGGCAGATGCGGTCGAGATCTGCAAACACATCTTTCTTCAGCGCCATGCCTTCGAAAACCGCCTCCACCACCATGTCCACATCGGCGAATGCATCGTAGCTGAGCACCGGCGTGATCAATTGCAAACGTTCGTCTACGAAAGCCTGAGTGAAACGCCCACGCTGCACCGAACTGGCGTAGTTCTTGCGGATTTTCCCCATGCCCGCATCGAGCGTCGGCTCGTCGACATCCTTGAGCAACACCGGAATGCCCGCGTTCACAAACACCATCGCGATCCCGCCGCCCATCGTGCCGGAGCCGACGACGGCCACGCGGTTCACAGGGATCAGAGGAGTTTCTTTGGGCACGTCGGGAATTTTCGCTACCTCGCGCTCGCCAAAGAAAACATGAATGAGCGCCTTCGACTGATCGGAGAAAAGGCAATCGGTGAAAAGCTTCGCCTCGGCCTGGCAGCCTTGCTCGAAAGGCAGTTTGGTCGCTGCCTCTATGGCATCGATCGCTGCCAGAGGAGCTTTCAGGTTTCGTTGTTTCTTACGAGCGCCGTCGCGCGCGGCCGTAATAATCGTGGCGTTCTCTGCAGGCGTCCCCAGCTTCTCCGCTCTCGCCCGAGTTTTCGGCACGGGCTTGCCGGTGACCTCGCGAGCAAAAGCCACCGCCCCAGGGAGCAGGTCGCCTTCGATCAATCGGTCGATCAGTCCGAGAGCGGCGGCTTCGCGTGCCGGAACCGGCTTGCCCTCGGCGCACATCTCCACCGCCTTGGCGACGCCCACCAATCGCGGCAGACGTTGCGTTCCACCGGCACCGGGAATAATGCCCAGCTTCACCTCCGGCTGGCCGACCTGCGCCGTGGGCGATGCGACCCGGTAGTGGCCAGCCATTGCCAGTTCCAGTCCGCCGCCAAACGCCTGCCCATGAATCGCCATCACCACCGGCTTGGCACTGTCCTCAATATGAAGCAGCAGGGGCAGCAAGCTTCTGCGCGGTCCGCCCGAGGTCACCTTGCCGAATTCCTTAATGTCGGCTCCGGCGACAAAAGTGCGTCCGGAGCCGATTACGACCGCCGCCTTGACGGCAGGATCATCATTCATCTCATCGATCGCCGCCCAGATTCCCTCGGGCACGCCCGGACTAAGAGCGTTCACTGGCGGATTGTCGATGGTGATAACCGCGACATCGTTTTCTTTGCTGACTCTTACAAGGTTGCTCATCGCGCGCTCCCGCAAAACTTGGGATATTCATCGAGCTTTGTTTACCAGGCCGTCTGGCCTCCATCGACAACCAGCACATGTCCCGTGACGTACGCCGAAGCGTCCGATGCCAGAAACACGGCCGCGCCTTTCAGATCGTGATCGCCGCCGAAACGGCCCAACGGAATCTTCGCCAGCAAAGAATCTTTGCGGTTCTCGATGATCCATTCCGACATGTGCGTTGGAAACCATCCCGGGGCGATGGCATTCACCTGAATGTTGTGCGGCGCCCATTTGCACGCCAGGTCTTTGGTGAACGCAATCACGCCGCCTTTGCTCGCGTGGTACCCGATCGCTTGCAGTTCCGCCGAGGCTCCGCCCAGACCCGCTACCGATGCGATGTTGATGATCTTGCCCGATGCCTGAGCGGCCATGGCCTTGCCCACCGCCTGACAAAACAGGAACGTGCCGGTAAGGTTGGTGGAAAGAACTTTATCCCACTGCTCGAGCGTCATCTCTTCCACAGGAGCTCCCCACGACACGCCGGCGTTGTTGATCAGAATGTCGACCCGGCCGAACTTTGCGAGCGTCTCCTCTACAACCTGTTGAATCTCCGCCTTGACTTTGACGTCACATCCCAAAGCAAGCGTCTGCACGCCGTGGCTGCGCAACGATTCCGCAGCTTCCTCGCAGCGCTCTTTCTTGCGCGCACACAGCACAAGATTCGCGCCCGATTCCGCTAAGCCTTCGGCCATCTGCAGGCCGAGCCCCATGGAACCACCTGAAACAATGGCCACACGGCCGGTCAGATCGAACAGTTTTTTGACGTTCACCCTGAGAATGGCCTTTCCGCCGGGCAGGCTCGTACAAAAGTGATAGTTGATATCATGTTATAGTCGCTAACGTCAATACACTCCTCGGGGATTTACAGCTCGTCCCGAGCGATGGCCACCGTCGTCGCGGAACTACCCATGCAGGCGTAGCACAATGCGCCCCGAGATTTCGCCGCGACTCAGTTGCCCCAGAACCTCCTGGACCTCTGCCAATGGGCGCGCGGTTACCTGGCAATGGACGGTCCCGGCTGCTCCCATCGCCAAAACCTCGAGCAGATCTTCGCGTGTGCCCACGGACGACGCCTTGATCTGGATCTCGCCACCCGCCATCAGAATCGGCGGAAACGCGATATCCTGCGCGGGCAGTCCCACCACCAGTAAGGTGCCCGTCGGCCGCACGCAATAGAACGCCATGTCATAGGCCGACTTCGCCGCTGAGGCGACCAGGGCAACATGCACTCCGCCGGTGCCGCGTATTTCCTTAACAACCTTGCTGGTTGCGGCGTTCAGCGTCCGCGTTGCTCCCAGCGACATCGCCAGCGCGAGCTTTTCTTCCGAAATGTCAATCGCGGTGACCTCTGCTCCCGCAGCGCGTCCAATCTGGACGGCAATGTGGCCAAGTCCACCGACGCCAAAAACCGCCAACCGCTGTCCCGCTCGAATCTTGGCCTGCTTGAGAGCGCGATGAACAGTTACGCCCGCACATAGCAGCGGCGCCGCCTGCTCGGAGGCGACCGTGTCGGGAATCTTGACCACGTGGCTGGCGGGCGCTTTGGCAAACTCCGCATATCCGCCGTCCACCATGACGCCCGTGATGCGTTGCTTCACGCAGAGATTCTCGTTCCCTTCGCGGCAAAACTCGCATTGCCCGCATGTCCACTGGACCCACGGCACGCCGACACGCTCGCCCACTTGGACTCCCTGAACCGCTGCGCCCCGCTCTACGACTCGCCCTACGATTTCATGTCCCAGGATCAGCGGCTGTTTCACGATGCGTGCCAGTTGCGTCCAGTCGCCGTCGGCCACGTGCAGATCGGAGTGGCACACGCCGCAAACTTCAACCTCGATCAAGACTTCGTCCGCTGCAATTTCAGGACGAGGCACCTCCTCCAGCGATAGTGGTGTCTTGAATGCATGCAGAACAGCCGCTTTCATCGCGTTACCCCTCTAGACTCCATCACTAAGTCAGTAGGTAAAAAGCGCTGGTGCGCTCCCAAGAGACCTTACGGTCGAATACCACGCAAGAAAAACTCTACCGCGCTCCGGACCCGGTCCGTGAGTTTGTGCGGTCCGGTAAGATCCACCGCCCACTGCCGCACCACCGTGTTGTAGAGCCCTTCCATGAACTCTGCCAGGTGCACAACCGGAAACGCGCTTGTCACTTCCCCTCGCTTCTGCCCCTGCGTCAAAATTTCCCGCAGCAGATTGACAGCAGCTTCCTCGTGCCCCCGCAGTTCCGCGGATCGCACCGGATCCATGGCCCCCGACAGTACAACCGCTTGCCAAAGTTTCCGGTCGGATTCCACCTCCCGCGCCATAGATACGTAAAGGCGCCGGAGGCGTTCGTTCGTCCGCGCCTGGCTCGAAAGCTCCGAACGCAGCCGCTCGCAGATACAGGCGTACCCACCTTCTCCGACCTCGCGTAGAACCACATCCTTGCTGGGAAAATAGCGAAAAAAGGTGGGTTGGCTGATTTCGAGCAGTTGCACGATGTCGTCGATCCGAGTGGCCTCGTATCCGTGCTTGCGAAACAGCTTGATCGCTGTGTCGATGATCTGCTGCCGCAAGCGGGCTTTCTTCCGTTCCCGCAGTCCGACCTCAGGCTGCGCTCCGGCAGTCTCTGCGGTCACACTCCGTGCTACAAGCGCACCAGCCATGGCCCATTACCTCCCGTATCGATCCAGGGGGAGAGTCCCCCATTTGCAAGGGTCCACAAAAATGTGATGGTGACTATAACAAAATAGAAACTAACGTCAAGTAGAACGACATCTCTTATCGAAAGCCCCCGCCCTTTTCGGGGCATGGTGAAACCCACAACTCGAGCACATTTCTATTGCGGCGTGATATGCAAATCTTTTCGCCTTGCTTCCCAGACCTAAGCAAATCTTTGCAGACGCCAAACGCCGGTGTATGCACGCGCAGTCGCAAGGAATTCGCCTCGCATGCCCAAGTGACATTTGTCATACGCGCGAGTGATGTTCATCACTTGACAAAGCGACACCCGGCGGAGATAATTCGCCGCACGTCTTCAGTTCGATCGCGCAGCCTGCGCAGAAGCCCAAAAGTTCCAATAATATCAATTCGGAGGATACTGTGAAAAGAACAAGCTTTTTTGTCGTCTTGACATTGATCACCGTACTCGGAGCCGGCACAGCCAGCTTCGCCGCCTGCACCGCTACCACCCTCTCTGCCGGTAACGGAACGTGGGGAATCGAGTCCTACGGCTACGACTTCGGCTCCGGCCAACTGGACAACATTCTCATGCAGGTGACCTTTGCTTCGGGCGGTACCTTCACCGGAACCGAGTGGCAAAGCCTCGCTGGCACGATCAGCGCCCCCACAGCGATCTCAGGCACGTGGGCGATGGTGACGCCGGCATCAACTTGCCAGGGCACCATCACCGTCACCAGCGGATTTTCTCAAACGTTCAATTTCGCTATCAACAGTACCAACAAGGGCGGCACCATAGCTGAAACCAACGCCGGTTTCATGACGGCCGGTTTTATGGTCGCGCAGGGAACCGTGACTTGCAGCAATTTGACTTTCAAGAGTAAACAATTCTCCCTTTATTCGTACGGCTATATCACTGGGCTCGGCGCCACCACCGGTTCGGGCAACGTCTCCGCTACGGGAGAAATCAAGTTCGCCGCAACCGGAATAACGTTTACGACCGTCCCGACCGTGACCCTTGACCTTGGTGGGTTGGGGAATTTCACGGTTCCAGGTAACGGAACCTCTACAATCGGCGCTAACTGCCAGGGTTCTGGGACCCTTGCGGTGCCATCGCTGGGACAGTCATTCAGCGTCGACACGGTGATCGTGGACGCAGGCAAAGAAGCCCTGTGGATCGTGACCAACGCCGGCGATAACGTCTCGGGATATTTCTTGCAATAGCGGCTAGCCCTGGCGCGCGCGGCCCAGCCTTCCGCTGGCACAAGCAAGTGCCCCATCCTTCGCGTCTTGTCGCGAAGGATGGGCGTCTTTTTGCCAGACGAACTGAAGAGCGCCGCCGTGATAGCAAGCAATACCGCGCCCAGGTAGACGAACGTCTTGAGGTTCTTCTGCAAGACGCCTTTAAGTTGCTCCAAGAGATCTTGTTGGTTCGGCGTGCGGGCCGGTCTGCGTTCCTGCCCTCGCGTCTGTGTTGGCACACTCAATACTGATGAGGAATAATTCTTTTGAATTGAAGCGGTAAGCGTGTTGCGTCCAGTCGGCACTTCGGACGCCATGGACTCGGACAGCCAGAGGTTCGATCCGCTAACGGCGAGACCGGACCAGAGTCGAGAGGAAGCGTCGTTATTGTTGATAAAAATTGGGGGACTGCAATGTTCATGAGAAACGCGAAGGCGTGGATCCGTTCTGTCGGCTTGGGTTTGGGATGCCTGCTGGTTCTGCTGGGACTGCTAAGGGTGGCACATGCTCAAGGCGCGGCTTCCGGCATAAAAGGGACGGTGACAGATGCCTCGGGCGGCGTTTTGCCAAAAGCAAATGTGGTCGCCGAGGACGCCGCGAAGGGCATCCGCCGCAGCGCAGTCGCTGACAGCGGTGGCGCGTATCTATTAACGGGATTGCCGCCGGGAACCTACAACGTGAGCGTAGAGCTCCCCGGTTTTGGAACCGAGATCCAGGAGGGCCTGGTTGTCACCGTCGGACAAACGGTGATCCTGGATTTCCACCTGAAGGTGGCGTCGGTGAAGGAAACCATTGAAGTGTCGGCCGCGCCGCCCACGGTGGATACAGAAAAATCAAGCCAATCGAACACGCTGACCGAGGTCATGATCCAGGATCTGCCCATTGACCGCCGGGACTACCTGACCTTCTCCTTGCTGGCGCCCGGCGTTTCCAACTCCACCCGGCTGGCCGATGACTCGGACTATCGCGTCAAGCAGTTCAGCAGCAGCGGACTTTCTTTCTACGGCAGCAACGGCCGGGGCAACAGCGTGACGGTGGATGGCGGAGAAGCCAACGACGATGAAGGCGGCGTGCGCCTGACCCTGGGCCAGGACGCGGTGCAGGAATTCCAGATCAACCGCAGCAATTATGGCGC
>Ga0074045_10001825_pt1 | contig 20194 bp, 18 predicted proteins | sample BogForMeECP23OM2_FD_94442 | JGI IMG/M metagenome (GOLD analysis project Ga0074045, IMG submission 94442) | Bog forest soil microbial communities from Calvert Island, British Columbia, Canada - Bog Forest MetaG ECP23OM2 | ecosystem: Environmental > Terrestrial > Soil > Wetlands ...
GCCTTGCCTTTGTCGCCGATCTTGATACGCGACACGACGTCCCAGATGAATTTGAGGTTCACCTCGGCAACGGTGACCGGTCCGTTGTCGCTGGAGCGCAATGCGATGGTCATGTAGGGCTCGGTTTCCTTGCGGAAGTACACCGGCCCGAACCAGGACTGTCCGCGCTTCGCGCCCAGAAACGGCGGCTCCTGCGCGCGATCCTTGCCCGAACCGATGTTGTCCATGCCGAGCCGGGAAACCGCGATCTGCTCGCGCCCGCTTGCGTCGAGCAACGCAATATCGGTGACCTCCGGGGCCTGGCGCAACAGCTTGAGAAACTCGATGCGGCGCACCTCGACGTCGCTGGCGTCGAGCTGCGGCAGCGCGGCATAGGCGAGCTGGCGTTCGATCTGCCCGATGTACTGCGCGATGCGCGAGGCCGCCGCGAGCGCTTTCTCGTGCTGCAGGCTCGCCAGCGCCGACTTGTTTTCCTGGTAGGAGAAGTAGACGCTGATGGCGCCGGACGCGAGAAGGGCGCCCGTGACCAGCGTCAGGATGAGGAAAAGATACTTGCGAAAGAGCCGGCCACGGTAGGTGCGCCGCGGCTTCGGGATCATCCGCTCGCCGCCGGGCGATGCGGCCAACTCGGCTTGCGCCTCGGGCGAAAGGGTTCGAGGACCGAAGCTGGCGGGCTCGGTTGCGCGTTCAGACATGTGGCGAGCACTTTACCCGATGCGGGCCCTTGGCTGCGAGCTGAGGCAATCGACCCTCGCGCCAGGGAGCGGCCCATGGGCCGCGATGGGACGCAGGGAAGAGAGGTCGGACGCTGCGAGGCCATATAATGGAGTAGTGCGGGCTCGCGCCTGATCGGGGCCACTTTCGACGACGAGGCAAATGCAGCATGGATCGACGCAGGGTCATATTCGCAGTCGGTGGCAGCGTGCTCGCGGCGCCGCTTGGGATCCATGCGCAGAAGGCGGCGAAGGTGTGGCATATCGGAGCGCTGGCCAACAGCGCCGCTCCCCCGGGCGGGGGCCCCCCCGAGCCGTTCCGGCAGGCGATGGTGACACTGGGATACGTCGAGGGCAAGAACGTGAACTATACCGTCAGGGCGGCCAACGCCAAGTCTGAGCGCTTGCCCGGTCTCGCCGCGGAGCTCGTCGGACTCGACGTCGACGTGATCCTGACCAGCGGCGCGCCAGCTGCCGCAGCTGCGAAGGAAGCGACGTCGACCATCCCGATCGTGGTCGTGGCACCGGGCGATGCGGTGGCAACCGGCCTGATCGCGAGTCTCGGGCATCCCGGTGGTAACGTCACGGGCTTGTCCGATCCGGCTGCCGAACTCAGCGCCAAGCGGCTCGAACTGCTCAAGGAGGCGGTGCCGAGCGCGACCAAGGTGGCGGTGCTCTGGAATGCCGGCGATCGGGCGATGACCTTGCGCTACCAGGAGGTCGAGAAAGCGGCGCTTGTCCTCCACGTCACGATCCGGCCGCTCGGTGTGCGCGAACCGGACGATATCAACGACGCGCTGTCGGCGATGACACGGGACCGCCCCGACGCACTCTTGCTGGTGACCGATGCGCTGACTATCCTCAACCGCAAACGCATCATCGATTTTGCCGCGACGCAGCGCATCCCGGCCATGTACGAGTTTGGCTTTCTGGTCCGGGACGGAGGTCTGATGTCCTACGGGCCGAATCTCGACGACATGTTTCGCCGCGCCGCGACCTACGTCGACCGAATCCTCCGCGGGGCGAAGCCCGGCGACCTGCCGGTTGAGCTGCCCACAAGATATTACTTGCAGGTGAATCTGAAGACGGCAAAGGAGCTCGGTTTCACGATACCTCAGGCGCTGTTGTTGCGCGCCGACGAGGTCATTGAGTGATGCGCAAGCCCAGTTGCGCGAGTCTTTGTCACGCGTGACTCAAGTGCTGCACCGCGACGACGAGGGGGGATGGCGCAAGGCCAGCAGCGCGCCGAGCGTCGGATCATCGGGCGCGATGTAACCGTGGCGCAGCAGAAAATCGACGATCACCAGGCTCGCGTCGCCGGTCATGGCCTCGGTGGCGAGCACCGCCATGATCTCATCGGGCGCGCAAAGGCGGTGTTCGGCCACCTCGCCGTCCTGGTTCGCCGGCACGAAATCCGGAGGCAGCCAGAAATCGTGCACGTAGATCGTCTCGCGCTGCAGCCCGTCGGGCCGATCGCGGTAGATTTCGACCGATCCCGCGCACGGCGCGTGACGCGAGATATCCTCGCCAATCCCCGCCTCCTCATACGCTTCCCGAACGATGGTCTCGCCGACCGTCGTGCCGGACGCAATCCCTCCACCAACCAGATTGTCGAGCAGCCCCGGGTCGATCGCCTTGGTGGCGCTGCGACGCGCAAGCCACATCCGCCAGAGCGCGTCGCCGGCGACCAGACCGTTGGCGTGCGCGGCGAAGGTGTGGATGCCGAAGTAGCGCGCCGCCGCGCGTTCGAGCTCGAACAGTACGGGCGTCCCACGATCTCCGGCGACCGCGTAGCGCTCGTTGCGCCACGCCGTGAGCGCGCCTTCGGCGGCGAGGGTTCGTGCCACTTCGTCCAAGGCCGCCGTGCGCATTTCCAACGTGCTCAGTTGCGGCGCGAGCGCGACGCCGTGCTCGCCGCACGAAAACAGGGTGGGCCAGCGCGCGAGCCGTCGCGCCCGCGCGGGCGTGACCCAGCCCACGACGCGCTTCCCGACGCGAAAGGGCTGGTAGACCGCGGCCGGCGCGGCGAGCGCGCGCGCAAGGCGGTCCGCCACCTTCGCCACCGCGGTCGGGGACGCGATCCACTGCGCGCGCATGGCACCATTCTAGCGGACCGCTCATGACCCGCGACGTACTGGCCCTGTTCGACCTTGACCACACGCTGCTCACGCTCGACAGCGACGAAGCGTGGGTCGAGTTCCTGATCGAGGAGGGTACGCTCGACCGCGCAGCGTTCGAACGCGCCAATCACGACATGGTATCGCGCTACCGGGCCGGCGAGGCGACGTCAGTCGAGTTCACCTACTTCTATCTGGCGACCCTCGTCGGCCAGGAACCGTCGACGCTCGCGCAATGGCACGCGACCTACCTGGAGCGCAAGATTCGACCCGCAATCTCCGCGGCGGCGCGGGCGCTCCTCGCGCGACACCACGCCGACGGCCACCTGCTGATCCTCACCACCGCGACCAACCGCTTCGTCACCGCGCCAATCGCGCGCGAGCTCGGTCTCGAAAACCTGATCGCCACCGAACCGGAAATGCGCAACGGCTACTACACCGGCAAGATTGCCGGCACGGCGAACCTGCGCGAGGGCAAGGTTACCCGCCTCGAAGCCTGGCTCGGCGAGCGCGGGCTCGCCCTCGAGGCCTTCCGCCAGAGCTGGTTCTACAGCGACTCGGTCAACGACCTGCCGCTGCTGCTGCGCGTCACGCACCCGGTTGCGGTCAACGCCGATCCGCCGCTCGCGGCGGTGGCGCGTGAGAAGGGCTGGCCGCAGATCGACATCAAGTAAACTGCGCGCGTGAACCTCGCACCGAATCCGGCATGACCGCGCGCGTGATCGACGGCAAGGCGCGCGCCGCCCTGCTCACCGCGGAGGTCCGGGCTCGGGTCGCCGCGCGGGTCGCCCATGGCGCGCGGCCACCGGGACTCGCCGTCGTGTTGGTCGGAGACAACGCCGCCTCGCAGGTCTACGTGCGCAACAAGCGACGCACGACCGACGCCGTGGGCATGGTTTCCCTGGCCCATGACCTGCCGGCGACGATTGCCGCCGACGACCTGCTGGAACGGATCGATCGCCTCAACGCCGATACGTCGGTCGACGGCATCCTGGTGCAACTGCCGTTGCCCAAGCACATCGATCCGGACCTCGTCTCCGAGCGCATCGATCCGCGCAAGGACGTCGATGGCTTGCACCCGTACAACGTCGGCCGGCTCGTCCTGAAGCGCCCGCTGCTGCGCCCATGCACACCGTACGGATGCATGACCTTGCTGCGCGACACCGGCGAAGACCTGGTAGGCAAGCACGCGGTCGTCATCGGCCAGTCGAACATCGTGGGCCGGCCGATGGCACTGGAGCTGTTGATGGCACGTTGCACGGTCACCGTGTGCCATTCGGCGACGCGCGATTTGCCCGGCATTGCACGCCAGGCCGACATCCTGGTCGCAGCAGTCGGCAAGGCGCGGTTTGTGCAGGGCGACTGGATCAGGCACGGCGCCATCGTGCTCGACGTCGGCATGAATCGCGATGCCGATGGCAGCCTGTGCGGCGACGTCGACTTCGCCGCCGCGATGGAGCGCGCGAGCTGGATTACGCCGGTTCCCGGCGGCGTCGGCCCCATGACCATCGCGACGCTGCTTTCCAACACGCTGCTCGCCGCGGAGCTAAGGGACGACAGCGCCTAGTCGGGGCCGGCGCGCATTGCGAACGACCGCCGCGTCTACACTCCACGCAAATGCCAGGCCTTGGGGCGAGTGAAGGTGCGTATGCCCTCGGTCGACAGCGTGAGACCGATGCCGGAGTGGCCGACCCCTGACCAGGGCAGGCGCGGGCTGACACGGTCGCAGCAATTCCAATACGCCGAACCGGCCTTGACGCGCTCGAGCAGGCGTCGCGCCCGGTTCTTGTCGGGCGTATAGACCCCGGCGGTCAATCCGTACCGGCTGTCGTTCATGAGCGCCACGGCCTCGGCGTCGTCGTCAACCTTCTGGATGCCGATGACCGGGCCAAAGCTCTCCTCGCGCATCAGCGCCATGCGGTGATCGACGGCGACCAGAACCGTCGGGGCGAACCAGTTGCCCCGGCGCCGGATAACCTGGCCACCGGTCAGGATCCTCGCGCCCTTGCGCTTGGCGTCGGCGACCTGGCGTCGCAGCACGTCGAGCTGGGGCCTTCGCGTGATCGGCCCGATGTAGGTCGCCTCGTCCATGGGGTCACCCACCTTGTAGCCCTTGACCTCGGCCAGAAATGCGGCGACGAAGGCATCGTGGATTGTCTCATGCACGTAAATGCGCTCGACCGAGCAGCACGACTGACCGGTGTTGTAGAAGGCGCCGTCGGCAATGCTCGCGGCGGCGATCTTGATGTCGACGTCCTCACAGACATAGACCGGGTCCTTGCCGCCTAGCTCGAGCTGCACCTTCATCATGCGCGCGCCGGCGATTGCGCCGATGCGTTCCCCGGTCGCGTACGACCCGGTGAAGAATACGCCATCGATAGGCTGGCGCAGAAGGGCCGCACCCGTCGCCTTCGAGCCGTTCACCGCGATGAACGCGTCGCCGGGCACCCCTGCCTCGTGCAGCGTCTCGGCCATGTGGCGCCCGCTGAGCGTGGCGAATTCGGAGGGCTTGTAGAGCACGGTGTTGCCGGCGAGCAGCGCCGGGACGAAGACGTTGCTGCCGACAAAATACGGATAATTCCAGGCCGAGATGTTGGCAATCACACCCAGCGGCTCGTGCGTGATGCGCTCCTCCAGTCTCTCGCCGGCGTCGGCATACACCTTCTCCTCGCGCAGCACGCGCGGCGCTTCGTCGCAGAAGAAGTCCAAACGCCGGGTCAGGCCGTCGAGCTCGTTGCGCGACTGGCGGATGGGTTTTCCCACCTCCTGCGTCAGCGTGCGGGCAAGCGTCTCGCGTTTCGCCGTCAGGAGGTCGCGGAATGCCCGCATCGCTGCCACGCGCTGGGCGATGGGGGTTGCCGCCCAGCCGGGCTGTGCCGCGCGCGCACGGTCGTATTTCTTGCGCACCGCGAAAGCACCGTCCTCCGGGGTATCGGAGAGCAGGGCGCCGGTGGCGGGGTTGAAGACTTTCATGCGCGGTCGACCGTCACGGACGGGCAGCGCCAAGAAAGTCGTCGAGCAGCGCAGTGGCGTCGAGCAACGACGGATCGCCCGGGTCGTGAAATTCGGGATGCCACTGCACGCCGAGCACGTACGACGGCCCGCGCCAGCGCAGCGCTTCGACCACGTGATCGGGCTCCGACCAGGCCTCCACGACCAGGTCGCGACCGAGCTCGCGTACCGCCTGGTGGTGCACCGAGTTGGTCTTGGCAACCGTCAGGCCGGGGTAGAGCCGGGCCAAGCCGGATCCCTCGACGATCGAGGTGGCGTGGCAGTTGCGGTCGTAGAGTTCCCAGTCGCGGTGATCGAGCGCCCCCGGCAGCTGTGCGGCCAGGTCCTGGTAGAGCGTGCCGCCAAAGGCGACGTTGATCACTTGCACCCCGCGGCACACGCCGAGGACCGGTTTGCCGGCGTCGACGAAGGCGCGCAGCAGCGCGATTTCGTAGCGGTCGCGGATCCGGTCGCCGGCCCATTCGGACTTGAGCGGGCTCTCGCCGTAGGATTCCGGGCTCACGTCCGAACCGCCCATCAGCACCAGCGCGTCGAGCTCGCGCGCATAGTCGTCGACGCTGACGCGGCTGCCGCAGCGACGCGAATCCCCATCCGGCGAAGGGATCATCAGCGCCATCGCATCTTCCTGCATCACCCAGTGCGCCATCTCCTGCTCGACGTATTGCAGCGTCTTGCCCTTAAACACGAGCCGTTGCGGGTCGGCGTGGAAGAAGCAGGCGGAGATCCCAACCTTGAGCATGGCGTCAGATCGCGGCCGCGAAGAGGCGCGCGAAATCATCCCGCGTGCAAGGGCGCGGATTGGTCTGGTGGCAGGTGTCGTTGATCGCTACCTCGACCAGCGCCGGTATGTCCTCCCGGGTCACCGCTCTCGGCACCCGGTTGGCGCCAAGCGTCGCCGGAATGCCCAGGTCGTCTTTGAGCGCGGTGAGCCAGTCGACGAAGGCTTGCGCGGCAGCCTCGGGTGTGGGCCGGTCGGCACCCACCACGTGCGCCAACTCCGCCATCTTGGCCGTCGCCACAGGCGCATTGAAGCGCATGACATGATCGATCATGATGCCATTGGCCAGACCGTGATGGAGGTCGGCAACGGTGGACAGAGCGTGCGCGCAGGAATGTACCGCGCCCAGGTCCTTTTGGAATGCGACCGCACCCATCATCGAACTCATCAGCATGTCCGAGCGCGCCTGCAGATCGTGCGGCTCGCGCACCGCGGTGCGCAGCGCCCTCGCGGCGATGCGCACGCCTTCGAGCGCGATGCCGTCGCACAGGGGATGATAGGCTGGCGACAGATACGATTCGACGTTGTGCGTCAGCGCGTCCATGCCCGTCGCGGCGGTAAGATGCGGCGGCAGGTCGAAGGTCAGCTCGGGGTCGGCAAACACCGCCTTCGCCAGCAACCGCGGCGAGAAGATGATCTTCTTGATGTGCGTTGCATCGTCGGAAATCACGCTTGCGCGTCCGACTTCGGAGCCGGTCCCCGCGGTCGTCGGCAGCGCAACGAAGTAGGGAAGCTCCTGTCCGATGGGCCGCACGTTGGGGTGGTCCCACGCGTACTCGAGCACGTCCCCCGGATGCACGGCCATGAGCGCGATCGCTTTGGCGACGTCGAGCGCCGCGCCGCCGCCGAGGCCGACGATCGAGTCGGCATGATGCGCGCGGTACGCGGCGACACCGTCCTCGACCTGGCTACGCGTCGGGTTGCTCCCGATCTGCGAATAAACGGCGATCTCGAGGCCTTTCATTCCGGCGCGGAATTGCTCCAGCAGGGGCAGCTGCGCGATGCCGCGGTCGGTGACGAGCAACGGCCGGGACAGCCCCTGCACGCGCAGATGCTCGGAGACCAGCCTGCGCGAACCCGGACCGAAGTGAATCGTCGTCGGAAAGGCAAAGCGATAAAGGGTCATCGGACGGCTCATGGTTCAAGGCTGCCCGTCGCCGATCTGGACAAAACGCAGTTCGAGTACGTCGTTCGGCCACTGTGCCACCCTGATGTCCGGGCGCATGACCCAGGTCAGCGTGCGCCGGTAGAGCGGGATCAGCGGCAGGTCTGCCTGCACGAGACGCAGGGCATCGCCGACAAGCTGGCGCCGACGCGAAAGATCGGGCTCGATACGGATCGCGTCGATGAGTGCGTCGAGCCGAGCGTTCGAGTAGCGCCCGCCGTTGAACGTGCCCGCGCCCTCCGTGCCATAGCTGCGCAACAGAGCATAAAGCGTGGGCCACGCGTCGTTGAGCGGCGACCAGCCGAATTCGTAGAAGCTCGTCGTCGCCTGCGTGACCTTGGGAAAGAATGTCGCCGTCGGCCAGGGTTGAAAGGTCGTCCGCACGCCGACCTGGGCGAGCATGCCCGCGATCGCCTGGCATACCGCGGCACGCCAGGCGACGTTGACGCAGTCGAGGGTCACGGCAAAGCCCGTGTCGTATCCCGCGTCCTTGAGCAGGGCACGCGCTGCGGCCGGGTCGTACTCAAGCCGGTGTTCCATTTCCGGCAGATAGCCGTCGACCCGCGGCGAGACAAACGACCCGGTGGCGGTGGCCTGTCCGCGCAGCACCTTGGCGACGATGGCGTTGATGTCGATCGCCTGATAGACCGCGCGTCGCACGCGCACATCCTTGAACGGGTTGCGCCCCTTGACGTCGGCAAACTGCAGCGCATCGCGGCTCTGGTCGAAGCCGAGGTACTGGGTGCCGATGTCGCTGATCGATTCGAGCTTGAACCGACCCTGCTGCCTGAGCCGCGGCACGTCCTGGAACGGCGGATCGATGACGAAGTCGACCTCGCCGGACACCAGTGCCGCAAGCCGCGTGGCGTCGGACTGGATGACCACATAGACCGCCTCGTCGACATTGCCGCGCTGCCCCCACCAGTCGCGGTTGGCGACGAGCACGCAGCGCGCGTCCGATTCGTAGACGCGCAGCCGATAGGGCCCGGTGCCGTTGGCGTTGCGCGCGGCGTAGGTCTCCTGGCGCGCGTTGTAATCCTGTACCTCGAGCACGTCGTGCGCCGCCGCCCAGCGCCGGCTCATGATGCCGACGTAGATGAGCTTTTCCGGCAGGACCGCGTCGGGCGAGGCGAGCTGAAAATCGACCGTCAGGTCGTCCACCCGCGCTACCGCGACGATACCGCGCAGCTGGAAGGCGCGCTGCGAATTTTTAGTCCGCGCGCGCTCGATCGAGAACACCACATCGTCGGCCGTGAACGGCGTGCCGTCATGAAACCGGACGCCCGGGCGCAGCTTGAAGCGCCAGGTCTTCGCCTCGACCGGGCTCCACGACAGGGCGAGCGCAGGCTCGAGCGCGAAGTTTCGGTCACGGCTGACCAGGGACTCGTAGATCTGGCTCACCACCCGCGTCTGGTATTGCAGCGCGATCGCGTGCGGATCCATCGTCTGCGGGTCGAAGGCGCTGGCGAAGCGCAGGGTCTTGGCAGCGAGCGGCAGGGCGACCAGCGCGGCGGCGAGGAGCAGCGCGATCGCCGGCACGGCGCCGCACGCGAGCGGCCGCGCTCGCCTCATATGATCTCGAAATAGCGCTTCAATTCCCAATCGGTCACCGCATCGAGCCACTGCCGCCACTCCCATTCCCGCGTTGCGGCAAAGTGATCGACGAAATCATCGCCGAACCAGTCGCGGGCGAGCGCGGAGTGGCGGAAATTGCGCGTCGTCTCGATCAGCGTGCGCGGGGCGCGGGGCGTGTTCTCGGCGCCGACGTTGGTGCCTTCGATGGGCGCCGTGGTGAGCTTGAGCCGCTTCTCGACGCCGTGCAGCCCGGCGGCAATGCAGGCCGCGGCGCCGAGGTAGGGGTTCATGTCCGCGCCCGGACAACGCGTCTCGAGCCGCGTCGACTTGGGACTCGCGGCGATGACGCGGAAGCTCGCCGTGCGGTTGTCCAGGCCCCAGGTCGGCTTGACCGGTGCCCAGAAGCCGTCGACCAGGCGCTTGTAGCTGTTGATCGTCGGCCACACCATGGGCGCGAACTCGAGCAGCGCCGCGAGCTGCCCGGCGAGATAGCTCTCGAAGAGTTTGCTCATGCCGCGCGCCTGGCGCGCATCGTGAAACAGATTCTTCTTGCCGTCGGAAAGGCTCTGGTGGATGTGCCCGGAACAGCCAGGATAGGCAGGGCTCCACTTGGCCATGAAGCTTGGCATGATGCCGAAGCGCGCGCCAATCTCCTTCGCCCCGCTCTTGAACAAGATCGCGCGGTCGGCGGCCTCGAGCGCCTCGGAAAACAGGATCGCGGCTTCGTACACGCCCGGGCCCGTCTCGGTGTGCAGGCCTTCGATGGGCACGCCAAAGTCACCCATCTCGACCATCAGCGCCTTGAAAAATTCGCGCTTGCCGCCGGCGCGCAGCAGCGAGTAACCGAACATGCCCGGCGTGATCGGCTCCGGGCGCACGTAGCCTTTGGCGGCCCACGACTGCGGCGTCTCGGCGAAATTGAACCACTCGAATTCCATGCCGCACATCACGCTGAAGCCCAGTTTTTCCGCGCGCTTGAGCACGCGCTTGAGCAACTGCCGCGGGCAGATCGGGTGCGCAACCTCCTTGCCCTCCCGGAGCGCGACGAACTCGCCGAGAAAGAAGGGCACGCCATCGTCCCACGGGACGACACGATGCGTACCGAGATCGATCTTCGCCAGCGCATCGGGAAAGCCCTTGTGCCAGCCGGTCAGCGTCGTGTTGTCGTAACACTGGTCGTTCATGTCCCAGCCGAACACCACGTCGCAAAAGCCAAAGCCCCCCTCGACGGCGGAGAAGAACTTGTCCTTGTGGATGTACTTGCCGCGCAGCACGCCGTCGATGTCGGACACGGCAACCTTTACCCGGTTGCCGGGGGCATTGCGCACGGCGTCGAGTACCTTCTTGGCGGGCAGGTCTTTCGGCATGGACTTCCTTCCGTGGAGCCGTCACATCATTGCTCCCGACGTAGGCACGATTGTAACCCGGCGCAGTGTAGCGCCGATGGCACAATGACGCACGATGAACAGGCACTTCCTTGCTTCGGTGTCGACGCGCACGCGCGCGCTCGCGGCACTGCATGTGGCGGTACTGTTGTTCGGGTTTGCAGGCCTTTTCGGCAAGTGGCTGCCGCTGCCGGCAGTGACCATCGTCTTCGGCCGCTCCGCGGTGGCTGCCGTGGCGCTCGCGCTGCTGCTGCCGCTCTCCGCCGATGGCGCGGCACGGGGCCGAATCGAATGGAAGCTCGCGGCCTCCGGCGTGCTGCTCGCATTGCACTGGGTCGCCTTCTTCCGCGCCATTCAGACCGCCAGCGTGGCGGTGGGGCTGCTCGGCTTCGCGAGCTTTCCCCTGTTCGTGTTGCTGCTCGAGGCGCTGCTGCGGCAACGCCCTCTGCGCGGCCGCGAGTGGGTGACGGCCGCCCTGGTCAGCGGCGGATTGCTGCTGGTCGTGCCGGAATGGCGCTGGGAGAACCGCGTCATCCAGGGCCTCGCATGGGGCGTTGCCTCGGGCCTGACCTTCGCGCTGCTCGCGGTCACCAACCGCGCGCTTGCAAACCGGCACCCGGCGGGCGTCATTGCCCTGTGCCAGAACGCCTGCGCCGCCCTCTGCCTGCTGCCGCTCCTGGCGCTCGACCCGGTGCGACCGGATGCGCACGCGCTGCTGCTGCTGCTCGTGCTCGGCGTGGTGTGCACCGCGTTCGCGCATACGCTGTTCGTGCGCAGCCTGCGCGCGCTCTCCGCGCACACGGCGAGCGTCGTCACCGCGCTGGAGCCGGTGTACGGCATCGCGCTCGCCTTCCTGCTGCTCGGTGAAACGCCGTCGGCGCGAACGCTCTGCGGCGCCACGTTGATCATCGGCGCGGCAATCTACGCCACCGGATCGCGTTCGCCCTAACCGCGGTCGCAACGATTGAGTTGGCTAAGGGGCGCGCGTTTCGGTAGGATCGCGTCTTTTCCAAGTCGAGGGTGGCGGCAAAATGCAAGTGGGCATGGTGGGCTTGGACCGCATGGGCGCGAGCATGGCGCGCAGCCTGGCCCGAGGTGGCGTCGATGTCGTCGGCTTCGATCCGAAGCCCGATGCGCGCGCAGCCTTCGCCTCCGGGCCGCACTTCAGCGCCGTCGACGATCTCGAAGCGCCGATGCATGCGCTGTCGCCGCCGCGCATCGTATGGCTCATGGTGCCCGCGGGGGAACAGACCGAAGAGACGAGTGCCACGCTCGCGCCGCGCCCGCTCGCCGAAGACGTGATCGTCGACGGCGGCAACGCGCTCTACAAGGACTCCGTCCGACGCGCGGTCGAACTGGCGAGCTACGGCGGTCACCCCGTCGTCGCGGCGCGCCCGCCTGCGGACGCCAACGCATGATCGTCGTGCTGATGGGGGTGTGCGGCAGCGGCAAGACCACCGTGGGTCAGGCACTCGCCGCCCGCCTGCGCTGGCGCTTTCTCGATGCCGACGACTTCCATCCCCAGGCCAACGTCGACAAGATGGCGCGTGGCATGGCGCTTACCGACGACGACCGCTGGCCCTGGTTTGACCGTATCGTTGAGGAACTCAAGCGCCAGCATCCCTCCCGTACGAACATCGTGCTCGCCTGCTCCGCCCTCAGGCAGGCTTACCGCGATCGCCTGGCGCAAGCCGGTGACGTGCGTTTTGCGTACCTCAGGGGCGACGCGGCGACGATCGCGCCGCGGCTTGCCGGGCGCAGCGGCCACTTCATGCCTGCGTCGTTGCTGACGAGCCAGTTTGCGACACTGGAGGAGCCGGCGGCGGCGATCGTCATCGACGTGGCCGAACCGGTTGCGACGCAAGTCGCGAAACTCACGCGCGCCCTGCAGCAGCCGCTGCCCGCATGAGCGACGAGCCCAATCCCGAATCGAAGTGGCGTACCGCCACGGCGCTCGCGCATCTGGGACGCAATCCAGGAGCACACCTCGGTGCGGTCAACACGCCGGTCTATCGCGCCTCGACCATCCTGTTCGAATCCGTCGCCGATCTCGAGGCCGCGGTACGCGGCGACTATCCGGGCATTACCTACGGCCTGCACGGCCTGCCGACCGTGCTCGATCTGCAATCCGCGGTGGCCACGCTTGAGGGCGGGCATGCCTCCCTGGCGGTTCCCTCCGGACTCGCCGCGATCACGCTGGCGCTCCTCGCCACCGCCCGGCCCGGCGACCACCTGCTCGTCACCGACTCGGTGTACGGTCCGACGCGGCGCTTCTGCGACCGCCAGCTCAAGGAATTCGGCGTCGAGGTGAGCTACTACGATCCGCTCGCTGGCGCCGCGATCGAGAGCGAGTTCAAACCGAACACGCGCCTCGTGTTCACCGAATCGCCCGGCTCGCTCTCCTTCGAGGTGCAGGACCTGCCCGCGATCGCTGCGGTGGCGCACCGTCACGGCGCGCTGGTCCTGCTCGACAACACCTGGGCCACGCCGCTCGGATTCCCCGCTTTTGCCCGCGGTGCCGATATCTCGATCCACGCCGGCACGAAGTATCTGGGAGGCCATTCCGATGTCCTGATCGGATGGGTGACCTGCAACGCCCAGACGTACCCGCAGCTGCATCGCCTGTGGACGGACATGGGTATCAGCTCGAGCAGCGACGATTGCTTTCTGGCGCTGCGCGGTTTGCGCACGCTCGGCGTCCGCCTCGAGCGGCATACCCGTAGCGCGCTCGCGATCGCGCGCTGGTTGCGCGACCGGCCCGAGGTCGACGAGGTCATCTTCCCGGCGTTGGAGGGTTCGCGCGGCCACGCGCTCTGGAAGCGGGATTTCTGCGGCGCCTGCGGGTTGTTCAGCGTGATCCTCAAGCCCGTCGCCAAGGCGCGTGTCGACGCCATGCTCAACAGCCTGCGGCTGTTCCGGCTGGGCGTCAGCTGGGGCGGCTTCGAGAGCCTCATCATCCCGGCGTATCCGGAACGCAGCCGCAGCGCGACGCGCTGGGAAGCCGCCGGTCCCTGCCTGCGACTGCATGTGGGACTCGAGGACCCGGACGATCTGATGGCCGATCTTGCTCGCGGATTCGACCGCCTGCGCGCCTGACGGCGCGATGGCGAAGGCTGCAGCCGGTTGTCAGCAAGGTGCCGTTGCCTGCGGGCAAGGTGGACGCGGCCGCGCGCGGCGACCTGTCCATCACGCGTCCGTTCAACTGAAAGGCCCCAGTCGTCCATGACCGACCTCACGCATTTGCTGCGCCACCACCGCTCCATCCGCCGCTACAAGCCGGACGCCGTCCCGCCGCAGCTCATCGAGCAGGTGTGTGGCGACGCCATCGCCGGCTCGTCGTCTTCGGGCAACCTCAACGCGGTGTCCATGGTTCTGACCCGCGACCCGGAGCGCAAGCGGCGGCTGTACACGCTGCACTTCGAGCAGCCCATGGTGCTCGAAGCCCCGCTGGTGGTCACCTTCTGCGCCGATTGGTTTCGGACGCGCGAATGGCTGCGGCGACGCGGCGCGCGCGACAACTTCAATAACCTTATCGGCTATCACGTCGCGGCGTTCGACGCCATCATCCTGTCGCAGTCAGTGTGCCTCGGCTTCCAGGCGCAGGGCCTCGGCATTTGCTACATGGGCACGACCCTGCACTCCATGACCGACATCGCGGCGTTTCTGGAACTCCCCGACACCTGCCTCCCGGTGACCAGCATCGTCGTCGGCTATCCCGCCGAAGACCCGCCGAAACGCGATCGCCTGCCGCTCGATGCGTTCCTGCACGAGGAGAAGTACCACCGCCCCGATGCCACCGAGCTTGACGCAATCTACGCCCAGCGCGAGGTGAAGGGATGGGAGCGCTACATGTCGCACCCGGAACTCAAGGCGAAGATCGAAGCGCTGGGCCTCACGTCCCTGGCCCAGTTCTACACCAGCGTGGCCAAGTACGATCCGGACGAGTTCCGCAAGGACTCGGTGCACCTGCGGGCGCTGCTCGAAGCGAAGCACTTCCTGCCCTGAGCGGCGCTGCCCGACCCGCGAAGGCGCGGCGACGCTAGTCCACGCCCAGATATTGCGCCCTCGCCGCGGCGTCCCGTGCGAATGCGGCCATGGTGCCCGCGAAGCGCAGCTGCCCGCCTTCGATCACGTAGGCCCTGTCGGCGACCTCCTGTGCGAAGCGCAAGTTCTGTTCCGACAACAGCACTGCGACGCCATCGCGCTTGAGCTCGCGCAGTGCCTCGGCGACCTGGTCGACGATGACCGGCGCCAGTCCCTCGGTGGGCTCATCGAGCAGTATCGTGGTCGGGTTGCCCATGAGCGTGCGCGCGATCGTGAGCATCTGCTGCTCGCCGCCGGAAATCTCCCCGCCGCGCCGATGGGCAAGCTCGCCCAGCCTGGGGAACAGCGCGACGATGCGCTCCAAGGTCCATTGCGGCTGGCCGACGCGCGCCGGCTGTCGCCCGACCTGCAGATTCTCGACCACGGTCAGCTCGGTGAAGATGCGCCGCTCTTCGGGCACGTAACCCAGGCCGAGGCGGGCGATGCGCCACGAAGCGAGCTGATCGATACGCTCGGCGCCGAAATGCACCTCGCCACGCACCGGCCGCAGCAGGCCGGCAATGGCCTTGAGCGTGGTCGACTTGCCGGCACCGTTGCGCCCGAGCAGCACCACCGTTTCCGCGTTCGCCACGCTGAGCGACAGATCATGCAGCGCCTGCGCGCGGCCATACCACGCACACAGCGAGCGCACCTCAAGCATGGCGTCGTTTCATGCCGCCGTGCCGAGGTAGGCGGCGCGCACTTCGGGGTTGGAGCGCACCTCGGCAGGCGAGCCGTCCGCAATCAACCGGCCACGGTTGAGCACAAGAACCCGGTCGGCGTGGGAGAAGACGATGTCCATGTCGTGCTCGGTGAAGAGCACCGCCATGGCGTCGCTGCGGGCAAGATTCGATACCAGCGCCATCAGGCGCGAGCGCTCCAGCGCCGCCATGCCCGCGGTGGGCTCGTCCATGAGCAGCAGGCGCGGCTGCGAGGCAAGCGCAATGGCGAGCTCGACGCGCTTGAGGTCGACATAGGCGAGAGTGGAACAGGCGCGCGCAGCGAGCGCGCCGATACCGACGCGATCGAGCAGGGCCTGCGCAGCCGGCGCGTGTCGCGAGGGCGCCTGCAACCAGAGCGAGCGCTGCTCGCCAAGCTGTGCGAACAATGCGATCTGCACGTTCTCGCGCACGGTCATCGACGCGAACGTCGCCGCGACCTGGAACGTGCGGCCCACGCCCAGGCGTGCGATGGCGTGCGGAGGCAGCCCGGTAATCCGACGCTCGTCCAGACGCACGCTACCACCATCGGCCGCCAGCTGGCCGCCGAGGACGTTGAACAGCGTCGTCTTGCCGGCGCCGTTCGGACCGATGATGGCGACACGCTCACCGGCAACGACCGTGCAGCTCAACTCCGACAACGCGACGACGGCGCCGAACGATTTGGACAACTGCTCCACCACCAGCAAAGGCTCGCTCATGCGCGCTCGCGTCGCAACCAATGCTTGAGCGTGCCGACGATGCCCGCGGGGAACGCGAGCGTGATGGCGAGAATGGCCGCGCCGACGAGCGCGCGCCAGTACTCGGTATGCCGGGCCACCGTATCCTGCAAGCCGATGAACGCCGCCGCACCGACGAGCGAACCCGACAACGCCTGCAGCCCTCCGAGGAGCACGATCACCAGGCCATCGATCGATCGCGGAATGGCCAGGATCTCGGGGGCGATGCTGCCCTTGGCATAGGCGTAGAGCGCACCGGCGAATCCGGCGAACGCGCCGGCCAAGGCAAACGCGGCCCAGCGCACGCGCCGCACATCGATGCCGCTGGCAGCCGCGCGCGTTGCCGAATCGCGCGCGGCGCGCAGCGCATAGCCGAATGTCGAGAAGCTCACGCGCCACAACAGCAGCATCGCTGCGGCGACGAGCGCCAGTGTGAGCAGGTAGTACGCTTGCGGACTCGCCAGCCACGCGGGCGGCCAGATGCCCACCAGACCATTGCTACCGCCGGTCACGGCGTCCCATTGCCACACGATCGACCAGACGATCTGGGCGAAGGCGAGCGTCAGCATCGCCAGATAGACCCCCGACAGACGCACGCAGAACCAGCCGCAGAAAAGGGCCAGTGTGCCGGCAACGAGCGGGGCTATGAGCAGCGCCATCCCCATGGGCAGCACACGCGAGGCGAGCGCGGCGGCATAGGCGCCAGCGCCGAGAAAGGCGGCGTGCCCAAACGAGGCCATGCCGCCGGCGCCCATGAGCAGCTGCAGGCTTGCCCCGAACAGCGCGAAGAGCGCGATTTCGGTCAACAGCACCAGCGTGTATTCGTCGGCGACGAAGCCGGTCGCGACGAGCAGCAGCAAGCCTGCCGCAATGCCATAGACAAAACGCCGGCTCGGCGGCTGCTGCAATTCGCGCCGCTCGGCGTTTGGCGCGGGCGCCGTGGGCCGACCGAGCAGTCCCCACGGGCGCACGATGAGCACGATGGCCATGACCATGAATTCGACGACCAGCGTGAGCTTGGACATGTCCAGCGTCGTGCCGAACAGCGTCAACTCGCCGATGCCGATGCACAGTGCCTTGACTACGCCGATGATGAGCGCGGCGATGAATGCGCCGGAGATGCTGCCCAGCCCCCCCGCGACGGTGACGACAAAAGCGTCGGCGATCACGGCCAGGTCGATGTTGAGATTGGCCGGCTCGCGTGGCAGCTGCAGCGCACCGGCGAGACCGGCGAGCAGCGTGCCGACAAAGAACACCCCGGAGAACAACCGTGCCTGGTCGACACCGAGCGCGGCGGTCATGACCCGGTCCTGGCTCGCCGCCCGCACCAGCAGGCCCCAGCGCGTTCGCCGCAGCAGCGCGGTGAGCGCGAGCCATACCAGCGGTCCGCAGGCGATGAGGAACAGGTCGTACTGCGGCACGGCGTGACCCAGGATCGAGACCGTTCCCCCCAGCCCTGGTGCGCGCGGACCGAGCAGATCCTGCGCGCCCCAGATGTGCAGCACCGCGTCGCTCACGATGAGCACGAGGCCAAAGGTCGCGATGAGCTGCAGCAGCTCCGGCGCGCGATAGAGCCGCCTTAGCAACGTCGCTTCGACCAGCGCACCCAGGGAGCCGACGCCGATGGCGGAGAGCAGCACCGCGCACCAATACCCCACGCCACCGCCGAGGCGGCCGATCAGGCTGTAGGCAAGATAGGCGCCGAGCATCATGAACGATCCGTGGGCGAAGTTGACGATGCGCGTCACGCCGAAGATGAGCGAGAGCCCGGCGGCGAGCAGGAACAGCGACGACGCGCTGGCCAGGCCGTTGAGCAGCTGAAGGAGCAGGGCGGAGAAAGTCATCGGAGGCCACCCATGACGAGCCTCCTCGGGCGCCGGTCCGACTAGTCGGACGGCCGATGCGCGCGCACCCAGTCGTCGCTAGGCAGGTAGTCCGCGCCGTCGGCGTATTTCCAGTCCGCCATCACGCCCTTGCCGTTCTTGAGCGCAAGGCGACCGACGTAGGCGCCCATCGTCGACTGATGATCCTGGGCACGAAAAGTCACCTTGCCAAACGGGGTGTCGACGACCAGACCGGCCATCGCGGCAACGAGCTTGTCGCTGGCGGTCGATTGGGCTTTGCGCATCGCCGTGGCGATGGTCATCACCGCGCTGTAGCCGACCACCGAGCCCTGGCGCGGATAGTCGTGGTAGCGGGCCTGGTAGGCGTCGAGGAAACGTTGGTGCTCAGGGGTCTTTATCTCCGACCAGGGATAGCCGGTTACGTACCAGCCCACCGGCGCTTCGTCCTGCAGCGGATCGAGATACTCCGGTTCGCCGCCGAGCAGATTGAGCACCGGGCGGTCGACGAACAGCCCGCGCAGCTCGCCTTCGCGCACGAACTTCGCCAGGTCGCCGGCAAAGAGCGAGGAGAAGATTGCGTCGGGCTTGGCGTCGAGCAACGCCTGGACCACCGGGCCGGCGTCGATCTTGCCCAGCGGTACGGCGACCTCGACGAACTCGATGCCCGATGCCTGACGCGCGATCATGAGCTGCTTGAACGCCGCCGTCGCCGAGGTGCCGTATTCGTAGTTCGGGTAGACGATGGCCCAGCGCTTCTTGTTCAGGCGCACCGCATCCGGGATGAGCATCGCCGTCTGCATGTAGGTCGATGGCCGGAGGCGAAAGGTGTAGCGGTTGCCTGACTCCCAGACGATCTTGTCGGTGAGCGGCTCGGCGGCGAGGAAGAACACGCGCCGTTGCTTGGCGAAATCGGCGACGGCGAGCCCCACGGCGGAGGAGAACGTGCCCATCAGGACATCGACTTTCTCCCGCGCCAGCAGCTCTTCGGCCACCCGTACCGCGTCGCCCGCGTTGCCGTTGTCGTCGCGGGTGATGAGTTCAAGCGGACGGCCGAGCACGCCGCCGCTGGCATTGATCTCGGCGACCGCGAGCTCCATGCCCTTCTTGTACGGTTCGAGAAACGCGGGGAAGGTCTTGTAGCTGTTGAGCTCGCCCAGCTTGACGGGCTGGGCTGCCGCCGTCGCCACCAGGGAGAGCGCGACCGCGACCGCCGAGAGCAACTGATTCATTTTTTCTCCAGTGCGACTGCTGCCGGGCGCGCCGCGCCCGGCACTTGCGCACCGCATGATAGCCGCCGCGCGGGCGCTTCGGGAAGCGTGCAGGACCGCGCCGCGCCGTGCGCGGTTCTATGGTTATGCCGGCGCGGGGATGCCCCGGCCTGTCACAGACAGGTAAAATAGGCCCTTCTTCACGCGGCGGCCCGGCAGTCCGTCGCGTTCCTCCGTGGCGGGGATCGCGGTGCGGCAGCCCGGGCATCACGCGGGATGCCTTCACTTCCACGCCCTCGATGCGAATGTTGACGCGGCGCTTGCGCTGCAAGCTGCCGGATCCATGTGCAGCAAAATCAGGACCGGCGCAATGCTGAAGCTCGAATTCGGATTGTCGTTTGCCGATCTCTATGCGACCGGCGGCCTCGCGCGCGTCGACGCGGCTTTTTGCGCCCAGCTGAGCGCGGCCGACGCCGCGCTCGCCGCGCGCCTCGCGACGGCGCGCCGTGATCCGGACAGCCTCGGACGCAAGGCGGAATCGGAGCTGCTGCTCGCGCTCGCGCCCCATGTGGAGGATTTCATCGGGCAACTGTTCGGCATCGAAACCGAGCTCGCGGCACTGCAGGCAGCGCAGCAGGAACTCGCGCCGCTTTTCGCCTGCAAACGCCAGGTCGTCCAGCGCAAGGCGTTGAACCGCTACAAGGCCGCGGACGCGGCGGCCTTTGACGGTCCGGCACTGCGGCGCGAGCTGGAAGCGAAATTTGGCGAGCCGCTGACCGGGCTTCGTGGCGAACTTGCCTTCGCGCGCCACGTCGGGGCGTGGGGCCGTGACGAGGCCGCGTACGCTGCCGACATCGACCTCGCCTTGCGCTACGC